>LXNJ01000253.1_pt1 | contig 38369 bp, 31 predicted proteins | sample 809081 | NCBI WGS metagenome assembly LXNJ01 (sample SAMN04870510, study PRJNA318959) | sponge metagenome | biome: sponge; feature: marine sponge reef; material: water | host: Petrosia ficiformis | place: Greece: Milos, Mediterranean Sea | collected 2013-05-29 | depth 5-7 m | reverse complement strand
CGGTAACCGAAATGATGATGATGTGCAATCCGGTCCGGGACCACGGCCCCGCGAAGTGGCATCGCGACCACCACCCGATCGACACGGCCCCCCTCCAGGGGTATATCGACGACATCCTCGAAGGGGGACCCCGTTACGTTCAATGGAACATACCCCTTTACGACGACAGCGTCCTGTGGGTGATCCCGGGCAGCCACGTCCGGTACAACACGGCAGAGGAAAACGAGTACCTGCTGGCCGATCCGTGCCAGCCATTGCCGAACGGCGTCCGGACCCACCTGGAAGCTGGAGACGGCGTGGTCTACATCCTGCCGCTTCTCCACTGGGGCAGCAATTACAGCCCCAGGTTGAGACGGACCGTTCACGGCGGATTTTCCACGCACACGTCGATCGACAATCTATCCTTTGTGGAACATCTTTCGGCAGATGCCGCCGCGGCGTTCGGGCGATGGAATGACCGGACCCGGGAAATGAAGGGACACTCGGAGAAAGCGCTCAGGGCGGTTGTGGAATGCGACGGAGAGGCGTACATCGGGGCGCTGAACGGGCTTCATCCGGACAGGGGCGAAAAGGGAAGGTTGCTCTCCACCGTCTTTCTGTGCAAGGCGGCTCTGGCGATCCGGCTTGCCGGGAACGCCCAGTATCCCGATGTTTCCGATGAGCTTTCACGCCGGCTTCGGGGCGCACATCCGATCACCCTGAGTTGGGGTCCCGATTTTGCCGGGCGATTCAGCGCATCGGAGGGAGAGATATTGTGGAAGCGGTTCGAGCCGCTGGACGGGCTGCTCCGGTCTGACGCGGAGCATTTCGTACCGGGATTTCAGTCAGGACCGATGAAATACCACTTCAACGAGATGCCGGAGAATTATACGACCGCGGATTTCATCGCGGGATGGGCTTCGTAGCACGGGCGGGGATGGACAGCTCGCGCTGCCAGGGATGATCGCTAAGGGGAAACATACCCGCCTGAAGATCGTCCGACGTGTCATTCTGAGCGTAGCGAAGAATCTCCCGTCTTCTAGGCTTGACGTGAAGCGAGAGCCTTCACCAACCCATATGCGCGGAGGCTTGGTTTCCCTGGCGCCTTCCACAGGATGACAGTTTCAGCCCACTTCGGCAGACAGGAATGTCTGCCCCACCTTCACAACGGCTTCCTCAACATGACAGGTATGGGTGTACGTGTGACCGACACGTTTTACGAATGACGATCTGCCGCACCGACTAAAACACAAAGATGTCTTCGAGACCGACCTCGTTGATGGAACCGTATTTTCCCAGCGCCGCGAGGTCGATTTTGTTTTTGTCCCCCACGATGGATATCAGTTTCACCCGGTTCTTCAGGTTTTGTCCGTAGAACGCCAGCATGTCGTCCATTCCGGCGGCCTGGATTCTCTCGAATCGCGACTTCCGGGGATCCACGGGTATGCCCAGCCGTTCCCAGGAACGCACGGATCCCAGGACCCGTCGAAAGCTGATCTTGTTTGTACGATATCTGTTCAGAATAGACGTGCGGGCTTCTTCAAACCGCTCGGGCGTGACCGGCATGTTGTCCAACAGGTCGATAAACGCTTCGACGGCTTCGGTTGTCTTGTCGGGCTGGCAGGCGATGGATCCCGACATGAGGTTCTGGTCTCCCTTCCGGTCGCCATTGAAATATCGCGCCCATGCCGAGTAGGCCAGCGCGCGGGCTTCCCGGAGTTCCTGGAAGACGATGCCGCTCATCCCGCCGCCGAAATAGCTGTTATAGAGCTCGGTGGCGGGAACGGAATCCTCATTGAAGTCCTTATCGCCGAACTCGATATAGACGAGCGCCTGCGCAAGCGGCTTGTGAAAGAAGCGAATCTCGGTTTGCTCCGGAGTCCGCGCCTTGTAGAACCGGTACGGCGGCGGGTCCTCGAGCGGGCCCTGGACCGGATGGTGCTTTTTCAGGACGGCCAGGACCGCTTGCAAAGGCAGGGAGCCCGTGTAGGCGATGGTGTGTTTGTGTCTGAACAGGCGGCGGACCAGTCCATGGAGTTCCTCAAGGGTGAGTTCCTGCAGGGCTTCGTTCGGCAACGTGCGCAGATAACGGGAGTCCTTGCCGTATCTGTTGAACAGAACCACACCGCCCTGAATGGTGCGGTGGTTCTTCTTCGCGTCTTCGCGCTCCGCAAGGACGATCTTCACGAGTTCGTCCAGAGTCGACTTGTCCGCGGATGGATTGTTGACGAGGTCCGCCATAAGCGCCAGCGACGCCTCGATGTTTTCATCCAGCCCGGAGATGGTTACGCTGGTCTCGTTGTTACCGGCAGACATGGAAAACTCGGTACCGAGCTTATACCACTCCTTCTTGAGGGCTTCGGAGGCGTGACGTTCGGTACCGGACTTGTCGAGTAGCCGCGCCGCCATTCCCATCCGGTTGTTCTGGTTGTTGCCCAGGTCCACGGTGAAGGTCAGCGAGAAGAGATCGTTGATGGGGTTCCGGGAGTAGTAGAGCCGGACGTCGTCGTGGTAATCGGCAACCTGGTAGTCTTTGCCCGGATTGACAAAGGAGGGCTCGATATCCTCGGCCGGCATGGCCAGCACGTTACCGGCGAAAACAGACTGACGGGCGGCGTCGATGTTGATCTTGTCAATCTGGGGCTTCTGGATCCTGGGAATCTCGTGCTGTTCATCGACCCGGTATCCCGCAACGTAATCGTCCGCGAAATAGGTCCGCGCAACGCGGACCACGTCGTCCCTGGTCACCCTTTCCAGGCGTGCGATCTCATTGACCGTATGGTTCCAGTCGTGATGCGCAAGAAACGAATTGCGAATCCGGCGCACCCGGGCATCGTCCGACTCCAACTCCCGCTTGTTGTTCTTTTTAAAATCGGTGACGATCGCGGGCAGAATCCAGTCTTCAAACCGGCCGCTCCTGATAATCTCGATCTGATCCAGCAGCAACTGTTCCACTTCCTCAAGGGTCTGATCCTTCTTCGGAATGCCCCAGAGATACTGTGCGCCGCCGTCGTTGTACAGTGAGGGATAGGATCCCGCCCGCCGGACCTTCTGTTTCTGGTTGAGATTCAGATTGATCAGACCGGCGGTGGCGTTGTCCAGAATCATGTCCAGGAGCCTCAGCGCAGCCGCGTCCTGATGACTCCTGGATGCCGTCCTGAACGCCAGAAGCACGTATTCCTCACCCTGGAACCCCACCTGCACCCGCTCGGCGCCGCTGAGGGGCGGCTCCTTCCAGTCGGGCAACTGCGGCAGAGGGCCGGGTTCCCACGCCGAGAAGTGCTCGTCGATCAGTTTTATGGTTTCGTCAATCCGGATGTCCCCCGAAATGGCAATGGCCATGTTGTTGGGCACATAGTAGGTATTGTAAAACCAGTACATGTTTTTCAGCGACGGATTCTTCAGGTGTTCCACTTTCCCTATTGTGGTCTGCTGGCCGTAGGGATGCTGTTTGAAAAGCAAATCGGCAACGGCGTAGATGATCGCCCGGTCCTTGTTGTCCATAGACCGGTTCTTTTCTTCGTAAACGGTTTCGAGTTCGGACTGAAAGAGCCGGAAGACGGCGTTCCCGAAGCGTTCGGATTCGATAGCCGCCCAGTGGCGCAACCTGTTGGCGGGCAGATTGACTCTGTACACGGTTTCTTCGTGCCAGGTATGCGCGTTGAGACCGGTGCCGCCCATGGCCTTGTAGAGTTTGTCGATTTCATTGGGAATGGCGTATTGCGCGGCAAGCTGGGACTCCCTGTTGATCTCGGCGTAAATGGCTTTCCGTTTTTCAGGATCGGTTTCGCTGAAATGCTCCTCGTAGAGCCGGGTGACGTTGTCGAGGTGCGCTTTCTCCTTCTCGTAATCCAGGGAGCCGATACGCTTCGTGCCCTTGAACAGCATATGTTCCAGGTAGTGCGCCAGGCCGGTGGATTCTGCCGGGTCGTGTTTGCTGCCCGCACGAACGACGATCTCCGCGTAAAACCGGGGTGTCTGATGGTTTTCTGTGAGATAGACCGTGAGGCCGTTGTCCAGGCGGAAGATATGCACCGCCATCGGGTCGTCGGCGCCCGGTTCGTGAATACGTGTATATGCGCCGTCTGCGCTGGCAGCGAAAATGCTCGGAAGAGCGATGAAGAGCAGTGTGAACGACGCACATCGCAACCTATGCATTGGATGAATCTCCCTCTTGTTTGAATGACACTTCGCTCCAGACGGATTCGCAGCCTACTGAAGTTCCGCGGCCTGCGCCACCACCTTCCGGAAAGCCTCCGCGTGTTCCCTGATCACTTCCGGACGGTCGTGTTTGAACCACGGGATGGAAAACAGGCGCTCCGACATCCGCTCCGTCTGCGGCAGGCTGCCCACTCCCTGGCGTACGTCGGCGTCCGAGTGCGCGACGCGCGTGGGTTCGCCATGGCCGTACACGTCGGCGTCGTTCAGGACGGGATGCAGATGCATCAGCAGGTTTGCTCCCGCGCCGCAGGAAGTCCCTTCGGCCCGCACGGCCTCGCAGAACTTCTGCAGGGGCAGACCGCCGAGTTCCTCGGGCACGTAGATGCCGTGCGCGGCGTACCAACCGCCCATTGTACTTCCGGAGCCTTTCGGAGGCCTGTGGGCGCGCAACCCGGGCGCGCCTTCAAGCAGGTCCCAGAAGTGGTTCATAGACCTGTCGATTTCCTCCATCCGTTCCCGGTAATGCCTGAGCTGGACGCGCCCCACGGCCGACGACAACTGGTGCATTCTGTATTTGAAACCCCCCAGAGGCAGGCCGGCGAACTTCTTCAACTCGGGATTTTCGATCTGCCCCGTTCGCTCGTAATGGCCGAACGCAACCGCGCGCTCATAGATTTCCTGGTCGTCCGTTACGAGCATGCCCGCCTCACCGATGGCCAGCGACTTTCCGGCCATGCAGGACATTGCGCCCACGTGGCCGATCCCGCCCGTCAACCGCCCCTTGTATTCCGCGCCGTGGGCGTGCGAGACGTCTTCTATGACCTTGATGCCGCGGGCGTTGGCGATTTCCATGATCGCATCCATATCTGTCGGATGGCCGAAATAGTGGACGGCCACGATCGCCTTCGTCCTGTCCGTAATTTTCCGTTCCACGTCTGCCGGGTCCAGCGTGATCGTATCCGGATCGATATCCGCGTAGACAATGGTCGCGCCAAGATTCATCGCCTGCAGCACCGACGCCCAGAACGTCATGCTCTGGCAGATGATTTCATCCCCCACCCCCACGCCGCAACCGAACATCGCCGAGTGGATGGAAGACGTGCCCGTGTTGTGCGCGAGCGCGTATTTCGTGCCGAACCAGTCGGCATATTCCTTTTCAAACTGCACCGTAACGTCCGTGCCGGACATGGCCCCGCGCCGCAGCACCTCCAATGCGGCCTCCTCGTCCTCCCCGGTGATGATCGGCCAGGTGAACATATCTCCCGCATCGGTCTGCACCGCCCTCGATCCACCCAGAATCGCCAGCTTGTCCATCGTCAATCCTCCAAAGATGCGTTCCACCCCTGTATTCAGGTTAAGCGCCGGAATTTCCTGCAGATAAATTCGCCGCAGCACTCGGTTTTATACCAAAATAAAACTGATTCCGCAAGCGAAATATGCCGCAATCAACCTTTCGCGATTACCCTTGATTTTTCGCCGCAAAAACGGTAACTGTAGTAGCAACCGCACCTCGCCATCCGGGAGTTGGCTGCCCTGCGAGCACCTCAGGAAGACCAACGTCGAACCCGGTATCCCGTCCTGAATTCGCAGACCGTACTTCCGCCGGTTGAACCGCTCTTGAAACCGCCTCGTGAAAGAGAAGACGCCATGTCCCCAGCCCGCTCGTTCTGGCCTGAAGGCTACCATGGGGCCGTAAGCCTCACCTTCGACGACGGCCTCGAAACGCAGTTGGACAATGCAATTCCCTGCCTGGACGATTGTGGCCTGAAGGGGACGTTCTACGTCAACCCGGGCAGGTCGGAAGTCTGGGAGTCACAGGTTCCCCGCTGGCAACAGGCCAGCGGAAACGGTCATGAACTGGGAAATCACACCTCCATGCACCCCTGCTCCTGCAATTTCGGATTCCGCGACGACGGCTTCTGTCTGGAAAACCTCGGGCTGGAAGACGTCGCGCGGACCATCGACGAAGCCACTGAAGACCTGGACCGCCTGTTTCCCGAACAGGGCGGCAACCGGACCTTCTGTTACCCCTGTTACCAGACGTACGTCGGCGCCGGCGAGAACCGGCAGTCCTACGTGCCGCTCGTCGCCCGCCGCTTCAAGGCCGCAAGGGGCTGGGGCGAACGCGCCAACCATCCGGAACGGATCGACCTGGCCTGCACCTGGTCGCTGGCCGTGGACGGCCATTCGGGAGAAGAGATTGTCGCGTACATCGAAAACGCCGTCAGCGACGGCCTGTGGGCGGTGGTCTGCATGCACGGTATCGGAGGCCAGCATCTTTCCATTTCCACGGCGTCATTGAGCGAAGTCGCGCGTTACCTGGATGGTAACGGGGACCGGATCTGGACGGCCACGATGATCGACGTTGCCGACCACATCATCCGGCAGCGTGGCTGACGGGCCCATGCGCCGCGCGAACGTCCTGCGGCCGAAAAACCCGAAACCCGAGGATTCCGCATGATCGTACAGACGCACCTCACCGGTTGCCGCAAGGAAGACCTGGACACCCCGGCGCTTCTGGTGGACCTGCCCACGCTGGAACGCAACACCCGGAAGATGGCGGACACCATCATCCGGCAGGCGGGCGTCCGGTGGCGGCCCCACACAAAGGGCATGAAAACCCCGGCGCTGGCACACCGGCTGCTGGAAGCGGGCGCCATCGGGATTACCTGCGCCAAACTCGGCGAAGCCGAGGTGATGGCCGCGGGCGGCGTGAGAGATATCCTCATTGCCAACCAGATCGTGGGCCCCCGGAAAATCGCGCGCCTGGTTAACCTCCGCAGACATGCGGACGTGATGGTCTGCGTGGACAACGAGAACAACGTCCATCAGCTGAACCTCGCGGCAGTGGAAAAAGGCGTCCGCGTCCGGGTGCTGATTGAAGTCGACGTGGGCATGAACCGCGCCGGCGTTGCGCCCGGTGAACCCGTACTTTCACTTGCGCAGATTGTCGCCGCCTGCCCGGGCCTGCAATTCTCAGGCCTGATGACGTGGGAAGCGCACACCCTGGCCATTGAGGATATTCACGAAAAGCGACGGCTTATTGCGGAATCCCTGTCCAGAATCACAACCAGCGCAGACCTGTGCCGGCGCAACGGCCTCCCTGTGGACATCGTCAGTTGCGGCGGCACCGGCACCTACTGGATCAGCGCCTTCCAACCCGGCATCACCGAAATCGAAGCCGGCGGCGGTATCTTCGGCGATATCCGGTACCGCACCGTTTTCGGGGTAAAACACGAATATGCCCTTACGGTCCTTTCGACGGTCACCAGCCGGCCCACGCCTGCACGCATCATCTGTGACGCGGGGAAGAAAACCATGAGCAGCGACGCCGCCGTTCCGGAGCCGATCGGCATCCCGAACGTCACATCCGTGGCTCTCTCGGCCGAACACGGAAAGATCGAACTGAGCGTACCTGCTCAGACGCCGCGCGTCGGTGAAACCATTGAATTTGTGGCGGGCTACTCCGACACCACGGTTGTTCTGCATGACGAACTCTATGGCATTCGCGACGGTGCGGTTGAAGCCGTCTGGCCGCTTCCGGCCCGCGGACGCCTGCAGTGACAACGCCCGCCCCTCACGGGTTTCTCCCTCTGCGGGAATCCACCAGGAAACGAACGGAATCCTCCGGTCGAATCCGCAGTTTGCATCACCGGAATGACTCTCGGTTTCGCCCAGTTTTGTATTGACGAATTTCGCTTAAATCGTTATAATAAGTGGTGTTTGCGAACGAACCGAACGCGATTCAGGGGACACAAATGGACATACCGATTCACGACGTGCTTCTTGTCGGGGGCGGCGCCGCGGGTTTGCGCGCCGCCATCGCCGCGGCCGAGACCGATTCCAGCCTGAACGTCGCCGTCGTCTCCAAGGTCTACCCCATGCGCAGCCACACCGTCTCTGCCGAGGGCGGCGCGGCGGCCGTCATGCGCGAATACGACAATCTGGATCTGCACTCATTCGACACGATACGGGGCAGCGACTACCTGGCGGACCAGGACGTCGTCGAAGCCTTTGTAAAAGAAGCACAGGACGAATCCATTCAACTCGAACACTGGGGCTGCCCCTGGAGTCGGGATGAGGACGGTCGCGTCAGCGTACGGGCTTTCGGAGGCATGAGCGTAAAGCGAACGCTATACGCGGCGGACAAGACCGGCTTCCACATGTTGCACGCCCTGTTTCAGACCTCCCTCAAATACAACGCGGTCACCCGGTACGACGAGTGGTTCGTCACCTCCCTTCTGGTGGACGACGGCAGGGTCTGCGGCGTATCGGCACTGAACATGCGCACGGGCGGCGTCCACGCGATCGGCGCGAAAACCGTCATCATCTGTACCGGCGGCGGCGGCAAGATCTTTCCGTTTACAACGAACGCCGCCATAAAGAACGGCGACGGTATGGCCCTGGCCTACCGCATCGGGTGTCCTTTGAAGGACATGGAATTCGTCCAGTACCATCCCACCGGCCTCCCGGGTACGGGCATCCTGATGACGGAAGCCTCGCGAGGCGAAGGCGGCTATCTCACCAACAACAAGGGTGAGCGCTACCTGAGCGAATACATACCCGGCAAAATGGAACTGGGCCCGCGCGATATCCTGTCCCGCGCCTTCATGTACGAAGTGCGGGAGGGCCGCGTCTTCGACGGTCCCTATGGCAACTACGTCCACCTAGACCTGAGACATCTGGGCGAGAATGTCATCGACGAGAAGCTTCCGTTTGTGCGGGAACTGGCCAGGAACTACGTGGGGATCGATCCGGTCCGGGAGCCCATCCCCGTCCGCCCCGTCGTCCACTACATGATGGGCGGCGTTCATACGGACATCAATGGCGTCACGCCCGTTCCGGGGCTTTACGCCGCCGGCGAAGCCGCATGCGTGAGTCTCAACGGCGCCAACCGGCTGGGCTCCAATTCGCTCACGGAGTGCCTCGTCTTCGGCGCGCGGGCGGGAAAGGTCGCCGCGGAATACGCCGGCAGCCAGCAATCCCCCGGCCCGGACACCCTCGAAAACCTCAACCGAGACGAGCGGCGGCGCATCGAACAGACGTACCTGCAGCCGCGCAACGGCAAGGAACGCGTTGCGGACATTCGTACCGAGATGCAGGCGGCCATGGAGCGCGGCGCGGGAATCTTCCGCGATGAAGAGACGTTGAAGGAGACCTGCGAAATCCTGAGGAAACTCCAGGAGCGCTTCAGAAACGTCGGCCTGGACGACACCTCCAGCGTATTCAACACCGAACTCACGGCGGCGCTCGAACTGGGATTCATGCTGGATGCGGCCGAAGCGCTTGCGCACGCCGCCCTGGACCGCAGGGAATCCAGGGGTTCTCACTCCCGCTCGGATTTCGAGGACCGAAACGATGAGGAATACCTGAAACACTCATTGACGTACAGGACGGAAGCCGGTCCACGTACCGACTACCTTCCCGTAACGATCACGCGCTGGCAACCCGAAGAGCGCAAATACTGAAATCCTGATCTCGTATCCCGCGCAAGGGGCAATTCATGAGCAAGGGCAAAAACATTACAATAACCGTTACCCGCTATCGCCCGGAACAGGAAGACGAACCCGTCGAACAGTCTTACGACGTCGAATTTCAGGACGACTGGGTGGTGCTGGACGGGCTGAACCATATCAAGGATCACATTGACGGTTCTCTCTCTTTCCGCTGGTCGTGCCGGATGGGTGTTTGCGGCAGTTGCGGCATGATGGTCAACGGCGAACCCAAGCTCTCCTGCGCCGCATTCCTGCGCGACTATTACCCGGGTGAAGTCCGTGTGGAACCCTTGCAGAATTTCCCCATTGTCCGGGACCTGATTATCGACATGACCGACTTTATGGATAAACTCAAAGCGGTGCAGCCCTGGATCATCCGGGAGGAAGAAAAACCCGTTTCGGAAGGGGAATACCTGCAGACGCCCGATGAACTGAAGGAATACAAGCAGTTCAGCATGTGCATCAATTGCATGCTCTGCTACGCCGCATGTCCGGTATACGGGCTGGAGACCGAATTCATCGGCCCCGCCGCCATTGCCCTGGGGCACCGGTACAACCTGGACTCCCGGGACAGCGGCCAGGAACGGCGCCAGCATGTCATCGCAAGCACCGAGGGGATCTGGGAATGTACCTACATAGGAGAGTGCTCCGTGGTCTGTCCCAAAGACGTGGATCCCGCAGCCGCCATCCAGCGGAACAAGGTGGCCACCACCGGCGGCTGGTTCAAATCCGTACTCCTGCCCTGGGGGAAGAAGTAAGATGACACGCGAAAACGAAACCGAACACAAGGCCTACGTACGCCCCGTGCCAATCACGTGGTGGCTGCATAATCGCCGCTACTTCCTGTTCATGATCCGGGAATCGACCAGCGTGTTTATCGCCCTGTTTGTTGTGGTATATCTTTACCAGTTGTTTCTTGTTTCCAGGGGCGCGGAAGCCCACGATCTGTTCCAGGAATCGCTCCGGTCCGTACCGTTTGTCGTGGGTTATGCCGTCGTCCTGCTGTTTGCGTTGTACCACAGCATCACGTGGCTGGGTCTGTTACCCAAAATCCAGATTATTCGAATCGGACGCCTGACGGTACCGCCCTTTCTCGTGGGCCTCGGCGCCTATCTTTCCTGGATCGTCGCGTCGGCCGTCGTCGCCTGCCTGTTTCTGAACCTGACTTAGCAGCCTGTTGATAGGGGGAGTCCGTGTACAAGGAAGACAGGTCCGAACCCTTCTGGTGGGGCATGTTCTCTCTGGGCGGCGTGATCGCCGCGCTGCTGATACCCGTTCACGTCTTTTTCATCGGGCTGGCCGTGCCGCTCGGCCTGATCGACGGGAGCCTGCTCGAATACAGCCGGATGAAATCCCTGCTCGCGAATCCGCTTGTCAAGGTCTACCTGTTTGTTCTCATTGTCCCCCCGCTTTTTCACGCCGCCCACCGCATTCGCTTTTCGCTGCACGAAATGGGCATCCGGAAACTGCTGCTCTCGCTGGACGTCCTCTGCTATGGCGGCGCCCTCCTCGGCACGGCGGCTACGCTGTACATTCTGTGGGTGATTTGACGGTCCTTCCGAAAACAACCTGAACCTTCAGGCCGTGTACACCGGACGTTTCGAGTATCGAGATCGCCTATGAAACCGGCATCAGTCAAACCGTCTTCAACCGCGGTGTGGATGGCGGTGTTCCTGTGGATCGTGGTTCCGGCTCTCTGTGCCGGCGCCCATGCATCGGCTAACCCACCGGACGCCGTCTACAGCAAAGTGCACGCCTCTGTTGTCGTTCTGGACGTGGAAAGAAGAGACGGTTCCCGGATACGGGGAATGGGCTTTCTGGCCATGGACAGCCGAATCGCGGTTACGACGTTGGATCTTGTCGACGACGCGGTCCGGGTTGTCGCCAGATTCGAGTCCGGCGAGGAGTTCGGGGTCTCGGGCCTGATCGACAAAGACGAAAAACGAAACGTGGCGCTGGTTAGAATCAAGGTCTTTGGCAGGCCGCTGCTTGAACTGGCCGCCCGGGACCCGGTTGAAATCAAAGCAACCTATATCGTCGAGACGGTCGAGGGGGAGGCGTTCAGGCTTGTCGCCGGCAGGATGAATCCCGCCGAAACCGTCGACGGCGTGCGGTCCTATCCCCTCGGCGCCGCCGTGTCAGCAGGGGGCAACGGAGGACCGCTGTTAGACGAATCCGGCCGCGTTATCGGCGTGGTATCAACCCGGTCGAGCGAAGGTCAGGAGACCGGCCGCGCAATTCCGTCCGTATATGCGCTGGGCCTCGATCACACGTTGCCCACCCGGCCCTGGCAGGCCCGGCCCGCCCCTGCCCACACCGCGACAATGTCTGAACCTGTCGCCGAGGAAGAACCGGACCCGAGCGCCATCCGGTTTCGCTTCTACCGGGCGGAAGGCCAGCGATTCAGCAACGTCAACCGCAACCTGTGGACGGAGTCCATTCTCTGGTGGGCGGACAATATTCAGAATAAGTGCGGCGGAGACCCCGACGTTGGCGGTACGGAAGACCTGGGCGTCGACGCGGTTGCGATACCGCCTGAAAAAGCCCGGTTCACAACCCGGACATCGGGGTGGAAATCCTGGGTTCTGGGCACGGGCAGCCTGCGGGAATATATCGCGAGGACGGAACGCCACCGTGATTTTCACATCGGCGTTTTTGAGGAAGTCAGGTACAAACCTTCGCCGGAGGAGAAATCGCGTGCCGTTGCGGGCGTGCACGTGCCGCCGAACGTCCTCGGTCTTTACTTTAAAGCCACGCGGATCAACGAAGACGAACGCGCACACCTGATCGGCTACCTTTTCGGCCTGGACGGCAACGATGGCGGGGTCATGTCCTCGAGATTTCCCCGCGGCCCCGGTTCACCCGCCGTCTACGGCAACATGACCGAATGGCCGCCGCACTGGTGCGCTAAAATCGCGGAATATCTGGATCAATAATCCGGTTATCAAAGCAATGAACGAAAGGCCCGGCAGATTCCCTGCCGGGCCTTTCGTCTAAACTCAAACTGCCATTCAATGCCGCACCCGGTCCCCGTTATCCGCCCGGCCCCGTCATCTCTTCAGGCCGGACCGCGGCATCGAACGCGTCCCCGTCCATCATTCCGAGCGCCACCGCGGACTCCCGAAGCGTCAGGTTCTCGTCAAACGCTTTCTTGGCCACCGCTGCCGCGTTGTCGTATCCAATCTGAGGATTCAGCGCCGTGACGAGCATGAGCGACCGTTCCAGGTGGTTCCGGATATTCTCCCGGTTCGGTTCAATGCCCACCGCGCAGTGATCGTTGAATGCCGCGCAGGCATCGGCCAGCAGTCGCACAGACTGCAGCAGATTGTAGATGATGAGCGGTTTGAATACGTTCAGTTCGAAATTCCCCGAGGACCCGCCCACCGCAATCGCCATATCGTTTCCAATGACCTGCCCGGCCACCATCGTCATCGCTTCGCACTGCGTGGGGTTCACTTTCCCGGGCATGATCGAACTGCCTGGTTCGTTGGCCGGGAGCGTTAACTCGCCAATGCCGCAGCGCGGCCCCGAAGCCAGCCACCGGGTGTCGTTGGCGATTTTCATCAGCGAGCAAGCCAGCGTCTTCAGTGCGCCACTGGTTTCCACCATCGCGTCGTGCGCGGCCAGCGACTCGAACTTGTTGTTGGCGGAAACAAATGGATGGCCGGTCAGCCCGGCAATCCGTGCGGCGGCCCGGTCGGCGAATTCCGGATGCGTATTCAGCCCGGTGCCGACAGCCGTTCCGCCGAGCGCGAGTTCATTGAGATTGGAAAGACATCGCTCAACCCGCTCCAGGCCCTTCGTCAACTGTGTCACGTATCCCGAAAACTCCTGGCCGAGCGTCAGCGGAACGGCGTCCATCAGGTGAGTACGGCCAATCTTGATAATGTCTTCAAACCGGTCCGCCTTGCCGGACAGCGTATCCCGCAGCTTTTCGACCATGGGTATCAACCGCCCGTGAATCTCGCTTACGGCCGCGATATGCATTGCCGCGGGAAAGGTGTCGTTTGATGATTGCGCCATATTCACGTCGTCATTCGGATGAATCGGATCTTTGCTGCCCATCCGTTTGCCGGCAATCTGAATGGCCCGGTTGGATATGACTTCGTTGGCGTTCATGTTCGTCTGCGTGCCGCTTCCGGTCTGCCAGATCCGGAGCGGAAAGTGGTCGTTCAGCTTACCCTCGATGACTTCATCGGCCGCCTGCACGATGAGGTCCGCTTTATCCGGCGAGAGCTTTCCCAGTTCACGGTTAACAATCGCTGCCGCTTTTTTCAGAATGCCGAACGCCCGGATCAACTCCCGTGGCATGCGTTCTTCGCCAATATCGAAATGAATCAGCGCCCTGGCCGTCTGGGCGCCGTAATACCGGTCGTCCGGAACCTGAATTTCTCCCATACTGTCCGTCTCGATCCTGTATCCCTGCATCTCTCCTTCTCCTGTCGAATGGTGCGTCCGTGCAAGATTAGACATTGTCGGGCATTTCAAGATACAAAATCGGTACATACCCGGCAACTACATCCGATCCATTCAGGACGAACAACAAGAAATATTATGGTATATATTATTTTCTTGCTTTCAAAATTACTCTTTCTTATCTTCTATCTTCCTCGCGCATCGCGCCTGGCGAGACAGTCCTCACGGCGCTTCCACCTCTGCCGGCCTATCGTTCCGAACAATACGCCAGCGAAAGAAAGGCCCGGCAGGAATCAACCGAAGGAGACGTTCACGTGTTGATCCAGAGCCTGAAAATTTTCTGCGACCTCATCGATACCCAGAGTTTCTCAAAGACGGCAGTCCTGAATGGCGTTACGCAGTCGGCAGTCAGCCAGCAGATCAAGAGCATTGAACAACGGCAGGGCAGGCCGCTGCTGGAACGCCATAAACGAAAGATCGGCCTTACCAGGGAGGGTGAGGTGTTCTACAAGGGCGCCGGTGACATCGTCAGGCGCTACGACGAGATGTTACAACGCGTCGAAGCTCTGGACGGCGTCGTCTCGGGCACCGTCCGTCTTTCTTCCATTTACAGCGTTGGCATGCGTGAGCTCGGACCCTATCTCAAGACCTATCTCAAAGCCTTCCCCAGGGTCAACTTCCGGCTGGACTACAATCACACCCCGCGTATCTACGATGACGTTGCCAGCGGCGAGATTGACTTCGGCGTGGTCGCCTTTCCCAGACCCCACCGAAATATCAAGATTATCCCCTTTTCCGAAGACAATATGGTGGTGGCATGTCCACCCGCGAACCCACTCGCGGCACGGGACCGCGTCAGCCTGAACGACATCGGCGATCATCCGCTCATCCTGTTCTCCCAGGAAACCCATACCCGCCATGCGCTGGACGGGTTCTTCCGGAAACATCGCATCCAGCCCGATATCGTGATGGAATTCGATCACATCGATACCATCAAGGATGCCGTGGAAGTGGACCTCGGCATTTCGATCCTGCCCGAACACTCGGTAAACCTGGAACACAAGGAAGGCAGCTTGAAGGCGCTGACCATCGAAGGCGACGTACTCACCAGACCTCTGGGCATCCTGCACAAACGCGGCCGAAGCCTGTCCATAGCGGCACGAAAACTCCTCGACGTTCTCACCAACGGGAAGACCCCGGTCGGCGAATCGCAGTTACAGGCCGCCGGATAGGCCCGGATGCACCGGCGGATTCATGCGCTTCCATTCCGAAAACGACGATCGGGTGCGGTCGTCCTGCCGGAACGGTCAACGCGTCAAGCCGTTATTCTCAACGGCCATCGCCGGCGACCATCTCCTGAATCAGGAATCGGATGAACCGCACTCCCGTGCGGAACGAAGGCGCCTTCGACTCCCCTCCAACCCGGTCTCCCTCCCTCGTAGGAATCTCTTCAATTCGCATCCTCCGCTTCATCGCGCGGATCGTTATCTCGTATTCGATCGTATACCCCGTCGATCCGGGATCGAGCTTCAGAAATGCTTCCCGCGTAATTCCGCGAAATCCGTTTATCGTGTCCGTCACGTAAGATTCCCGATTCCAGATTGAATTGGCGATCCACGTAAACACCAGATTCGTCCATTTTCTAAGCGGCAGCGAGTCGTCGTCCTCCTCGTTCCGCGAGCCCGGAAGGAAACGCGACGCGATCGCCATATCGGCTTCGTTTTCCAACGCATCAAAGAGCCGGGGGATATCGTTCGGATCTTCGTTCCCGTCGGGGCTGAAGAAAACCAGACACGCTCCGCTCGACGCCCGGACCGCCGCGCGAAACGCCTCGCCCCTCCCGGGCCTTTGCTGCTCCACGAGCCGGACGCGGTTGGACGCCAGGACGTCCCGGGTGCCGTCCGTAGACCCGCCGTCGACGGCGAGTACTTCGTCGGCCATGGTTGAAAGATCGTGTCCGGCCGAAAACAGCCACCGAACGCCTTCGACCTCGTTGAGCGTGAGCAGAACAACCGTGCGTCTGGCCATAGGGTACCCCTGAACCGGAAGTCGGCCGGTGTTCATTCGCCCGGATTGATCAGGGAAAATCGTCCGGACGGAAGGAGTAAAAGCAGCGATCAGCGATCAGCCGTCAGCGATCAGCCGTCAGCGGTCAGCCAAAAGCAACAACCGAATCAGTTGACGTCAGTGCTATTTTGTGAACGACCGCGAATCGCGCAGACCTCTCTCCCCGGCCCTCTCTCCTGCAGGAGAGAGGGAGGAAAAGCAGGTTTCGCGTGCCGGACATCTAAAAATACCCTGTTCGAAGAGACAACGCTGGTCCGGCTACATCGCAAAACCACGCCATCCGCCAGTTGCCATTCCCCCTTCCTTCAGGAAGGGGGTCAGGGGGTAGGTCCGCCCCTGAAGAAACGATCGAACAGTTCCACGATGCGGTCCAGATCGGTCAACGTCAGATCCTGGTGGCAACCGACGTAGAACCCGCTTCGGTTGATCCATCCTGCAACGGGATAATCCGTCTCGCCGATATCCAGCAGTCGCCGGTAGAGCGGCTGATTGGTTAAAGGAAGCATCTCGCGCGTTTCAACCCGGTTCTGTTCCAGGAAATTCACGAGCGCGTCCTTTTCCCGTTCCCTCAGGACGATCGGATACATCATGAATGAGTGTTCGCATCCCGTTCTGATTCGGGGAAGCTGCAGAAACGCTTCGTGTCCTGACAACTTCCGGGTCAGATATGCGGCATTCTTCCTTCGGACGGCGATCAACTCCGTGCCGACCTCAAGCTGCGCCAGACCGAGAGCCGCCTCCATCTCGGTCAGCCGGAAACTGTACCCCAGACTCACGAAAGAAAATCGCCGGGAGACGATTCTTCGAAGTTCCTCCGGCGATTTCCGGTCGTCGTCGTCTATATTCAGATACGTCGAATCCCGCCCGTGGTTGATCAGCGATCTCAGCTTATCGGCATAATCGGGATTGTCGGTCGTATTCAGTCCGCCCACTCCTGTCGTCAGCAGGTGTGCCGCATAGGTGGAAAAACACCCGATATCGCCGAGACTGCCGACGCTGCGACCCCTGTACGTCGCGAACATGGTCTCCGCCGAATCTTCGATGACCCTGAGACCGTACCGCCGGGCGAGCTCGAGGACATGATCCATGTCGCATGGCTGACCGAAGACATGAACGGGAATGACCGCCCTGGTGCGAGGCGTGACCGCTGCCTCTATTTTTTCCGGGTCCAGTTCGTAGTGGATCGGATCGACGTCCACGAGCACCGGACGCATTCGTGCGTGGAAGACGATATTCACGGTACCCGCAAAGGTCACCGCGGGCAGGATGACTTCGTCTCCGTCGGCCCATCCATGCAGTTCCTTCAGCGCCGCCAGGGCAACCAGCAGTGCGCTCGTGCCGCTATTGCTCATCACGCCGAACCGACACGCGTGGGCCTGTGCGAATCCCGCCTCGAACGCCTGAGTCATTGGACCGTAAGACAGCCGGTTGCTGTCCAAAACCTCGTTTACCAACGCTTTGGCGCGGGGACTGACGTTCATCGTTCCGACGCCGATTACCGGCGGCCGGACTTCACGATCTTCGGACACCTGGAGCCCGTCTCCTGTCGTTTCGCCTGTTTCTGGATTATCTGAATCCGTTTACGCCCTGCGCGGCTGCTTTTCGTACCACGAAATCATGCGCCGAAGCCCTTCATCCAGCGTTGTGGCGGATTCAAATCCGAAATGCCGTTTCGCCCGCGTCACATCCACGCATCGCCTCGGCTGCCCGTTCGGCCTGTTCCGGTCCCAGTGGACCCGGCCGGCGAATCCTGCGAGGTCCCCTATTTTCGCGGCGAGGTTACGGATCGAGATCTCCACCCCCGATCCAAGGTTGATCGGCTCCGGCAGATCGTATAACTCGGATGCGAGCAATATGCCTTCTGCGGCGTCCTCCACGTACAGAAATTCGCGCGTGGGCGACCCGTCTCCCCACAGGGTGACGTGGCCGTGTCCCTGATTCCGGGCATCCACGAATTTTCGCACCATGGAAGCGAGTCCATGGGATGTCTCCGGATCCAGGTTTTCTCCCGGCCCGTAAAGGTTCGACAGAAGGAGGTGAATCGCGTTGTAGCCGTATTCCGCGCGATAGGCCTGGCCCTGCACGAGCATCATCTTCTTGGCCAGGCCATAAGCCGCGTTTGTCTCTTCCGGGTACCCGTCCCACAGGTTTTCCTCCCGGAAGGGTAACGGCGTGGACGCAGGATAGGCGCAAACCGACCCGATTCCCACGAACTTGGGCACCTCGAACCGGCGGGCCTCCTCAAGCAGATGGGCGCCCATGACCAGATTGTCATAAAAAAAACGTCCCGGATACCGTTGATTGGCGCCAATACCGCCGACGGAACCGGCCAGGTGAATCACCAGATCAGGTCGCGCGATCTCGTACATGCGCCGTACGGCTTCCTGTTCACGCAGGTCGTGGTCGCGGCTGCGCGGCGCAACTATCTCACGGCAACCCCGTTCGCGCAGTTTCAGCACGACAGATCGACCCAGAAACCCGGCGCCGCCGGTAACCGCAACCCTCTTGTCCATCCAGAAGCTCATTGGAAGGACCTCGCTGTCTTCCTTTCGTTCCGGCCCCGAAACCGGTCACGGAAATCCGGACCATGGGCCTTCCCGGGCGGATTCACATTTCGCCCGATAACCTTTCGGCGGCATTGTAAGGATCGTCTTTCCCCGCGCGTACCCTGGCGACGGCGCGATCCAGGCATTCCCGCGCCGGCGCCGCGCTCAATCTGAAAGCCAGCCGCGCCTCCACGCGCTCGCGCAATTCACGCCGGAGTTGTTGATTGCGCAAGACGGCCAATCTGTCTCCTGTTCCCAGATGGCGCGAGTATGCCTCAAGCGCCTCGTAAAGTTCCGCCAGCCCCTCCCCCTGTGTGCCCACGGTGCAAATGAGCGGCGTTTCCCAGCCATCGACTTCACCCCGCGCATGAAGGGTTTCTCTCAGTGCTCCCGCCAGGCCGTTCGCCCCGGGACGTTCGGACTTATTCAGTGCAATGACGTCCGCGATTTCCATCACACCGGCCTTCAGCAACTGGATCTCATCGCCCGACTCGGGTACCAGGGTCAGTACGACGGCATCCACGCAGTGGGCCACGTCCACGTCGGTCTGCCCCACCCCCGCGGTCTCCACGAGCACCACGTCCTTTCCCGTCGCTTCCAGTACCCTTATCGCGTCCCGCGCGGCTCTGCACAGCCCGCCCGGCAGACCTTCGTTGCCCATGCTTCGAATAAACACGCCCGGATCGTTCGCGAGCCCCTGCATCCGGATGCGATCGCCCAGCAGAGCGCCTCCGGAAAACGGGCTGGCAATGTCCACCGCCAGAATCCCAACAGCCCTTCCGGCTGCCACAAAGCGTTGCGCGAGACAGCCCGCGAGCGTACTCTTGCCCGCGCCGGGCGGTCCGGTGATGCCAATCCGAATTGCGCCGCCCGTGGAAGGATACAGGTCTGAAAGCAGCGGCGCCACGTTGTTTTCGCGCCGCTCTATGAGCGAAATGGCCCGTGCGGCGGCACGGATATCGCCCGCAAGGACCCGCCCGGCCAGATCCCTCATTTCACGGCTTCCCGGAGGCAGGCTGCAATGTCGCCGGTATGCGTTCCGGGGCCCCAGAAGAATGCAAGCCCTCTGGCCTTGAGCGCCTCCTGGTCCGCGGGTGTCATGATACCGCCGCCGACCACAAGAATGTCATCCGCGCCCCTTGCCGCCAGGAGATCCATCACCTTCGGGAAGATCGTCAGATGGGCTCCTGAGAGAGAACTGATACCCAGCACGTCCACGTCTTCCTGAATCGCGGCGTTCACCACCTCACCCGGCGTGCGGTGCAGGCCGGTATAGATAACTTCCATCCCCGCGTCCCGCAACGCGCGCGCCACCACTTTGGCGCCCCGGTCGTGCCCGTCCAGGCCGACCTTCGCAATCAATACACGTATCCTGCGACCGGACATGCCAACTCCCGGTAGGTACAACGCGGAAACTCAACGTGGCCCGGCGCCGTCTCCATTCACAATCGAACGACTCGGGCACGGGTGACATTGCGTGCCGTTCCACGAGCGCATGGAAGTCCGATGGACATTGAGGATCATCTGGGAGGGAGATTGGGAAGGTGAACACGATGGCCTGGAACACTGCTACGGAACCTGATGCGCTCAAGAGACGTGGAGATCTCTCACATCGTTAACGCCGCCTGGATTAATATTCTTCAGAGATCACATCGTCCCTCCACCAGTCCCTGCCTGTCCACTGTCCTTCCAAAGCCGTACGACAAAACGATCGTCTTCTTCTTCAAGATCCGGTTCCGTGCCGTTGTGGCGTCGCATTGATTCGATTATCCGATTGCGTACGCCCATTCCTTGATGCTCGATGTAGCGATAGTCGCGGAGAATCTCCTTGAGCAACTCGTTACGGGCTACCCGCACTACCCCCTCTTTCATCTTCTCAACGGTGACGCCATTCGGAAGCCGTCCAGGCGAAATGACTTCGAGTCGATCCGCGTACAGAGAGACTTCGACGTCGGTACCCTCCCGCGCGTAGTCACGATGCGCCACGGCATTCACCACCGCTTCCCGTACCGCTTCGAGCGGGAAAGCCCCCTTGCGACGGCGACGGGCGCCTTCGAGCCACGCTTTGCTACCCATGTTGCGTTTCACGAAATCCGCCGTGCGGTCGATCACACCTTTTTCGACCGCCGCACTTCGTTTGGAGATGATTGAGACAAGCGGTCCGCGAATCCGCTCTTCGTCAATCATGTTGTAGTCCTTCTCTACGCCTGGGAACGCCGCTGCCGTCACGCCAGCCTGCGGCAGACGGCGGTTCGGGTTCTCGCCGAAGAGCAGAAGGCCTGCGACTGACGCGTTTTCACCGTCTCCACCGGCGACAAGCAAGTCGGAGTTGCGGAGAAGGCGTCGCCAGCTTTCGACGTCGGTCCGGCCCGGAACTGATCGCTTAAGGACATCACGGAGGTAATTTTCGATCCGGTCGATATCCAAGGAATCCAACCCCATATCTACCACGGCCTTTATTTCGTAACGGACCAGCCTGGCAGCCTGGTAGAGCCTGCCCTCTTCCTCTCGTGTTGCTTCTCTAGACACACTTCCAACTCGGACGTATGTGACCCACGCCTTTCCGCGTTTGGCCTTGTGCGGCTTGGATGGACTGTCGGCGGGGAGTTCGACAATACCGACGATATTGCCATCCTCCATCATCGTGGAAGTCCAGACCGGTATCGTTGGCGGTTGAAGATTGTTCCGGGCAATGCTCATAACCCACTCTTCTGCACCCTCGCGGCTTCTAGTTAAACCAGAGATTCGTCCATCCTTTTCCACCCCAAGCAGGATGACGCCCCCCTCTAGGTTTAACAGCGCGGACATCTCCTTGGTCAATTGATCTGGACGGCAATCGTCACGTTTGAACTCCACCCGGGAGTTCTCCTGGCTGGCAATGAACTCGAGCAACTCGGTCTTGTTCATCAATCAGAACCCGTACTTCCTGCGTCGCGTCTCAAAAGCCTCACGACCACCTTCGAGGATTTCCTCTACGAGCTCCCGAACCATTCGGGAGTCGATCGATCCAGCATGTTCAGGCGCTACACGTGCCCGTCCGCCGTCTGCTTCACCGGCGGCCGAAAGTCCGAGAATGAGCTCGGCGTCGCCAAGGACGGGAATGTTCGCATTATGCGATGCGAAGATGAACTGTCGTCGTTGCTTTTCCTCCCGCATACGTGGGACGACGCCTTCGGTGATGAAACGGTTGTCGAGGTCGTCTTCCGGCTGATCTACGATTAGCGGGGCACCTGATTCGAGTAGCAGAAGAAGTAGAACGGCAGTTGCCTTCTGGCCGGTCGACAGGTCTTCAAGAGACTGCCATGTGGGCGGGGCGCCCGCTGGGGCGGTGTTGAGACGAATCGACATGGTGGGCAGTAGCTCCAGTTCCTCGATTCTCATAAACACTTCGTCCTCGCCGCTTGCGAGACGTTCCGCCTGACCGGGAGTTATGTCGTAGGTCTTGCGTAGCGCGTCGGCCCCGGATCGGCATGCGCCGACGAATTGCGTAAGCGATAGATCGGGTGAGAGCCGCAGGCTCTCGATGGCTTCCGACATGCGCCCGCCGATCTCGTCACGCAGCATCTGAAAGAGCGGTTCACGGTTTCCCGCGCCCGTCACCTGCACCTGTACGCGGTTGCGAAGTTTGTTGCTGACCTTTCTTGCTGCCTCGTCCAGGGTGCGGAACTCTGAGGCTTTAATGTCTTCCCATTCCGCAAGCAGAGTTCGACGTTGCTCGGCATGTTCATTCTCCAGTCTCCGTAGAACTACCACGCGCTCTTGAAGTGGCCTCAATTCCTCTATCTGGCGGCGAAGGCCGATGAATTCCTCCCCGTCCACGCGCGATTTCTGAAGTTCCCGCAGGATCCGTTCGTACTCGGCCTGAACTTGCTGCCTGCGCACGTCCCAGGTGGTCCGCACCTGGTCTATGCCGTGATCGACATGTTTTAACGCCTGCTCCAAGCCGTCTGCAATGCGGCCAACTTCCTCAGAGAGATCGGTGAGCGCCTTGTTCGCATGGGAAAGAATGTCCCTGCCAGGCAGTTCCTCTAGCGCTTTCTCAGACAAAAATGCCAAATCAATCGGCAGCTCTCTACGCAAGATATCCAGTGCCTCACGGAAGGGCGCCAGACGTTGAGGAACGGAACCAATCACGCGTTCCTCTCGCAAGAGCAGGCTTTGCTCCTGCAGACGTTCCTCAAGGCCCACTTCCTGGAATCGTTCAAGCGTTTCCTCCAGCCTGGGAAGCGCGGCAAGTCGCTCTTCAATGGACGCAATCTCGGCGCGGGCGTCGCACAAGGCGCTTCGATTCCTGCCGAGGTCGCGCTTTACCGACGCCTTGCTACGTAAGAGCGACTCATCCCGCTCGACGAAGCGATCGAGCAAGCGGGTGAGCTTATCAGGGCTTCTTGCAAGTTCGGAAATTTCGTGCTGACCATAGGCTTCGACTCGAGGTAGAATGTCCGCTGGCGAACGGTGCAGCACCTCGCCGCTCGCGTCCCGGACCAATGGCGGATTGGGTATGGTCCGCTCGATGCGATATTCACGAACCCCGGGGCGCTGGACGCGTACTCGAAGAGAAATCTTCGTCCCGTTGCGTAGCACCTGACGCATAATCCCGTCATGGGCCTTACGCGCTTCGTCGCCGATTGGATCAAGTCCAAGTGCGCTGCGGATACTCTCGATCACGGTCGATTTTCCCGTACCGCGCCCGCCAATGAGCACGTTCAAATTAGGATTGAGACGCATGGTCACGCCATCCAGAAACCCGCCTTCCCAAGCGACAGTGATTATTTCGATGTGCTCGTCGGGCTTAAACTCACCTACCTTGGGGTTTAGTCGAATGCGCGATCCCGGATCCAGGAAGGCTTGGCGCAATCCGTCGATGGTGACTTCCTGCATCTTGATCCAACAAGTAGCCGACCGACAATCTAGTTGTTCCGGTTTCACTATATCCTTCGCATTGACTGCGGCGATTGCGACTCGGTGCCCAGGCGCGTGAATGCGACGGTAATGTTCATTACTGTTCCTTACGATCTGACGGATATCCGGCGGCAGATCGTCAATAGCGCCCGGGATTTGTACGGCAAGTAGACCCTCGTCCTTCCATGCGCGAATCCTGGGTTTCCCCTTCAAGACTTCCAATAGACCGCCATTCCCTGTTACGTGCGCTGCGATCAAAATCCCACCCTGATTGTGAACGGCTTCCAAGACGCCTGTAAACGGCTTATTGGCAAGATCGGAAGAGGGGTCGGTATCGTGTATGCCAAATTCACCGAGATACCGTTCAAGCCTATCGAGTTCCGTATTCGGCGGATAAAGGCATAGGACGTGAACGCCCTCGCTCGAGGACAGCTCAAATCCGGGGAAGATACGGATCGGGCGATTGCAAGCCGCGGATCGAAAAGCCGCGACCGCGCTGACACTATTGTGATCGGTGACGGCGAGCACCTCGATGCCGAGGTCGACAGCCTTGTCGACCATGGCCTGTGCGTGGCTAATCGCGTCACCTTCCGTGGGCTGCCCCCGGAAGGTACCGCCGTAGTGGTGCGGGTTCACTTGAAGCGCGCACCTGTAGAAACGTGCTCCCGCAGGTGCGCCAGCATCTAAGTTGGTACGCGTCGTGATATTCACTTGTGTCCTACTCCGATGTCCGTCGTTGCCGGGTCGATCTCTCTACCGCGTTCCGCGCAGTCAGACTCTTGGGCCAAGTGTCGAATCTGGCGTGGCGACTCAATTGATAGGTCGGCGACGTCTTTGCAATCCAAGGTCGTACCGTGCCAACTAGACGCGAGTCGGCGCTGCGGAATTGGCGTTTACAGGCGGCGGCCACTTCAAGATGGGTCGCCGTACCTGCATGTAAGATTCGACCGAATATGTCTACGGGAGTGAAACTTCCGGCCAAGTGGGACCGAACGAAATGTTGCCCGTTGCAATAGCCTAAAATAGGCTAAGACTTGCGTAAGTGTCAATCAGATTCTCCATGTCACAGAGGAAATCGCCAAATAGAACGGACCCCACCGGGGTCTGTTATCTGCAAGCGAGGCTAACTTCCGCTGAGGCGAAAATTCCTCCCAAACTGTTCAATGTGGAAACCGTGTACGACCCTGCTTTCTCCCTATCTAAACGTCCGGCAGAGTGAGATTGCCGATAATCCCGGTAACCCTGGAATCCTCCTGTGCCAATGATACAATGCACGTGGCCGGTTGCGCACTGGCACCCTGGTCCGTATATTCACCTGCGGTCTCTACGCGCGCGGTTGCGGCGGGGATCCATCTACGAAATTCAAACGACCCTTAGAAGCTGTTTTAAAATTACCGGTGAGTTCCCGAGCGCGAGCGAAAAAGTGACGGTTATGAGGCGCGAGGGGCGCGCAGCGCCGGCGGGAAAATCCGCCTATGAGAGGCGATGGGCGCGCAGCCTCGACTAAAGATACGGGTGGATCTGACCAACGCCGAACGGGGCTTTTGCAGCCGCGCGAAGACCGTTGGGAATTTTAAGACAGCTTCTTTAGAACCCCATGTATGGCAGAAAGGCCGGATAATGACGACGCCGGAATACCTTGTCCCCGATGACGTCTCAGATTTCAATCGGAACGGATACGTCCTGGTAGAGAACCTATTCAGTGAAGACGAAGTCCGCATCCTGCTCAAGGCGGTTGAAACGGGCGCGAGGGTGGCGGAGAATACCCGCGGCACCTCGGACGCGTCGGGAAAGACGTCCAGGCTGGCGATCTGGCACGAACTGGGAGACGACATCTGGACCGCGGTTTCCACGTGTCCCCGCATTGTCAACAATATCAGGATACTTCTGGGCGAGGAGGTCGCCTTCTTCCACGGCAAGGTGATGTTCAAAGACGCCCATGAAGGCGGCGCGTGGGAATGGCACCAGGACTACGGATACTGGTACAGCCAGGGGTTTGTCTTTCCCCGGATGATCAGCGCGTTTATCGCCCTGGACGAATGCACGCGGGAAAACGGCTGTCTGCGGGTCCTTCGCGGGTCCCATCGACTCGGACGGCTGGACCACGTCAGGCTGGGCACCCAGACCGGCACCGATCCCGAAAGAATCAGGGATATCGAAGCCCTGTTCGAGTGCATCGACTGTGAGATGTCGCCGGGTTCGGTCCTCCTTTTCCACTGCAACCTTCTCCATTCCTCAATGCCCAATACGTCCAGCCGCCATCGGCGGTCGTTCATCATCTGCTACAACGCACTGGGCAATCCTCAACTGGGCAACAGGAAAACCGCCGACCAATACCCCTGTCCGGTGGGCCCCGACGACGCCATCTCCCGGTACGGACCTGTTTCCGGATAACCGTGAACAGCGTTTCCGGCCGACGCCTGTACCCTTATCGAAGATCCCTATCCGCTCAACACCTCCAGTTCGCGGTCCCGCCCGGAAAGCGGCATCTCGACCCACGCGGCATTTCCGGCATGCGAGACGTGAAAACCCACAATGGCCTCCAGCGTCCGCACGGCTTCCGATGCCTCGTAAGGGAAAGCGCTTCCTCCGTCCAGCCAGTCCACAATCTCTCCCACCGCCACATCCATCGAAGAAGAACCCTGAGGATCCGGCCAGAGGTCGCGCCGACCGTCCCGGTAGTCCAGCGCCACGTCTCTGCCGTCAAGCACGGCGGAGCCCTCCGTACCGTGAATGGAGATCAGCGGCGGCAGCGTCCCATAATCCGCGGCGTCTACCGTGCAGATCAGCCCGCGCTCAACGCGCAGCACCCCCCAGCCGCCCGGGTCGCGAAACTGAGCGCCGCGGCAGTCCGGCCTTCCCGACGAATCCAGCGTACCCGACACCGCCTCGACGGCCCGCCCCGTTAACATCTGGATGGTATCGATGAAATGCGTACCCACGTTGCCCAGCCGGCCCGAACCCCACTGCATGGATGCGGACGTCAGGGCTCCCAGCGCGCCGTCGGCTATGAAGTCCCGCAGGCGCCGGGCGTTGGGCTGAAATCGCCGGTTGTGGTTCACAACAAGGAGCGTGCCTGCATCTTCGCACGCCTTCAGCATCCTCTCGGCGTCCGCAACCCGGGTCGCGACGGGTTTTTCGCAATAGACGGCGCGAACGCCCTGCATTGCGCATGCGACCGTGATGTCGGCATGAACGGGCGCATAGGTGGCCACGCTTACAATATCGAGCGACTCCTCGGCCAGCATCTCGCGCCAATCGGCGTACGCAGGCACGCCGGTGCGTGCCTCAAAACGCTCCCTGCGCCCCGTGTCCCTGCTGGACCCGGACGCGACAGCCACCCGGGGATGCCCACGCAACGCATCGACGTGGGTTCCGTCCAGGTCGCTCACCATCTGTCCTATTGCGTCGCCCGACACCTGGTCCGCACCGCCGATATAGCCCAGACCCACGATCCCGGCGCGATAGGCTTCATCTGCCATGAGTGATCCTCTTCCGGTTCGACGTCCTGTTCCTGTCTTTCCACCCGAAATGCGCAGCCGGGCGTTTGTCGTTCGGTTGGGCTCGGTCCGGTCGGGTTTTCGTTACCCGTCCAACGCCACGGCCCGCCAGAGATACCAGCTCGCCACGGACCGGTACGGCCGCCAGATCTCGCCGTGTTCCAACAGGTCCGCAGGCTCGGGTAGCCCGCTTAACCCGTAAGTGAGCCTGAAGCCCTTTCTTACGCCCAGGTCCTTGACCGGCAGCACGTCCGCCCGGCCCAGATCGAAGATCAGCATCATCTGCACGGTCCACTCGCCCACCCCCCGGACACTTGTGAAACGGCTGATGATCTCGTCGTCGGACAGCCCGTTCAGCCGCCGCCCCGATGGGACCGCGCCTTCGAGCGTCTTTTCGGCAAGGTCTTTAACCGCCGCCACCTTCGCCCGGGACATCCCGGCGGCGCGGAAAGCCTCGTCGGGAAGGCCCAGCACCTGTTCCGGGCCGGGGTCCTTTCCCGGTGGAAACAGATCCGTAACGCGGCCGTAGATCGTCCCTGCCGCCTTTCCGGAAAGCTGCTGGTAGATGATCGAACGCATCAACGCACGAAACGGCCGGTACGGCGTCCGCGCTTCCAGGAGGCATGGGCCTGCCCGTTCCATCAGACGTCCCAGCGGGGCGTCCACCTTCGAAAGCGCCGCAACGGCACCTTCCGGATCGTATGTCAATCCATTCTCGATGGACGCCTCCGCGTTGCAACGCAATTAACCCGCGGCCTGGTTTTCGCCCCCTGATGCAGCGGCCAGAGCCACCGCGCCCAGCAGGCCCGAATTGCCTTTCAGCCTGGCGGGAATGATTTTCAGATGCGGTCTGTGCACCGGCATCAGAAACCGGTCCGTCTGTTTTCGCAACCGTTCCAGCAACACCCTGCCGGCTTTGGCCACGCTGCCGCCTATCACAATGGCTTCCGGCGCCAGCGCGTTCATTGCTGCCGCCACGCCCATGCCCAGATACCGGCACGTCTCATCCACCAGTTCCAGTGCGAGCCCGTCGCCGGTCCGCGCGGCATCGAAAACCGCTTTGGCCGTCACCGGACCGTTCGCGGCCTGGCGGATCCCGCCGGCCCTCCGAGGCTGTTCGCGCACAGCCTCCTCCCCGCGGCGCCCGATGGCCGTGCCGGAAGAAAGCGCTTCGAGACATCCCCGATTCCCGCAGTCGCAAAGCGGGCCATCTGGAAGCACAGGTACGTGGCCGAGTTCGCCCGCGTTGCCGTTGGCGCCCCGGTAAATCTCCCCGTCGATGATAATCCCCGCGCCGATACCCGTGCCGATATTGTAATAGATCAGGTGGCGGCAGCCCCTGCCCGCGCCGAACGTCAATTCGCCCAGCGCGCCCGCGTTGGCATCGTTATCCACAACTGCCGGTGTCCCGAGGGCCCGTTGAATGGTCTCGGTAATGGCCAGATTGTCCCAACCCGCCACGTGTGTTGAATTGACGATCCGCCGGGAAGCGAAATCCACGGGACCGCCGAAACTGATTCCGCACGCGGTCACCGCTTCCGGGGATGACGCAATCAACCTGCGCCCGACCATCAGTACCCGTTCAATCATCCATTGGGCGCCGCCGGAGCGGTCCGTGGATCCGGTTGTCCGCTCCAGGATACGACCGTCCGGCGTTCCCAGCGCGAGACTGTAGTTGGTGCCGCCGATGTCCACCGCAAGGATCATGGACGCCGCCTCAGCCCGCCAGCCCGCGTTCGCGAAGATAGTCCAGCGACTGCTCGACCCGTCGTTCCACGTCGCGCCGCGTCAGCGATTCGCCCTGGATGCCTTCCAGTTCGAGCGTGTAGGGTCCGTTGCGTCCGTGACTGGCGAAAATCTCGAAAATGGCGGGAAAATCCACGATTCCCTCGCCAAGCGCGGGGAAGTGCCAGGTCTGAAAGGCGCCGTTCGTATCCTTCAGATGCACGGCGGCCACCTCGTCGGACACCCTTCGAAACTGTTCGACCGCATCCACGCCCTCGTTGTAATAGTGGACGTTCGCCGTATCGAAATTGATGCGGATGTTGTGATGGTTCACCCCGCGCATCGTCTCCAGCGCCACGTCGGCGTTCGTTATCAGGTCCGGATGCGTTTCCATGGCAACGACAATCCCCCGTTCTGCCGCGGCGTCGCCAATGTCCTGCAGCCGTCCGTAGACGAAATCCCGGTCTATGCCTCCGGTCTTTACGCTCGTGAACACCAGACCGACCCCCATCTCCGCCACCGTATTCAGCGAGTGCTCGAACCGCTGGACCGCGTCGTCGGCATGCATTTCACAGCGAATAATGAGACTTGACGCGCGCAGTCCGAACCTGTCCAGTTCAAGCTGGACCGCTTTTCTCTCCTCGCGCTCGGGACAGGGAATTTCCACGTTGTTCAGACCGATCCGGGCAAGATGTTCGAACGCGCCGTCCCGATACTGTCTGTAGCTGTTCAGGTTGCACGCAATCAGGTTTGCCATTGTTCCTCCTTGTGACGGCTATCCGTACCGCACCCACCGGACCATCTCCGACAGCGTGGCCCGTTTGCCGCGCATCAGGATCCCGATCCGGTAGATCCGTGCGGCCGCCCACATCACCCCGGCAATCGTGCCGATCAGAATCAGGATCGACGCCGCGATTTCGATCCACGGAGGCGTGAGGACGTTCACCCTGACAATCATGATCATTGGCGCGAAAAACGGAATCAGGGACATCACCACGGACGGGGCGGCGCTGGGCTGCCGGGTGATGAACGTCATTGCCAGCAGCGAGAGGACCATTGGCACGATAACGAGGATTTGCAGGTGCTGCGCGTCCTGTTCGGTGTCGCAGATCGCGCCGATAATTGCGTAGAGCGTGGCATACAGAAAATAACCCAGGACGAAATAGACGCCGAAGTAGACCACCATACCCGTTTCGATCGCAAAGGGCAGGTTGGGCCCGAACGCCATCCTGCCGTACGCCGTGGCCAGCAGACCCACGCCGATCCAGACCGTGACCTGGACCAGGCTGGCGGCGCCGATACCCAGGATCTTTCCCGCCATCATCTGCAACGGATCGACCGACGACAGCATCACCTCCACCATGCGGGTGGATTTCTCTTCCAGTACCCCGCGCATAACCATGATGCCGTAAATGATGGTTACCATGTAAAGCAACATGGCGAATGCGAACGACGTGAAATATTCCCGGGCAAACCCGCTCTTCTTCTCCTTCCCCTTGACGATTTTCAGCGTCTGCAACTGCACCCTCCGGGTCCATTTTCGCACCGATTCCGGGTCCAGCCCCCGTTGCGCGAGCCTGTGGGCAACCACGATCTGACTCAACGCGCTCCGCAATCGCCCGACCTGGCGCATATCGCTCACGTTCTTCCCGTAGAAACCGGCCTCGCCCTTCTCGAAGACGTCGGCAGGCACAACCAGGTAGGCGTCCAGCTTTCCGGCGTTGATCTCGGACGTGAGTTGCCGGCGCGTGGTTTCCAGATTGGGACCGGGCCGCACGTCCTCCAACAGATATTCCAGCCGGCCATCCTTGAGCCGTTCGTCCAGGCGGGCTTCGAGCGGCCGGTACAGGATCCCCGTCTGGTCGACCACCGCAATACGCTTCTGTTTGCCCACGTCGACCCGCGCCAATAGTACCGGAACCAGAATGCTGGCGACGACAAACACCGGCACGAGGAACAGGCCGATAAGGAAACTCTTCTTGCGGACAATCTCTATGAATTCCCGGCGGACGATCTTAAACATCTTATTCATCCTGCTTTTCTCCTGAATCTTCTCCTCCAACCGCCATCAAAAAGATATCCCTGAGGGACGGCTCCGAGACCTCAAACCGGTGGATCCGGGCCGCGGAAAGCGCCTGCCTCAGCAGATCGCCGGGGTCCGCGCCCGTCTGGAGTTCGATCTCCACGTGATTCCCGCGATGTTCCGCATGCCGAACCAGGTTCGTATCCTTGAGAAAATCGTCCCTCCCCTCAAAAGCAATGCGCAACCGGTTCCTTGTATATCGGGACTTCAATTCCGGTACCGTTCCTTCCAGAACCCTCCGACCGCGGTTGATCAGACAGATCCGATCGCAAAGCGCTTCCGCGTCCTCCATCTGATGCGTGGAAAAAATGAGAATCTTGCCCTCGGACGTCAGGGTCTGCATGATTTCCTTCAGGACGGCCACGTTGATCGGATCCAGCCCGCTGAACGGCTCGTCGAGAATCAGGAGATCGGGGTCGTGAATGACGGTTGCGATGAATTGCAGCTTTTGCTGCATGCCCTTGGAAAGCTGATCCACGCGCCGGTTCGACCATTCCGAGAGACCCATCCGCTCCAGCCATTCTCCCGCGCGGCCCGCCGCTTCCGACCGGGTGAGCGACTTGATCTCCCCGAGAAACACCAGCAGGTCCAATACCCGCATTTTGGGATACAGCCCTCGTTCTTCGGGCAGATAGCCAATCCGGTCCTTCGACAGCCCCGTTCCGCCGTTGCCGTAGTCGATGGTACCCGAATCCGGCCCATAAATCCCCAGGATCGTACGAATTGTCGTGGTCTTGCCTGCGCCGTTGGGACCCAGCAGACCGTAGACCTCACCGGCGGCGATATCCAGATCCAGCCCGTCCACCGCCGTGACGCCGTCGAATGTTTTCGTGACCTGCTGGAGCAGAATCCTGCGCATAAGGTTCTCCCGTTACTGATCCCGACGGTTACGCGAAGTGCGGGCAGGCCGTTACCGGGGGCTGAACGTCCGCCCTGAACAGGGTTAAAATACGTGCAGCGGGAAGGGCGCGCAACAGGACTTTCCCTGCCGTTGAATGATACGCCTGCCCCGCCGTGATGCGACCGGCACGGCAGCAAAGTTTCTTAAAGAAAAAAAAGACGCCGGCCGTACTGGGTACGATCGACGTCTTTCGGGAGGGATGTAACATGGTTGTATCCGCTTAGACGCACTCCGGGCGGAGAGGTTTCAATTTTTCGCAAACGTCCATCAATCTGTGTATATGGGCTTAGCACTTGAACGGGTCGTTGCAAGAAACAGCCAATTGTCGCCGCGCGTTCTCCTGCGACCTGCGGCAGGGGTGCCGTGTTTTTGGAATTGACATTGTGTGAATTACAGTTTACAATTGTATTGTGGAGATCAAGATTTATCAAAATCCCAATGGCATCGAACCTTTTGCAGAATGGCTTTCTCCTATCAAGGACAAAGTGACGGTTGCCAGAATCCGAAGTCGTTTGAGGCGAGTGGAAGAGACTGGCAATTTAGGTGATTATCGCTCAGTGGGAGATGGTGTCTTTGAATTTCGGCTCCAGTTTGGCGCCGGATACCGGGTTTATTTCGGCAGAATAGCAGACGACGCCATTTTGCTGTTACGAGGAGGTAGAAAGGGTTCGCAAAGTCGAGATATTGAAAAGGCAAAAGCAGACTGGAAGCAGCATAATTCAAGGGACTACGAATGAGTGCCTATAGAAATTTCAGGGACTATCATATTGAGCAGCTACGGAACCCGGAGGACGCGAAGATCTATCTTACCGTTGCGCTTGATGATTATGAAAAAAACGGGGACATTGAAGCGTTCTTGCTGGCAGTCAGAGACGTAGCAGAGGCGCAGGGGGGCATGTCCAGGTTGGCCGCGCGGGTCAGCCTGACCCGAGAGGGACTTTACAAAGCGCTTTCAAAAAATGGGAATCCGCAGCTCAACACGATGGGCGAAATTTTGCATGGATTGGGATTCAGGCTTTCGATAGAAGCACGAGAAAACTGACTAAAACTTCACAACCCAATACAAGGGTAAGTCAACAAGAGCAATCCCCAAGTCCATCTATACGGAAATATGGGTAGCGGCATTGCTCACGGCGCTTTGCTGACATCGGCTTCGTGTGAGAATCGGATACCATCCCTGTAAAAACAAAACACCCGCTTTCGCGGGTGCCATTTTTGTTATTGAGGAGTCCGTCCCCGGCGATACCATAGCAGGGCAGACCTGATCTTGACGTTTTTATGAAAATTGACTATATAGTCGTCAAATTACTGCGAAAAATGACGAGAGCATAGTCAAATGACAATTCCACGACTATTTGACGCCCCCCGGAAGAGCTTTTTTCTCCTGGGACCTCGGGGCGCTGGAAAAAGCACCTGGCTGCGATTGACGTTTCCGGATGCGCACGTCGTCAATCTCCTGGCCGAGGATACGTACCAGCGCCTGCTTGCGAATCCGGGTCTCCTTGCTGCGGAACTGCAGGCCGTGCCGGATGGCCGGTGGGTGGTCATGGACGAAATACAAAGATTGCCGACGCTGCTTAACGAAGTACACCGTTTTATCGAAGAACGCAGTCTGCGCTTTGTATTGTGCGGGTCCAGTGCGAGAAAACTCAAACGGGCGGGCGTCAACCTCCTCGCCGGCCGCGCCCTGAATCGCGCGATGCATCCCTTTACTCCCGAGGAGTTGGGAGAACGGTTCGCGCTTGACGACGCCTTACAACACGGACTGCTGCCCATCGTATGGGATTCGGAAGACAGAGCAGAGACACTGGTTGCCTATACGCAGATGTATCTTAAAGAGGAGATACAAGCCGAAGCGCTTGTGCGCAATTTGCCCGGATTTGCGCGCTTTCTCCCCGTTGTGGCGCTCTTTCACGGCCAGACCCTTAACGTGACCAACATCGCAAGGGAAGCTCAGGTTGCACGTACCACGGTGACGGGATATATGGAGATCCTGGAGGAAACGCTCCTGGGCTTTCAACTTCCTGCATACGAGACGCGATTACGGGTGCGCGAACGAAAGTTGCCCAAGTGGTATTGGTGTGACCCCGGTCTTGTACGGGCGATGAAAAGGGTGACGACGCCTCCCTCGCCGGAGGAACGAGGCGCGCTATTCGAGGGCCTGATTGCTCAGTCGATCCGGGCGTACACAGACTACCGTAATCTGTGCGATGAATGCTTCTATTGGTCGACACCCGCTCAGACGCGAACCGAGGTCGACTTCCTGCTCAATCGCGCCGGGGAATTCTTGGCAGTCGAAGTCAAATCCGGCGGGACGTTTGCGGAATCCTGGTGCAAGGGACTGAGGGTCCTGGCCGCGCTGCCGGGGCTTTGCCGCCGGCTTGTGGTCTATCCCGAAGGACCTGAATTACGTACCACGGACGGTATCGAAATCCTTCCGTTTTCGAAATTCTCCAGCCTGTTGGCCGCCGATAGCTTGTGGCCGTGAGGGTATACGCCAAGGTACACACGGCGCTTTGCTGACATCGGCTTCGCGTGAGAATCCGCTACCATCCCCGCAACAAAAACGGCACCCGCTTTCGCGGGTGCCTTAAATGTTCTGGTGCCGAAGGTGGGAGTCGAACCCACACGGGCTTGCGCCCACTGGATTTTGAGTCCAGCGCGTCTACCAGTTCCACCACTTCGGCGCCATTGAATCCGGGATCGGAAAATATCTCAATCTGCGCTCATACTGTCAAGAGGAAGCAGGTGTTCGACAACGTACCATTCGTCGCAGAAAGAACGGCCTCACGTGCCGCCGGTCAGGTCTTGCCAGCATCCAATCCGCTACGGCAACATCAGATGCCGCGGGAGATCCTTCGTCAGCCCGGCGGCTTCCGATCCGCCACGGGCGGCCCCAGAATCTCATTGTAGATGATCGCCTTGCGGACCGTTTGCGGTTTGAAATCGATCTCGATCCGCCGTCGACGGGTTCTGCGGCGAGGCGCCGCGGCCAGCGGGAGGACTTTCGGCGAATCGTCCCGCTCGCTCTCCTGTGCGAATTCCGCCCCGTCGCCGCTTGTCGCCCCGCCGGTGTGCTCGTCCTCCGGCGGGGCGAAACCGGCCGGCCGATATTCATCCCCTGTGTAGGCTTCACTCACCGGACGCGCGCCCCTCACGTCCCTGAACTCTCTCCCGCCTTGAGATTCACTCACAGGACGCGTACCTCTGACTTCCTGAAACTCCGGTCCCGTTGGCGCCTCGCTCACCGGGCGTGTGCCCCGTACCTCCCGGAACTCCCCCGCCATTGGCTTCGGCCCGGGGGGCTCCGATTCCAGGAAGATCTCATCTTCCGAAGGATCGAGGTCAGGCACACCCATCGGGGGCAGGCCCAGATCCTCTTCCTCGTGTTCCCGCCGCCGCCGTGCCTCCAGGATCTTGTTGATCACCGAAGAAATCACACTCAGCGCGATCACCAGGATGATGGTGAGTTCGAAACTCATGATTTAGGTTTCTCCCCGATCCGTATCATTTTCCGGACTCTCAGGGGTTTCCGCAATTCCCTCGCGCATCGAGGTATCCGCCTGGATATTCTGCATCCGGTAATAGTCCATGACGCCCAGATGGCCGCTTCGGAACGCTTCGGCCATCGCGCGGGGCACCTCGGCTTCCGCCTCCACCACCCTGGCCCGCATCTCCACGACTCTCGCGCTCATCTCCTGCTCATGCGCCACGGCCATCGCACGCCGCTCTTCCGCCTTCGCCCGTGCAATTTTCAGATCGGCCTCCGCCTGGTCCGTCTGGAGTTTGGCCCCGATATTGTCGCCCACGTCCACGTCGGCGATATCGATGGACAGGATTTCATACGCCGTACCCGAATCCAACCCTTTCCCCAACACGGTCTTTGAAATCAGATCCGGATTCTCCAGCACGGCCTTGTGTGTATCCGAGGAACCGATCGTTGTCACGATTCCCTCGCCAACCCGCGCGACGATCGTCTCCTCGCCGGCGCCGCCGACCAGCCGGTCGATGTTGGCGCGCACGGTGACCCTGGACGTCGCCTTTACCTGGATGCCGTCTTTGGCCACGGCCGTGACCATTGGGGTGGAAATCACTTTGGGATTGACGCTGACCTGCACGGCCTCCAGCACGTTACGGCCGGCAAGGTCGATGGCCGCGGCACGCTCCGTGGTGAGATTGATCCCGGCTTTGTCCGCCGCGATCAGGGCAGTGATCACGTTCTCCACCTGCCCTCCCGACAGAAAATGCGCTTCCAGGAAGGAAGTTGGGATCTTCAGCCCGGCCTTGGTTGCGCTGATCTGAGCTCCCAGGATAAGTCGCGGGGAAACGCGGCGCAGGCGCATCCCCACCAGTTCGCCGATACCGATCCGGACGCGGGCCGCAAGCGCCGAGATCCACAGCCCGAACGGAATAAAATAAAAGAACAGAAACAGTGCGACGACTAGTGCGACAACACCAAACAACAGCGCAATTCCTTCGAACATATCACGGCTCCTTGTATTCTCAGACGGTTGAACCCGGTCCGGCTCAAACGAGGGTCCCGTTAACGGGCGTCCTCGGCCTTACGTACCACAATCCGGTTGCCTTCAACCTCGACCACCCTGATCGGGCTGTCCTTTTCGATAAATTCGCCATCGGCCGCCACGTTGACCCGACGCCCGTCGATCAGGCCGGTACCCGATGGCCGCAGCGGCGTGCAGGCCACACCCTCTTTGCCGGTTAGCGCGTCATGACTTCCCGTGGCTATGTATCCTGCTTCGGTACGTTCGTCTGCGTTAAGCACCAGCCATTTCCACAACACAACCGTAATTGCGACGACAAACACGACTAATATAGCAATTACTTCGATCATAAAACGGCGCCTGACCAATTTCAATCAGCTGCGATGCCCCCTGCCGAATGACACTCATCAAGCAGCCCGTTGAAAAAGTCCATCCGGACTGCTAACCCGTTTCCCCGGTCTTACGTACCACAATCCGGTTGCCTTCGACCTCGACCACCCTGATCGGGCTGTCCTTTTCGATAAATTCGCCATCGGCCGCCACGTTGACCCGACGCCCGTCGATCAGACCGGTACCCGATGGCCGCAGCGGCGTAAACGCGACGCCCTCCTTTCCCACGAGTGCGTCGTGTTGACCGGTGGCTATATAGCCTGCGTCACTGCGTTCTTCTTCATGGAGCACAAGCCATTTCCACGCAGACGTGCGGGGCAGCATTTTCAACATCACGCAGGCGATCACAACCGTGGATATAAATGCCAGAAGCAGCGGCCGGGCGCCAACGCCAACGGACTGCCACGTCCACAGTTCGGGTCGACCCATCAGACTCAGGAACAGGCCTGCAGTCATCAGCACCACCCCGGGAACGGCCAGCACACCGAATCCGGCAATGAAGAACAGGTCGGTAATCACCAGAATCACCCCGCCCAGAAAGAGCAGCACCTCCGTCCAGTCGGCCAGCTTCACAAGCATATGACTGCCGAAAAACAGACCCAGGCAGATCAGGCCGATCGTGCCGCCGACGCCCCAACCCGGGCTCTGGATCTCAAAGATCAGCCCCAGGAAGCCGAGCGACATCAGCAGCGACGCCACGATGGGATGGGTGAGCCAGCGCACGACCTGCTCCGACCAGTTCACCGACTGCCGCGTTACCCGCGCACCTTCCAGTTCATATTGCGCCAGCACGGCCTGAAGTTTATCGCCCTCGGCCGTTGCGGTAATCATGTATTCCGCAATCTTTACCGCAACCGCTTCGGTTGTGGTAAGCGTCAGCAGCTTCCCCTTCGGCGCAAGATCCTCTATGTCCACGTCTTCATCGACCATCGCCTCCGCCAGTTCGGGGGGGCGGCCCGTCTTCTCGGCGGTCGCCTTCATCTCGTTGCGAAAATAAGAGATGACCTTTTCGCTGGCTTTCTTGCCCTGCATGTCAACGGCCGTGGCCGCGCCGATCGTTCCCCCTTCCACCATGACGATATGCCGCGTGGCCAGTGAAATCAGGGCGCCGGCCGAGATCGCACGGGGGTTGATGAAGGCAATGGTTTTCACCTCGCTGTACAGAATCGCGTCCCGGATGACCAGTGCCGCGTCCAGCGCTCCGCCCGGGGTGTCGATTTCAAATATCACCGCCGACACGCCCTCAGCTTCGGCTTCTTCCATAACCCGCGAGATAAAGGCGGCGAGCCCTCGCTCAATGGTCCCCTCGATCGGCACGACATAGACCGAACCATCCGCCAGGCACGTGGCCGGCAGCAGCAGCAGGAACGCAAGAACCGCAAGCGTTACGCGCATCCGGGAGAACTCCCTCGGCTGTTGAGAATTACGCGGCATTATCAACAACTTCAGTTTACCGTATTCCGCTATGGTTGTCAATGGCTTTCAGACCAACCGCCAGGGCATAAGCGCCGCATTCCAGGACGTTTTCCGGCTTGACATCAACGCCACATCCTTGTATTTTTCACCGGAAATACAGGTGGCGGCGTAGCTCAGTTGGCAGAGCAGTGGAATCATAATCCATGGGTCGGGGGTTCAAGTCCCTCCGCCGCTACCAATTGAAACTCCGGCGATAGAAGCGGCGTTCGCGCTTGAGGCGCGAACG
>LXNJ01000252.1_pt1 | contig 38502 bp, 41 predicted proteins | sample 809081 | NCBI WGS metagenome assembly LXNJ01 (sample SAMN04870510, study PRJNA318959) | sponge metagenome | biome: sponge; feature: marine sponge reef; material: water | host: Petrosia ficiformis | place: Greece: Milos, Mediterranean Sea | collected 2013-05-29 | depth 5-7 m | reverse complement strand
GAGTGCGTATTTTGATGATTTGATACCTACAAAATACAGCCCTTTGGGCAGTGCTCCTTTTTTATGCCTCAGAAAAATTTATTTTGGACGGGTGTGACCTGTAATATGAAGCAATAATTCAGATGATGATTTCATATTAATTGCATTCGGCAAAACCCAAAACCCACCATTCCCTGCAGACATTATATTTAACCCATACCAAGTTGCACCTTGATTCCTAGAGTAGTATGCACCTGTGATCAAAGTCGGGGAGGGATCAAAAACTTCAATTAACATGGCATCAGGGTTTATGAAATTCAAAGTATCCAGGTCATGGATTGTGTCTTTTGTTGAATAGTTAGTAAGGATGACTTCTGGGGGATCTTGATCGCACATTCGGATGATGCTTGGTCCAAATAGAAGAAGAGAATCTTCAATACAATTAGCCTTAGGAGATAAAAAAGCAGATGCAATGATGGTATCGCCTTCTGAGATATTGGTAGAGTCCAACCAAGCCAAAATATCGACACTATACAGCACACTATCGGCGTAATACGTTTTCTCTTCAACGCCATTTACAGATATAGAATATTCAACGCTATTGAATCCGCCAAGAACCACGAAGGTCATGGGAAGATTAATATACATGGATGAATCTAGATGGATTTCATTCACGAACACACTAGGAGAATGACTGATAGGAATGCTTCCACACCATTTAACCAAACTCGTTCCAAAATGCCGTTCGATGGTCTTCTGGCAGGCTGAAGGCGACTCCAAATAGATTGAATAATCAATCGTATCTCCATAGCTTGCAGAATTAGAATCTATAGACAATGTCAACAATATAGTATTCCCCGTATTGTATTGATAATCTATCAAGTGCTCAACATCATTCACGGAAATAGAGAAAATAGCCTCTTGAAATCCATCAGAATTCCATGCAGCAATGCTAAATGTGTTGGGTAGGGAATCAATGTATAGTACAGACGGTGGATACAAATAGCTATGCAATATTTTGCCTCCCGGATGACAACTATCTGTTCTTACACTGATATTATCTAGTAAGACTCCGTAATCTGATGTAGAAAGAGGACTATTTGATTCAAGACTAAATCTAATTTGAAAGGGCTCATCCTGTGCCAAATAATCGTTCAGCAAAAAAGCTTCATGCTTCCACCATGAATTTGTACCGTCAACTTGGTATGTAGGGCACAAATAATGGCTGAGGAAAGCATTAAAAACAGCACAAATGAAAAACGGAATAAGTCCTCCTTCGGGATATGCCCAGATTCCATATACAAGAAATACGGCCGACACCAGATAAAGTAATAGAGCAATGTTCCAGGCCAAATCTTTCATAGCACTAATTACGGATTTTCTTTCATGCCGTAGGTGAGATTAGGGGTTTTTGGCTTAGGGACGAACCTACGAACCAACTAACTTGCTGACCAAAATCATCTCTTTTGTCTTCCATTCGGCTTATTTCTCAGTAACGAATTCGCTACTTTTGCACTCTAATCAAGAAAACGATTTTACCATGGCAAAAGGATTTTTCGAAGTGCCAATCGCAATCAACGAACCTGTACGCTCTTACGCACCTGGAACGCGTGATAGAGAAGAACTACAGGCAACATATAATCAGTTATGGAATGAACAATGGGACATTCCAATGTATATCGGAAGCGAAGAAGTTCGTACCAATGATACGGCTGATGTTCGCCCACCGCACGACCATGCCCATGTGGTTGGCAAGTACCACCGTGGAGGCGCCGCTCATGCCAAGGCGGCCATCGATGCTGCACTTGAAGCGCGTACCAAATGGGCAAATCTGTCGTGGGAACATCGCGCAAGTATTTTCCTAAAAGCAGCTGATTTGCTCGAAGGACCTTTCCGCATGCGCATGAACGCATCCACAATGATCGCGCAAAGCAAGAACGCTTTCCAAGCCGAAATTGACGCTGCCTGCGAAATGATCGACTTCTTCCGATTCAATGTGCAGTATATGACCGAATTGTATGCCGAGCAACCGGAGTCTGCTCCAGGTATGTGGAACAAATTGGAATACCGTCCGCTGGAAGGATTCGTTTACGCTATTTCTCCATTTAACTTTACATCCATAGCGGCCAATCTACCAGCCTCAGCAGCTATGATGGGTAATGTTTGTGTCTGGAAACCATCCGACCATCAAGTATACTCTGCCCAGGTCATCATGGAGCTTTTCAAAGAAGCCGGTCTACCCGATGGAGTGATCAATATGGTGATGGGTGATCCAGTGGAGATTTCAAATGAAATGTATGCGCATAGAGAATTTGCCGGAATCCACTTCACTGGTTCTACGACTGTATTCAAGAATATTTGGAAAGCCATTGGAAACAATATGGACAACTATCGCTCCTACCCTCGCATCGTGGGTGAAACAGGTGGTAAAGATTTCATCCTTGCCCACCCTTCATCCAATGCCGATGAAGTAGCAACAGCCATGGTCCGTGGTGCTTTCGAATACCAAGGACAAAAATGTTCTGCCGCCTCTAGAGCCTACATACCAGAAAGCCTTTGGCCAGATGTGAAAGCCATTGTTGGCGATCAGCTTGCCGAGATTAAAATGGGTAGCCCTGACGACTTCAGCAATTTCGTAAATGCGGTAATCCACGAAGGTTCGTTCAATAAGCTTGCCTCTTATATTGATGGAGCCAAAGCTGCTTCTGATGCCGAGGTAATCTTTGGAGGAAACTACGACAAGTCCAAAGGATGGTTTGTGGAGCCCACCGTGATATTAACATTGGATCCTAAGTATGTAACCATGTGCGAAGAGCTGTTTGGTCCTTTACTTACAGTATATGTATATCGAGATGATGCATGGAACGCTACCTTGGACTTGGTCAACAACACTTCCCTTTATGCACTAACTGGTGCTGTTTTTAGCAAGGATCGTTACGCCGCCGAAGAGGCGACCAACGCTCTGGTTGACTGTGCAGGAAATTTCTATATCAACGACAAACCAACCGGGGCCGTAGTAGGTCAGCAGCCGTTTGGTGGTGCTCGCAGATCAGGAACAAACGATAAGGCCGGTTCAAAACTCAATCTAATTCGATGGGTAAGCCCACGAATGATTAAAGAGACTTTTGTTCCACCAACCGATTATAAATATCCGTTCTTAGGTTAATGATTTTAAAAGAGTTGCCTGAAGGGTGGCTCTTTTTTTCTTTAGATCAAGGCCCGACCTTGGTGCAATACTGCCAATACCCATATATTTGAATAATGGCCAAAAATTTCAAATATCGATTCCCTCGCTGGTTGCTCAACCGATACCTAATAGTAGGCTTGGTCTTCGTTGTTTGGATGCTTTTCTTGGACGATAATAGCTACATCTTCCACAAGAATCTGGACCGTGAATTAAACGATCTGGAAGAGGCCAAAGATCATTATCAAACTGAAATTGAAAAAGACAAAGCCATCCTTCAAGAACTAGACAGCTCCGACCTGGCATTGGAACGCATTGCGCGCGAGGAGTACAATATGAAACGAAAGGATGAAGATGTCTTCATAATCAAAGAAAAAGAAGAAGCGAATGACTGACGAAAGCTATAGCGTTGGAAGCCGTGTAGATCATGAATTGTACGGCGAAGGAATTATCTCTCAGGTGAACTTCACCAATTATGATATCTTTTTTGAAATAGGAGGTAAACGAAGCATTACAAAAGACAATGATGAATTGAACTTACTCGAAGAAGGAAGCGAAGGCGGAGGCCCATCGGCACCCTTTGGACTGAATGACTTGGAAGAAATGATGATTCGCGTGCTAGATCGCTACGCGAGTTTGTCGGAAGTGATTGAATTGGGCGACCGATGGAAAGGTGGCACCATGAACCTTACTCCAGGAAGAGAAGGTTTACAATCAAAGGAAATACCTATCGAAACCTTTTTCCATAAGATTGTTATGATGCGTGATCGACTGCGTGTGTTGGAACAAAACATCAACAGCCATAAAAGTTTATCCGACGAGGAAAAAGTGAACATTCAACAATACATTACCCGTTGCTACGGATCCATGACCACCTTCAATATTCTATTCGAGAATAAAGAAGATCAGTTCTCAAGTAAATAAGATTGTATGGAAAAGCTTTGGTCTGAATTTCAAGCCCCAGAATACAAGGAGTGGGAAGCGAAGATTATTTCCGAACTAAGAGGCAAGGAATACGATGAACTTATTCGTCATACTCCCGAAGGAATTGATGTAGAACCCGCCATAAAACGTGATTTAAAGGATCGCGTTCTTCCGGGCCTTACCCGTCATTTTAGCTGGGAAATTGTTCAGGAGTATTTTGTGGATGATGAAGCCAGTGTTAATAAGAATGCACATTACGCCTTAAACAACGGAGCTAGCAGCCTACTGTTCTATGTGCTCCCAGGGGTGAATCTCGACACGCTTTTAAAGGACATTGAATGGCCGCATATCGAAATTCATTTTGTGAGTGAAGGACGTGGCATAGAATTATGGGAGGCCATCAGAGCTCATGCACGGAAACGCAAATGGCATCTCGATGTACTTAGAGGTTCCATAAATATTGATTGCCTAGAAAATTTGGCACGCACGGGAAACTTCTTCAAGAGTATGGAAGAAGATATGAGCGAGCTCAGTCAACTCATAGACGAGCGTCCGGCCAAAATGTATTCCATCTGCGTTAATGCTAATTTGTTCCAAAATGCCGGTGCACCGGCCGACTGGCAATTGGGTATCGCTCTTAGCATGCTACATGAGTATTATGATCGCTTAGGAAGTCGTGCCTGGGAAAGGGTGTGGATGAACCTAGCCATAGGCGGTCGATACTTCATGGAAATAGCCAAGCTCCGTTCCATGCGCATCTTGTGGTCCAATTTGATTAAAATCTATGGACTCGATCAGTACGAACATAAAATGCAAGTGCATGCAGACAGCAGCATGCGCAACAAAGCTATTTTTAGTCCACACAACAATATTCTCCGATCAACTACGGAAGCTATGAGTGCCGCCATTGGCACAGCCGATAGCATTGGATTGCATCCATATGATGCCACCTATCGAAATCCGAAAGACCATAGCGATCATATGGCCAGAAACATTCAACTCTTGCTCAAGCATGAAAGCTTCTTTGATAAGGTGATTGATCCAGCAGCTGGATCCTATTTCACCGAATACTTGACCGAGCAACTTTGTGAAAAGGCCTGGGATCGATTCAGAGAAATTGAAAACGAAGGTGGATATGTGGCCGCACTGAAAAAGGGATTCATTCAAGAAAAAATTGAATTCTGGGCCAATGCAGAGGATGATGCCTTTGCAGAAGGCGAAATGCCCGTTCTCGGGGTGAATCTATTCCCGAATTTCAACGAGCCTAAAAAAGAAGACATGGAAACACCCATGTTTTGCCCGGAAAAGCTGAGTCCAAAGAAACGTATGGTGAAGCCCGTTCGAGCCTATCGGATGGCAGAAAAGATTGAAAAGGAAAGGATGGAGGAATTATGAAAAAGGACCTGACAAACATCGCCTTTGAGTTTCCTGAAAACAGACGCAGGAAAGTACACGGACACTGGAAAAATCCTGAAGGACTGGAACTTCCACACGAATTTAGCCTGAACGACAACAAGCACCTCCCACACATGGGATTTGTTTCTGGCCTTCCTCCCTACCTCAGCGGACCATATGGAAGTATGTACACCACACGCCCATGGACCATCAGGCAATACGCCGGTTTTTCTACTGCCGAGGAATCCAATGCTTTCTACCGAAGAAATCTAGCGGCCGGACAAAAAGGCTTAAGTGTAGCCTTTGACCTAGCAACCCATAGAGGATACGATTCCGATCACGAACGTGTCGTTGGTGATGTTGGCAAAGCGGGAGTGGCTATTGACTCGGTATTGGACATGAAGGTGCTATTTGATCAAATTCCGTTGGAACAGATGTCGGTTTCAATGACCATGAATGGAGCAGTTATCCCAATCATGGCATTTTTCATCGTGGCGGCCGAAGAACAGGGTGTTTCACAGGAGAAACTTTCTGGAACCATTCAAAATGATATCCTCAAGGAGTTTATGGTGCGTAACACCTATATCTATCCACCCAGACCTTCAATGCGCATCATTGCCGATATATTTTCCTATACGGCTAAGCACATGCCGCGATTCAACAGTATAAGTATCTCAGGGTACCATATGCAAGAAGCCGGTGCCACACCAGCTCTGGAAATGGCGTATACCATTGCCGATGGATTGGATTACATCCGAACCGGACTCGCTACAGGATTGGATATCGATGCTTTTGCGCCGAGACTTTCCTTCTTCTGGGCCATTGGAATGAATCACTTCACAGAAATAGCTAAGATGCGTGCCGCCCGCATGTTGTGGGCGAATACGGTTAAGAGTTTCAATCCGAAGAATCCAAAGTCCATGGCTTTGCGAACACACTGCCAAACTTCCGGATGGAGTCTTACCGAACAGGACACGCCAAATAATGTGGCTAGAACCTGTATCGAAGCGATGGCTGCTGCTTTCGGTGGCACCCAATCCTTGCATACCAATGCCTTCGATGAGGCAATCGCATTACCGACGGATTATTCAGCTCGAATAGCACGGAACACCCAAATATATATCCAACGTGAAACTAAGATTACCAGCACGGTTGATCCTTGGGCGGGATCTCATTATGTAGAATACCTTACCAATGAAATGGTGAATAAGGGGATGGAATACATGAAAGAGATCGAAGATCTTGGAGGAATGGCCAAAGCCATTGAAACAGGGATTCCGAAAATGCGCATTGAGGAAGCGGCAGCGATGAAGCAGGCCCGAATTGACTCAGGTGAGGATATCATCGTTGGAGTGAATCGCTATCAAGCCGATGAGCAAGAGGATTTTGATATACTGGATGTCGATAATTCAGCAGTAAGAGAATCACAAATCGCCCGATTGGAAAAAATGAAGGCCGAACGTGATCCGGACAAAGTTAGTCAGGCTTTGAAGGCCTTGGGGATATCCGCTGAATCAGGTCAGGGAAATCTCTTGGAATTGGCCATTGAGGCCGCGCGCTGTCGTGCAAGTTTAGGTGAGATTAGCGATGCCATGGAGACCGCCTTCGGTCGTTATAAGGCTAGCATTAAGAGCATTAGTGGAGTTTATGCACAGGCTATGAAATCGAACAAAGAATTTGAGAAGGTTCAGCAACTTACGCAAGACTTTGAGGAGTTGGAAGGACGTAGGCCTAGGATTTTGGTTGCCAAGATGGGGCAGGATGGGCATGATCGCGGAGCCAAAGTAGTTTCTACCAGTTTTGCCGATTTAGGATTTGACGTGGACATTGGACCTCTGTTCCAAACACCCAAAGAAGCAGCGAGGCAAGCTGTGGAAAATGACGTGCACATTTTAGGTGTTTCTTCATTAGCCGCCGGACATAAAACCTTGGTTCCGCAAGTAATTGAAGAACTGAAGAATCAGGGCAGACCCGATATCAAAGTTGTGGCGGGAGGCGTTATTCCAAAGCAAGACTATGACCACCTATATGAAGCAGGCGTCGTAGGAATCTTTGGTCCTGGAACGCCCATACACAAGGCGGCCAAGGATATTCTGAAACAACTATTAAACAAGACCGTATAGCCTATGTTTGGTGATATGATGAAAATGATGGGTCAGCTCAAAGAAGCCAAGAAAATGGCTGAAGAAACGAAGCAAAAGCTGGCTGCAACCAATTGCGAAGGGATCTCCTCCAATGGCTTGGTACGTGTGACCATCAGCGGATCTGTGGACTACCGAGGTATGAGTTGCGAAGATGTATTGTGGTCGTTGCCTTCAACGGATATTCATAGGTCAATCGAAGAAGCCTTTAAAGAAGCCTTGGGAAAAGCGAAAGCACTTCAAGAAGAGGAAATGAAAAAGGTGACTTCGGACATGATGCCAGCTGGCATGGATAAACTGTTTGGACAATGAAATACGACTTCCATTTAAAGTATACTTGCCCTAAATGCGGCAATCATGAATATGAAGTAGATGAGATCCGTACCACGGGTGGGGCTCTGGCAAAAATATTCGATGTGCAAAACAAGAAGTTTAGCGTTGTAAGCTGCAGGCAGTGCCGCTATTCAGAACTGTACAAGGCAGACACCTCAACCCTTGGAAACATCTTTGATTTTTTCACCAATTAATTCCTTTTGAAACTCAGCGCGGCAGATTATATCAAAGGAATTCAAGATGGCAACATTAGTATATTAAGTCGTGCCATTACCTTAATCGAGAGCAAGAAGGAAGCGCATCGTGTGCAGGCCAATGAGATTATAGCCGAATGCATGGCGTCTCAAGGGGGCTCAAAGCGCATTGGAATTACAGGTGTGCCGGGTGTAGGAAAGAGCACTTTTATTGAAAGCATTGGCAACCACATATGTGATGCGGGGCATAAATTGGCTGTATTAGCGGTTGATCCCAGCAGCACCAGGACGGGTGGATCTATTTTAGGAGACAAAACACGGATGGAAAGTTTGGGTCGTAGACCTGAAGCCTACATTCGTCCAACTCCATCGAGTGGAAGCTTAGGAGGCGTGGCCCGAAATACACGAGAGACTATTATATTGTGTGAAGCGGCAGGCTTTGATATTATTTTGGTGGAAACCGTTGGCGTTGGACAAAGCGAGACCACGGTACGTGATATGGTGGATCTATTCATTTTGTTGATGGCCACTGGAACGGGCGATGAGTTACAGGGCATCAAGAGAGGGATTATGGAGATGGCCGAACTCATCGTGTTCAATAAAGCCGATGGAGATAATTTAATTAAGGCCAAACGGTCAAGAGCCGAATTTCAACGTGCCGTTCATTATTTACCGGCCTTGGATCATGGCTGGCCGGCCAAAGTGGATATCTGCAGTTCCATTGAGGGACTTGGAATAGACACGATTTGGAACGATGCCCTCGATTTTTTTGAAAGCTTGGAAGCCTCAGGAGAACTTAAAAAACAAAGAGATCTTCAGCGAATTAACTGGATGTATGAATCCATCGAGCAGCATTTAAAGCGTCATTTCTTGCACTCAGAAAGCAGTGCTAAATTGCTCAGAGAAATGGAAGGAAAGATCATTTCGAATGAATTGAGTCCGTATCAAGCCGCCGATCAAATGATCCAATCGTGGCATGAAAATGGATGAAATCTGAGCACTTAGTAAACCCATAAATTTATGTCATGAGAAAACTTTTACTATTAAGTACGATGCTTGTTTTAGGACTATCCACCCTGCAGGCTCAAATAACGATCAAACCACATTTAGCAGGAAGTTTTACTTCTTTAAGTACCAATCCTGACGACTGGGAAGAAACTTCCCCTCTTGGAACTTTATTTGGCGTGGGGCTTCAAATAGGAAAGAAGTGGTATCTAGAACCTGCGCTTCAATGGAACAATTCATCGGTGAAATTCAAGGTCAATATTTCAAACGAAACCGTTGAAACGAAGATAAAGTACAATGGTTTTCGAATCCCTGTAATGGTCGGTTATAAGTTTATTGGCTCAGGAGATTTTCTAAATGTGCGCCTGTTTGCAGGCCCTTCGGTATTGGTAAACACAAGCTCTGAAATTCAATCTGACTTGCCCGATGTCTCATCTGATGTATTGGCAGATTCCAATTGGGGATTGAATATAGGAGCCGGAGCCGATGTTCTGTTTTTTTATGTTGAGCTGTCCTACGAAGCAGGCTTAAATTCCACTTTTAAAGAAGATATCGAAAATTGGAATGATCCAAAAAGGAATCTGTTCTATATCACTCTGGGAGCAAACATCTTATAATGGGTGAGCTTTAAAACTCCTCCCTTAATTCAGTTGTAATGAAATGAATGGCCCGCTCGCTCGGGCCCATTTCATTTTCAAGATGTTTCTTCAATATAGCCTCGCTTAGAGCCAATCCATCGGCACCTTCTTCCAAATTAGCTGCCGTAACGGAGATGATGTTAAGGGTCGCATCCTTTGCTGCTTTAATCAATCTCCACGATTCTGGACTCACGTAGATCTGTTGGGCAAGGTTATGCTCAAATTCCGTTCGAACCGTTTGAATAAGAATGGACTTATAATTCGATGCACTCAAGCCAGAACCCTTGACCCGAACCAATAATTGTGGCAGAGAAATTCGCTCTAAGAACAGTACAAATCGCTCATAGGCCTGCAATCGAATAGGAAAGGCTTCCTTCTGCGTATTTCGTTTCAAATGATACAGACGTCTACTCTCTTCATTATTCATAAAACCCTTTAACATCATATAGGTAACTACAATGACCAAGAGGGCTGGCAGGGTGTATTTCAATATTTCGAGTACAATTTCCATCTTCAAAATTTCAATCAAATATACATTTTTTGCCTGCGGGCATCAGACGCCAAAATGATTAGATTTGTCCATATTAAAGCTGCCCCAAATGAGCGTTAAACTATCCAATCGCATCCTTTCATTATCTGAATCACAAACCATTGCCTTTAGCCGTATGAGCAGAGAACTCAAGGCTCAAGGAGTGGACGTTATTAGCCTTAGCCTAGGTGAACCCGATTTCCACACGCCTGAATTCATCAAGGATGCCGCTTCCCAAGCCATGGTAGATAATTTCACTTCCTATCCGCCCGTACCTGGTTATGCCGACTTACGTGAATCCATTTCACAAAAGTTCAAACGGGATAACGGATTGAATTATTCTCCTGATCAAATTGTTGTTTCTACCGGCACCAAACAATCGATTGCCAATGTAGTCATGAGCTTAGTGGATTCCGGTGATGAAGTAATTCTTCTGGCTCCCTACTGGGTAAGTTATGTGGAGATCATTAAGATGGCTGAAGGAATTCCCGTCATTGTTTCTGCTGGAGTAGATCAAGACTACAAAGTGAGCGCAGATCAGTTAAATGCTGCAATTACAGATAAAACGAAAATGGTCATTTTCAATTCGCCAAGCAATCCTACGGGGAGCGTCTACAGCAAAGAAGAAGTGGAAGCTTTAGGTGCCGTGCTCAAATCGCATTCACATGTGTACGCCATTTCCGATGAGATTTATGAGCTTTTCAATTTCAACGAAAAGAACCATTCTTTGGCCTGCTGCGATGGAATATACGATCAGGCAATTACCATTAATGGCGTTTCAAAGGCATTCGCCATGACCGGCTGGAGAATTGGATATATAGGAGCTCCGCTTGCCATTGCCAAGGCTTGTACCAAAATGCAAGGACAAATAACCTCTGGTGCCAGTTCTATTTCTCAAAGAGCGGCCAAAGCCGCCATTGAAGCCGATCCATCAGTGGTAGATGAGATGAAATCAGCCTTTATTCGTAGAAGAAAATTGGTCATGGATGCTCTTGACCGTATTCCGGGATTTAGAATGAACGAACCGCAAGGAGCCTTTTATGTGTTTCCTAATATTGAAGGGGTCATTGGTCGTTCGTACAAAGGGCAAGCTCTTAATACGGCCTACGATGTTTGTATGTACTTCCTAAACGAAGCCCATGTAGCCACCGTTCCTGGGGAGGCTTTCGGAGCACCAAAATGTATGCGCATTTCATATGCGGCCAGTGACGAAGAGCTTACTGAAGCTATGATTAGAATTTCAAAAGCCATCGACCAACTCGATTAAAGTGAATCCACAGGAAGTAGATAAACTGTTCGATCAATTCACTGATCTTAAGGTGCTCATCATTGGAGACTCTATGATTGATGCCTATATGTGGGGACATATTGAACGGATGTCGCCCGAGGCCGACGTACCGGTTGTTCGAATCGACAAACAGGAAAAGAAATTGGGCGGTGCAGCCAATGTGGCCCTCAACATTCGTTCATTGGGAGCCTACCCCATTTTGCTCAGTGCAGTTGGGAAAAATGAAAATGCCCATTCCTTTTTTGATCTGATGTTAAAAGATCATCTGAATACCGAGGGAGTCATTGAATTGGGCGATCGCCCTACCACCGTAAAAACGAGGGTCATTAACGGCGAGGCACACGTCCTCCGTGTAGACGAGGAATCAATAGAAGATATCACAGCAGAAAATGAGGTGATTGCCTTGCTGAAGCAATTGCTCCACGAACACACCATTGATGTCGCCATTTTCCAAGATTACAACAAAGGATTTCTGACAGAAAACATCATTCAAACGTCCATTGAACTCTTGAAGGAAGCCAATATTCCTATGGCTGTGGATCCCAAGAAGAAAAACTTCAATTGCTTTAAGGGTGTTGACTTGTTCAAACCCAACTTCAAGGAAATGGTCGAGGGAATGGAACTTGAAATCGAAGCCTCCGATGATTCTTCTCTCTTGAATGCCATGAGCCAGTTGCGATCAGAATTGGAATGTGAAACCGTTTTACTTACCCGATCTGAGTATGGAATAGCCGCAATAAATGATCGGACCGGCTATTCACAAAAAGCTTTCGACCGAGAAATTGTTGATGTATCGGGTGCTGGAGATAGTGTAATCAGCATAGCTGCTTTGGGGTTGGGTAGTTCATTGGGTATCGAACAGCTGGCTTGCCTTTCAAACCTAGCCGGAGGCCTTGCCTGCGAAGAAGTAGGAGTAAACTCAATAGATCCTCACAGGCTCAAAGAGGAATTTAACCGTTTCAATGAAAATGCGATCTGATGTCTCTTAAATCGATTAGAGAACGGATCAATATCATCATTTACGACAGCAAGGATGCGGTCCTAAAGTATTTGGAGTATGCCAGTATTCCTGTGTCCTTAATGGCCATTGCCAGTTTAATCTGGTATCATGGTTATGCTTTAGATCAACCGACGAGTAAAACCCTAATTCGCGTTGTTGAATTGAGCTTTGGCTTCTATATAGTCAAATATCTCTGTGGGTTTTTCTATTCCTTCCATCCACTGGATTATCTCAAGGAAAGCCGTTGGGAAGGAATTCTAATGGCTTTCATTTTTGTGGATACGCTTGGAAGCTGGATTTTTGGATTTCATTTCATTCGATGGATTGGCGAAGGGATTGGAATGGACAATTTGAATTCCTTTTATGTCTTTTTTATTCAATCGTATTTCCTGCTTATCGTTGTTATTCACCTAAGTAGAGCTGGTGGTATATTTCGGATTTTACGACTGAGTCCTCCCACCCTGCTTATTTTATCTTTCCTTGTTCTTATTGGTCTGGGCACGGCCTTGCTCCTGCTACCTGAAATGAATGTGTATGGCGAACACATGCCCTTTACCGATGCCCTTTACCGATGCCCTTTTCACGAGCATAAGTGCCAGTTGCGTGACCGGGCTCATTGTGGTGGATACGGCCTCCTATTTTACCACCAAAGGACAATTCATCATCCTCATACTCATGCAGCCTGGAGGATTAAACATCATCTCTTTTGCATCGGTCATTGCCCTCTTTGGAAAGTCAGGAATTGGTATTCGCCATCAGTCTATCATTCAAGAAAATTTCAGTGGAGAATCACTATTGAGTAGTAAAAAACTCATTCGACAAATTTTCATTTTCAGTTTTGTCTTAGAGCTGATCGGTGCCGTGCTCATCTTCATTTTATGGGGACCTAAAGTTCCATTTCACGATTTAGGCGACCGCATCTTCCATAGCATCTTTCACAGTATTTCTGCCTTTAACAATGCAGGCTTCTCTCTATTTACAGACGGACTTTATGAAGTGTACCTTCAAAAGGCCTATCTCCTTCAAATCGTGATTGCCATTTTAATCTTTTTCGAGGGATTGGGATTTCCGGTGATGCAGGATTTATTCGATCCGGCCCGAATGCGGGAGCGCATTGCACAGCCTTGGAGAGGGTATAAAGTTTCTACGAAGATCGCCCTCTTTGTTTCCATTATTTTGGTGGTTTTGGGAGGGGTGCTATTCTTCTTTAGCGAGGGAAATGCCAGTATGCAAGGATTGAATTTCGGGGAGAAGATCATTGCCTCTTTCTTTCAGTCGGTGACCACAAGAACAGCGGGATTTAGTACCGTTGATGTAGGTACGCCCGGACGATTTACATTGATATTCTTCATGTTCCTCATGTTTATTGGCGCGAGTAGTGCCAGTACGGGTGGAGGGATCAAGACCTCTACTTTTGCGGCCATTTTTTTATCGGTCTTTTCTACCATCAGAGGACGGAAGAAGGCAGAGTTTCTCAAGCATACCTTTACCATTGACACCATGCAGAAGGCCTTTAGTATCTTTCTTTTCTCCTGCACCTTCGTGTTCATCATGATTGGCATACTGAGCCTCTTGGAACCAGAGATGGACATTTTAAGTCTTGCTTTTGAGGAAGTATCGGCCTTTGCAACCGTTGGGCTCTCTACAGGCATCACCTCTGCATTAAGTACGTCCGGAAAAGCTGTGATCATGTTTAGCGTGTTTGTTGGTCGTGTGGGCACACTGACCTTGTTCATTGCCCTGAGCAATCAGACTTTGACCTCTGCTTACACCTATCCAAAAGCCAATTTAGTGGTTGGATAATAGAATGCGGTTGGGAGGCGTTTGAATACAAAAGACTTCCATGAAAAGAAACATCTCTTCCCTGTTCATAGGCCTTTCAATTATAGCGGCGGCCGCCATCATCTCAGTAGCTTACATCAATAGAAATAAGGCGGCACAACAAATTTCCGTAACTGGTTTAGGCACCTTCGATTTCACTTCCGATCTGGTGGTTTGGAAAGGGCGTTTCACTCAAATTGCCAATGATATGTCCTCTGCATATGAATTACTGGAACGCGATCGTGAAGTGATTACGGATTATTTAATTAAGCGTGGATTGGAAGCAAATGATTTCATTTTCACCGCAATCCATATGGAGGAAGAGTTCAACTATATCTATGACAATCAAGGCAATCGAATAAAGGAGTTCGTGGGGTATCGCATGCATCAAGGAATTGAAATTGAGAGTGGCGAAGTAGATAAGATTGAAGAACTTTCGAGGGACATTTCAACCATTATTAAAAAAGGAGTGCAATTCAGCTCCGACCATCCACAATACTATTACACCAAGCTTTCCGAATTAAAAATAGAAATGATTGCCAAGGCCACCGAAGACGGAAGAATACGGGCCGAACAGATTGCTCTAAATAGCAATGCCAAACTCGGGAACTTGAAAGAAGCACGGATGGGTGTTTTTCAAATCATTGGCAAAAACAGCAATGAAGACTATAGCTGGGGTGGTTCTTTTAACACCAGCAGTAAGCAGAAGACGGCCACCATTACCATGAAACTCGAATTCAGCATAAACTAATGCTAGAATAGGACGTTTGAAGGGAGTGAAATGTCGAGGTTCTTTTTGTATTTTTGCGCCCAATTCAATCGTCCATGTCCGAAGAGGTAAAACCGTATCATTCTGATCGTTCCAAAAAGGAAGAGGTGGCCGAAATGTTCGACAACATTTCTGGGCAGTATGACTTCTTAAACCATTTCCTTTCTGCTGGCATTGATAAGCGTTGGAGAAAGAAGGTCCTTCAATTGGCCAAGGAGAAAAAACCTTCAACCATTTTGGACGTGGCTACCGGAACTGCTGATCAAGCCATTGCACTACTCAAAGTTGGCGCAACAAAGATTACAGGGGTAGACATATCGACCGGAATGCTTGAAGTTGGTAAGAAGAAAATCAAGGAGAAGAATCTTGATGCTCAAATTGAATTGATGTACGGTGATTCTGAAGATCTTCCTTTTGAGGATTCTAAATTTGACTTGGTCACGGTTAGTTTCGGTGTACGAAACTTTCAAAATCTGAAGAAAGGCTTGAAGGACATCGCTAGAGTGCTCAAGGAAGATGGCGAAGTGTTGATCCTGGAATTTTCTCATCCCAAGCAATTTCCAATCAAACAAGGGTATACCTTCTATTCCAAATATTGGCTTCCAATGGTTGGAAAATTGATTTCGAAAGATGATCGAGCCTATTCCTATCTACCTGAATCAGTGGAAGCCTTTCCATCGGGAAAAGATTTCGCTTTGATTTTAGAAGACTGCGGATTTGAAAAAGTGGATGTATATCCACTGAGTTATGGAATCGCATCTATTTATCACGGTAAAAAATACTCTGAAGAGATTGACGTTTCATGAGGGTGAATAAATACAGACATATCATTCTAGGCTTCGCCCTTCTATTTGCCGGACTTAGTGTAAAGGCACAAGTACGCAAGACCTTGGTCAATCAGCCGAAGTATGACTATCGCTGGATACACTTTGGATTTGAGCTTGGAATCAATTACATCGACTTCAACATCCAACAGGTGGAAGACTTAACCACTATTCCGGGTATCTATGGAATCGAGTCTATTTCTAGACCTGGTTTTACCCTTTTGTTAATCTCGGACCTCAGAATGGGTAATCACCTCAATCTCCGCTTTACGCCTGGGATTAGCTATACCCAAAGGGATATGCAATATCGTATGTTTGACACCATACAGAACAATTTCTATACGACTAGCAAAGTGGTAGAATCCACTTTTATTGAACTTCCACTTTTGTTGAAATTTAAGTCGGTTCGTATTGGCAATGGTCGTTCATATGTACTGGGTGGTGTGAAGTATATGATTGATATGGCCTCTCAAGAAAAGGTAGACGATCCCGATCTTTTTAAAGTGAAGCGTTACGACTTCAGTTATGAAGTGGGATGGGGTGTTGACATTTATTTCGAGTACTTCAAATTCTCTCCTCAACTAAAAGCTACCTTCGGTGTTAATAATGTGTTGGTTGATGATGGAACCATTTATACCGATGGTATTACCAAATTGTCAACTAGGGCATTTTTAGTAAGCTTTTGTTTTGAGTAATGCGGAAAATTTTCCTCTTTGTCCTAGTTCTTACAGCCGTTCAACAGACGATTGCACAGCAGGAGTCCGTACTTGATTTATCCGCCTTCCCGCCGGAGTACAATCATTACGAAGGATGGAATGCCGGTGCCTTGATGGGTTATTATATTCCTTCCAACAAATCAGCTTTGTTTTACAATGGGATGCGTCCACGTACAACTTTCGTAATTGATCGAACCGTATTGGAATACACCATCATTGATAATCCACGGCATTATGCGCAGATCAGCCAGATGCTTAATCGAGATTATCGAATTTTTCAGTATCCACCTGAAATGATTTACAACAACACCTTTAACTGGGGGGCGATTTTTGAGAAGGTGTGGAAGAACTCTTTAGGGACCCTTGTTCACTTCAACACCATGACGATGGATGTGAGTGGTATAGGTGCTCTTCAGCTTCAGGAGTGGAATGGTGGAAGTGTAGAGCCCGTCCTAGAGGAAATTATTCTTTCGGGACGAGAAAACCGCTTCAACATCAACCTCGGTTTACAAAAGCTTTTTAAACCAGAGGAAATGACGACTCCTTTCCTTGAGCTTGGAGCCAATTTGAATTACGCCCTGGCTCAGAAAAACAGAGTTCATATCCGAACATTGGAGTACAATATTTTTTACGACTACGAGAGCAATTTGCAAATTCAATATGGTGGCATGGGCTGGGGAGCTTATGCTGGTGGTGGTTACCGATTTAAGGTTTCGGGCAACTATTTCCTTGATTTTGGAGTCAGTTTGTACTATCAAGATGTGGTCTTATTCGAAGACTCTCCATGGGAATGGAGCTACAATCTATTCATGCGTTTTGCTGCCACCGACATATTTGGCCTAGATGCTCTCGAAGGGAATTAAGTTTATGCTGATCAGCACCTTTGCATTTTCCGTAATGCAACTGTGCGTCAAATTTCTCAGCCATCTTCCCGCCGCTGAACTGGTCTTTTTTCGCTCACTAATTTCTTTGGTTTTAAGCCTAGTTTACTTGGCTCGAATTCGAGTCCACCCATTGGGCAACAATCGTAAATATTTAATCCTGCGAGGTGTTTTTGGTTTAATAGCCTTATTCATGTTTTTTAATACCCTGCAGCATATCCCATTGGCAAGTGCGGTAACCCTTCAATATTTATCGCCCATATTCACGGCTGTCTTTGCCATATTCATGCTTAATGAACGAATTCAGGCCAAGCAATGGCTGTTCTTTTTACTCGCTTTTATAGGCGTGGCCATTATGAAAGGCTTTGATCAACGAGTGGATCTCTTGTACTTCTTTATGGGGATTGGCTCGGCTATTTTCGCTGGCCTAGCTTACAACTGCATTCGAAAATTGCGTCATACCGACCACCCTATTGTCGTGGTCCTATATTTTCCATTAATCGCCACACCGATCATGAGACTTTTAACCTACCTCAATTGGGTGAAGCCCACCGGATAGGATTGGGTATTATTGCTGATGCTCGGAATCTTCACTCAAATCGGGCAGATTTTTATGACCAAAGCCTTGCAAGCCGAGGAAGCCAATAAAGGTGGCCAGTCTAAAATATTTAGGAACACTCTATGCCCTTCTTTAGGGATACCTATTCTTTGAGGAGTCCTTCCATTGGATAAGCTTATTGGGAATGGTGCTGGTATTGGGAGGGGTAGTCTTGAATATTCGTTACAAGTCCCAATTAAAATCGACTTAATTGATGGGTCAATATGGCCGCTGCCTGTCCCACATTTAAGGAATCTATTTGCACGGACTTCGGGGCTCGATCAATGGTAATTTGGGAATCCGAGATTTCGAGCACTTCTTTTTTATGACCGTGGGATTCTGATCCCATCATCAACAACCATTTATCGGCAGCATCGAACGTTTTTACTGATTCTCCTTTCATTTCGGCCGCATAAAGCTTCACTCCATTGGATTGCATTCTCTTTAAATCGTCTATGCCAACACCAGCGATCACTTTCGTTCTAAAAAGGGATCCACGCGCCGATTGCACCACTTTAGGACTATACACATCAACCGAATCTGGCGATACGCACACCATGTTCAATCCAAACCAATCGGCCATACGAATGATAGCACCCAGATTGCCTGGGTCGTTAATTGATTCACAATAAATACCGCGCTGGAAGTCCCATTCAATCTGTGCATCAGGGATTTGTGCGATGGCCATACATCCATCAGGGCTCGATTGAAGACTTAATGATTTGAACTGCTTAGGGTCGGCAAACACAGCATCCACTTGGGCCATTTCTGGATGTCTTTCTACGGCTTCTTCTGTTAATATCAAGGCTTGTAACTCTATTTCTGAATCCAGGAGTTCACCTACAGTTTTTCTACCTTCAACCATAAAGAGTCCCTCCTCTTTTCGGAACTTCTTTTGATGTAATTTCCGATAAAGTTGCAGTTGTCTATTTGATAAATGCTGCATGGAGAGAAATAATAAATTTGCCCTAAGTGTATCAATTGATAAAGAGGCTAAAATATAACTTCTTTTACCTCCCAGGTCTTGTTTTTTTCCTCGGGGCTTGCCGGACGACAAAGTATGTCCCGGATGATCAATACCTCTTGCGTCATACAGAGATTGAAGTGGACGATACGGATGAAGGCAAAAAACTGCATTCTTATATTAAACAAGAACCCAACAAGCGCATAGTGGGAGTTCCTTTTCATATTTGGTTGTACAACTGGAAAAATCCTAAAAAAGAAAAAGGCTTCAGGAATTGGGTAAGCAGCAACGGACAGGCTCCAGAGATTACGGATACTGTGGCTGCAAGACGGACACTCTTGCAATTGGAAAAGTACTATTTCAATCGTGGTTATTTCAATGTTGAAGCAAATTACAAGATCGAGTGTAAGGGACGTAAAAGCAAAGTCACCTACATCGTTAAGCGTGGACCAGCTTATGAGGTACGCAATATTGAATACACTCTAAATAGTCCAGAGCTCGACAGCATTATGAATGCTGAAACAGCCGATTCATATTTAAAGAGTGGAATTCGGTACCGAGTGGAGAAACTGGATCAGGAGCGTTCGCGCTTAACCACTATTTTTCAGAACAACGGTTTTTATGATTTCACTAAAGAATACATCTATTTTGAGGTGGACAGCAATATTCCAGGCCCATATGTCGATCTCCTCATGGGAATTGAGAATAAGAAAATTGCCTCTGGTGATTCTGCCAAATACATCCCGCATAAGGCCTTTACCCTAGACAAAATATATGTGGTGCCAGGATTTAATCCACGAGTTAAGAATCCGCCTCCGAGAGATACCTTGCGATATGGGGACTACATCTACCTATTAAACAAAAACAATCGGTATAGACTTGATTTTTTAGATAATACCATCCATTTACAATTGGGTGAGCTCTACCAAGAAAAAAACATCACCGAAACCAAGGGGCACTTTCAGGACATTGGTGTTTTCAGGAAGGTAGACATTCAATTTTTCCCCACCATTGACACGACCCAATCAAATTTAGAAGGTTATCTGTTCCTTCAACCACGAAAAAGACACACGGCCGGTATTGAAGGAGAAGGGACACACTCTAGTGGTCGTTTTGGAATTGCAGGGAATCTGTTTTATAAAAATCTAAACACCTATAAGGGAGGTGAAATCTTTGATGTTCGATTACGTGGTGCCGTTGAATTTCAACCTTCCACTACGGATCAAAGCCTGTTCAATGCCTATGAAATAGGATTGGAAGGACGTTATCTATTCCCCCGATTCCTTCTGCCATTTGATTCTGAGAAATATGTTCCGAGCACTTTTTTCCCGAAAACCGTTTTCAGCCTCGGATACTTCCGTCAGATCCGTACCGACTTCGATCGTGATTTAGTACGGGCAACCATGAGCTATGTGTGGAATCCAAATAAGAATATTGAGCATAAAATTGATTTGGTGGACTTCAACTTCGTGCGTCTCACCAATATTACGGACTCCACTTACATCAATAGCCAGAGAATTCGAACGGGTTATGAAGACGTATTCATCCCAGCAATTGGATACACCTATATCTTCAATAATCAGACCTATAGAATTGCCAACAACTACAATTATTTTAGAGGTCATATAGAATTGTCCGGAACCCTCTTAAATGCATTCGCACCTATCCTGGGCATGGAGCAAAATTCAAATGGGCAAAACCTTGTTTCAAGTGTGCCAATTTCACAGTACTTGAAATTTGAAGCAGACAACCGCTATTTCTATTTTGTAGGTGGTCAACGTCGACGTATAACGGTTCGTTATTATGGAGGTATGGCTATCCCATTTGGAAATTCTAGTGTGATCCCATTTGAAAAGCAATTTTTCACCGGTGGTTCCAACGACCTAAGAGGATGGGTTGCCTATACCCAATGGCCTGGATCAAGTTTCAATGCCGACCAAACGGTGAACTCTGGTGATATAAAAATCTTGTTCATGGGAGAATATCGATTCGGATTGGGCGGGAACTTGGAAGGCGGATTGTTTGTAGATGTTGGTAATATCTGGTTGCTGCAAAAAGATGAAACCTTGGTTGGTGCAGATTTCGATATTCGACGTTTCTACAAAGAATTTGGTGTCTCACCTGGATTTGGAATTCGTTATGACTTTAGTTTCTTTGTTTTCAGGTTGGATGCCGGTGTGAAACTGTATCAACCTCATCTTCCTGAGGGGGAACGTTGGACCCCTCAAGAGTTGAGTTTCAGAAGAGCCACCTGGAGCATTGCACTCGGATATCCATTCTAATTGTATAAAACTTTGCTAAAAAGCTTCAAAAAGAACAGTTTATACAAGGCTAGCTTTGTAATTTTGCTAGCTCGAATTTTAAATTGAATACCTATGTCATTGGATCGAATAAGTCAATTGTTAGGGGATAAAGCAGAATATCTTTTAGACCATTCAAGTACAACCATAGACCAGAGCGTTCTTCACACTCCTGGATCTGATTTTGTTGATCGTGTATTTGCACAAACCAACAGATCTCCTCAGGTTCTTAAAAATCTCCAAAGCTTATACGATCAAGGAAGACTAGGTGGAACAGGATATTTGAGCATCCTTCCTGTTGACCAAGGAATTGAGCACTCCGCTGGTGCGAGCTTTGCTCCTAATCCTGCATACTTTGATCCTGAAAACATTGTTAAACTGGCCATTGAGTCAGGATGTAATGGAGTTGCTTCAACCTTCGGCGTATTGGCCATGATGTCAAGAAAATATGCCCATAGAATTCCTTTCGTGGTTAAGATTAATCACAACGAATTCTTGAGCTATCCTGCCGACTATGATCAGATCATGTTTGGTTCTATTGAAGAGGCTTGGAATTTAGGAGCCACGGCTGTTGGCGCGACCATATACTTCGGTTCAGAGAATAGCAATAAGCAGATTGTTGAAGTGGCTGAAGCATTTGAGCGTGCGCATGAATTGGGAATGGCAACCATTCTTTGGTGCTATACCAGAAATAGTGGATTTAAGAAAGACGGTGTAGATTATCATACCGCTGCCGATTTGACTTCACAAGCCAATCATTTGGGTGTGACCATTCAGGCGGATATCATCAAGCAAAAGCTTCCAACCAACAATGGTGGCTATACGGCCATCGACTTTGGGAAGACACATGATAAAGTGTACAGCGAACTAACTAGCGATCACCCTATCGATCTGTGCCGCTATCAAGTTGCAAACTGTTATATGGGCAGAGCCGGACTAATCAATTCAGGTGGTGCATCTGGAGGAGCGAGCGATTTAGCCGATGCTGTTGAAACGGCTGTGATTAACAAACGAGCAGGTGGACAAGGGCTTATCCTGGGAAGAAAAGCCTTCCAGCGTCCTATGAACGAAGGAATTGACATCATTAATGCGGTTCAGGATGTTTATCTGACCGAGGGCATCAAACTTGCCTAATCAATTTTTTCTAAATTCGTTTTTAAGCTAAAACCTTAACCTATGGCGTGGTTCAGAAGGACTCAAAAGGGTATTACTACCCCTACAGAAGAAAAGAAAGACACTCCATCCGGATTGTGGTATCGCTCACCAAGCGGGAAAATCACTGACACGGATGAACTCAAAGCCAACCTTTACGTAAGTCCTGAGGATGATTATCACGTTCGTATCGGATCCAATGAATACTTTGAGATTCTCTTCGATGAGAATGAATATACCGAGCTTTTTGAAGACTTGGTTTCGGGAGATCCACTGAAATTCAAAGACACAAAGAAGTATACCGATAGAGTTGAGGCTTCTATTAAGAAGACGAACCTCAAAGACGCTTGTCGTACAGCTACCGGAAAGCTTGAAGGTATGGACATCGTTATTGCTTGTATGGATTTTAGTTTCATCGGTGGATCCATGGGATCGGTGGTTGGAGAAAAAATCGCCCGTGGAATTGACCATGCCATTAAAACGAACGCACCATTCCTCATGATTTCCAAATCTGGAGGAGCTCGTATGATGGAAGCCGCTTTTTCACTGATGCAGATGGCCAAGACTTCGGCAAAACTCACACTCCTGAGTGAAGCTGGCCTTCCATATATAAGCTTGTTAACCGATCCAACTACCGGTGGTGTAACCGCAAGTTATGCTATGTTGGGTGACATTAATATAGCGGAACCAGGTGCCTTGATTGGGTTTGCTGGTCCACGTGTGGTTAAAGAAACGATTGGTAGAGATCTTCCTGAAGGATTCCAAACTTCGGAGTTTGTCCTCGAACATGGATTCCTCGATTTCATTGTTCACCGTAAAGAATTGAAGAGCAAAATCGGACAGTATTTGCGCCTCCTTCAAAATTAACTGGATAACGTTGTCAGTTAAAAACTTATCAGTATCTTTGCCGTCCATTTCAGAGTAGATAAAAGAAACGGAAAGAAATGACAATTACTGCGGAAGAGAAAAAAGAACTATTTAAGATCCACGGCGGATCTGATACGAATACAGGAAGTCCTGAAGGTCAAATCGCTATGTTTAGCACGCGTATTGCTCTCTTGACTGACCACCTGAAAAAAAACAGAAAGGACTACAATACTCAGCGTTCCCTGATCATCATGGTAGGGAAGCGAAGAAAACTTCTCAACTACCTTAAGAAGGTAGACATCACACGCTACCGGGCGATCATCAAGGAACTCGGTCTGAGAAAATAATTCAACTCTTAAGAGGAAAGGCAATCATCGTATTGCCTTTTCGCTTTTTATATACTAGCGGTTTTAAAGCGGTTCGAGAGAGATTTATATTCATTTACACACACTTATTTTTACATGGCTCCAGAAGGAATTTACCAAGAGATTGTATTAGAAGATGGTAGAAAGATCACCATCGAAACAGGTCGCTTGGCCAAACAAGCACACGGATCAGTTGTTATCCGATCAGGAAACACTATGCTACTAGCAACAGTGGTTTCAAACAAAGAAGCAAAGGAAGGCGTTGACTTCCTTCCTCTTACAGTTGACTACAGAGAAAAATACGCTGCCGCAGGAAAATTCCCAGGTGGATTTATAAAAAGAGAAAAGCGTCCATCCGATCATGAGATTCTAATCATGCGATTGGTAGACCGCGCTTTGCGCCCAACTTTCCCTAAAGATTACCATGCAGAAGTTCAGTTGATGATTCAATTGATGTCCTATGACCCAGAAGTTGAGCCAGACGCTCTAGCTGGATTGGCTGCTTCTGCCGCAATTTCTATTTCTGACATTCCGTTCAACGGACCAATTTCTGAAGTACATGTTGGTCGTTTGAATGGTGAATTTATCATCAACCCAAGCGCGGCTCAAATGGAAGAATGCGACATCGACATGATGGTTGCTGCTTCATTGGATAGCGTAGTTATGGTTGAAGGTGAAATGGATGAAGTTTCAGAGCAGGAAATGCTCGAAGCCATTGCCTTTGCGCATGAAGCCATCAAAGTTCAATGCCAGGCGCAACTTGAGTTGGCCGAAAAGGTAAAGGACAAAGCCTTCCCTAAGAGAGAGTATTCGCACGAAACGCATGACGAAGAATTGCGTGCTAAGGTGAACAAAGAATGCTACGACAAAACATTGGCTGTAGCTCTTCAAGGTTTAGATAAAGACGGAAGAAAAGAAGCTTTCGCTGTAGTGAAGGAAGAATTCTGTGCGCAGTACGATGAAGAGACCTTGGAAGAAATTGGAGGAATGATCTCTGAATACTATCACGATGTTGAAAAGGGAGCTATGCGTCAAATGGTACTTACCAATGGTAAGCGTCTTGACGGAAGAGCAACCGACGAAATTCGCCCAATTTGGAGTGAGGTTGATTATCTTCCTTCAGCACATGGTTCTGCCATCTTCACTCGTGGTGAAACACAATCATTGACTACTGTAACATTAGGAACCAAACTAGCACAAAGCCCGATCGATGGGGTGACATTAGAAGGTTCTGAGAAATTCTATTTGCATTATAATTTCCCACCATTCTCTACAGGTGAGGCGCGTATGCTACGTGGAACAAGCCGGAGAGAAGTAGGTCATGGAAATCTTGCACAACGTGCCCTTAAGGGTATGGTTGACCCAGAGAACCCATATACTGTGCGTGTTGTTTCTGACATTCTTGAATCCAACGGATCATCTTCAATGGCAACGGTTTGTGCCGGTACATTGGCTATGATGGATGCAGGTGTAATGTTGAAGAAGCCAGTTTCTGGTATCGCAATGGGATTGATCACGGACAAGGATTCTGGAAAGTATGCTATCCTTTCGGATATCCTTGGAGATGAAGATCACCTAGGAGATATGGACTTTAAAGTAACAGGTACCAAAGATGGTATCACTGCTTGTCAGATGGACATTAAGATTGCCGGATTGAGTCACGAAATTCTGGAAAACGCACTAATGCAAGCCAAAGAAGGTCGTATGCACATCCTAGGCGAAATGATGAAAACCATTTCTGAATCGCGTACCACTCTTAAGGACCACGCTCCTAAGATTGAAATTATGGAGATTCCTAAGGACTTCATTGGTGCTGTGATTGGACCAGGTGGTAAGATCATTCAAGCTCTTCAAGCAGAAACAGGAACGACCATTACCATCGAGGAAGTTGGTAACACGGGTCGTATTGAAATTCTTGGAGTTGATCCAGACGGAATGAACGAGGCGATCTCCCGTATCAAAGGAATTGCATTCCAGCCTGAAGTTGGAGAAGTATACATGGGTACGGTTAAGAGCATTCAGCCTTACGGAGCCTTTGTAGAAATTGGTCAAGGTACCGATGGACTACTACACATTTCAGAAATTGACTGGAAGCGTATTGAAGATGTGAACACTGTTCTTAAAGAAGGTGATCAGGTTAAGGTAAAACTAATTGATATGGACGATCGCGGTAAGCTTCGTTTATCTCGTAAAGTTTTGTTCCCTAAACCAGAAGGATACGAAGAGCCAAAACATCGTGAGCGTTCTGATAGAGGTGATCGTGGAGATCGCAAGCCTAGAGGAGATCGTCGTGATCGCGGAGAAAGACGTGATCGTGGAGACCGCAGAGACAATCGCTCCGAAGGAAACAATGAGGAGAAGTCGGCTGAATAAGCCGGCCTTCTGCCCTTCTTTAGAATTCTGATTGGCCATACTCGGCTAACTAATTGTTATATACTGAAACTTTTATCGCGTTACAATCGTATACTATAGTACGAACGTATAATTAAGATCCCTATATGAGACAGTTAAAGATCACCAAACAGGTCACGAACAGAGAAACCGCTTCTTTAGATAAGTATCTACAAGAAATAGGAAAGGTTGATTTGATCACGGCCGATGAGGAAGTGGAGTTAGCGAGAAGGATAAAGCAAGGTGATCAGGTGGCATTGGAGAAATTGACCAAGGCCAACCTGCGATTTGTGGTATCGGTGGCTAAGCAGTATCAAAATCAAGGATTAACCCTTCCGGATTTGATTAATGAAGGAAACCTTGGATTGATTAAAGCGGCACAGCGTTTTGATGAAACACGTGGATTTAAATTCATTTCATACGCAGTATGGTGGATTCGTCAATCTATTCTTCAGGCATTGGCAGAACAGTCTAGGATTGTTCGATTGCCTTTGAACAAGATTGGATCGATCAATAAAATCAATAAGGCTTTTGCCGCTTTGGAACAAGAGCATGAACGTGCTCCTTCAGCCGAAGAGATTTCCGAGAAATTGGAAATGAGTGAAGATGATGTGAAGGAATCATTGAGAAATTCTGGACGTCACGTATCTATGGATGCACCACTTGTTGAAGGTGAGGACAGCAACTTGTACGATGTACTTCGTTCCGGCGAGAGTCCAAATCCCGATAAGGAATTATTGGATGACTCTCTTCGTACGGAGATTGAGCGTGCATTGGCAACCCTTACTCCTAGAGAAGCCGACGTTATCCGTCTGTACTTTGGATTGAGCGGAAATCATCCGATGACTCTGGAAGAAATTGGAGAAACATTCGATCTAACCAGAGAGCGTGTTCGTCAAATCAAAGAAAAAGCGATTCGACGTTTGAAACACACTTCGCGAAGCAAGATTTTGAAAACCTATTTAGGTTAAATTAGACCCCGGACCCCGGGGTTTTTTTATGCCAAATCGTAAACCTATAGTATTCATTGTTGGTCTTCCACGAAGTGGAACCAAATTACTGCGCGACTTGCTTAATGAGCATTCTGAAGTGAGCATTCCCTATGTGGAATCGCAAATTTTTCCAGATCTCATCAATAAATACGGCCTCCAAACACTTTCCGAATCGGACCGAAATGAAGTCCATGAATCCGTCAAATCAGGAATATTCAGCTATAATCTAGAAAAGGATTACGGCCTAATCTACGATTCCACTGCCATCGATCAACTTTGTACGGACGACACCATTGCTGGATTCATCCAAGGCCTCTTAACGTATTACGGCCCAACCAAAGAAGCTCGGATTATTGGAGATAAAACACCCTCCTATCTAGGTAAGATCGACAGCTTGAGAAAGGCCTTTCCCGATCTTAAATTGATTCACATCATTCGGGACCCCCGAGACCGTGCACTTTCTGCGAAGAATATCTGGGGCACTCCCTTCCTCGATTCAGCAGAGAAATGGACCTTCTTCATCCAAAAGGCTAAGCCAATTATTGGCGATCTAGGAAAGAATGCCCTACAAATTCGATACGAAGACCTGTTGGGAAATCCTGAATCAAGCCTTTGGGAAATATGTTCATTCTTGGATCTTGAATTCGAATCATCGATGATGGAATTGAATATTTCCACGGAGAAATATGGAGATGCTAGCCGTCGAAAAACAATAGATAAAGGCAATCTGAATAAGTTTGAACAAAAGATGAATGCCAATCAGATCAAGCGTATTGAAGAAGTTTGTTTCAAAGCCATGCAGGAGTGGTCCTACCCCATCCAATATGCCACTCAAGAAAAGTGCTTATCTCGATTTGAAAAGAAATATCTTTGGGCCCTCGGTGGAAGCAAAATGGTCAGCTTCCATATCAAAGACAAAGGTCTTATAAAAGGAGTTTGGTACTTCCTTAAGGGAAGACAAACCAAAAAATGGAAAAACAAATGAGTCACTTAGTTGCCCCCTCCGTTCTATCGGCAGATTTCGGAAATCTAGAGCGCGATTGCCTGATGATTAACTCCAGCGAGGCTGATTGGTTTCACGTGGATGTGATGGATGGTGTATTCGTTCCAAACATCAGCTTTGGAATGCCTGTTATCAAAACTATTAAAAAGCACGCCAACAAAATTCTAGACGTTCATTTGATGATCGTACAGCCGGAACGCTATGTGAAGGAATTTAAAGCTGTGGGTACGGACATCATGACCGTTCATTATGAGGCCAGCACACATTTGCATCGCACCGTTCAGGCCATTCATTCCGAAGGTATGAAAGCGGGTGTAGCCTTAAATCCTCACACGCCTGTTGAAGTACTCGAGGACATTATTGAAGATATTGACTTGGTCCTAATTATGAGTGTGAACCCAGGTTTTGGCGGGCAAAAGTTTATTGGCCGCGCTTGCGATAAGATCAAGCGATTAAAAGCTATGATTGAACGCAACAACAGCAGGGCCCTGATCGAAATTGATGGTGGTGTGAATCTTGAAACCGGACGTCAACTTTTGGACGCCGGGGCTGATGTACTTGTTGCTGGTGGTTTTGTGTTTGGAAGTGAAAATCCGACAGAGACCATTGCTAAATTAAAAGCACTTTAATTAGAACTCATCTCTAATCACTCATCACTAATCTCTCATCTCTAATCACTAACCTCTCACCTCTAATCTCTCATCTCTATAATGCACATAGGAATCATTCGAGAAGGAAAAACACCACCAGACAAGCGCGTTCCTCTTAGCCCACGTCAGTGCAGAGAAATCAAGGACAATAATCCGACCATTGAAATCAGTATACAGCCATCATCCATTCGTTGTTTTCCTGATGAATCGTATGCTGAACTGGGAATCAAAATAAGCGAGGACCTCAGCTCTTGCGACTTAATCATTGGAGTAAAAGAGGTTCCTATTGAGATGCTTATCCCGGGAAAGGCTTATATGTTCTTCTCACATACGATTAAAGAGCAGCCTTATAATAGAGACTTATTACGTGCCATTTTAGAAAAGAAAATACAGCTCATTGATTATGAAGTACTAACCACACCCCATGGTCGAAGGCTAATTGGCTTTGGACGCTATGCGGGAATTGTTGGTGCCTATAATTCGTTCCTGGCCTACGGAAAGAAAACAAACAGGTATGAACTAAAGCCAGCGCATTTATGCCATGATCGAGTTGAATTGGAAGAAGAATTGCACAAGGTGCACCTTCCTTCTCAAACGAGAATTGCGATAACAGGTGGTGGCCGAGTGGCCGGAGGCGCCATGGAGATTCTTTCGGCACTGAAAATTGAAAAGGTATCGGTAGAGGATTATCTTATTGAGAATTTTGATAATCCGGTCTACGTTCAACTATCTAGAACAGATTGCTTCCGCAGGAGTGATGGATTGCATTTCACCACAGCCCAATTATTTGCTGATCCACATGGATTCGAATCCAACTTCCTTCGTTTTGCCAAGCGGTCGGATATATTGATTACTTGTCATTTTTGGGATCCGAGATCACCTTATATCATGACCAAAGAAGATGCAAGGAGCCCAGGCTTCAACATTCGAATCATTGGGGATATTAGCTGTGATATCGATGGACCTATTGGAACAACCGTCCGACCTTCAACCATTGAAGATCCGCTTTACGGTTACGATCCCTATTTAGAAGCGGAAGTTGATTTCAATAACCCGAATGCCATTGGAGTAATGGCGGTTGATAATTTGCCCTGCGAATTACCCAAGAATGCCTCTGAGGATTTTGGTTATGAATGGATTTCGCATATTCTTCCCCAGTTGATCGGTGAAGACAGAGAAAACGTTATTGGACGTGCTTCCATTACCACCAAGCAAGGAAGGCTCTCGGAGTACTTCAGTTATTTGAACGATTACGTCGAAGGAAGGTAATTAGCTAGAATCACATCAAGATTCCATGCTCATCGACCTTAACAGGAGCTGGAATATCTTTTTCACCAATCATTTGTTTGATGTCTCTTTCAATGGTCCTTGAAAGAGCGTTCATTGGAATATCGGCTGCTCTGTTTTGAAACGGGTCCTGTAAATGGGTGGCGATACTCTCGAGCATGGAGAAAAAGAAAGACACCAAAACACATATAAGGATTACGAAAGGACCGGTAGAATACAACATCCCATAAGGCAGCATGAAGCTGAAAATGAGAATTCCTTTATGGGTATAAGAACTGTATTGGGTAGGAAAGACCGTATTGTTGATCCGCTCCGCTTTCCCCATGTGATCCGTTAGCTTTTCAAGGGTCTTGCTAAGCGTAGCTAATTGGATGCTATCGATTTTTCTATCCAGGTAAAGCCGTTGGATTTCTTGCTGAATCCTATCCTGAAGTTCTACTCTCAGATTACTCGCTTTTTTAAGTTCATCAATCAATCAATTCAGTTGATAAGAACTCGGGAAATCCACGATGATCATCCAATCCTCGAAGTCCATCTTTGAGGGCATGCAACCAAGCCATCTGATAATTGGCAATTCTGATAACGCCTTCATCCAATGGCTGATGTCCTGTAAATCCTTTGAGCTGACGAATCAACGAATGGCTGTCGTTCACTATTCCTCCCCAGATCTTTCGAGCTTCCCACCAGCGGTCGTAGGAGGCAGACGTTCGGAAACCGAGTAGCATTGCGATGGACATTTTAATATCTAGATATTCTAAATCGAAATAGGAATAGGCCAAGTAAACAGCAGTCACATAAGGTACATACCAAATGAGCTGGTGTTTAAACGAACTAAAAATTGACTTGAAGGATCGGAAATTTCTAGTGTACATACATACCCCTTAACTAATCTTAGCTTTTGATTGGACATCAAATATGCAAAAGATTTGTCTCGGATAACTAAGGAAGAAAACGTGAAATTGGTCTTAAGCCTCAACAGCAGCAATGGTTTGATCTACTCTTTGCTTGCACTTAATATTCTTCTTCTGGAACCACTTTTCACCCATTATGCCATTCATGATTTTGTCAATAGGCATGGTAAACATCACGAAAGAGGCTCCTTTCCAAAACTTCGGTAGGGTGTGCGCCAGTTTGCGATAAGCAACAGATATACCACCTTCTAAATAGGTGTTGTAGTGCCAGTATCCACTAGGCATAAAGAGACCGTCCCCTGCTTCCTGAATGATTTCCATTCCTTTCACATACTTCAATCCTGGGAATTCTTCCTCCGTGGCATTCTTAACATCCACCAACGAATGGGTATTGTAAGGGACTTTGTACAAAAACTTAGAATACTTAGGCTCAAATAAAACCACACGCTTCGATCCAGAAATCTGAGTAAGCAACACATTGGACATGTCCACATCATAATGCAGACGTACATCCGTATCCTTTCCTCCTAAGAACATGAATCCAAATCGCTTCATGATGTTCTTAGAAATAAAAGAAGGGCAAGAGAAGTCCTTTCTAAGTGCAGGATTCTGCTTGTATAAATTGTATCGGAACATACGAATGCTCGAAGCCTTGTCGTTCGAAATAATATCTAAGAAATCGCGAAATGGCATTTTGAAATCAGGGTCCACCGTCGTTGAATATACATGGCGCTTTTCGTTGTTATCAAAAACCGCTATTTCCAGGTCTCCCATGGTTTCCTTGAACCAATCAATGGTCCATTTCTCACCGGCCGGCTGAAGCTTAGCAAGGCCTTTAAGTAACACAGGCTTTTGAGGTTTGAAGTACTTTCTATCAAATTCTTCTTGAGTAAGCTCAGCTGCATTCTCAACAGCACATACTTGACTAAGATCTAATTTCATAAGAACCTATTTAAACCCCCTTCCCCCTTGAGGAGTATTTTGAGCTGCAAAAATAACACTCCCTCAGCTTCTTTTCTTAATTCTATCCACAGATTTGATCAAAATTCTTTCAACCAGTCCGGGAGCAATGGATTGCATAAAAGAATTCAACTTCCCAATTGGGGTTAGGGTGGTTACAAACTTGCGTTTTTTAATATTTCTCAGAATCGCATCGGCTACAAATTCCATAGATGAAACCTTAAACTTCGATCGATCATTAATCGTCACCAATGAACCGTCGGCAGCCACGGTTTGCTTGTCGTGTTCTATTTCTGTGATCCCTACTTGAATCAATCCAACATGCAAACCAGCCTTGGCTTCTTCAATTCTAATGGATTCGGCAATGGCCCGCAGAGCCATTTTTGAGCTGCAATAAGTACTCAGACCTGGAAGCCCACGAATACCCGCCAAACTTGAAACAAACACCAGCGAGCCTTTGGACGCTTTTAAATGTTTCATGGCTGGAATCGAAAGATTAACCACACCTTGAACATTGGTTTCAAAAACCGATCGATATACCTCCGGATCCAAGTCAGCAAAATCGCCACGCATGGAAATACCCGCATTATTAATCAGTATATCCAAGCGACCGTGATTCCTAATGGTCTCTTCAATAAGTCCGGCGGCACTTTCCATATTAGAAACATCGCCCACAAAAGTGGAGACCTCTCCAAATTGTCTTAGTTCTTCGGCCGTAGCATGCAGTCGCTCTTTGTTTCGTCCATTAATCACAACCACCGCCCCATTTTGAAGGAACATGCGTGCCGTAGCTTTTCCAATCCCTTGTGAGGAACCGGTTATGATCGCAACTTTATTGGTAAAATGATTAGCCATATTAATCCACCACCTCCATTTCCGGATGATGCTTTAAGGAAATGGTTGCATTGGTCCAAGCCATGGCCACGTGCACAATGGCAGCTATCCAGAAATTTCCTGTTTGAACACATAGTAAACAAAGCACAATGGATAGCGGAATGGCCCCAAGTGTTTCTTTAAGTCCTTTAGGGATATGGGTACCAGAATACAAACCAATATTCACTGCTATAGCAGGCCACAATCCCATTTGCTCTACCAACGGAAAGAATAATACCCCTCTGAAAAGAGCTTCGTAACCAAGAAGATAAACCGTCCATCCTAACAGATTTCCGCGAACCATTTTCTTGGTCCATTTCTTGGCTCTTATCTGGGGATAGAATTCCATATTGGCCGGTTTACGAGCGTTTAATCCGGTTACTACGATCATCAAAGCACTTAGACCAAGTGTCCAAACGATGGTGGCCGTCAGTGTTTCACTACTCAATCCCCAGCCAAAATCGGCTAAGGTAGTTTTTGGGAAGGCAATTTTATATGCGATGGCCGGGAGCAATCCCATGGACAAGCCGCCTAATATTTTTTTGTTTATCACAAACTTTGCAAACCCTAGATCAAAACCATGTTTCTCGATCAAGCTGCTCTTCAGTTTTTCTGACTGCCAACTAAACCAGAAAATGATAAAGCCAAACAATGCTCCTACAACAGGAATAAAAACTCTGAGATCTTCGTAGTGGAAGGCTATATCCACATCAAATACATTGTAATTCATGATTTAGGTTATTCCGTTGTTTTTCATCCAATTTAAACTTTCCATAATCCCCTCTTCTACAGGGCTTTGAGGAAGATCCAATTCTTGCACAGCTTTTTCAGCCGTGAAATAATGTGTATCGCAACTAATCTTTGCCATTGGATAGGAAACCGTGGGTTTCTTACCTGTTATTTTTGAAAACACATCACCCACGAAGCCATAGGTTAGAACAGCGAATTTTGGCATTCCAATTTTAGGTGCTTTCACATTCAATGTTTCTGCCATGAGCGTAAAGGCTTCCTTATAGCTCATATTCCTATTTCCGATGATGTAACTCTCACCTAGGCGACCTTTTTCCAAAGCATTGGCAATTCCTACGGCTGCATCTTTAACACAGATGTAATTTCTACCTCCCGGTGCAAATCCGGGCACTTTCTCCTGAAATACGGCAAGGACCATAGCACCAGATGAGGGAGCCGTATCATAAGGTCCAAGCATAAAGGTTGGATTGACCACCACAACGGGCAAACCAGCTTTAAAAGCTTCCATCACATACTGATGAGCTTTGTACTTACTATCCATATAGTCGAGTCCGTATTTGGCACCTTTATACGGAGTATCTTCTTTTCCTGGATTTTCCTTGGTTCCAAAGCCAAAGGTGTTTGCCGTTCCCACATACACCATCTTCTCCACCCCAATATCCCGAGCAAGTTGGAGCATATTTCGGGTTCCTTCAATATTGACTTTATTAATAATCTCTTGCCTAGCTGGCCAAATGCCTGTATGCGCAGCAACATGATAGATTACCTCTCTACCATCACCTGCCCTGGCAAGGCTAGATGGATTCAGTATATCCCCTTCAAAACGTTCAATATTTAAACCGTCGAGCGTAACGGTCTGGCGACCGGCTTGCACCAATGCGCGCACTTCATGACCTCGGTCTAAAAGCACTCGAACTAGATTACTACCCAATAGGCCGTCGGCACCAGTAATAAGGATCTTTTTACCCATAGATTCAGACCTTCAGCGATGATCTTTAAACGGGCACAAAAGTACGCAAAATGAACGAACGATTTCCGTTTTGAAGGAGGCTCAAATATCATGTAAATCAGTTAGAAAATGAATGGATAATGACGTCCAAAATATGATGGACATCATGTTTTTTCCCTTGCATTTTTTGCAAACTTTTTGGATTGAAAAAAATGCCTGCCCAGCGTCCATAGTACGTGATTATGAAAAAGAGAAAAGCCATTGTTGACGGAAACGAAGCTGCTTCCTATATCACTTACAAGACCAATGAAGTCTGTGCCATTTACCCAATCACTCCAGCCTCCCCTATGGGAGAGCATGTCGATGCCTGGTCGGCCATTGGACGGAAAAATATCTGGGGACAAGTTCCTAATGTGGTCGAACTTCAGAGCGAAGGTGGGACGGCGCGCCGTACATGGTTCACTTCAAGAAGGAGTGCTCACAACAACCTTCACCTCATCATAGGCGATTACTTCATCGGCACCGAGCGATCGTACAAATTCAGTATTCCTCTTTGAGCACACTCCGGTCACATGCGCCCCAAGTGCCTTAGCATTTTGAACAGAAAAATGTCCTGCTCCTCCCGATGAATCATTGATTAAAATTGACTCACCCTCTTGTAGTTTGGCATGCGTGACCAAGGCTTGTAAGGCGGTCAATCCAGCCACCGGAACGGCCGCCATTCGTTTAAAACTTGCTGAATCTGGCATTTTCGCACAAGCTGCTTCAGAAATGGCTACATACTCTCCAAATGCCCCATCATACAAGGACTCTCCAAACACTCGATCGCCCACTTTAAAATTCTCAACGTTTGAACCAATTTCTTCAACCACACCTGCGAAGTCTGCACCAATGGCAGCTACTTTCGGCTTGAACAATCCAAAGCTTAAACGAGCAAGGAATGGATTCCCTCGCATGATATGCCAATCAGCTGGATTAGCACTATTAGCTTTTACTTTGACAAGGATTTGATCTTCTTTAGGGCTGGGTTTTTCGATTTCCTCCAACTGAAGGACTTCAGGACCTCCATAGCGGTACTTGGTGTAGGCTTTTATCATAGATTTAAGACGTTTGAGCAGCCAAAAAATTACAGATTATGAGGAATAAAACAGATCAATATTCTTTCTATCGAAGAGAACAATTACATAATAGATTGAATAAAACACCCCCCATTGAAAACCAGTAGAACCGGAGAAAACAATGAGGGGTGAAAAAAAATACTATTGATTCAAATAAGAGATACTGATCTGTGCTGTACTCGCTTTAAGGTCAATCTTACCAACCTTTATCTTTGAAATGGATTGGCCTGTTCTAGCCTCTAAATCTGCCCTGAGTAATGCTTCATTTTGAGGCAATAGGTTCTCCAAATTATCATAAACTAAATCTTGTGTTCTTACCTGTGGCAATACCCACATATACTCCAATATGTAAATGAAAATGACCGTGACAATATTCAAAAAAGCCAGTTCAGCATAGCTCGTTTTTTTATTCACCAAGGCGTTAATTACTGACAATCCTATCACCACAAAGAGATAGGTCATCTCCTTAATTTTGATGGTACTGGTTCGATAGCGAAGTATCCCGAAAATGGCAAAAAGACCCAATGCCATTCCCAAATTGAGCTCAAATTTTTTCAATGTGAAACAAATGAAGAACACAATTATACTGATCATGTAGTAGGTAAATAAATAGTCCCTTCTTTTTGATGCTCGATAATAAATGAAGCGGATAATCACAGTGATAAAAACAAGATTTATGCTAAAGCGCAGAATCAACTTATAGAAATCATCATCAAATAAAGGGATACCCAGGAATTCCATGTCAATGTATTGTCTCAGCAAAAGGACGTGATATAGAACCTCCCAGCTGAAATGCTCATACAATGTTAATTAATACTTTTGTTTTCATTCCTCAATAGCCATAGCTAATTGCAGTTAATCGTGCCTAAACACTTTATTCCATTCAAGATTTTGGCCCACTCCTTTTTTCGGAAACGAGTATCATCTTTAACTTTCATTGCAATCGCGATCGGTATTCTATCAAATTCGTGTACCAAGACCGTAAAGGAAAATGGAATTACAGAAATTCGATTAAGCACACTTACCGAGAATTTAAACTTTGGCGATTATCAAAATGCGCAAATCTCATTAATCCGGTCAAACGGAAAAATTGAATTTGAAGACCTTACTATTCGAGTAAAATATAGAGGAAATGTAAGTGCCTGGTATCCCAAAAAGAATTTCTCCATTAAGGCCGATCGTAATTGTTGTTTGATTGAAGACAGATGTTTTAGAAAATGGAAAATCAATGCTGAATATATTGACAAGACCTTTATCCGAAATAAGTTGAGCTATGATCTTTTCAGAGCTTTTTCTGATGACAATTTCGCACCACATATTGAATACAGCATCCTCTATCTGAACAACATCAATCAAGGAATTTATGCCCTTACTGATCGTGTGGATGAAGATCGCCTGGATTTAAAAATGAAAGATCACGGATCAGCACTTTTTAAAGCTCCTCCTCTAAACTTTCCGCCAGAGGTTCACGAGGAACGAAGGCTTGGTATGATTGAATTTTTCAAACGGAAGGAATTCTATTTTAACCGCTCTGAAAAAGCTTTTGAAGAACTAAAACGAGAGGCCTATTTTAATCAACGTTTTCCGAACATAAAGATCGAAGATCGAACGGAAATAATATACGATCTCACGGAGTTTATATTTCACAGCAGCGATCTAGACTTTTCTGATGCTTCAATTTTTGAACGCTATTTTGATTTAAACAGCATTATCGACTGGCATCTTTTATTGCTTCTGACCAATAATGGAGATGGTGTAAAAAAGAACTTTTACATCTATAGAGAGAATTCTGAAACGGGCTTTAAGTTTATTCCTTGGGATTACGACCATAGCTTTGGCAGAGACGGCGACGGAGAACCTCATGCTGACAGCATTCGATTGGAATTGGATCGCATGGAATTGACGCATCGTTTACTGGACCTAAACCCTTTCAATTATCGCCAACAACTCTACAATCGTTACATGGAATTAACGACCGGAGGAATTCTAACTGTTGGTAATATCAATGCAATGATTGATCTCGAGATTGAAGTACTACAACCACATATGGCATTGAACGACTCTCTCTGGCCCATGGATAGCATTAATTACTTCTCGGGGAGTAGTTTTGAAGATGAAATTCAGATCGTCAAAGATTTTGTTGGAAGAAGACTTCCTATAGTTGAAGAGTATTTGAAAAGGCTGAGCAATGAATAAGGGTTTTTGATTACCCTCAAACCTGTTTTTTCACCAATCTCTGGATTAACACTGGAAGCACAAGAAGATCGTAGATCAGTGCCGGGAGTATTGTAATACTCACAAACGCTCCCATCTTGTATGTGCTGTTGAAACTGGAAAAACAAGAGGAAGAAATCCGACCAGCAGAACGATACTGGTTATGAACATGGAACGTGCTGTTGTTTTAAAGGCTCGCACTACGGCAGATTCCGAATCTTGTCCCCTGTCCAATTCTATTTTAATCTTCCCTATAAAATGAATGGTATCATCCACTGTGATTCCAAATACAATGGTGAATATCAGCAAGATGGATACTCCAAAATGCATTTGAAAGACGTACATCAGGATCAACAAGGAAGCAATGGGTAAAAGATTTGGCACGAGCGAGATTGCAATCAATTTCAGATTTCTAAAAAGTCCAGCCATAATTAAGGATTGTCTTGTCCTGAAATAGGTTGACACAAATGATTACTAATTTACACAATAGACCTTATTTGGGACATTTAGATTTAGTCCCCAGTGCGGTCTATTGTT
>LXNJ01000251.1_pt1 | contig 38515 bp, 35 predicted proteins | sample 809081 | NCBI WGS metagenome assembly LXNJ01 (sample SAMN04870510, study PRJNA318959) | sponge metagenome | biome: sponge; feature: marine sponge reef; material: water | host: Petrosia ficiformis | place: Greece: Milos, Mediterranean Sea | collected 2013-05-29 | depth 5-7 m | reverse complement strand
CCGGTGCCGACAGCGACGGTCGGGTGATCGTCACCTTCGACATCGGCTGCGAGGCCGACGACGACATGGACATGGGCGACGACATGGGCGACGGCATGGACATGGGCGACGACATGGACGACGCCATGGGTCCGCCCGAGGACGTGGCCACCGGCTGATCCAACTCTGGATTCCCAACCCGAGGGGGCCGGCCCTGCGCCGGCCCCCTCGCCGTTTTCGACCCGAATCCGTCGCACGTCCGACCGGCCCCACCCCTCGGCAGACCGGCGCAGGGCGGAATCCATAGCCGGAGGCCCGACCGCCGATAGCGGTCACATCCCGGCGGTGTCCGCATCCCCGATCCCCGCACGAGCGACCGCTACGCTGAGCAACCGACGCATTTCCGGCTCTATCCCCTGAGGGAGACGCAACGTGCCGCATCTCCGACGCCTCGTTACGCCGCTGCTGATGGTCGCCGCCCTCGCCGGCACCCTCATCGCCGTCGTGGCGCCCGCCTCGACCCAAGGGCAGGCCATCAAGGTGATCGTCATCGCCAACGACATGGTGAACGGCGAGGACCCGGACGAGCGGTGGCAGATGCAGGTGAACGTCCACCCGACGGGCGGCTGCAGGCCGACGCAGGGCGACGTGGGCTACGCCGGCTACGCCTCGTCGTGGCTGGAGGCCGGCACCGAATTCGGCCTCGACCTGAGCGTCGGCGAGTGCATCTTCCGGATCGACGTGACGATGCGCCAGGCCAACCTCCGCACCGACTGCTCGTACACGGCCCAGCTCTCCTGGGACCCCGCCGGCGGCACCACCCCGGTCGACGACTGGGTCCTCACCAGCAACCAGCCCGCGGGAACCTCACGACTCTCCGCTGTCCGCAAGGCCGGCAGCGCCTGCGCCTTCCCGCCGGAGACACGCTTCTACATCACCGGCTCGGAGATCGTGGAGAACCTGCCCGGGTCGTCGGCGAACGCCGACCTGCTGGAACTCGCCCGGCGAGCGGCGGAGGTCGCCAGCTTCGGGATCCGCATCGAGCCCGATACCAGCGACGGCGCGGTGCCGGCGGGCTGCAACCGCACCAGCACCCTGACGGTGCGCGGCGACGGCGTGCGGGTTCGCCACGCCCTGCCGTCCGGTGGCGAGACCTGCGCGCTCCGGGCGGTGGTGCGGCGGGCGCAGGCCCCATTCGAGGCGGCCGAGGGGCGGGAGGTCACCTTCACCGACGACTTCCGCATCATCGACCTCACCTCGCTGGTCCGCCTGCCGCAGGCCCGCATCGCCATCATCCAGGACGTGGCGGGCTCGGACAACAACGGCAGCGCCTCCTACACCATCAGCCGCTCGTGCGGCGACGTCAGCGTGACGTCGCCGGCCCCCACCTCCCTGCCCACCCCGCTGCACGTCGGCCGGTTCACGGTGCACTCGCCGTCGGCGCCCAACTTCGGGGCGACCCACATGTACCCGGCCGCCGCCGCGAGCGCCACGTCCGACGACATCGTGGGGTGCTCGGTGACCGCCACCGTGCGGGACCTTCCCGCCGACTGCACCGTCGAGGGCGGGTCGACCCAGACGCTCACCTGGAGCGCCGGCGACCCGCTGCGCAACTTCGACTTCGAGTTCGACATCGACTGCGGCGCCGGAACGGACGCCCCGACGACCACCCCCACCTCGGCTCCCACCACCACGGGCACGCAGCCGGCCGAGGAGGCGGAGGACATGACGCCGCTCGAAGACGATTCCACAGCCGATCCCCCGCCGGCCACCACGCCCGCGGCGCCCGAAGGGCCGGTGGCGGACATGCCCACCGGCTGAGCGCGCCGGCCGACCGTCGGGCCCTCACCCGTCCCGGCCCGTCACGACTCCGGGCGTGCCGCGTCCCGGAGGCATCGTGGCGGTTGCCATCCGCGGAGCCGTCGCGCGGGGCAACTACGCTCATAGGGCCAGTCGGGATCGTTGACCGGTCGTTTTCGTGGTCTCGACAATGAGGCGACAATAAGGAAGGCACGCTATGTCGCAAGTTCGGACCCTCAGCAGGCTCCTCGTCGTTCTGGCTCTCCTCGGCACGGCGCCGGCGCTCGCCGCGTCGCCCGCCTCGGCGCAGGACCTCCAGGTCGTCGTCATGAAGAACGCCGAGAACGACACCGAAGCCGACTGGCAGATCCGCGTCAAGATCGAGTCGCTCGGCGGATGCACCCCCGAGCAGGGTCTCGGCGGTGAGGGCTTCCAGTCCACCTGGATCGGCGAGGGCAGCGAGGTGGGTCAGGCGCTCAACATCGCGGTCTGCACCTACGAAATCACCGCGGACGCGCGCCGGAACACCGGGGAGGTGTGCAGGGCAGAACTCGGTTGGGGTGCCACGCCCGCTGACGATGATTGGAAAGGCCAACTCTTCTCCAGCGAGACGGCTCTCGGCTTCTTGTTGATCGCCAACAGGGACATCTCCGTCAGGGCCGAACGCCGCGGCGGGAACCTCGAGCCGACGACGATCTGCAGGGCGGCCGTCAAGGCGACCTTCAGCATCAATCCCGACGACGTCGTCGAGGAACTGCCGAGGGACTCCCGGGACGACAACCTGAACGAGCGGGTCAAGCGTGCCGTCGAGGTCACCGACTTCGACGTGCACGTCCGTCCCGACAGCCTCACCAAGAACCAGAGCGGCTGCGACCTCACGCTGAACTTCACGATGCAGGGCGGCGAGGACGGCGAGGTCACGGAGTCCCTGCAAGGTGTCGCCACGGGCGATAACCCCTGCAAGTTCCGCGCGTCCATCACGAACGATCCCGCCCCCTTCGTCGTCTCCGACAGGGAGACGACGTTCACGACCAGTGGCTCATCGTTCTCCGTGGACCTCTCCGGCCTCGTGCGCATCGAGCCCGCAAGGATCGCCATCATCCAGGACGTCGTCGGCCAGGCCCCCGAGGCCAGCGGGGTCAACTACGCCATCGTGCGCTCGTGTGCGGGCGTGGACGCCCTTCCCTCCACGATCGTCCCCAGCGGTGGCCAGGGCATCTACCGGCTGCCCGGCGGTGACTGGCGGCAACCGCTGACCGAGGGGCGCTACACGGTGCACTCGGATCGCAACCCCAATTTCGGGGCCGGTGCCACCTATCAGGCCGCCGCCCGCAGCACCACATCCACGGTGGTCCAGGGCTGCTCGGTGATGGTGACCATCGGCCACGTGCCCGACAACTGCTCCGTCGCCGGCGGCGACACCCAGACGCTCACCTGGCAGAGGAGCCGGCGGTTCGATCACTTCGACTTCGAGTTCGACATCACCTGCAACGGGGCGGCCGCGGGGCCCGCTGCCCCCGACGACCTGCCCCCGGACGCGCCGGAGACCGACGGCGAGCCCGACGTGCGCATCGTGGCCCGCCTGCTCGCCGACGGCAAGATCGAGTTCGGGCTGCAGCAGCGCCGGGACGACGGCTCGTGGGGCGACCTCGATCTGCCGCGGCGGCGGCTCTTCCCCACCGGCGCCCGCGAGAACCGGTGGCTGACCAGTTCGACGCTCACCGTCAGCGTGGCTGAAGGCGACAACGACCTGCTCGAGGAGTTCGAGTTGCGGATCATCGCCCGCCGGCTGCGCAACGGCCGCGTGGAGTTCGCCCTCGAGGAGCGCTTGGACGACGGCTCGTGGGGCAACCGGATGCTGCCGACACGGCGCTTCTTCCCCACCAGCGCCGAGGCCGACCGCTGGCTGCGGAGCTCCGTCCTGAGCCTCGACGAGTGATGCCCGCCCCCCGCAACCCGCTCCACGGCTGAATCGCCCACTCCAACCGGCAACGAGACCGGTCGCCGGGCCGCAGAACCGGCGACCGGCGTGCCGTCGTGACGGCCCCTCGCCGCCGCTACGCTCCGCCTCGCCTCGTTGAGGGCACCCGCCGGCCGCCCGTTTCAGCCGCCACCCCCGGCGCCGTCTCTTCCCGCGGCGGCTTCATCGTGAACTCTCCATGCTCGAAACTCCGCCCGCGATCCTTGCGGATCGAGCGGCGTGCAACGCGGACCCGCCCGCCCACTCGCACATCGCCGTCCCCGTCGCCGTCGCGCCCGCCGTCTCGCCGTCGCCGTCGCGCCCGCCGTCGCCGCGGTATGCCATGTCCGACCTCGTCCGGGCCTCGCATCGTTGCGCGCCGGCGGGGTGGCCGCCCGCTGTGCTAGGTATCGGCCGGTGAGTGACGTCGATCTCGGGTCCCTGGACCTGGCCGAGCTGGCCGGCGTGGCGGCGGGCTGCACGCTGTGCCCGCTGTCGGACGGTCGGCTCAACGTGGTCTTCGGCACCGGCGACCCCAACGCCGATCTGATGTTCGTGGGCGAGGGGCCCGGCGCCGAGGAGGACAAGCAGGGGCTGCCGTTCGTGGGCCGCTCGGGGAAGCTGCTGGACGAGCTGCTGGCGCAGGAGATCGGCCTCCAGCGCTCGGCGGTGTACATCGCCAACGTGGTGAAGTGCCGCCCGCCCGAGAACCGTGACCCGCAACCGGAGGAGATCGCCGCCTGCCGCCCCTACCTGCAGCGCCAGGTGGAGCTGGTGGCGCCCCGGGTGTTGGTGACCCTCGGGAACTTCGCCATGAAGGTGATGCTGGACACCACCGAGGGCATCACCCGGGTGCGGGGGCGCCGCTACGCCTGGGCCGACGGCGTGGTGCTGGTGCCGACGTACCACCCGGCCGCCCTCCTGCGAGGCGGCGGCGAGCGCATCGCCGAGGCCCGAGCCGACTTCGTCCGGGCCAGGCTCTCCCTGATGGAGGCCCGGCCGTCCTGAGCGGCGCCGCACATCTCCTCGCCGATCAGTCCCGCCGTCTCCCGCGTCGTTCCGGCGGCACGCCCTTGCCTGTTGGGGTCGGGACCGATGCCCTTGCCCGTCGTTCCGGTGGCACACCCTTGCCTGTTGGGGTCGGGACCGATGCCCTGGTCCGTCATTCCGGCGGCGCGCCGGGATCCAGGGCCGATCCGGTCGGGTGACGATTGCCGTCGGCTGCCGGGCACACTTCTGAGCGCATGACGACCGCAAGACCGTTCTCTTTGGAGCTTCAGGGGCTGGCGGCCACGCAGCGCCTGGCCGAGTCGGTGGCCGCCGTGGTGCGTCCGGGCGACGTGCTGGGCCTCGACGGCGACCTCGGCGCCGGCAAGACCACCTTTGTGCGCTTCCTGGCCCGGGCGCTGGGCGTGACCGCGCCCGTCACGAGCCCCACCTTCACCCTCGCCAACACCTACGAGGCACCGACCTGGCCTTCCCGGGCGCCGACCTGGCCTTCCCGGGCGCCGACCTGGCCTTCCCGGGCGCCTTCCGCCTCGCCGGCTGAGTCCGCGCCGCTCAGTGCCGACCCATCCACCGCCGCTGCTGGCGCTGACCCTGTTGATCGTCGTTCCGACGAGGTTCGGGACCCAGCGCCGAGCCGGGAGGCGTCCGTTGAGGGTCACCGGCCCGGCCCGGGCGCGCCGACCTCCGCCGGAGGGCCGCTCGTCATCCACCACATCGACGCCTACCGTCTCGCGGGAGACGCCGACGCCGAGGACCTGGCCCTGGCCGAACTGCTCGACAGCGGCGGCATCGTGGTCGTCGAGTGGGCCGAGCGCCTCACCCTGCCCGCCGACCGCCTGGACCTCCACTTCGCCTACCCCCCGGAGCCGCCGCCCAGCGCAACAAACGTCGCCACCCTGAACCACTCCGAGGCCGCCACACCGGACGTTGCCAGCGCCGCCACGCCGGACGTTGCCAGCGCCGCCACGCCGGACGTTGCCAACGCCGCCACGCCGGACGTTGCCGGCACTGACCCCGAACTCCCCGATACCACCGACCACCGAGTGGTCACCATCACCCACCGCGGCAAGACCTGGCAGGCCCGTCACCTCGATCTCCAATGACCCGCCGCCGGCCGGCCGAATGACCCGATCCGCCGAGGGCGGGACGCCGGTGGACGCCGTTGGCGGCCATTTCCAGGCCACCCGAGCGGCACCGGAGCGCCCACCGACAAGCGAGGGCGGCGAGTAGTCGGGGGGCCGGGCTGCGGCGCCTCTTCGCCCGTACGTTGGAGGAGCAGAGCGGCACCCCGACTCACCGGCCGGGCAAGGGCCGGGGCCGACCCTGAACGGGCGGGAGCCACACGCACGGCCACGGCGATTGGACAATTCAAATAAGTTTCCGATTGATAGAGAACAGATGTTGACACTGTCACAGTCGGCCGCTACAGTACTGAGTACCGGTTATCGACCTCGGCGACGGCAGGGGTTGAGCTTCCCGACCGGCTTGTCGGCCCAGCCGACCCGAGCCCGCCACACCGTGCGCCCACGGGGAGCAATCGATGACCGATCAAACTCTCTTCCCCAACGAAACCGCCGCCCCAGCTGCTGCTGGCCCGGCCGCTGCCACTCGGGCAGCCGCCCCCGCTGCCGCCGCCACCCCTGCTGCTGGCCCGGCCGCTGCCACTCGGGCAGCCGCCCCCGCTGCCGCCGCCACCCCTGCTGCTGGCCCTGCTGCTGGCCCGGCCGCTGCCACTCGGGCAGCCGCCCCGGCTGCCGCCGCCACCCCTGCTGCTGGCCCGGCCGCTGCCACTTGGGCAGCCGCCCCGGCTGCCGCCGCCACCCCGGCTGCTGGCCCTGCTGCTGGCCCGGCCGCTGCCACTCGGGCCGCCGCCCCGGCTGCCGCCGCCACCCCGGGTGCTGGCCCGGCTGCCTCGCTCGGCCGTCACGGGACGGGACGGGAGGACTTGGCGGGGCGTGTGTTGGGTTCGTTGGATGCGTTGGTGGCGGCGTTGCGAGATCTCGTCGGTGCGCAGGTCGAGGAGCGGCTGCGCTTGGTGGGGCGTTGCGAGTCCCGGTTGGCGGCGGTGAAGAGTGAGGCGGTGGCGGAGTTGGCTCGCTGGCGGGGCGTGGCGCAGGCGGCGAACGTGCTACAGCACGACTTGAAGCAGTCTCGGGGGGCCGCCAAGGGGGAGGTGAAGCTGGCCGGCCAGCTCGCCGATGTGCCGGCGACATCCGAGGCTTTGGGGGCGGGCGCTATCACGCCCAAGCACGCCAAGCTGATCGCCGAGGCCGCCGAGGCGGCGCCGCCGGGCGCGCCGATCGACGAGGCCGAGTTGCTGGCGGCCGCCGAGCGCGAGCCGGCGGATCTGTTCGGTCGCACGGTGCGCGCGCATCTCGACGAGCGTTGTGGTGATGATCTGGCCGAGCGCCGCAGGCGCCAGCGCGAGCGGCGCGCCGTGACCTGGAAGCACGAGCCCGACGGCATGTACAAGCTGTTCGGCACGTTCGATCCGGTGACCGGCGCCCGCATCGAGACGGCCCTCACGGCGACGGCGAACAGGCTCTGGCACAACGAGGACCCCAAGAACCGCGCCACGGCGAAGCAGCGCTTCGCCGACGCATTGGAGTTGCTCATCACCAGCGGCGGCACGAGCGGCGGCAAGGCCGCCCCTCAGGGCGTGGATCTGCTGGTGATTGCCGACTACGACACCGTCGCCGCCCAACTCACCAGCGCCCGCCTGGGCGACGGCACGCCGCTGGCGCCGGAGGAACTCCTGCACCTGGCGTGCGACGCCAACGTCCTGCCGGCGTTGTTCAACAGGAAGAGCGAGCCACTGTGGCTGGGCCGCGGCAAGCGTCATGCCAGCGCCCGCCAGCGTGCCGTGCTGGTCGAGCGCGACAAGGGCTGTGTCGGATGCGGCGCCTCGGCCAACTGGTGTCAGGCGCACCACATCCGGCACTGGGAGCACGGCGGCACCACCGACATCGACAACATGTGCCTGCTCTGCAGCCACTGCCACAACCAGGTCCACAACTGCGGCGCAGAGATCGTCCGAGGTTCCTCGGGCGGATTCGCCCTCCAACACAGCGGCCAACGCCCCCCGCCGCACCGACTCGCACCTGCCAGACCGCCGACGGTCGGCGGGCGGGAGGCCAGGTTGTGACGACTCTTCGCCGTGTGTTGGAGGAGCCGAGCGCTGAACGGTTTGCCGTATGTTGGAGGAGCGGAGCGTTGGAGGGTTCGCCGAATGTTCGATGAGCACAGCGGCACCGCGGCCCCCAAAGCCGGACCCACCACTGCCGCGAAGACGATGGACGGCACTCCGTGTGCTGGTAGACAGGACACGCACTGACAGGCGGCTGTCCGAGACGGGCGGCGCGACGCGGCTAGGCGGCGGCGATGCTGGTTCTGGGGATCGAGAGCGCTTCGGATCAGTGCGGCTGCGCGCTCGCTGCCGAGGAGGGGATCATCGCCGAGGCTCGCCTGGCGCTGCCCCGCCGCCATGCCGAGGCGCTGGCACCGCAGATGCGGTTCGTCTGCGAGCAGGCGGGCGTGGCGCTCGCCGACATCGAGGTGGTCGCCGTCGACCACGGGCCGGGGCTCTACACGGGCCTGCGCGCCGGCCTCGCTACTGCCAAGGCCACCGCCGCGGCATTCGGAATCGGCGTGGTGCCGGTCGGGAGCCTCGAGGCCCTGGCCTACGGCGCCGCTGCCGCCGCCCAGCCGGGCGAGACCGTCCTCAGCGTGCTCGACGCCCGCCGCGGCGAGGTCTTCTGGGCCTGGTACCGCATCACCGCCGCCCAGTCCCAGCCCAGCCGGCCCCAGCCCGCCCAGTCTCAGCCCGCCCAGTCTCAGCCCGCCCAGTCCCAGCCCGGCCACCCCCAGTCCGGCCAGTCCCAGTCCGGCTACCCCCAGCCCGGCCAGTCCCAATCCGGCCAGTCCCAGCCCGGCCACCCCCAGCCCGCCCAGTCCCAGCCCGCCCAGTCCCAGTCCGGCCAGTCCCAGCCCGGCCACCCCCAATCCGGCCAGTCCCAGCCCGCCCAGTCCCGGTCGGGCCGTTTCGGTGATTCGGCTGCTGGGTCACCGCCGGGTGATCCGCCACGCCGATTCTCGGTCCCCGGAATCCGGTTGGTCCAGCTGAGCGAGCCCCAGGTCGGCCCCCCGGCGGACCTGTTGCCGGCACTCAGCTCGCCCGGCGAGCGGGCTGGCGGCCGCACCCTCGTGGTCGGCGACGGTGCCATCAGGTATTCGGAGTTGCTCGTTGCCGGAGACTTGGCTCCGGGAGATCGTGCTTCTGTGGCTCTTGCCTCCGAACAGCCGGCTCTGGGAGTCCTGGCCTCCGGGAGTCTGATCATCGCCGGTCCCGAGTGGCGCTTCCCGTCGCCGGCCTCTGTGGCGCTGCTGGGCCGCGAGCGTGCACTCGCCGGCACAACCGTCCCCCCCGAGCAGGTCGAAGCGCTCTACCTCAGGTCCCCCGACGCCCAACCCCAGCCGAGCCCCACGCTGCCGGATTCCTGAGCTCGGATTCGTGGGGCTGGATTCGTGGGGCCGGATTCTTGGGGCTGGATTCGTGGGACCGGATTCGTGAGGCTGGATTGACGAGGCCACTCAGGGTCCACGTAGGCTCATCCGACCGGAGTGCCAATCGATCTTCCGCGGTGCCCCCCGGAATGGGGATCGAGGCACAGACACGGGAAGGGAACGCAACATGACGATTTCGGTCGGAGACACGATTCCTGATGTCGAGGGGAAGGTCCTCGACGCCGACGGCAACCCCCAGTCGGTACAGACCGGCGAGGTGCTGGGCTCGGGCAGGGTGGTGCTGTTCGCGGTGCCGGGGGCCTTCACCCCGGGCTGTTCGAAGGTCCACCTGCCTGGCTTCGTGGAGGGCCGCGACGAGCTCGCCGCCAAGGGCGTCGACAAGGTCGTCTGCACGTCGGTGAACGACGCCTGGGTCATGGACGCCTGGGGCCGCTCGGCCGGCGCCGAGGACATCGTCATGCTCGCCGACGGCAACGGCGACCTCGCCGGAGCGCTGGGACTCACCATGGACGCAACCGGCTACGGCCTCGGCCAGCGCTCCATGCGCTACGCCGCCGTCATCCAGGACGGCGTCGTCGAGGCGCTGGAGGTGGACGCCGGCGGCCAGATCGAAGCCTCCACCTGCTCGTCGATCCTCGGGATTCTCTAGCAGTCCCACAGGTCGGGCCTGCGAAGGCGGCGACCCGACCCGGTCCAGATTCAGGACCGATTCCCGTCGCCGCCCGCCCCTCTGCCGCTCGTCCTGCGCTCGCTCGTCTCGGCCTCGCTAGTCCCGCCGCCGCCCGTCCCACAGCCGGCAGTCCCGCTGTCGCAAGGAGTAGCGAACGCCGGGCGCCCGTATCGTCGATCACGTGACCGTTTGCTCCCCAGCCGTGGTGCTGGGCATCGAGACGTCGTGTGACGAGACGGCGGCGGCCGTCGTGGCCGGCGGGCACCAGTTGCGCTCGTCGGTGGTCACCAGCCAGATCGACCTGCACCGGGCGTTCGGCGGCGTCGTGCCCGAGATCGCCGGCCGGGCCCATCTGGAGTTGCTGCCGGCCGCCGTCGATCAGGCGCTCGCGGACGCCGGCACGGAAGTTCCCGACGCTGTCGCCGCCACCGCCGGCCCGGGCCTGCTGGGTGCCCTCGTCGTAGGCGTCTCGGCGGCCAAGGCCCTGGCGCTGGCATGGGACGTGCCTTTCGTGGCCGTCAACCACCTCGAGGCCCACCTCTACGCCGCCTTCCTCGACGGCGCCGGCCACACCGGCGGCGCCGGCCATGTCGGCGCCGCCGAGGGTGCCCGGACGAACGGCGACGAATCTTCTGCGGTCGCCACCGACCGTGCGCGCCCCGCTGCGGATCGTGCCGCCCCCGCTGCGGATCGTGCTGGTCCCGCTGCGGATCGTGCAGGTCCCGCTGCCGACCACGCTGGTCCCGCCGCCGACCGTGCGACCGGGTCCCCCGCAGGCCCGACCCTCCCGATGATCGTGCTCCTGGTCTCCGGCGGGCACACGATGCTCATCGAGATGACCGGCCATGGCCGCTACGAGTTGCTGGGCCAGACCCTCGACGACGCCGCCGGCGAGGCCTACGACAAGGTCGCCCGCCTGCTGGGCCTCGGCTACCCGGGCGGCCCGGTCATCGACCGCCTCGCCACCGAGGGCGACCCGCAGGCCATCCGCTTCCCCCGCCCCATGCTGGCCGACGGCCTGGACTTCTCGTTCTCGGGCCTCAAGACCGCCGTGGCGGTCCACCTGAGGCGCCATCCCGCCACCGATCGGGCCGCCCAGGCCGACATAGCGGCCTCGTTCCAGCGGGCCACCGTCGACGTCCTTGTGACCAAGACGTTGCGCGCCGCCGAAGCCCGGGGAATCTCGAGTCTCTGTCTAGCCGGGGGAGTGGCCGCCAACTCCGAGCTGCGCGCCCGCTTCGAAGCCCTGGGCACCCAGGACTACCAGGTCTTCATTCCCACCAGGGCCATGTGCACCGACAACGCCGCCATGGTCGCCGCCGCCGGCTGGCACCAACTCCAACGCCAGGGCCCGTCCCCCCTCGAAGCCAGCCCCAAAGCCACCTGGACCATCCCAACGACCTGACCGGCCGGCTCCATCGCCGCGAGAGTCCTCCCTTGGGAAGTCTCCCGGTCGTTCTGACCCCACTGCGGGCCTTCGTCGCCTTGCGGGCGACGCTCTATTGACCGCTTGCCACTCGGCTCGACCGCGGTGCCGTCAGCCTCGCGTTGACCAGCCGATTGAGACTGACACCCTCCTCGGCGGCTTGGACAACGAGTTCGCGATGCGTTTCAGACGGGACTCTCACGACGAACTTCCCGCTGTAAGGGCGGCTCGCCAATGGTTCCGGCAGCGGTTCGTCATTTGCCACCAGATCTGCGGTGATCTCCTCCACAAGCCTGCAGATCCCGCCGAATGCCTCCCCACGCGTCGGCGCGAGCCAACTCAGCGATGGGAACTCGACACAGAGACCGACGAATTCGCCGTCTTCCGGCGACCATGTGACTCGGTACGTGTAGTGGTCCTCACTCATCCATCGTCTCCAGCTTCTCGATTGCACGCAGGACCTGCCGGACCTGGTAGGGCTTTGCCTTGCCGCGGTCGTCCTGGATGTTCACTCGCGGGTCTCCTGGCCAGGGTGTGCGATACACCCGGTGGCTGCCCCGCGAGAGCCGTGGCGTTCCGAAGAACGCGTCACAGACCTTGGCAAGGTCTGCGAACCGTGCTCCCTTGGGGTTGTTCCGAAGAGCCGCAACGATCTGCTCCACGCTCGCCACACGATAGATGATACTAGTATTGATATCAGTATCAGTCCAGCGAACGACCTCGGCCCAAGTTGTCCGGAGGCCGCGACCGGAGGCCCGAAGGCTGGCAGAGGGCCAGGACGGCGTGCCGTCGGAGGGGGGGAATCAGCCGCGGCTCGAGTCGGGCGGGTCGTCGGACAACCGGGCCCAGGTGTGGCGGATCCCGGGGCGGGTCCACAGCTCGAGTTCCGTGTGGTCGCCGCCGGCGGCCTCCGCCATGACCTGATCACCGTCTTCGACCTGACCGCTCAGCACGGCCGTCGCGATCGGGTCCGTCAGCCGCCGCTGGATCACCCGGCGCAGCTCCCGGGCGCCGAACTCGGGCGACCAGCCCTCGGCCAGCAGCACGGCCCGGGCCTCCTCGGTCACGTCCAGGCTGATGCGCCGCTCCGCCAGCCGCTCCGCCAGCCCTTCCATCTGCAACCCCAGGATCTCGGCCATGTTCTCGTGGCTCAGCGCATCGAACCGCACGATCTCGTCGATCCGGTTCACCAGCTCGGGCCGGAAGAAGTCCCGGGGATCACCCGGCAGGTTCGACGTCATGATCACCACCGCGTTCGTGAAGTCCACGGTGCGGCCCCGGCCGTCGGTGAGGCGCCCGTCCTCCAGCAGCTGCAGCAGCACGCCGAACACCTCGGGGTGCGCCTTCTCCACCTCGTCCAGCAGCACCACCGCGTAGGGACGCCGCCGCACGGCCTCGGTCAGTTGGCCGCCCTCGTCGTAGCCCACGTACCCCGGCGGCGCCCCGATGAGGCGGCTCACCGAGTGCCGGTCCAGGTACTCGCTCATGTCGATGCGCACCATGGCCCGCTCGTCGTCGAACAGGACCTCGGCCAGGGCCCGGGCCAGCTCGGTCTTGCCGACGCCGGTGGGTCCGCAGAACAGGAACGACCCCACGGGCCGCCCCGGGTCGCTCAGCCCCGCCCGGTTGCGGCGGATGGCGTTCGCCACGGCGGCCACGGCGGTGTCCTGGCCGACCACCCGGTGCCCCAGCACCTTCTCGAGGTGCACCAGCTTGTCGATCTCGCCTTGCAGCAGCCGGGCCACGGGGATGCCGGTGGCCTGGGCCACGATCTCGGCGATGTCGCCGTCGTCGACTTCTTCCTTCAGCATCCGCCGGTCGGCCTGCAGGGTGGCGAGCGACTCGGTGGCGGCCTCGATGGCGGCGGCGGCCTCGGGCAGCCGCCCGTAGATGATCTCGGCGGCCCCGGCCAGGTCGCCGGCCCGCTGGCGCGCCTCGGCGGCCGCCGCCAACTCGGTGTGGGTGCGCTTCAGCTCCCGCAGCCCCCCGATGGCGGCCTTCTCGGCCTCCCAGTGGGTTCGCATGTCGTCCAGGTCGGCCTGCACGGCGGCCAACTCGGCCTCCAGGGCCGCCAGCCGCTCCTTCGACGCGGAGTCCTTCTCTTTGGCCAGCGCCACCCGCTCCAGCTCCAGCTGCGCCACCCGCCGGTGCGCCACGTCCACCTCGGTGGGCATCGAGTCGACCTCCATGCGCAGCATGCTGGCCGCCTCGTCCACCAGGTCGATGGCCTTGTCGGGCAGGAACCGATCCGACACGTAGCGGTCCGACAGATTGGCGGCCGCCACGAGCGCCACGTCGGCGATGCGCACCCCATGGTGCACCTCGTAGCGCTCCCGCAGCCCCCGCAGGATGGCGATGGTGTCCTCGACGGTGGGCTCGCCCACGAGCACCGGCTGGAAGCGCCGCTCCAGGGCGGCGTCGGTCTCGATGTGGGTGCGGTACTCGTCCAGCGTGGTGGCGCCGATCATGTGCAGGTCGCCCCGGGCGAGCGCCGGCTTCAGCATGTTGGCGGCGTCCATGGCCCCGTCGGCCTTGCCGGCCCCGACGACCATGTGCATCTCGTCGATGAACGTGATGATGCGGCCACCGGACGCCACGATCTCTTCCAGCACGGCCTTCAGCCGCTGCTCGAACTCGCCCCGCAGCGCCGAGCCCGCCACCATGGCGGGGATGTCCAATGCGATGACCTGCCGGTCCGCCAGCGTGCTGGGCACGTCCCCGGCGGCGATCCGCTGCGCGAGACCTTCGACGATCGCCGTCTTGCCGACCCCTGGCTCGCCGATGAGGATCGGGTTGTTCTTGGTGCGCCGCGACAGAACCTGAACGGTGCGGCGGATCTCATCATCCCGCCCGATCACCGGATCCAGCCTGTCCTCCCGAGCCAACGCCGTCAGATCCCGCCCGAACACCTCCAGAGCACTCGGCGCCTCCTGAGCCGCCCCGGCCCCCGGCCGCCCACCACCGGGCGCGCCCGGCTGCCCCGGATACCCGTCATCCGGAAACCCAGGCCCACCAGGCCCACCAGGCCCACCGGGAGTCCCAAACGGGGGCTGACCAGACTGACGGTTCACAATCGCCTCCTCGCAGTTGTCTCGCGACTTGTCACGACCTCTACAACACTCCCACCAAACCTCGTATTCCTCCCGCGCCCGGCGCCGGGAGGTCGTACCAGGGTCGGATACGGTCTGTGTCGCGGCCGAGGAGGCGCTCAAGTGGCTGAAGTTGACGATGTGGATGTCTTCGTGCTCACCGAGGAGGAGTTCTCGCAGGCCGTGCGGGCCACGCTCGACTGGGCCGGCGTGGCGTCCTATGAGGAGTTGGAGGCCCAAGCCCGGTCGGGCCGCTTCTCCTCGCAACGAGCGAGCGATGCGTGGTTCGCCATCCCGCCGGACGTGGAGTGCCGCTGACAGAGCGTCGAGCAACCCGCTCGGACTGCCCCGAGACCTCTGGCCAGAGGCCCGTCAGGAAACGATGGGCTGGAACTCGGGCGCGGACAGCGGCTCGTAGCCGTCCGGCCACGGTGCCCGCAGCCGGCACAACAACCGCATGTGTGGCGGCGTGGTCTCCGGATTGACGTGTTCCGCCGTGATCCCCACGTCGACCCCGAACGGATCCCACAACTCGTGAATCACGTCGACCAGATAGTCCCGCACCCAGCCGACCGTCTCGCTGGTCCGATTGCTCATCAGCATGGCCCGTGGGTTGACGTCGTTGACGGCGTCGTCGACCAGATTCAGGACGTCGCCCCGCTCGACGCTGGATACCGCTTCGGAAGCACCGTCCAGGTGCCGGATTCCCCGGGCGAAGAACAGCGTCGTGATGTCGCCCTCCGAAGTCCGGTCAGGGTAAGCGAAGACCTCGATCCGGTCTGTCGCCCGCTGTCCCTCGCTTCGGGCCATTACTTCGAAGGGGTCCGTGTCCACGTCGAGATCCAGTTCGCTGACGTATTCGGCATAGTCGGGCCGCCGCCGCGGCATCTGGCGGTTCCGGAAGACCGGAAACAGATTGTCGCTCTCGTAAACGCGGTACAGATCGGGCAGCCCCGGCAGGTTGTGGAACCCATCGAGTTGCTCGGCGGCTTTCAGGTAGACGAATCGGAACGACACCATTTCGCCTGGCTGATCCGAGACACGGCGCGTCAGCAGGCCGACCGGGCGATTGAGACCCTCGGGGTGGCGCCACGTCGCGTAGAGGCGGCGGTCGGCGTGCTCAGTCATTCGGCCACCATATGGCTGGACTGCGACAGTTGAACTCTGCCAGGTATTCCGATTCCGCTCCCCGAGTCCGAGTGACGTGGGGTGTCGTACCGCCCTGGTATCGTGCAGGTCGGGTCGAACGAGATGCTCCGAGAGGTGTGAGCATGGCTGATCGCGACAGCGCAGGAGTCTTTGTCTTGACTGACGAGGAAGCCGAGCGCGCCCTTCAGGCCACGTTGGATTATGCCGGCGTCGCGTCGTACGAAGAGCTGGAAGCTCAGGCCAAGTCAGGCCGCTTCTCCTCGACCCGGGCGAGTGACGCTTGGTATGCAATCCCGCCGGGCTGGGCAAACGCCTGATCTCGAGGCTGAGGCGCGCTCCTGGGCTGACGGGCTGACTGATCTCCTAAACGGCACGATCACTCACGGCATTCGTCTCAGCGCTGTTGTGCGGGGCGATGGTCTCTGTACGGTCGCTTGTGGGGTGACCAGGAAGTCACTGACTCCAGAGGTGATTCCACTCACCATCTCCAGGCTCCGGCGCGTTGCTTCCTCTACGCGGCTTGGACGCTCGACATCGACAGCGAGAGCGGTCGACTGACAGTAACCAAGAGCAAGTTCGCGCTGCGAAACGACAACGAACGAGAAGCGGATGACATCTTCCGCTACGAGTACGGAACCGATCCCGACGACGAGTACCCCGAGGCTCACCTACACGTCGCTGGCGACTCGCCGCTGTTGCAGGAACTCTGCGAACGAACAGGAACGAACAAGCATTTGGGCGATCTCCACTTCCCGGTCGGTGGCCGTCGATTCAGGCCGTCGATTGAGGACATTGTCGAGATGCTCATCACAGAAGGATTCGTGGCAGCGCGCGGGGAATGGAAGCAAGTCGTTGCCGCAAGCCGGCAAGACTTCCTGAAGAGGCAATTGCGCTTGGCAGTGCGCCAAGACCCGGTGACGGCCAGAGAGGAACTTGAAGCAATCGGTCAATAGCTGCCGGCGGGCAGCCGCGAGACCTGCTCAGACCCGGCTCAGGGCGTCGTGCGGCTGCGGAGGGCCGAGAAGGCCAGGTACTGCGAGAGGGCGCCGATGCCGCCGACGGCGGCCATGGTCTTGCCGAGTGCGGCGCCGTCCCAGCCGATCACCAGGGTGCGCAGCCCCTCGATGATGTAGGTCACCGGGTTCCAGGTGGCGATGGCCGCCAGCCAGCCGGTGAGGGCGTCGCGGGGCATCCATGCGGGCGTCAGGAACACCAGCGGGAAGAACAGCAGGAACGAGTTGTTGACCGCCGTCGGGTTGCCGGTCCGCAGGGCGATTGCATACGGGAACCCCGTGTACGCCAGCCCCCACACGACGACGATGGCCACGAATGTGACCATCCCGGCGGCGCCGGTGGCGAACCGCACCCCCAGCGCCAGCCCCATCCCAAGCACTGGCAGCGACAGGAACAGCAGCACGATGGTGTCGGCCACGAACATGCCCAGCAGCAGCGCCCAGCGGTTCACGGGCGTCAGCAGCAGCCGGTCGAAGTAGCCCCCCTGGACGTCCAGCACGAGGCTGTGTGCCCGGGAAATGCCGGTCACGGTCATCACCAGCGCCAGCGGCAGCTGGAAGGCCTTGTAGTCCAGGCCGATGTTGGCGAAGCCGGCCACGTCCTGCAGGGCGCCGATGGTCACCGCATAGAAGAAGATCGGCACGATGAGCGCCGGGATGATGGCCGCCATGTCCCGCGGCAGCAGGATCACCGCCCGGTGCCCCACGGCGAACAGGTCGTGCCAGAATCCCCGGTCCCGGGCCCCGATTGGTCCGGTGCCGGCGCCGCTGCGGGCCACGGCGACCCCGTCTCCCGCGCTGTGCTTGCCGGAACCCATGGCCGGGTCGCCGAGTGTTGTCTCGCTCATGATTCACCCCCCCTGTGGGTGGTCGCGCCGGTGGCGCCGCGGTGACCGGGTTGCGGCCGTCATCCGCCGGCCTGCGGGTCGTGGGAATCCTCGTCGACGACGATGTGCCGCCCGGTGAGGTCCAGGAACACGTCGTCCAGCGTGGGCCGGCGCAGCGAGATGTCCAGCACCGACAGGTTGGCGTCGGCGAGGGCCACCGCCACCGGGCTGATCGTGGCCGCCCCGTCCTCGCTGGCCACCGTCACTTCGTGGCCGTGCGCCTCCACGTGCGACGCACCGGGCAGGTCCGCCAGCACCGCCACCGCTCGGGCCACGCCGGCGTCGGCGGCACCGGCAGCGGCGCCGACCCCAGCGGTCGCATCGCCCCCGGACGTCCCGGCGACCCCAGCCGTCCCGGCGACCCCGGACGTCCCGGCGACCCCAGCCGCCCCGGCGATCCCAGCCGTCCCGGCGATCCCAGCCGTCCCGGCGATCCCAGCCGTCCCGGCGATCGCTTCGGCCCCGCCGGTGCCCGCGCCGTCGTGGCCCGCGACCCGCACCACGATCACGTCCGCGCCGATCTGGCGCTTCAACTCCTCCGGCGGCCCCTCGGCCCGCAGCAGGCCCTCGTCGATGATCCCCACCCGGTCGGCCAGGGCGTCGGCCTCCTCGAGGTACTGCGTGGTCAGGAAGATCGTCATCCCGAACTCGGAGCGCAGCCGGGCCACCTGATCCCACACGGCGGCCCGCGACATCGGGTCCAACCCGGTGGTGGGCTCGTCCAGGAACAGGATGCGGGGGTTGTGGATCAGCGAGGCCGCCACGTCCAGCCGCCGCTTCATGCCGCCGGAGTAGGTGCCGATGCGCCGGTCGATGGCGGCGGTGTCCAGGATCGGCGACACCTCGTCGATGCGCCGGTCCACCTCGGCCCGGCTCAGCCCGTAGAAGCGGCCCTGCAACCTCAGCAGCTCCCGGCCGGTGAGCTTGTCGTCCAGCGCCCCTTCCTGCAGCGTCACGCCGATGGCGAGGCGCACCTGACCGGCCTGCCGCGTGATGTCGAAACCCGCCACTGTGGCGCTGCCGGCGCTGGGCCGCAGCAGCGTGCACAGCATCCGGGTGATCGTCGTCTTGCCGGCGCCGTTGGGCCCCAGGAAGCCGTACACCTCGCCGGGGGCCACCTCCAGGTCCACCCCGTCCACGGCCCGCACCTCCCCGAAGTGCCGGGTGAGTCCCCGGGCCACGATGCTGGCATCACCGTTGGGCCGGGCACCCCCGGGGGCCCGGTCGGGGGCCCGGTCGGAGGCGCGATCCGGGGCAGCTTCGGGACGATCGGATGCAACCATGACCCTCGGCACGCTATCCGGGTCGTGTCCGACAGCATCCTGCCGCAGCGGTCCGAGCCGCCCTCGCCGGTTCCGCCCTCGCCGGCCTCCCCCGGTCGTCCCACCCCCAGCGGTCATTCCGGCGCGGAGCCTGGCCCGCTGCTGCATCCGGGGCCGGGATGGCGCGCCGCGGCGGCCGCCCGGAGTGCCCCGCGTGCCCGGAGCGGGCACGCTACGGTCGCAGCCGTCCCGCCAGCCGGTGCGGGTCGAAGCGGGCGGCGGAGAGCCACGAGGCAGAGGGGTCAGCCGGATGGACATTCAGAAGGTCGGGGTCGTGGGCGGCGGCACGATGGGCTCGGGCATCGCCGAGGTGTGCGCCCGCAGCGGCGTCCACACCACCGTCACCGAGATCGACGCCGCCGCCGTCGAGCAGGTGCAGCAGCGCATCGGCACCTCGCTCGGCAAGGCGCAGGCGCGGGGCCGCATCACCGCCGAGGCCCACGACGCCGCCGCCGCCAAACTGTCGTACTCCCACGACCTTGCCGACCTGGCCGGCTGCGACCTCGTCATCGAGGCCGTCATCGAGAACCTCGACGAGAAGCGCCGCATCTTCGGGCTGCTCGACACCATCACCCCGCCGCACGCCGTGCTGGCCTCCAACACCTCCTCCATCGCCATCATTGACCTGGCCACCGCCACGCAGCGCCCCCAGCAGGTGGTGGGCATGCACTTCTTCAACCCCGCCCCGGTGCAGCCGCTGGTGGAGGTGGTCCGCTCGGTGGCCAGCGCCCCCGAGACCGTCGACGCCGTGGTCGCCTTCGGCACCGAGCGCCTCGGCAAGCACGTCATCCGCTGCGAGGACCGGGCCGGCTTCGTGGTGAACCGCCTGCTGGTGCCCTACCTGCTGGCGGCCATCCAGATGGCCGACACCGGCCAGGCAACCGTCGCCGACATCGACACCGGCATGAAGTACGGCTGCGCCCACCCCATGGGCCCGCTCGAGCTCTGCGACCTCATCGGCCTGGACGTCATCGAGGCCGTCGCCGAGGTGATGCACGCCGAGTACGCCGAGCGGCTCTACGCCCCGCCGCCGCTGCTGCGCCGGATGGTGGCCGCCGGGCGCCTCGGCCGCAAGACCGGCGCCGGCTTCTACGACTACGACTAGCAGCGGAGACCGGCCGCCGCGGCCGAGCCGCCAGAGACCGACCCACACGGACGAATCGAGGGGAGCACCCATGAGCGAGCAGCGGGAGATCCTGACCTGGGACGCCTACGGCTTGGGCGCCCGGAAGCTGGCGCAGATGGTGGTGGAGTCGGATTTCCGCCCCGACGTGATCCTGTCGATCGCCCGGGGCGGCCTGTTCATCGCCGGCTCGCTGGGCTACGCCCTCAGCACCAAGAACATCTTCGTGATGAACGTGGAGTACTACACCGACATCGACGAGCGCCACGAGGTGCCGATCGTTTTGCCCCCCTACCTGGAGCTGGTGGACCTCGACGACGCCCGCGTGCTCGTCGCCGACGACGTGGCCGACACCGGCCACACCCTGGAGATGGTCCGCGACTTCTGCACCGCCAGGGTCGGCGAGGTGCGCACCGCCGTCCTCTACGAGAAGCCCATCTCGGTGGTGCAGTGCGACTACGTGTGGCGCCGCACCGACCTCTGGATCGACTTTCCCTGGTCCTCCGAACCCCCACTCATCGGCGCCGGCCCCGGCGCCTGAGGCTCACGAGGGCCCGATCGGGATCTGGGGAAGCGACGGAGGCCGCCGGGTGCCGGGCGGGGCGGCAGTGACCGGTCGTGTCGTGCGGCTCCTGGCGGTGGCCGCGGCGTCGGCCTCGCTGGTCGTGGCGGTGCCGAGCGCGGCGTCGGCCAAGCAGGACGGCTTTGCGGACGTCCCGGGCGGGGTCCACAAACCGGCGATCGACGTGCTCGCCGCCGAGGGCGTGTTCGAGGGCACCCTCTGTGGCGACGGCATGTTCTGCCCGGACGAGCCGGTGACGCGCGCCACGGTTGCGGTGTGGCTGGTCCGAGCGCTCGGAGACTCCGCCCCCGCCGTGCGCGCCTCGCGGTTCGCCGACGTGGACGCCGCCGATCCGTGGGCGCGTTTCGTGGAGCGGCTGGCCGAACGGGAGATCGCCATCGCCTGCCGGACCGACCCGCTGCGCTACTGCCCCGACGAGGCGCCGAGTCGAGCCCAGACGGCGACGATGCTGGTGCGCGCCTTCGATCTCGAGGCGGCGCCCCCGGCGGGTTTCCTCGACACCGGGGGCCACGCCCACGAGGCCGACATCGACGCCGTGGCCGGCGCACGGATCGCCGTCGACTGCGAGCGGGACCCGCTGCGCTTCTGCCCCGACGAGGCGGTCACCCGGGCCGAGCTGGCGGTCTTCCTGGCCCGCGCCCTCGGACTCGTGCCGCTGCCGGCGGAGTTCGCCTGGTCGCTGCCGTCGCACTGCTCCAAGGATCCGCCGACCGACCCGCACGCCGCTCCCGAAGCCGGCTGCCCGGCCTGGTGGGGCCACCTGATGGACCTGGAACCGTCGGAGGAGGGGATCAGCATCGCCGAGATGGAGGCCCGCCTGGCGGCGGTGCTGCCCTTCTACGCGACGAAGTTCGGCGACGGCCTGGGGCTGCTCTCGGGGCCTTCGCGCCAAGTCATCACCGCAACCTTGGAGCGGCTGGCGGCCGAGGATCCCGAGACGGCGGAAATGATGCACACCATCTCCGCTCAACCCAACCGGTGCGGCGAAGGGGCCGCGGCGTGCGCCCCCGTGGGCGGGATCAACTTCGTTTCCCTGATCACCGAGAGGTGGTGGCTGACGACCGTCGACACCGTCGTGCACGAGTGGGTGCACAACCGCGAATTCGGGAGCGCTCCGGGGGGCGTCTATTCCACCGCCTGGTGCAACCGGATGGCCGAGAGCGTCAGCGTCGCCGAGTCCACCGGCCGGCTCGTGACCCACCAGGGGCTGCTGGAGTCCGCCGGCCCGGCGCATGAGGCCCCCCTGGTGACCGGCGAGGGATGCTCGGCGGCGCTGATCGCCCGCTTCGAGCCCGAGATTCGCAGCCACGACCGGCCGGCGTACATCGCCGAGCTGTCCGCCAACGCGCAGACCCAGGCCTGGATGCGGCGCGGCTACGCCTCCGCGGAGGCCCGCTGGTGGGCGGCGGAGGCCGCAGCCGGCTATCCCGGTGAGGGGCAGCCACTGGCGGAGCCCTTGATGACCGGCCCGCTGCCCGAGCCACCGGCCGAGCCGGAGGAGCCCGGCGACTGCAACGACGGGATGCACGACCACCCCTACCGTGCCGACACCAGGCACTATCACAGCGACGGGCTGGAGCCGCACGAGCATGATCGCCGGTACGTCCTCGTGGACGGCGTGGCCGTCCCCGGCGACAGCGCCGAACCGGCGGGAACGTCCTGCGAGTACCCGGGTGCGCGGCGCGTGGTCTCGAGCTTCAGCTACACCCCGAACACCCGCCTCGGCGATCCTGTGTCGGTCTCCTACCGGAGTTTCTCTCCCGATGAGCGGTGGTACTCCCTCGACCTCCGGCGTTGCGTTGACATCACCACCCCGGGGCATCCCCGGCATGACCCCGCCGTGGCGTCCGGGACCTCCTCGGCCCTCCAGCGGGTGTGCGACCGGGGATCGGAACCCGTCTGGGTGCAATGCGGCTCGTCCGGCGCCACGCGCCGCTGTCCCACCGAGGAGCAGTTCGCCGACGGCGAGTACGGCGGCGGCTGGGTGGTGTGCGGCGTCGACGACTCCAGCGGCGGCTTCAACGAAATCTGCCGGAGGACGAGCGGCCGACCGATCGCACGCTGAGCCGACCCGGGCGACCCCCTGCTGGACGTGGGCAACTTCCTCGCACATCTGCGCTGGGCGGACCGCTTCGGCACCAAGCGCACGACCGACGCAAGCGGCGCCTACTACCACCGCCTCCGCGAAGCGGCCCTCGACTGCTTCGCCTGGGACGAGCGGGAACTCGCCCTCCGCGAGGCCGTCTGCATCTTCAGGGTCTGCACCAACACCATCCGCCGCCCCAAACCCGACTGGCACACCAACACCATCGCCGGCCTCGAACTCGTCAACGAAACACTGCCCTGAGCCCCCGCCGACCGGGCGCCATTCTTTGACAAAATGTAAAAGTTGGTGTTTACTTGCGGGGTGAGTCGGCGATCGGTTGATGTCGGAGGAGCTGTGGAGCCGATGGACGTAGCCGGCCCGGCGCTGGGGGCCGCCGGGGGCGTTGAGGCGCCGGTGCGGCCGCGCACTGTCGGGCGAATCGGCGAGAGCGTTCCCCGGCCCGACGGCGTCCCCAAGACCACCGGCACCTTCGCCTTCTCCTCGGACCTGTGGGCCGACGGCATGTTGTGGGGGCGGGCGCTGCGATCGCCGCACCCTCACGCCCGCATCCGCTCCATCAACATCGCCCCTGCCCTGGCCATGGGCGGTGTGCGGGCCGTGCTGACCGCCGACGACCTGCCCGGCACGGGCATCTTCGGCATCGAGCACGCTGACCAGCCGGTCCTGGCCCGCGACGTCGTGCGTTACTGCGGCGAGCCGGTGGCCCTCGTGGCCGCCGACCATCCCGAGACCGCCCGCCAGGCCGCCGAGGCCATCGTCGTGGACTACGAGCAGCTGCCCGCGGTCACCGACGCCACTGCCGCCGCAGACGCTCCGCCCATCCACCCCGACGGCAACCTGTTCCGCCACATCCGCATCCGCCACGGCGACCCGCAGGCCACCGGCGACGTGGTCGTCGAGGGCGACTACGAGGTGGGCATGCAGGACCAGGCCTTCATGGGCACCGAGTCGGGCCTGGCGATGCCCACCGTCGACGGCGGCGTGGAGCTGTTCATCTCCACCCAGTGGCTGCACAACGACCAGCGCCAGATCGCCGAGGCGCTCGGCCTGCCCCCCGAGGAGGTGCACCTCACGCTGGCCGGCGTGGGCGGGGCGTTCGGCGCCCGCGAGGACGTCACGCTGCAGATCCATCTGTGCCTGCTGGCGCTGCACACCGGCCGCCCCGTGAAGATGCTCTACAACCGCGAGGAGTCGTTCTTCGGCCACGTGCACCGCCATCCGGCCAAGCTGCGCTACCGCCACCACGCCGCCGCCGACGGCCGGCTCGTGAAGGTGGAGGCCACCCTCACCCTCGACGGCGGTGCCTACGCCTCCACCACGGCGGCTGTGCTGGCCAACGCCAGCTTCTTCGCCACCGGCCCCTACCGGGTGCCCAACGCCGTCGTGGACGGCTGGGGGATGCGCACCAACAACCCGCCCTGCGGCGCCATGCGCGGCTTCGGCGTGGTGCAGGTGTGCTTCGCCCACGAGGCCCAGATGGACAAGCTGGCCGCCGCGCTCGACATCGACCCGCTGGAACTGCGGCTGCGCAACGCCCTCGGACCGGGCGACACGCTCATCACCGGCCAGAAGATCACCGGCACCGCCCCCATGACGGAACTCCTGGAGGCGCTTGCCGAGTACCCGCTGCCGCCGGGCACCGACGGCCACGGAACAGGCGGCAACGGCGCCGCCGACGCCATGGCCCGGCCCGGCGGCGCGGGTCGCACCGCCGACGACACCCACGTGCGCCGGGGCGTCGGCTACGCCGCCAGCATCAAGAACCTCATGTTCTCGGAGGGCTTCGACGACTACTCCACGGCGGCCTGCCGGCTGTCCGACGGGATGGCCATCATCACCTGCGCCTGCGTGGAGGTGGGCCAGGGCTTCGTGACGCTTGTCCAGCAGATCGCCCGCGAGGTGCTGGGGGTGCAGCGGGTGCTGCTGGAGCCCGCCGACACCGGCATCGGCTCGGCCGGCTCGTCCTCGGCCAGCCGCCAGACCTGGATGTCCGGCGGGGCGGTGCTGGCGGCCTGCGAAGGGGTGCGCGACAAGGTGCTGACCCACGTGGCCGCCGAGACCGGCATCCCCGTCTCGGAGCTGGCGCTGCGCGACGGCCAAGTGGTGTCGGCCGGCGGCCTGAGCCGCGGCCTCGCCGACATCTGCGCCGAGCGGGACTTCCACCACGAGATCGAACACCACCACGCGCCCACCACGCAGGTGGACGCCAACGGCCAGGGCGAGCCCCACGTGTCGTTCGCCTTCGCCGCCCACCGGGCGGTGGTGGACGTCGACGCCGACCTGGGCCTGCTGCGCACCGTGGAGGTGGCCACCACCCAGGACGTGGGCCGTGTGCTGAATCCGGTGCAGGCCCTTGGGCAGATCGAGGGCGGCATCGCCCAGGGCGTCGGCCTGGCCACCATGGAGGAGATCGTCCTGGACGGCGGCCACGTGCGCAACGCCAGCTTCACCGACTACCTCATTCCCACGGCGCTGGACATGCCCAACGTGCGCGTCGCTCGCCTGATTGAGGAGCCCGAGCCCGGCGCCCCCTTCGGCGCCAAGGGCATCGGCGAGCCGCCCACCATCTCTTCCACGCCCGCCGTGGCCGCCGCGGTCCGCCAGGCCACCGGCCTGCCGCTGAACCGGGTGCCCATCCGCCCCTCCGACATCTCCCTGCATCCCGACCGCGCCCCCCAGCGGGCCTGAACCCCAACCAACCGAGCCGCCAACCTCGACCCCAACACCCAACCAACCGAAGCCCAGGAGCGCACCGCAACGATGCCCCCAGCCCATGTGATCGTCATTCCGGCGAAGGCCGGAATCCAGGATCCCGCGGCGGGGGCCCGGTATGCGTTGGACTACTCCCCGGGCCTAGCGGAGCCGAACTGACAGGAGGAAACACCGTGGCGCAGTTTGAACTCAATGGCACCACCGTGACGTGCCGAGACGACCATCCCCACCTGCTCGAAGCCCTGCGCGTCGAGCTGGGTGTCATCTCGCCCAAGGACGGCTGCTCGCCGACGGGCCAGTGCGGCTGTTGTGCCGTGCTGCTGAACGGCCGCGCCCGGGTGGCCTGCCAGGTGCCCCTCGACAAGGTCGAAGGCGCCTCGGTGGTGACCCTGGAGGGCTTCGACCCCGCCGAGCGGGACCGCTATGCCGGCATCTTCGCCGACCACGGCGCCCTGCAGTGCGGATTCTGCACTCCCGGGATCCTGGTGCGCGCCAAGGCGCTCATCGACCGCAAGGGCGCCGACCTGACCCGTGAGGAGGCCTCGCGCCACCTCGGCGGCCACCTCTGCCGCTGCACCGGCTACATCAAGATCCTCGACGCCGTGGAGGACCTCGCCCACGGCAAGGAACCCGCCCTCGAGCAGCCCGGCATCGTCGGCACCCGGGGCATCCGCTACGAGGCCACCGACCTGGCCTGTGGCTTCCGCCCCTACATCGACGACATGTTCCCCGAGGGCTGCCTGCACGGGGCGCTGCGCCTCGCCGACCACGCCCGCGCCGACGTGGTGCGCATCGACTGTGCCCCGGCACTGGCGATCGACGGTGTGGAGGCCGTCTTCACGGGCGCCGACGTGCCCGGCGAACTGCGGGTGGGCCTCATCCACAAGGACTGGCCGGTGTTCATCCCCACCGGCGGCCGCACCTCCTACCTGGGCGACGTGCTGGCCATCGTCGTGGCGACCGACCGGGAGACGGCCCGGCACGCCGCAACCCTCGTGGACATCGAGTACCGGCCGCTCGAACCCATCGTCGACCCGATCGTGGCCGTGGCGCACGACGAGGACGCCGTCTGGGAACTCGACGGCAACGTGCTGTCGGTGTCGAAGTACAACCGGGGCGACGTGGACGGGGCGCTGGCCGACTCGGCGCACGTCGTCCACGAGACGTTCCAGACCCAGCGCATCGAGCACGCCTACCTGGAACCCGAGTCCACGCTGGCCGTGCCCCGCCCCGACGGCGCCCTGTACGTGTACTCCGGCGGCCAGGGCGTGTGGGACGACCGCAACCAGATCGCCTCGGTGCTGGGCATCGACCCGGCCATGGTCACCGTCGAGCTGGTCAGCAACGGCGGCGCCTTCGGCGGCAAGGAGGACATGTCCAACCAGGCCCAGACGGCGCTGGCCGCCCACCTGCTCGGGGTGCCCGTGAAGTGCACGCTGTCGCGCGAGGAATCCCTGCTGCTGCACCCCAAGCGGCATCCGATCCGTATGGAGTACGCGGCGGGCTGCGACGCCGACGGCCGCCTCACCGCCCTGCGGGCCCGCATGATCGGCGACTCCGGCCCCTACGCCTCGGTGGGCATGAAGGTGCTGGAGCGGTCCGCGGGTCACGCCAGCGGCCCCTACGTGGTGCCGAACATCGACGTGGAGTCGGTGGCGGCGCGCACCAACAACCCGGTCTGCGGGGCGTTCCGGGGCTTCGGCGCCAACCAGGCCCAGTTCGCCATGGAGGGCGTCATGGACCGCCTCGCCGCCGCCGTCGGCATCGACGGCTGGGAGATGCGCTCGCGCAACGTGGTCACGCCCGGCTCGGTCTGGGGCCCCGGCCAGATCATGGACGACGGCTGCGAGGGCGCCCGCGTGTGCCTCGAGGCCGTGAAGCCCGCCTATGACGCCGCCCGCGCCGCCGGGCGCCCCGTGGGCGTCGGCCTGGGGCTGAAGAACTCCGGACTCGGCAATGGCTTGCGGGAGGTCGCCAAGGCGGTCGTGCGCTTCGAGCCCGACGGCACCGTGGAGGTGCGCCACTGCTGGACCGAGATGGGCCAGGGCGTCCACACCGTGGCCCAGCAGGTGGCGGTCACCGAGCTGGGCGTGGCCGCCGAGAAGGTGCGCGTCATCGTCGACACCAGCCGGGAGTTGGGCGCCGGGCAGACCACCGGCAGCCGGGGCACGCTCATGGGAGCCGGCTCGGTGGCCGACGCCTGCCGGGTGGCCCTCGCCGACGGCTGCCGCACCGGCGTGGACTACGAGGGTGAATACGTCGTGGACTGGACGAACTCGCTGCGCGACGACGTGGAGAACCCCAAGATCCACTCGTGCTTCGGGTTCGCCTGCCAGCTCGTGGAGCTGGACCCCGACAGCGGCGACGTCACCCGGGTGCTGGCAGCCCACGACGTGGGCAAGGCCGTGAACCCCACGCTCTGCGAGGGCCAGATCGAAGGCTCGGTGCACATGGGCTTGGGCTACGCCCTCACCGAGGGGTTCCCGTCCGACGCCGAAGGTCGCCCGCTGAACGCCACGCTGCGCAGCCTCGCCATCGTGCGGCCCAAGGACATGCCGCCGGTGGACGTGCAACTGGTGGAGGTGCCCCAGCCCGACTCGCCCTACGGCATCAAGGGCGTCGGCGAGATCGGCCTGGTCCCCACGGCCGGCGCGGTCGCCGCCGCGCTGACGGACTTCGACGGGGAGTGGCGCAGCGAGCTGCCCATGCGCAACGACGCCAACCGCGAGCGTCCCTGGGGGACCAACGGCAACGGCAGCGCCGGCAACGGCTCTGCCGCCCACGCGGACACCCCCACCCAGCCGGCCACCGTCTGACCGTGCGAACCCGGCACTCCAGCATTCGGCAGTCCGGGCGGGGGTCCGGGGTGCCGTTCGCCCCTTCGGCGCGGGCGCAAGGCGTCGCGAAGCGGCTCCCCGGCCCCCGCCCTCGCCGTGCTCGGGGCGAAAGGCCGGCGAGCGTTCTAGGCCCGTGACCTCCGCCTACACCACCCCCGGCCTTGTCTGTGCCCACCATCACCTCTACTCGGCGCTGGCGCGGGGGATGCCGGCTCCGCCCCGGACGCCGCATGGGTTCCTCGAGATCCTGGAGCTGGTCTGGTGGCGGCTCGACCGGGCGCTGGACCTGGACCTGATCCGCTGGTCGGCGATGCTGGGGGCCCTGGAGTGCCTGGAGGTCGGCTGTACGGCGGTCATCGATCATCATGAGTCGCCCAACGCCATCGAGGGGTCGCTGTCGGTCATCGCCGACGCCTGCGCCGAGGTGGGCGTGCGGATCAGCTGCGCCTACGGCGTCACCGACCGGCACGGCGCCGACGGCGCCCGCCGGGGACTGGCCGAGAACGAGCGGTTCCTTCGGGCCGGCGGCGAGGGCTATGTGGGCATCCACGCGGCCTTCACGTGCACCGACGAGACGCTGGAGGCCGCCGCCGGGCTGGCCGCCGACCTGGGCGTCGGCGTGCACATCCACGTGGCCGAGGGGGAGGCGGACGCCCCGGCGGCGCGGCGCCTGGCGCACCTCAGCCGCCCCGACTGGCTGCTGATCCACGGCGTGCACCTGCCCGACGACCACGAGCTGGCCGGCACCGTCCTGCACAACCCCCGCTCCAACATGAACAACGCCGTGGGCTACGCCCGCCCGGCCCGCTTCGCCGCCACCGGCAATCCCGTGGCGCTGGGCACCGACGGCATCGGCTCGGACATGCTCGACGAGTTCCGGCTGGCCTACGCCCGCCTGCGGGAGAGCGACGTGACCGCCTCGCCGGAGGCGCCCTGGCAGTGGCTGTCCACCGGTTGGGACCTCATGCCCGGCGCCCGGGGCGACACGGTCACCTGGAACTACGCCCCCATGGAGCCCTGGCACCTGGCCTTCAGCCCCGGCGTGCGCCCCGAGCGGGTCGAGGTCGGCGGCGAGGTCGTCTGGGCCGGCGGCCAACCCACCCGGGTCGACGCCGCCGAGGTCCGAGCCAAGGCCGCCGAGGCCTCCCAGCGCCTCTTCCGCCGCCTCGACGACCTCGACTGACCCAATCGATTGACAGAATCCACGAGGAGCACGCCCAGCAGTCCGCCGCCCGCACCTTCGGTATTCCGGCGAAGGCATGTCCCGGACCCCAATCCGGGAACCTGCCCCGGACTCGATCCGGGACCGGAATCCAGCAACGAGCGATCCGGGCGTCGTTGCGACTGGACTGAACGGCGACCGAATCGAGCAGACCACCAGGAGGCAATCATGAGCGACAACGGCACTCGCGTGGCCATGTACCTGCAGGACGCCCATCCCCTGCGCGAGGCCATGGAGTACGTCCAGTACGCCGAGGCGAAGGGCTTCGAGGCCGTCTGGCAGGCCGAGAGCCGCCTCGTGCGCGAGGCCACGGTGCCCATGGCGGCGTTCGCCGCGGTCACCGACACCATCAAAGTGGGCTCGGGGGTGGTGGCATCCTGGACCCGCAACGCCGCCCTGCTGGCGGCCACGTTCTCCACCCTCGACGATCTGGCCCCCGGGCGGGTGCTGCTGGGCGTCGGCGCCTGGTGGGACCCTCTCGCCCGCAAGGTCGGCATCGACAGGGCCCGCCCCCTGCGCCAGATGCGCGAGGTCGTGGAGTCGGTGCGGGCGCTGCTGGCCGACCAGAACGTCACCTACGACGGCGACTTCGTGCAGCTCGACGGCGTGGAACTGGACTACGTGTTCCAGGAGCGCCGGCCCAAGGACGTACCCATCTACATCGGCGCCACCGGCATGAAGATGATGGAACTGACCGGCGAGATCGCCGACGGCGTGGTGCTGAACTACCTGGTGTCGCCCACCTACAACCAGCGGGCCATGGAGGCCCTGGAGCGGGGCGCCGCCAAGGCCGGCCGTTCGGTGGACGACCTCGACCGGCCGCAGCTGGTGGTCTGCTCGGTGGACTCCGACCGCCAGGCCGCCCTCGACGGCGCCCGCCTGCTGGTGACGCAGTACCTGGGCCAGCAGCCGCACATCATGAAGGCCTCCGGCGTGCCCGAGTCGCTGCTCGAGGAGGTGGGGCGCGTCCTCACCTGGCCCGCCACCCTGGAGCAGGTACAGGAGGCCTCCAAGCTGGTGCCCGACGACGTTGTCCAGATGATCTGCGCCGCCGGCACGCCCGACGAATGCCGCGAGAAGGTGGAGCACTACCGCAACAACGGCTGCACCAGCCCCATCCTGTACCCCCTCGGCGACGACGTCCGCCTGATGATCGACACCTTCGCCCCGAACGCCTCATGATGTTCCTGCCCGGAGCCCGGGCAGGACCCGGGGTGCCGTTCGCTCCTTCGGCGCGGGCGCAAGGCGTCGCGAATCGGCCCCCCGGGCCCCACCCTCGCGGCGTGGTGGGTGTCCGGGCGGGAGCAGCTCGATGATCGACGAGCGGGACTACGTGGTGCATGACGCCGTCGGCCTTGCCGCGCTGGTGCGGGACGGGGAGGTGACGCCGCGGGAGTTGGCCGAGGCGGCCATCCGGCGGATCGAGGCCCGGAACGGTGACCTGAACGCCGTCATCCACCCGCTGTTCGACAAGGCGCTGGCGGCTGCCGACTCGCCGGATCTGCCGGACGGGCCGTTCCGGGGTGTGCCGATGCTGTTGAAGGATCTCTGGCCGGCGTCGGCCGGTGATCCGGTGCATCTGGGGATGGCGGTGCTGCGTGATGCCGGCTACACGCACCCGACCGACGGCCACCAGGTGGCGCGCCTGCGCGAGGCCGGGTTCACCTTCGTGGGCCGCACCAACACGCCCGAGTTGGGCTTGGTGGCCACGACCGAGCCGCTGGCCTATGGCCCCACCCGCAATCCGTGGAACACCGGGCACAGCGCCGGCGGCTCTTCGGGCGGTTCGGCCGCGGCCGTGGCGTCCGGCATGGTCCCGGTGGCCGGCGGCGGCGACGGCGGCGGTTCCATCCGCATCCCCTCCGCACTGTGCGGCTTGGTGGGCCTCAAGCCGTCCCGGGGACGCGTCTCCAACGGCCCCATGGAGGACGAGTCGGGCCTGTCGGTCGTGCACGTGCTCGCGCGCACGGTCCGGGACACAGCCGCGCTGCTCGACGCTCAGGCGGTGCCGTTCCCCGGCGACACGGTGATCGCCCCCCGTCCGGAGCGCCCGTTCGCCGAGGCCATCTTCGGGAAGCCCCCGCGGCTGCGCATCGGTGTGCGGGTGGACTCGCCCGGTGACGGCAGGGTGGAGGTGGACCCGGAGTGCGCCGAAGCGGCCCTGCGGGCGGCTGCGCTGCTGGAGGAGCTGGGTCACACCGTGGAGCACACCGGCCCGCGCGCGCTCAGCGACGAGCGCCTGCTGGCGAACTTCGCCAAGACCTGGGGCGTGAGCACGGCGTTCGCCCTCGACCAGGTGGGCGAGATGATCGGCCGCCCCTTGACCCCCGACGACGTCGAGCCGGCCACGTGGCTCTCGGCCGAGCGGGGCCGAAAGACCCCGGGCACCGACGTGCTCAAGACCCACAGCGCCACGCAGCTCTTCGGCCGGGCCATGGCCGCCTGGTGGGCCGACGGGTGGGACCTCCTCGTCACGCCCACCACGGCCCGCCCCGCCCCTCCCATCGGCGAACTGGTGTCCACGCCCGACAACGTCCTGGCGAGCTTCATCAACTCGCTGCCCTACGGCACCTTCACCCTGCCCTTCAACCTCACCGGCCAGCCCGCCATCTCGGTCCCCATGGGCCAAACCGCCACCGGCCTCCCCCTCGGCACCCAACTCGCCGCCGCCTACGGCCGCGAGGACCTCCTCCTCCAAGTCGCCGCCCAACTGGAAGCCACCAACCCCTGGCCCCACCTCGCCCCGGACTGATCGCCGCTTGCGGTCGATATTGCAACGCCGCTAATTCCTTTCAAGCCTGCTCTCCGATCCGGCGTTGGGTGATCGAAGTCTGGCGTGGTGCCGGTGTCTGAGACCTGAAGCGGCCGCTTGTGGGATCCCGACTCTGGAACTGAGGTGTTGATCGCGACCGGGAGACAGTGCTGGGCGTCGCGCGCCCCGGTTCCCGAGTCGGACTGGCGACTCGCTACCAGATCGTGGGGACCGCCGGTGATGCTCTGTGGCGCCTGAGCGGGGAATCCTTAGTGACGAGGTGCCAGCCGTTCTCGATTGCAGTGGCGTAGATGAGTCGGTCGGCTGGATCGCTGGGGAAGGTCTCGGGCAGGGAGACAGCAGTAGCCGCGATTGCCGGACTCAACGCGACTGTGCGGACAGAGTCGGCAAGGCCGCTGAGCCAGGTGCCGATGGGCAGATCGACGGTGATCCGGCCGTGCCGGGCGAGCCAGGCGAGCTCGTACCAACTGATGGCTGCCACGGCTAACTCGTCGGCGCCTTCGAGCGCCTCGAGTGCCGGAGAACTAAGCCGCTCGGGCTCGGCGGTCCACCACTGAAGGACGTGTGTGTCGACGAGCAGTGTGGTCAATCGAAGCCCCACTCGGCACCAGTGGTGAACAGCAGGTCATCGTTCTCGACGCTGCGGGCGACGCCGGCGAATCGTCCACGCAGCGCGCCGGGTCCCGTGGCGGGCACGAGCCGGGCAACGGTGCGACCATGCTTGGTGATCTCGATCTCGTCGCCCGCAGCGACGTCATCGAGCAGCGCCAGGATCTGAGCTTTCGCCTGAGTCGCGGTCACTTGTCTAGTCATATAGCTAGTTTACTGGTCAGATCATGCGCGGGCTCCACGTGCACGGTGCGACCCCCCTCGGCGGCATCCCGTTAGCCTGTGGCGTGACATTCGCCGGGGATCGTGTCCCGGCGGTGTCGGCGCCCGAGTAGCTCAGTCGGCAGAGCGATTCATTCGTAATGAATAGGTCCGGGGTTCGATTCCCCGCTCGGGCTCAGGGGGAGTAGAGGTTCACCGACCGCGGTCTCGACGCTGCGTGCCAAGCGTGGCTACACATCAATACACCTAGAGGTGTAGCATGTGACCATGAGTCGGACCAACATCGATATCGACGACGACCTCATCGAGCGCGTCATGCGCACCTTCGGGCTGCACACCAAGCGCCAGGCCGTGCACCTTGCTCTGGAGCGCCTCCTCGGTGGCGGGCCCATGAGCGTCGAAGAGCAACTCGCCATGGAAGGTGCCGGCTGGGAGGGCGATCTCGACACCATGCGGGCCGACCGGTTCGCCGACTGGGGCAGCGATGCTGCTGGCTGACACGTCGGCCTGGATCGAGTTCCTCAGAGCAACGGGATCAGCCCAGGCCCACCGCATGCGGGAGGCCATTGCCGGGCGAGAAGTCGTCGTGATCGATCCGATCCTCCTGGAGGTGATGGCCGGTGCCCAGCGCGAGTCGGTCGCTTCCCTACAACGGTTGCTCGTCGCACAGCGCGTCGAGAGGCTCACGCCGCGACTCGACTGGCTCGATGCCGCCAGGATCTACCGCGAGTTCCGGCTGCGGGGCGAGACGCTGCGCTCACAGATGGACGCCCTGATCGCGGCCGTCGCCATCCGCCTCGACGTACCGGTCCTGCACCGCGATCGCGACTTCGACACCATCGCCCAGCACACCTCCCTGCGCATCGTCCCGACGTGAACCGCGGTCCACCACTGTCGGGCGACTCGGAGAGCAACGGCAGCGTCCGGCGACCTCGATGCCCCTGCAGACGGGTCGTGGCGCTTTCCGAAAGCACCGGCGACGTGCCCGGAGCGGGTCGGCGATGGCCGGCCGCCGGCGGCTTCTAGGCTGGTGACGTGGCTGATCGGGCTCGATTCGCCGAGCAGGCGATGCCGTACATGGACCAGCTCTACGGGGCCGCCCGGCGCATGACGCGCAACGCCGACGACGCCGAGGACCTGGTGCAGGAGACCTACCTGCGGGCCTACAAGGGCTACGACCGCTTCACCGAGGGCACCAACCTGCGAGCCTGGCTGTTCCGCATCCTCACCAATCTGTTCATCAACGAGTACCGCCGGCGCAAGCGTCGCCCCGCCGAGGTGGACCTGGGCGACACCGACACGCTCTACATGTACAAGGGCCTCGGCGGCGCCGAGCTGGCCCGCCGGTCCCGCAGCGCCGAGGACGAGTTGCTGGACGGGCTCACCTCCGCCGAGGTGCGCAACGCCATCGAGTCCGTGCCGGACTCCTACCGTGTGGCCGTGCTGCTGGCCGACGTGGAGGGGTTCGCCTACAAGGAGATCGCCGAGATCCTCGACGTGCCCATCGGCACGGTCATGAGCCGGCTGCACCGGGGCAGGAAAAAGCTCCGCGAGGCGTTACAGGAGTACGGACGCACGCGCGGCCTCATCGAAGGCGCGGCCGCGGACGGCGACAGCGAGAGCAGCGACAGCGAGAGCAGCGACAGGAACGGCGATACCGGCGACATCCCGATGGCGACAGCGCCAGGGGCAGTGCGATGAGCGACGCCGGGGCGTACGGCAGGCCGGCGGAGTGCCCGGGCATCCCCAGCGACTGCGGGCACGCCTCACGCCTGCTGCTGGCCGTCGGCGAGGGCATCCCCAGCCCCGGGCGCACCGCCGCGCTGCGCCGCGAGCTGGCCGGCTGCGCCCCCTGCCTGGAGGCCTTCGACATGCAGGTGAACGTGCAGAACCTCGTGGCGCTGCACTGCCGCGAGCAGGCCCCCGAGTCGCTGCGCATCCGCATCTCCGAGACGCTCCAGCGCATCGACCTCGGCAACATCGACGTCACCGACCTTTAGCGAGTCGCCGGCAGCGCCGCCCGCACACGCAGGGTCACGCGAGGGCGGGGGCCCGGGCTGCGACGACTCTTCGCCGTGCGTTGGAGGAGCAGAATGGCACCCCGATCCCCCGCCCTGGCTCGCCGCCGGCTCCCGGCGCGGCCACAGCCGCTGCGCCTCTAGGATGTTGCCATGGCGCTCATGGCGGTTGTCTGGCACTGGTGGATCGCCCCCCTGCTGGTGGCACTGACGGTGCTGGCGATCATCGCCACGATTGCGGGCTACGTGAAGGTGGTGCACGGCCAGCGCTACCCCCCGCGGGGCAAGGAGCGGGCGCCCGAGTGAGCCGGTCCGCCGGGGCGCGGCCGCAGCGCCCGCGCCGACGGCGCAGTCCGGCCACGTCGCCGGTCCGCCACACGCACCGGGACGGGTCGTGACGCACGCCGTCGACTGGGACGTGGCCAAGAAGGTCGCCTTCCGGGTGGCCGAACGCGGCACCCAGCCCGATCTTCGCTCGCCGGCGGTCCGGCGGATCGGCCGTGACTTCGCCGAGGCCACCGAGCAGGCGGAACAGCTGGTGTCCGAGGCCACGGGCCTGCGGTCGACCACCACCGCACGCGCCCGCGTCGTGGACCGCCGGTCGTGGATCCGCGCCAACGTGGCGTCCTTCCAGCGCCTGCTGCGCCCGCTGACCGACCGCATGGACAGCCACATCGACGAGTCCGGCCCCATGCACGAGGTCACCCGCATGGTCAGCGGCGCCGAGGTGGGGGCGCTGCTCGGCTGGATGTCGACGAGGGTCCTCGGCCAGTACGACCTGCTCATCATCGAGGACGACAAGCCCGACGATCAGGACATGGTGTACTACGTGGGCCCCAACATCGCCGTCCTGGAGCGCCGCCACGGCTTCCCCACCAGGGAGTTCCGCCTGTGGCTGGCGCTGCACGAGTGCACCCACCGGGCTCAGTTCATGGGCATCCCGTGGCTCCGTCGGCACTTCCTGGGCCTCGTGGACGAGGCGCTGGACGTCGTGGACCCCGACCCGGTCCGCATGCTGGACGCCGCCCGCCGCCTCATGGAGGCCCGCCGAGGTGGCGAGGACCCGTTCCGCCAGGGGGGCCTGACGGCGCTGCTGGCGCCGCCGTCGCAGCGGGGCGTGCTGGACAAGCTGTCCGGGATGATGAGCCTGTTGGAGGGCCACGGCGACGTCACGATGGATCGAGCCGGCGCCGACCGCCTCTCGGAGTCCGCCCGCTTCGGGCGTGTGCTGCGCGCCCGGCGCACCTCGGCCCGCGGGATGTCCAAGCTGCTGCAGCGCCTCGTGGGCATCGAGGCCAAGCTGTACCAGTACCAGGCGGGCGAGGCGTTCATCGCCGCGGTGGAGCGCGTCGGCGGTGCGGAGTTCGTGGAGCGGGCCTGGGAGGAGCCGGAGTGCCTTCCCGACATGGCCGAGATCAGGTCCCCGGAGTTGTGGATCGAACGGATGAACGCCAGAGCGGCGGCCTGAGGGCCCTGCGGTCGGCCATCGCCGCCGGCGCCTTCGAGTCGCACCTCCGGCGCTGCAACTTCCCCCCGCCCGGCACGGCCGTCACCTGCGCCGTCTCCGGCGGCCCCGACTCCCTGGCGCTGCTGGCGCTGGCGACCGCCGCCGGTCTCGAGGTCACGGCCGTCCACGTGGACCACGGCATCCGCCCGGGCTCCGGCACCGAGGCCGCCGTCGTGGCCGCGGCCGCCGAGGCGGCGGGCGCCGGCTTCGCCCGCCGGAGCGTGAAGGTCGCATCCGGCCCCAACCTGGAGGCACGGGCCCGCAGCGCCCGCTACGGCGTGCTGCCGCCCGGCACCCTTCTGGGCCACACGGCCGACGACCGGGCCGAGACCGTCCTGTTGAACCTGCTGCGCGGTGCGGGGCTGCGCGGCGTGGCGGCCATGGGGCCCGAGATCCGCCGGCCCCTGCTTGGTCTCCGGCGCAGCGACACGCTGGAGGTCTGCCGGCTGGCCGGGCTGACCCCGATTCTGGACGAGTCGAACCTCGACCCGGCGATCCGCCGCAACCGGGTGCGCCACGACGTGCTGCCGCTGCTGGACGAGGTCTTCGAGCGGGACGTCACCCCGCTGCTGTGCCGCCACGCCGATCTGGCCCGCGAGGCCGCCGAGGCGCTCGACGCTGCGACGGCCGACCTGGATCCCACCGACGGGGCTGCGCTGGCGGCTGCACCGAGGGCGCTGGCCCGCTGGGCGCTGCGGCGCTGGATCACCGGGGAGCGCGCCGCCGCCGGCGCCGGCGAGGAGCGCCATCCCCCCGACCTGGCGGCGGTGGATCGGGTGCTGGCGGTCGCCCGCGGCGAGGCCAGGGCCGCCGACGTGGGCTGCGGCTGGCGCGTGCGCCGGCGAGCCGGGCGCCTCCGTCTGGAACCGCCCGTCGCGGGCCCGCATGGCGTCTGCCAGACTGACCGCCCATGAGTACTGCACCGGAGACCTCCGCCACCGCCACCAACGGACTGAGCGCCCCGCCGGGGCCGGAGTTGATCCCCGCCGAGGACCTGCAGCGGCGGATCGCCGAACTCGGACGGGAGATCACCGCCGACTATGCCGGACGGCGCCCTCTTCTGGTGGGTGTCCTCAAGGGGGCGTTCATGTTCATGAGCGACCTGATCCGCCAGATCGACCTGCCCGTGGAGTTGGACTTCATGGCCGTGTCGTCCTACGGCGACTCCACGAAGACCAGCGGGGTGGTCCGCATCCTGAAGGACCTCGACGTGGACCTGCAGGACCGCGACGTACTGCTCGTGGAGGACATCGTGGACAGCGGCCTCACGCTGGCCTACCTGCGCGATCTGCTGCTGGCCCGCTCGCCGGCGTCGCTGCAGGTGTGCGCCCTACTGGTGCGCGAGGGAAGCCGCCCCAGCGCCGCCGACCTGCGCTACGTCGGCTTCGAGATCCCCCCGGAGTTCGTGATCGGCTACGGCCTGGACCTCGCCGAGCGATACCGCAATCTGCCGTACATCTGCATCTACGAGGACGGCGCTGACGCGGCGGGCTAGCAGTCACCGGACGCCGGTAGCATTTCGGGGGAGGGCAAGCCGAGACGGATCCGGTCCGAGCATGGAGACGAAGGTCATGGGCGTGCTGTGTGTGGCGCCCGACGCATCCGCCGGTGGCGGCCTGCCTGGTTCCCGCGTGTCCGTCGCCCGCGGTCGGGAGTTGATCGCCGCAGGGGCCGACATCCTGGAGATCGCCTGCGCATCGGCCGTCCCCGGGCGCCGGCCCGTCCATCCGGTCGTGGAGGCGCGGCAGGTCCGGGGCGTGGTCTCCGCACTGATGAACGATGTGCGGGTGGCGGTCCGCACCGGCTCGCCCGCAGTCGCCGCCGCAGCCGTCGGCGCCGGGGCGACCCTCCTCAGCGAGGTCTCGACGATCCCGCCAACCGCGCAGCAGCGGGGTTCGCTGGCGGCACTGGCCGCCGAGGCGGGCATCGGCTGGGTGGCGGTACAGGACCACGGCGGTCCGCACCGGCGAGGCGG
>LXNJ01000250.1_pt1 | contig 38561 bp, 33 predicted proteins | sample 809081 | NCBI WGS metagenome assembly LXNJ01 (sample SAMN04870510, study PRJNA318959) | sponge metagenome | biome: sponge; feature: marine sponge reef; material: water | host: Petrosia ficiformis | place: Greece: Milos, Mediterranean Sea | collected 2013-05-29 | depth 5-7 m | reverse complement strand
TCTCCTTGGTAAACGTTCTTCTCTTTGACATAATCTTCTAAATTTAAGTCTCCTAAACTGTTTTAGAAAATCTGTCCAGCCCTTTAAGGGGCTAATACAATAATTGTCAGCTGCGACTATTCCGTCTTTGTTTGATTCAAAGGAACAACTTTGGAATCGGCACATCCAAACAAGTTAAATAGAAGTTGTTCTCATCCAGGCTCCAACTTTATGGACGATGGCTTCCGCCATTTTACGCTTGCTCTCTTGCGTCCATCCAGCGATATGAGACGATAATACCACACGATCTGAATCAATCAAATAAGACAAAGGCTCTGGAATTTGCTCTTCATATAGATTTTCGAAACTCTTCTTTTCATACTCCAGCACATCCAAGCAAGCACCAAGAATCTTTCCGGACTCCAAACCATCAACCAAAGCAGCGGTTTCCACAACCTCACCACGTGCTGTGTTGATCAGATAAAAATCCTTCTTCATCCGAGCGATGAATTCGGAATTCAAATAGTAATGGGTGTCCTCTTGTATGGGCACATGAAAACTGACCACATCAGCCCTGTCCTGCAACTCCTCCAAAGAAACAGCCCTCACCTCCTCCGTTCCACAGTCTTCTTTGTACTTATCATAGGCGATCACCTCTACATCGAAACCTTTAAGTTTCTTGGCAAAGGCCTCACCCATATATCCAAATCCAATAATTCCCACACACTTCCCATCCAACTCAACACCCCTGTTCTCCTCCCTGTGCCACAAGCCAGATCGAACTTCCTGATCTGCGCGATTTAGATTGTTGAATAAACTCAATATCATTCCTAAGGCATGCTCGGCAACCGCATTCCTATTTCCTTCAGGAGCTCTGAAACACTGTATATCTTTTGACGCCGCATAATCTAAGTCTATGTTCTCCATTCCTGCTCCTACCCGACCAATAAACCTTAATTGGGGAGACGAATTCATAAAGCTTTTATCGATCGGAAAGCGAGAACGCAGCACAATTCCAACGACATCATTCATTTGTGCCATGACCTCCTCCTTTGAGGCTTCATAAATCTCTAGACATTGGAATCCAAGAGCCTTTAATCCGATGATTAAGTTTTCATGGCAACGATCAAGTACAACAACCTTCATCAGAATCCTATGAGCACTTTACCGATGTAGAAGTAGATCATAAGCCCAATTACATCGTTCATAGTGGTGATAAATGGACCTGTAGCCAGGGCTGGATCGATCTTGTATTTATCGAGCAATAAGGGGACGAAGGTTCCAAACAAGGCGGCAAATACGATCACCACAAAAAGAGCAAGACTTACGGTAGAACTCAAACTCAAGGGCAATCCGAAGAGATGATTGAATCCAAAGAGTAAGGTCGATAGGATGGTGCCATTTAAAAGACCTACACCCAGCTCCTTCATTAATTTCTGAAGGATACTATTGAATTGTATGGTCCTATTGGCCAAGCTCTGAACGATTATTGCCGAACTTTGTACGCCAACATTCCCCGCCATGGCCGCAATCAAAGGAATGAAATACGCCATCTCAACATTCTTTTCAATATCGAAAACCTGTATGATTTGTGCACCGACCAATCCTCCTACCAATCCTACCATCAACCAAGGCAATCGGGCCCGGGTTAACAAGGCAATGCTATCATCGCTCTCCACATTTTCGGAAATACCAGAGGCCATCTGATAATCCTTCTCCGCCTCTTCCTTGATTACATCAATTACATCATCGATGGTAATTCGACCTAATAGGCGGCCTATTTCATCAACTACTGGAAGTACGAATAGGTCATATTTCTGCATGATGGAAGCTACTTCCTCCTGATCAAGGGAAGCCTTCACAGAGCGTATTTCAGGAGAGAATATCTCCTCCACTTTCGTCCGAGTGGAATTGGTAAGCAGTTTTTTCAGTGAGAGCGTCCCTTTCAAACGATTATCATCGTCCACCACATAGATGGTGTGCACCTGCTCCACTTCTTCGGCCTGACGACGCATTTCACGCACACAGGTCAATACCGTCCAGTTTAAATTCACTTTTATAAGCTCCTTGGCCATCAATCCACCGGCAGAGTCTTCATCGTAATTTAGTAGGTCGACGATGTACTTGGCCTGCTCTAGATCCTGGATGTTGGAAATAACGGCTTCCTTCTTTTCCTCTTCCAGCTCGGCCAATAAATCGGCCGCATCATCCGACTCCAGATTCATAATTACATCTTCCGCAATTTGCTTTGGGGAGAGCAAGACCATAACCTTCTCACGATCATCTTCTTCCAGCTCCATCAGAATTTCGGCTCTGACCTCATCCTCAAAAAGCTTTAAGAAGCCCGAAACCTCCTCCTGATCGGATAGTGCCTCAATGACCTCTGCTGAATCCGCTGGATGCAGATTCTCAGTCAACTGCGTCAATTCGTCTCTCGATCCTTCTTGCAGTGCAAGCCTTAGCTCGTGAATAAATTCTTTAGTGAGTTCCTTGTGCATTTGAAGCATTCCGTTCTGCCAATCGAACGAAATCTTCGACCGACAATTGTTCAGCCCGTAATCCCCAGACTTCTTCTGGAATCAGGCTCCGGTCGAAATTAAGACTTTTCAATGCATTTCTCAAGGTCTTCCTTCGCTGATTAAAGGCCACTTTTACGAAGGCTTTGAGATGGGAATAACTGCATTTTGGATCGCCGCTCGTTTTACGCTCAAAACGAATAACTGCCGATCGAACTTTTGGTGGCGGAAAGAACACGCCTGGCTCTACGGTAAAGAGATACTCTACATTATAATAGGCCTGCACCAATACACTTAGTATCCCGTAAACCTTGTTCCCATGAACCGACGCTATTCTATCGGCTACTTCCTTCTGAAACATTCCTGCCATTACAGGAATATCATCTCTATGGTCTAGGGTTTTAAAAACGATTTGAGACGAAATATTGTAGGGGAAATTTCCGACCAATGCAAAAGGGGAATCGATATGTTGGCCTATAGGTAGTTTTAAAAAATCGCCATAAATAAGACGGGCACTTAACTTTGGGAAATGGGCCCGAAGATAGTCCACCGACTCCATATCCAATTCGCACAACCACAGCTCTTTATCCAATTTGAGCAATTCCTGGGTAAGCACACCAGTTCCAGGGCCAATTTCAAGGATTCGATCGCAATCTTTAAGCTGAAGTGATTGAGCCAATCGATCGGCTACGGTCTGATCTTTAAGAAAATGCTGTCCAAGATGTTTCTTTGGTCGTACCATAAGCTAGCCTACCAACTCCAAGAGCGTTCGGAAGGCTACAAATTTATTCTGGTACCTGTCCAAATGTTCCCTTTGTAACTTGGCCGCAAAGTTGTCTTGATAATCTTGAAGACTGTCCATGCCCTTGGCCAAATACTGTATGCTGTATGTTCTTCCACTCTCTTCCTCTATCAACACTCTGGCAAAGCGATTTTCAACAAAACAGCCGGTAGACATTACGTCCGGAATATGCACTTCTTTCATCCATTGAAGCCAATCGTCGTGAACACTGTCTTCAACATTAACGGTAACATTATAAATGATCATGGTTTAGCCTTCGTTATTGAGCTCATCTCCCCTCAAAGTACGGAATCTTTTCCGAGCCTCCACCGTATAGATGCTTCCTGGATAAGTCATGATTAGTTTCTCGTAAAGCTCCATGGCCTTATCAGGATCATTCAGCTGAAATTCATACAATTCCGCTAATTCAAAATGGGCGTCATCTCCCAATATGTCATAGCTATAATTCTTGACCACATCCTCATAGAGTGATGATGCTGCCAACCAATCCCTTTCAAGAACTTTAATCTCTGCTCGCTTAAACCTGGATTCATCCATGAGTCCGTGTGTGGGATACATCTCCTCCAAACTATCGAGTTTAATCTCCGCGATATCATATCTACCTTGGTAAATCATTAAATCGGCTCGTGCATAGAGATAAAGCGGATGATCGGTGGTGTCTAAATTCAAATTATCGCCAATAAGCAAGGACAAGGACATCGCATCGTTAGCGATTAATTTGGAGGTAGAGGACTTCAATACATCCAACTGCGCTTGTGCCCAATTGAAATCACCTAGGTAATAGTCCACCTTTGCCCTTCTGAATTTCGCTTCTTGACCAATTACATCTTCTTTAAAGTCCTTTTCAACCTGCGCATACAGCAAGATGGACTCCCAAACATCATCTTCAAATAGTAAGATATCGGCAAGTTCAAGTTTACAACGCGCAACATTAAGTTTGGGAGCATTTGTAATTCCAATCGCTTCGTTCAGTAATTCCTTAGCCGCCTCGGTATCCTGCATATAAAAGGCTTCTAGATGTGCCAGATCACGCATCAGCAAGACCGTTCTTCCGTGCTTTCCAAACTCTTCTAGAGCAGAAGTATAGAGTCCTTTTAACTCAATGATGTCTTCATTGGTATAGTCGTTTCTTTGGACCACTTTATTTCGAAGCACATTAAGTTTCGAGATACGGGCATCTAGGTAGTAAGGGGAATCCGGTCCAACCTCAATAATGTAGTCATAACACTCAATGGCCAGCTCCCACTCCTTGTTGTTCTTGCACGTTTTGGCCAAATCCCAAATCCCCTGCTGATCGCCATTGTTTCTTCGATCTTCAGCCTTTAAATGCCTCAAGGCATTTTCAAAATTGTTTTCTTGAATGAACAGCCAAATAAGGAGGTCGTTATAAATTGGATCGCCGCTCGTTTGAACTTTGTTCAACACAATGATGCGCAGCTTTTCATTGTTCTCATTTTCCTGATCATCGCTAATCATTCTGCGCAGCATATTCTTAACGGATTGCAGATAACCTGGATTAATTTCCAATGCGTTCACATACTCCTTGAACATCATGTCGATATCGCCCATTTGAGAGTATAGATCCGCCATTTGGAAATTCAATATCTGACCTGGATTAAATTCACGGACAATCTGATAGCACTGCAAAGCGTAATCGAACTGCTGAATTCGAGTAAATGCTTGAGCAATGCTTATCCCTTGATTAGGTTTTTGTTTCACGATGGTGATGACCTCATCAAAAGTAAAAGTGGCTGAATTAACATCTTCCATGTACAAATACACTTCACCAAGCTGAACCTTAGTTGTGAGTGTTTTATACTTTTTATAATGCTTTTTACAAAGCTTTTCCGCCTCCTCGTATTCCCCCATATAGATGTAACACTTGTGGAGGTAATCGTAGCGCTGTGGATTGGGCCCCTTTTTATATAGGTCCTCGAAAATGGAAGCCGCCTTCTTATAGTCGCTAATCTTGAAATATTGAATAGCCAGTTTATCGTCTTGCTGTGCCATGGAAGTGCTTCCAAGGAATAGTGCAAAAACGGTTAAAATGTAGGCTAGTCTTTTCATTCAGTTACAAGAGTATCTCTCAAAGGATTAATATGAGCATGAACTTCCGCTTTCAACTCATCGAAGCGAGGAATGAAAGCCATTACCCCTCTAACGTTCATCGCAATGATAGATTGCAACTTCTGTACCGCCTCGGCTTCCAAAGCGTAATATTCAGCAAAAGTTCTTTTATCAAGGACTCGAGCATTTAAATCCTTTTTGAGATTCCCTAATTGGCTATAGGAGTATTCGATCTCATCCAGCAGTTTCTCTCTTTTATCAAGGAACTTTCCAACATTTTTATTGAAACGATAATAATCACTTGCAGTTTTGGCCCAGAATTGCTGATCGGCAGAATCAAGCTCATGCGTTTTCATAAATGCCAGATCTTCTTCCATAATTTCTTTCATGGATTTCAATTGGTCCACATCTACCGTGTTCAACAACTCCTCACTTTCACGTACTAGGCTACGCAAGGAATCTATGGCATCCAATTCCTCCGACGCCTTGGGTGCACAAGCCATAAACATGCTCATTGCGGCAATGAGTATAAAAGTGCCTGAAAATATCTTCATCCTTAATTCGTAATCATTGAAAAGCCTGTATACGATTGCAGAGCTTTAGGTATAGTAATTCCATCAGGGGTCTGATTGTTCTCCAAAAGTGCGGCTAATATTCTCGGAAGTGCCAATGCCGATCCATTTAAGGTATGGCAAAGCTGAGGTTTCTTTTCGCCAGAACGATATCGGAGCTTCAAACGATTTGCTTGGAAACTCTCAAAATTGCTTACTGAACTTACTTCCAGCCAACGCTCTTGGGCCGCCGACCACACTTCGAAATCGTAAGTCAATGCCGAAGTGAAACCCAAATCACCTCCACAAAGTCGTACAATCCGATAAGGTAATTCTAGATCATTTAAGATCCCCTCTACATGAGTCACCATCTCTTCTAAGGTCTCATACGATTTTGCCGGATCCTGAATCTGTACGATTTCAACTTTGTCAAATTGATGTAGGCGATTGAGACCACGAACATCCTTTCCATAACTCCCCGCCTCACGACGGAAGCAAGGTGTGTAGGCCGTGCATTTCACAGGAAATTCCGATTGATCCAGAATCTCATCTCTGAAGATGTTGGTCACTGGTACTTCAGCAGTGGGAATTAAATACAGATCATCGCCGGTCACGTGATACATCTGCCTTTCTTTGTCGGGCAATTGACCCGTTCCAAAGCCACTTTCTTTATTCACCACCAAGGGAGGAAGCACTTCTTTGTAACCAGCTTCTGCATTTTTGTCTAAGAACATATTGATCAAGGCGCGTTGCAAACGTGCACCTTGACCCATATAGAACGGAAATCCAGCTCCAGTTACTTTAACACCCAATTCAAAATCAATAAGATTGTGATCGGAAGCCAATTCCCAATGGGGTTTTGCGTCCTCCGCCAATTCGGGCATACGTCCACCATTACGCACAAACTCATTATCATCTTCCGTCTTTCCTTCAGGAACACTATGATGCGGAATGTTTGGAATTTGGGTTAGCAGTTCATGAAGTTTAAAACGTATGTCTTCCTGTTCAATGGACAGCTTCTTGGCATGCTGCTTTAATTCGGCCGTTGCCGCTTTCTTTTCGTTTGCTTCCGCAGTCTTTCCCGATTTGAAGAGCCCACCTATTTCTTTGGCAAATGCATTGGATTGCGCCAATTGTTCATCCAATAAAGACTGGGTATCTTTTCTCTTTTGGTCCAACTCAATGAGTTTATTGAAAATAGGTTCTGCATCGATCCCACGTTTCATCAAGAGGTTAATCATTTCCTCTTTATTCTCTCTTATTTTCTGTACCTGAAGCATCGAAAATTGTATTAGTCCGCAAAGGTAGTAAACGGCAGTTGACTTTGGCTTTAGAAAAGATCAAATTCGACTGAAAATTATTCCTTGACAAGCAGCTGCACCATAGTCCGGCTTCTTTGTTCAAGAAGCAAATCTGAAGCACCAATGGTTTCCGAAATATCCTCTTCGCTGTAGTTCTTAATGGTGAACAAACTCAGACCAGTATTAAAGCGAACATCAAAATTTTCAGCTAGTTCATTCACTAAGTTTTGAATGTTTACGACCTGATGATCGCCCACAACCGAAAAGCTCACCGCTGAATTCTGCATCAGTCGTACCCTCAATCGATATTTAGCTAGGAGAGAGAATATTTCACTCATATGGTCTTCAGCAATGAAATCGAGATGTGGGTCTCGAATACTAATGAGTACCTGATTATCCCGTTTGATGAAAAATGGAAGTCGGGGTTTTTGTTCCAATCCTTCGGCCACCAAAGTTCCCATACTCTCACGATCCACGAAGCTCATAATGCGGAGAGGAATTCCAGAATTCTTTAATGGCTGAATGGTTCTGGGATGAATGACCTTGGCTCCATAAAAAGCCAATTCAATGGCATCGGCGTACGAAAGCTGATGAATGATGCTGGAACTCCCAAATACTTTTGGGTCTGCATTCATTAAACCAGGAACGTCTTTCCAAACATTCACTTCATCAGCCTCAAGGATTTCGGCAAAAAGAGCTGCTGAATAATCCGAGCCCTCCCTTCCAAGAGTGGCATTGAAGTTTTCTGAAGTCACGCCAATAAATCCTTGCGTCAAATAGGTTGCTGACTTCTTGATGTACTGATTAACCGCTGCAGCGGTTAATTCAAAATCTACTCGAGCGTCGCGATAGTTATTATCGGTCTTAATCAAATCTCTGGCATCCAGCCACTGATTCACAAAGGCTGTTTTATTGAGGTAGGCCGAAACAATGGTTGAGCTCAACAACTCCCCAAAAGCCACAATCTGATCATAATCCCAATTATAATCGTCTCGAGGCTCATCATCTATCGCCCACTCCAATTCAACAAATAGATCATTCAATTCATCTACTGGCCCGTCACCCTCCGGCCACAAATCCGAAACAATTTCTTCATGATCCTTCCGAATCTCGGACAATAGTTCAATCGCGCTCTCGTCCTTTCTCCAGTGAGCAGAAACAACAGCTTCCAATTTATTCGTGGTCTTCCCAAAGGCCGACACAACAAATAGCTTGGGTCCTTCATCCAATCCCGCTACGAGCTTGGCAATATGCCTAATAGCCTCGGCATCCTTAATAGATGCTCCTCCAAATTTATGTACGATCATTTCCCGTAATTCAAAATCATCTCCTCCGTCATCTTTCCTTTGATCCATTCACCATCAAGGATCGCCCCCCGGGAACGATAAAAAGATAAGGCTGGTTCATTCCAATCCAATACCTGCCATTCCAATCGCTTGGCTCCAAATTTCTTGCTTTCCTCAACAACAAAATCAAAGAGTTTCTTCCCAACACCTTTTCCTCTTGACGCTTCGGTAACAATGAAATCCTCGAGGTACATGCATTTTCCTTTCCAGGTCGAATACCTCGGATAATAGAATGCCATACCAAGTACGTTTCCCTCTTCTTCGGCCAGAACAATAGAAAACATAGGATTTGGGCCAAAGCCATCTTCTTCCATTTCTCTCAAAGTAACCGTAACCTCATCAGGAGCCCGCTCATAAGTAGCGAGATCTTGAATCAGTTTTAAGACCTCTTTTAGGTCTGACTTTTCGGCCATGCGCAATTCAACCATAGAACTAAATACAAGAGTAAAATCTGATAGAAAAAATGACTGTGGGCAAAAATAGGATTTGATCCTGAAAGCGGCATCGTCAGATTCATTCAATTTACGATATTTGCGGGACCATAAGGACATTATTCATGCCCAAAACACTTAGCGAATTCATTATTGAACGCCAATCGCAGTTTCCTTTTGCGACTGGTGATTTTACGCGTCTATTCAGTGATATAACCATTGCCGCTAAAATTGTAAACCGAGAGGTGAACAAGGCTGGTCTCGTAGATATCTTGGGGGAGTATGGTGAACAGAATGTACAAGGAGAGGCCCAACAAAAATTGGATGTATATGCGAACAATGTATTTAAAGACATGCTTCGCAGCGGGGGTGAATGTAGGGCAATAGCCTCTGAGGAGGACGATGACATTGTTATACTCGATGGGCCTGGATACGATGCCAAGTACTTGGTAGCTATGGATCCTTTGGATGGAAGTTCCAATATTGATGTGAATGTGAGTATCGGAACCATTTTTTCCATTTACCGAAGAAAGAATTTTGATGGCGAATTAAAGGCCGATGAGTTCTTGCGTCATGGAACCGAACAGATTGCGGCTGGTTACGTCATATATGGAAGCTCAACCATGCTGGTATATACCTCTGGAAAAGGTGTAAACGGTTTTACGCTCGATCCGAGCATAGGTGAATTTTGTCTGTCGCATCCGGATATGAAGATTCCAGATTCAGGGAAGATTTATTCCATTAATGAAGGGAATTTATTGAGTTGCTCGGAAGGCGTTCAGGCCTATATTAAAGAATGTAGAGAAGAAGGACTCACCGCACGCTACATCGGATCTTTGGTGGCCGATTTTCACAGGAACCTTCTCAAGGGAGGTATTTATATATACCCAGCCAACACCAAGTCTCCCAATGGGAAGCTTCGTCTTCTTTACGAATGCAATCCCCTGGCTATGATCGCTGAAGAGGCTGGCGGAATGGCTTCCGATGGGTGCTCACGCATCATGGACTTGGACACGGTGGAACTTCATCAACGTGTTCCCTATTTCATCGGCTCAAAGAGTATGGTTAAAAGGGCTGAGCAGGTTATTAAAGAGCTGGATTCTTAATTCATGGATCGCATTGAATTTCTCGGTTCATTTGCACAGCATCCTCTACTTGACTCTTTAGAGCGGCAACTGAACAAGTCCACAAGCAATCATCTTTTGCTCAAAGGAAGTGTGGGTTCAAAAACCGCCTTGGCTATATCTGGGGTTTATCGAAAACTCAAACGAAATCAGTTGGTTATTCTTCCCGAAAAAGAAGAGGCTGCCTATTTTCTTAATGATTTGGAAAATGCCATTGGTGAGGAGAACGTACTTTTTTACCCTGGCAGTTATAGACGCCCCTATGAAATCGAGGAAACGGACAATGCCAATGTCTTGCTTCGAGCAGAAGTCCTCAATCGATTAACCCACCGAAAGAAACCATTTGTTGTAGTGACCTATCCCGAAGGATTGGTTGAAAAAGTGGTGACGCGAAAAGAACTGATCAAACACTCCTTAAAAGTTAAGCAAGGAGATTTGTTGGATCCCGATTTCCTGAACGAAACACTGTTTGAATTTCATTTTGAACGGGTTGATTTCGTGACCGATCCTGGTCAATTCTCCGTTCGGGGAGGGATTCTTGACGTATTCTCATTTTCAAACGAAGAACCGTATCGAATTGAATTCTTTGATAACGAAATAGAGAGTATACGAACCTTTGATATCGAGACTCAGGTATCGGATAAAAAAGTGAGGGAGTTCACACTAATTCCAAATGTGAGCGATAAGATGCTCATCGAGTCCAAAGGAAGCTTTCTCAGTTTCCTTAAAAAGGATTCTATTATTTGGAGCAAGGATTTGGAACGAGCCTTTAAGCAGATCGATGGTCACTTTGAAAAAGCTGAAGAAATCTATGCTCAGATTGAAGGTGAGGTGAAGCATATGGCACCTGAACACTTGTTTGAGTTGTCTTCTGGATTGTCAAAAGACATTAAAACCTTTGATCATATTGAATTTGGAAGGCCTATTGGCGGTCATTCAGCACTGATTGAAACAAAGACAAGTCCACAACCCAGCTTTCAAAAGCATTTCGATTTACTTGTAAAAGATTTATCCGAACGAAGTGCCGATGGTTACCAGAACATAATACTCTGTTCTTCTGCGAAACAGGTCGAGCGATTTCACAGCATTTTCGAAGACATCGATGCGGAGGTTGACTTCTTCCCTATTCTACTAAGCCAGCATGAAGGATTTATTGATCACGACCTCAAACTAACGGTATACACCGATCATCAGATCTTCGATCGGTATCAGAAGTTCCGATTAAAGACCGGTTATGAAAAGAAGCAACGGATAAGCTTAAAAGAACTTACCAGCCTGGAGATTGGCGACTATGTTACGCATATCGATCATGGAATTGGAAAGTTCGGAGGTCTGCAAAAAATCGATGTCAACGGAAAAACTCAAGAGGCGATCAAGCTAAGCTATAAGGACAACGACATCCTTTATGTGAGTATCCATTCCCTTCATAAGATCTCAAGATACAATGGCAAGGAAGGGGCCGTTCCAAGGATCAACAAACTTGGTAGTGGAACCTGGACCAAACTAAAGCAGAAAGCCAAATCAAAGGTTAAGAAAATCGCCTATGATTTGATTAAGCTCTATGCAAAAAGAAAGAGTCAGAAAGGATTTGCCTTTGCTCCCGATTCCTATCTACAACATGAATTGGAGGCCTCGTTCATTTTTGAAGACACCCCTGATCAGCTGAGCAGCACACAGGATGTTAAGTCGGATATGGAATCCTCCTTTCCAATGGATCGATTGATTTGTGGAGATGTAGGATTTGGAAAAACGGAGGTCGCCATACGGGCCGCATTCAAGGCCGTTGACAATGGCAAGCAAGTAGCTGTATTGGTTCCCACGACCATCTTGGCATTTCAACATTTTAAAACCTTCAAAGAACGAATGGCAGATTTGCCCGTCACCATCGATTACCTCAATCGATTTAAGAGCAGAAAGGGCACGACCGAGGCGGTTAAGAATCTGGAGGAAGGAAAGATTGACATCCTGATTGGAACCCATCGAATTGTTAGCAAGGATGTGAAATGGAAGAACTTAGGACTCTTGGTCATCGACGAAGAACAGAAGTTTGGTGTTGCTGTGAAGGACAAACTCAAAACCATTCGTGAGAATGTAGACACCCTAACCCTTACGGCCACACCGATTCCCAGGACCTTGCAGTTTAGCTTGATGGGCGCTCGTGATTTGTCGGTTATTCAAACACCACCTCCTAACCGATATCCTGTAGACACCATTGTGATCGGATTTAATGAGGAGGCCATTCGCGATGCGATTCAATATGAAGTTTCACGCCGCGGACAGGTGTTCTTCATCCATTATCGGATTGAGAATATTGGCGAGGTGGCTGGCATGGTTCAGCGATTATGTCCGGGTGTCCGAATTGGAATTGGTCATGGTCAATTGGATGGTAAGAAACTCGAAAAATTACTCCTCGGCTTCATGGAAGGTGAATTTGATGTGCTAATTTCCACGACCATTATTGAAAGTGGATTGGACATCCCCAACGCCAATACCATGCTCATCAACAATGCGCATATGTTTGGCTTGAGTGATCTTCATCAGATGCGAGGTCGTGTGGGAAGATCTAATCGAAAGGCCTTCTGCTATTTGCTATCGCCTCCTATTTCCACCTTAACCGATGAAGCCCGTAAACGGATGCGGGCTATTGAGCAATTTTCCGATTTAGGAAGTGGATTTAGCATTGCCATGAGAGATTTGGAGGTTCGGGGCGCGGGTGATTTGTTGGGCGCAGAGCAAAGTGGTTTTATTAATGACATTGGCTTCGACATGTATCAAAAAATCCTAAAGGAGGCCATGGAGGAATTGAAAGAGAACGAATTTAAGTCCCTATACAAAGAGGAGGAACAGGCACTGAACTGGAGAACGGACTGTCAGCTCGATACGGATCTTGAGCTTTTGATTCCTGATAACTATGTGAATCAAATTAGCGAACGATTGAGCCTGTATCGGGAGTTGGACTCATTGGAAAAAGAACAAGAATTAGAGGCCTTTAAGGCCAAGCTTGAAGACCGCTTCGGACCTTTACCTGAGCAAGTTGTCCACCTCTTGCGATCCATTACGCTGAGATGGCTGGCGGAAGGTCTTGGAATGACCAAACTGGTTCTTAAAAAGGATACAATGCTGGCCTATTTCATTGAAGATAAGGAATCGCCTTTCTTTCAGTCGGAGAGCTTTAGCTACATCCTCAACTACTTGAAGAATAACTTCCGCCTTGCACATATGAAAGAGAAGAATGGACGATTGATGATGCGATTTGACCAGGTTCGTAAGGTGGAAGAAGCAATCGGAATATTTAAGGAAATTCACAGGGACTAGAAGCGATAGCCCAGTCCAATGTACAATTCGTTATTAGCAAATTCATTGCGCTCTTCGGTATCGGTATGCTCAAAAGATTCACCGATGGCCACTCCAGCCCTGAAGCTAATTCGATATTTTGCCGGAAGCAATAATCGGTATCCCAGAAATGCTCCTTGGAATCCATAATCTCGATTCTTTCCAAACGGATCTTGTGGCATCATTTTATAGTACTTCAATCCCGACTCGATAAAATTCCGTCTTCTTCCCATGACCAATCCAAGCTCAAAGGTATAGCCTGGAGAAACATCTCCTGAGGATTAAAAGCACCCATCAATCCAACTCGACCGACGAGAAAAAACTTAGATGTTTTAATGAACCTTCGTTCATAGGAAATCCCGGGAATGACTTGATCAATTTGGATAAAGACGGTATTGTCTAAATCAGTCGCTTTTTTGACCGTTGGTTCAGCTTCTTGGGCCTTGAGTACCGATGTACTCAGTAAAGTCAGTAGCAATATGAATGTGGTTCCCTTCATAATTTGAATCGCTTCAAATATAACTCAATTGTTAGGCTTTGAAACCTATAATTCGCGCACAATCCGAGCTAGAACAACTAGGACTCAATATTGTATTATGGTAAGGAAAATTCAGTTCTAGGCTTTACATTTGCTTCAAATCTCATAACATGTTAGACGAAAGATTACATCAAGAGGTACAAACCAAGTGCATTCAAATCATCAGTAAGGATATTGGTGTTAAACGTAGAATGCAAGAAGTATGTGACCTACTGCGTGCTGAGATTCCACATTATCATTGGGTTGGATTCTATTTACGCAATGGATCGAAAGAAGAACTCAAGCTTGGTCCATTTTCTGGTGAAGAAACAGAGCACAAAATTATTCCGTTTGGCTCAGGAATTTGTGGACGGGTAGCTGTTGAGGAACGCACCATCAATATTGACGATGTTCGCAAGGAGGATAATTATATTGCCTGCAGTATCGATACCCGTTCTGAGCTTGTTGTGCCGATCATGAGAAATGGCAATTTCTTGGCTCAAATAGACATTGATTCCAATGACTTAGCCGCCTTCTCCATTCGCGACGAAAGACTGCTGCAATCGATCGGGCGTCGATTGGCGGAAGATCTGTAAATAGTCAAACTGAAGTTGATTAGCGGTCGGAGTTAATGGCTATATAATAGTACCCACCCGCTAAGGCCAGATCTTTCCAGAACATGGAAAAGGAGGTCTGATCTCCTTGTATCATTCCAGGAAGAAAGACGGTGAATCCGATAATTAACACGATCAGGCACAAAAGGAGGGCACCCAATCGGGTCATTTTATTAAGTATAACAGCTAGCGCACCTGCGATAAGGCCAACACCTGAAAGATAGACCATTACCAATTTCAAAGGAATGAAGTCGGGCACCATGCCAACCATTTCATTGGCACCTCCTAAATGCCCTAATCCAAAAATCAAGGCGGGCAAGACCATAATGATTCGTGCGATCCGTGAATCCATGCGAGCAGCTTTTACGATCCTGAGAGGCCAATTCATTCACTTTCCCAGCATCTATTTTACCATTTGAAATTATTTAATAGTCTGAAAATGTGCAAGTCAATGTTTACCTTTGTGACTCAAAATTTTCAATATGTCTAAGAGAATTCTCCTTTTCATAAGCATCTTGCCGTTCCTTTCAATTGGGCAAGGTTTGCCCCGCTATATGACCGCCGAAGAGAAGGCGATGCTTCCCAATTATGAAGCTCCGTCGTTTAGATCTGTGGCACCGGTTGGATCGAATATTAGAAATGTAGCTGAATGGGAAGAGCAACAAGCAGTTATGCTTACTTGGACATCGTTTACGGGAATTTTGACAGAAATTGTAAGGCATTCTAGGCTTCAAGCGAAAGTAATCATCGTTTGTGCCGACAGCACACAAGTTAAAGCGACCTTAACAAGCAATAATGTTCCCCTTTCAAATGTGGAGTACATAGAGCAGAGCTACAACTCCATTTGGTCTAGAGATTACGGACCAAACTTCGTTTATCTGGCCGGTGACGATTCTTTGGTTATTGTCGATTGGATCTACAATCGTGTTCGCCCTTTGGATGACGTTATCCCAGCCGCTATTGCCCAACATTTGGGAATACCCATCTATACCATGACCTCAAGTCCGGATGATCTGGTTCACACGGGAGGAAATTATATGAGTGATGGATTTGGAACAGCCTTCTCTAGCGAATTGGTGGTTGAAGAAAACGGTCCTGGAGGAAGCTTCAATCAAACGGTAAAATCTGTTGCCGATATTAACGATTTGATGAATGAGTATATGGGAATCAATGAATATGCGCTAATGACTGTTCTGCCCTATGATGGCATTCATCACATTGACATGCATATGAAATTGCTCAATGAGGAAACTTTGTTGGTTGGGGAATATCCAAATGGAACACTCGACGGCCCTCAGATCGAGGCCAACCTACAATATGTGCTCAGCAATTATACCACCCGTTGGGGAACTCCTTTTAAGGTTATCCGAATTCCAATGCCACCAAACACGAGTTCGGGGGGATACTCGCAATGGTCTCCGTACATGACCTATGCCAATTCCATATTTGTAAATCGATCTATTCTTATTCCCACCTACTATGAGGAATACGATACCGTAGCTCAACGCATCTATGAAGAAGCTTTACCTGGTTATAATGTCATTGGAATCAATTGCAATCCTATTATTCCTAGTGGTGGTGCCATCCATTGCATTACACATGAAATAGCCACGGACGATCCATTGGTTCTTTCATACAAGCAGTTGGAAGACACATTGATTAACGGAAGCGTTCCTGTGCTCAATATTCCTATTCAAGCAGAAGTTAGTCATCAGTCTGGAATATCCTCGGTTGATGTGTATTGGTCTCAGGATACCACATTGGGTTATTCCTCCATGTCCATGGCACGTGTGCCTGGAACAGATAATCAATACACCGCCACTATTCCCTTGAGCAGTCCAGCCGGAAAGGTTTGGTATTATGTGGCAGCTAGCGCCTTCTCTGGGAAAACCATATCGAAGCCGCTACCTGGACCTCATGGACCTCATGAATTTGAAGTGATGACCAACTTTTCTGTGGAAGACAAGCTATTTGAAAATATCAATGTATTTCCGAATCCTGCCTCTGCCATTACATGCATAGAAATTGATCGAAACTCTACTGGAAAGACCCATATCCGTTTGTTGGATCTACAAGGAAAAGAGATACTAGAAATTCATTCTTCACACATCGGTTTAGGAAAACATCATTACTTCTTCGATGCCTCTGTGCTGAATAATGGAACGTACATACTTCTAATAGAAGGAAAACAAGGAAGACATTCAGAACGTATTGTGGTCAATCACTGACCCGATCGAATCGCTTCAACAGGATCCAATTTACTAGCTGAAATTGCCGGTGCAATTCCACTAATAACTCCGACCACAACACTGATTGTAATACCTGTAAGCACATTTCCTATGGACATAGCCACGGGGAAATCTATGTTTTTCGCTGCTAAGATGGAAAGCCCAAAAACAACAATCAAACCTATAGACCCTCCAATGAAGCTCAATACAATGGCTTCAAACAAGAATTGAAATAGAATGAAGAAATTCTTGGCGCCTAAACTTTTTTGAATCCCAATAATCGTTGTTCGTTCCTTCACGCTCACAAACATAATGTTGGCAATTCCAAAGCCTCCAACCAAAATTGCAAATCCTCCAATAATCCAACCTGCTATTCCAATTACCTTAAACATGGAATTCAATCCCTCGGAAACGACTGATATTTCGTTAAGCGAGAAATTGTCATCGGCTTTGGGCTTCAATCGTCTAATGGATCGCATGGCCCCTCTCAATTCATCTTTCAGCAATTCCACAGAGAGATCGTCCCTACCTTTAACCATGATCATCGGATTCATGCGTTCCTTATCAACATCCATAAGTCGATCTAAATAAAGAACCGGCACTAGGACTAGTTCATCCATGCTATTACCAACCATACTGCTGCCTTCCTTCTCAAATACGCCAATCACCGTCATCTTCCTTCCGTAAACCTTGACCGACTTACCAACCGGATTGGTTCCTTTAAATATATTCTCCCAAACATCGTATCCCAAAATGACTAGATTTCGACCAGAAGCACTCTCCACTTCCGTAAAGAAACGCCCATATAGCAATTCAAAACTCCAGATATCCTTATAACCCTGGCTCACTCCAAACATACCAACATCCTCGGCAGAATTGCTTTGATATTTTACGGTAGCATCAGTACTCGCACCAAATGCAATGGCTTTAGCAGAGGTCATCCGCTTTTGAAGCTTGGTCATTTCTTCATACGATGGAACAGGCCAACGCCAGTATTCCCACCACTCATATTCACCGCCCCATGGCCTTTTCTGAACATAAACCGTATTATCACCTAGTGACTGCACACTGTTCCTAATGCTTCGCTCCAATGAGTCTACAACGGTGAGAACCGAAATAATAGCAAATATTCCAATGGTGATTCCAAGAAGGGAAAGAAAAGTCCTCAATTTATTCTGCCGAAGGGCCTCATAGGCAAACAGAAAACTCTCTTTAATTAGACGAAGGATGATCATTGCATAAAACTACAAAAAAGACGGCATTGAACTAGACCAAATGGTTGTGCACCGCAGGCGTTTTTCGTAATCTTGCAAAAGGCTAAAAGGAAGTCAATGAGCAAGTTAAAAAGTATCAAAAACGCACTGATTTCCGTCTTTCATAAAGACGGATTGGAACCCATAGTGCGAAGCTTACATGATCGAGGGGTAAACATATTAAGCACGGGAGGAACACTAGCATTTATCGAAAGTCTGGGCATCAAAGTTCAGCCGGTAGAAGACCTAACCTCTTATCCCTCCATCCTCGGCGGACGAGTAAAAACACTCCATCCAAAAGTATTTGGCGGAATCCTAGGCCGACGTGCCTTGAAGTCGGATCAAAATGAAATGGCCGAGTACGACATCCCGGAAATTGACCTGGTCATTGTGGATTTGTATCCTTTTGAAAAAACAGTGGCCTCTGGAGCAGATCATGCGGACATCATTGAAAAGATTGATATTGGTGGGATTTCCTTGATTCGTGCAGCAGCTAAGAATTATAAAGATGTGGTCATTATTCCCAGCATGGATGATTATGACTATCTGAATGGACTCCTTAATGAGCAGGATGGTGCCACGAGTTTGGAGCAGAGAAAATACTTTGCCACACGTGCCTTCCACATTAGCCGTCACTATGATACAGTCATCTTCGATTATTTTAATCAGGATCTGGAAGTAGAGACTTATAAATTAAGTGTGGATCAAGTTCAAGGTCTTCGTTATGGAGAGAACCCTCATCAAAAAGGATGGTTCTTAGGTGATTTAGATGAACTCTTCGATCAAGTTCACGGTAAAGCACTGTCTTACAATAATTTATTGGACGTAGATGCAGCGGTGAATCTTATCGATGAATTTGACGATACCACTTTTGCCATATTGAAGCACAACAATGCCTGCGGATTAGCGAGCAGAGAAAATATAAAAGATGCTTATTTAGCGGCCTTAGCAGGGGATCCTGTTTCTGCTTTTGGCGGCATCCTTATCACCAATGGCACCATTGATGAAGCATGTGCTACAGAAATCAATTCACTCTTCTGTGAGGTGGTTATCGCTCCGGCCTACACGAACGAAGCCTTGGAAATCTTAAAATCCAAGAAAAATAGAATTATCCTTATTCGTAAGCAGACCACTATGCCCAACAGCATATTGCGAACGGCATTGAATGGTTATTTGCTTCAAGAGAAAGATCAGAAGTCCGATCAAAGAGAAGGCTTGACCACGGTGACCAAAGAAACCCCTTCTGAAAGCGAGATAAACGATCTTTTATTTGCCAGTAGAATTTGTAAAAACACCAAGTCCAATACCATTGTCATCGCTAAGGACGGTCAATTGTCTGCAAGTGGCACGGGCCAAACCAGCCGGGTTGATGCCCTAAGGCAGGCCATTGCCAAAGCAGAAAGCTTCGGTTTCGACCTCAATGGAGCCGTAATGGCCTCCGATGCCTTCTTCCCATTCCCTGATTGTGTGGAAATAGGAAATAAGGCTGGAATAAAGGCCGTTATTCAACCAGGGGGTTCCATAAAAGATCATTTATCCATCGATTATTGCGACGAGCATGGAATGGCGATGGTCTTTACCGGAACCCGCCATTTCAAACACTAAATTCATTCGCTAGAGCGTAGAACATTTTCTTACTTTTAAGGATTCCTTTTGCACATTAAATAGCGCACGCGAAACACCACATTATCTATGGGATTATTTGATTTCATGACCCAGGACATTGCCATCGATTTGGGAACGGCAAATACCTTGATTATTCACGGCGACAAGATTGTTGTCGATAATCCTTCGATTGTTGCTACGGACTCCAGAACGCAAAAGGTCATTGCTGTTGGCAAAGAGGCTCAAATGATGCATGGAAAGAGCCATGAAGGAATCAAGACCATTCGTCCGCTTAAGGATGGGGTTATTGCGGATTTCAACGCCTCAGAGCATATGATCCGGGAGATGATTAAAAGCATTCCTGGATTGAAGAACAAGTTTTTCGCACCTTCACTTCGTATGGTAATTTGTATTCCGAGTGGAATCACTGAAGTTGAAAAACGTGCGGTTCGTGACTCGGCGGAGCATGCTGGGGCAAAAGAGGTGTATCTAATTCATGAACCTATGGCTGCGGCCATTGGTATTGGTATTGATGTTCAAGAGCCCAAAGGAAATATGATCATCGATATCGGTGGGGGTACAACAGAAATTGCAGTTATTGCCCTTGGTGGAATTGTATGTGATAAGTCCATTAAGGTGGCCGGTGATATCTTCACCAGCGATATTGTTTATTTCATGCGGGCACAGCACAACTTATCCATTGGAGAACGAACGGGTGAAAAGATTAAAATCTCTGTTGGTGCAGCTCTGGAGGATGTAGAGAATCCACCAGAAGATTATGCCGCACAAGGACGAGATTTGATCACTGGAAAACCAAAAGAAGTTGTAGTAACCTTCAAAGAAATTGCTCGAGCCTTAGATAAATCCACTATTCGCATTGAGGATGCCATCATGGAAGCTCTATCGATTACACCTCCTGAATTGGCGGCCGATATTTACAATACCGGTATATATTTAGCGGGTGGAGGATCCATGCTTCGTGGATTGGATAAACGTATTAGCCGCAAAACAGATCTACCTGTTTTCATTGCCGAAGATCCACTTCGTGCAGTTGTGCGCGGAACCGGAATAGCATTGAAAAACGTGGATAAGTTTAGCTTCCTGATGCGATAAAGACCGTCCGGATGCATGCGTAGTTTAATCCATTTCATACTTCAGTTTAGAGTCTTTCTCTTGTTTCTATTGCTAGAGATTGGTGCTATTGGAGCATTTATCCGTTCACATGATGAGAGCCGAGCACGAAGCTTTGCAAAGATTCACGAACTGAGTTTTGCGGTTTACAATTGGAGACATGGAATGAGCTCCTATTTTGGTTTACGGACTGAAAACGAACTGCTTAGGGAAGAAAATGCACTTCTAAAATCGGTAATTTACGGTGGTCGGAATACCTTTAGACCAAGCAGCTTGGAAGAGTTTGATGTGCTGGGGTCTGAAATCATAATGATGACCACCAAAAAACAGCGGAACTATTTCACCTTGGACAAAGGATCATTGGACGGGGTGGAAGCTGAAATGGGTGTGATAAGTAGAAATGGAATCATGGGTAAGGTCAGCTTAGTCACGGAGCACTATGCATTATGCAAAAGCGTCCTTCACAAAGACATTAAAATATCCGTCTCCCTAGAAGACTCGCTTTACTTTGGATCCCTAGGATGGGATGGGAAAAATCCGCGTATTCTCCAATTGGAAGACATTCCCTCCTATGCCCAGCCAGAAATTGGCGAAAAGATCTACACCAACTCCTTTTCCAGCCTTTTCCCTAGTGGAATTGAAGTGGGTGAAATCATCATGGTTGAAAAAGCATCTGGATCAAATTATTATGCTATTGAAGTAAAATTGATCAATGAGCTTGCTCGATCAGGTACAGCCTATGTGTTCCGAAACACCCTATTGGATGAACGAAATGAGCTGGAGGAAAATGTGTTAGAGGATGAATAGGGCTTTTAGGAAACATAGCATCCGGTGGTTCGTATTGATGGCCTTACAAATACTGATTTTCAATCAGTTTCAAGTCAATGGCTACATCAATCCATACATTTATATTTTCGGGCTAATTCTGCTACCCCCAAGACTAAATAGGGTTCAAGGACTCCTAATTGGGTTTGTAAGCGGGGCTATCATAGATATCTTCACATTCGATCCGGGTTTGCATACCGCAAGTGCTGTTTTCCTGATGTATGTTCGGCCAGCAATATTGAGATTGTTCACTGCTCGGGCTCAAGATGAGATTGAGGAAGTTAGCCCTCGTATCATTGGACTTCCCCGCTTCATTGTCTATTCCGGCCTCTTGATCTTAAGCCATCACATCTTTCTTTTTCTTCTTGAAAACTTCTCCGTTTATGGACTCCACAGAGTGTTGGGACGTACCATACTTAGCGGTATCTTTACTTTGATCATTTTTCTCCTATTGTACTTTCTTATTCAGGACCGAAATAAACGATGACCAAAGGCGGCAGGCACGAGCAACGACAATTTCTGATTTACTTCATTACGATTTCCATTGCCTTGGTCTTCATAATTCGTTTGTTCTTTCTTCAAATCGTCGAAGACCGATACAAGTTTTTTGCGGAAAACAATGTCCTGAGGAAAGTTACCCTCTATCCGGATCGAGGTTTTATTTACGATAGGACGGGCAAACTCATTGTTGCCAATCAACCCGCTTATGACATATTGGTAGTACCCAGTGAGCTAGATGATTTTGACAGCATTGGCTTTTGTGCAGATCTTGGAATTGATAGCACAGTATTCCGCCAGAGTTGGACAAAAATGCGCAGCAGGGTGGGCTACTCAAGCTACAAACCTAATCTGTTGATCAAGCAAGTGATGCGAGAGCAATATGCTCGATTTCAAGAGAAGCTGGATAAGTATCCGGGTATTTACATTCAAAAAAGAGCCTTGCGCTCCTATCCTTATCCCTATGCCGCCAATGTATTTGGCTACATCCGTGAAGTACCGCAGTCTATTGTAAAAAAGGATAAAACCTATAAGGCGGGTGATTATATCGGCACTTCTGGAATTGAAAAGTCCTATGAAACAGAACTAAGAGGGACCCGTGGAAAGGCACTGGTTATGGTGGATGTTCACAACAGAGCCCAAGGCCCATATGAAGGAGGTATATACGACACTCTACCTGTTGCCGGTCAAGACATCATGGGCACCATTGACATGGAACTGCAGATCTATGCACAGGAGCTTATGCAGAACAAAAGAGGAAGTATCGTGGCTTTAGAACCTTCAACGGGTGAGATATTGGCACTGGTTACTGCTCCAAGTTATGACCCCAATTTGCTTCAAGGTCAAAAGCGAAGTGAAAACTACAATATGCTGGATGCCGACAGCATTCATAAACCGCTATATGACCGAAGCCTTCTAGCTCAATATCCTCCAGGATCGCCTTTTAAACTCTTGGTAGGATTGGCGGCCTTACAAGAAAAAACCGTGACAAAGAATACCAGCTTGTATTGCTCCAATGGATTCAATTACAAAAGTCTGCATGTAGGCGACCATGCACCCAAGGGTCATTATCAAATGGAGAATGCGGTCATGTACTCTTCTAATTGCTATTTCTGCAACATCTTCAAAGACATGATCGACTCCTACCCTACGGCCGATTCAGGCATGAATGTGTGGAGCAATCATATTAAGAGCTTTGGATTAGGGAATTATCTGAATAACGATTTGTATACCGGAAGAAAAGGCTACGTACCCAATGCCGACTATTATAACAAAATGCACGGCAAAAGACGATGGCGTGCCGTTACCGCCATTAGTTTGGCGATCGGGCAAGGTGAAATGTTGGTTACTCCAATTCAACTGGCCAATATGACCGCTGCCATTGCCAATCGGGGCTATTATTATACTCCACATATTGTCAAAGAAATAGGAAACAAGCCCATCAATGATTCCAATTATACCATTCCAAAATATACCAGCATCGATGAGAAGCATTTCGAGCCCATAATAGAAGGCATGAATGGTGTATTTGAAGATCCAGATGGAACGGCCTATCTAAGCAGACTAGAAAACATTTCTATGTGCGGAAAAACCGGTACGGCTGAAAATCCACATGGACAAGACCATTCCATTTTTGTTGCCTTCGCACCCAAGGACAATCCTAAAATCGCCTTAGCTATCATTGTAGAAAACGGTTATTGGGGTTCGAGATGGGCGGCACCCATTGCTTCCTTATTGATCGAGAAATACCTGACAGGTGAAATATCGAGAGAGCAATTGGAGAATCGAATGCTTGAAGGAAGTATCATGGAAGAGTATGAAAGCCAGATAAGCACTGAATGAGAGATGAACGGAACATATTGGCCAATATAGATTGGCATCTGGTCTTAATCTTCTTGGTGCTATGTGTGCTTGGATGGCTAAACATTTACAGTTCCGCCTTTAGTGATGAACCCGGTTCTATTTTCTCATTGGATCAACGTGCGGGGAAGCAGTTTCTCTGGATATTGACTTCGATTGTAATGGGACTTCTTATCCTATTTATGGACGGTAAGCTAATTGGGCTGGTCTCCACTCCGGTCTATGTCTTATCGATGCTTAGTTTGGCCGGCCTATTTTTTCTCGGCACCGAAATAGCCGGTGCTAAAAGTTGGTACACCTTCGGTGGATTCAGTCTCCAGCCCTCTGAGTTTGCGAAATTTGCAGCTTGCCTAGCACTTGCCAACTTCTTGTCCAAAGAAACAACCGACTTATCCACTTGGAAAACACGCCTAAGGGCTCTCGGGATCTTGATATTGCCAATGCTGCTTATAATACCTCAGCCTGATCCTGGAAGTGCGTTGGTTTTCATGAGCCTTTTCTTGGTACTATATAGAGAAGGACTTTCGGGAATATTTTTAGCCCTAGGACTTATTCTGGTTATCCTCTTCTTACTTACCCTTTTGGTTCCTCATTGGATCCTATATCTGATCATTGCTATTGCTAGCGGCTTTTTAATTTACCTGGGCAAACGAAGCAGAGCCGACATGATCAAGGTACTTGGTTTGGGCCTCACTGCCGTGCTTTTTATTTCCTCGGTGGACTTTGCCTTCAACAATATTCTTGAAGATCGACACAGAAATAGGATCAATATTTTAATTGGAAAAGCCTCTGACCCAACCGGAATTGGTTACAATACGGAACAGAGTAAAATAGCTATTGGTTCGGGTGGTTTTGCAGGTAAGGGGTATTTAAATGGAACTCAAACCAAGTTTAACTTCGTTCCTGAACAAAGCACTGATTTTATATTCTGTACGGTGGGGGAAGAATGGGGATGGCTAGGTTCAACGGCTGTCATATTGCTTTTCGTATGGCTCATTCTGCGACTTCTTAGGGCTGCCGAGAGGCAACGTTCGCGATTCAGCAGAATTTATGGTTATGGGGTCCTTTCCATTATTCTTTTCCACTTCACCATTAACATTGCTATGACCATAGGGCTGGCTCCAGTAATTGGTATCCCTTTACCGTTTTTCAGTTACGGAGGATCCAGTCTATGGGGATTCACCATACTGCTATTCATTTTCATTAAACTGGACGCCTATCGAATGCAAATTCTTCGTAAGTAACGGAATCAATCAAAGGATTTATAAAGTAGGGAAACAAAAAAAGGGATATACATATGTACATCCCTTTCCAATTCTTTTAAGCTGAATATTAATAGAAGTTTGCCCTATTATCCTCTATATCCGCCTTGGACTTAATAGCCTCAAAAGCTTCGGTATTGGCTCTAGATGACCATTGAGCACTTAAGGTACGTTGATCATTAGCATAATCACCTTCTGCTGCAGGGGTGATACTTTCTATAACAAACATGAACACACCAGTGTTACCCACAACTGGTCCACTCAATTCACCTTCAGTAGCCCCAAAGAAAGCACCGACAAGAGCTGGCTCGTTTCCAACTCCAGAAATGGATGGATTGGCAAAAATGGTCCCATTATTAATCCGGACAGTAAGTCCCATGGATTGTGCAACATCCTCAAGGGTTGATCCAGTGGCATTGTTGAACTCTTCAACCATTTGCTCACCTTTTACTTCTTTCACAACTTCTCTACGAATTGAAGCTTCAACATCAGCGAAAGGAATATATCCTTCTTCCTTTACATTTCTTAAAGCGGAAATAACCGATTGTCCTTCCAATTCAGAAATAATTGACATGCCTTCCTTTGCCTGCTCATTAAAGGCCCACTGAACAATTTTTCTACTCTGCGGAAGTCCTGGAACATTTTGATCCATTTTCCTGAGATTGCTTGCAGGGCGGACATCAAGGCCATACTCAGCAGCCATACTTCTGAAGTTCGCTGGATCTGAAGCCGATGAAGCTAGGCTATTGGCCATGCTATACAATTCGTCCTCGGTAGCTTCGCTAGGAATAATTCGCTTGTCCAGAACCCCAACTTTCACTGCTGGCGATCCACCACCTTGATCGGTGATTTCAATAATATGGAATCCAAATTCTGTCTCAACAACAGCAATCTTTCCAACTTCATTCTGGAAACAGAAATCATTAAATGCTGTTGTCATCATTCCTTCTGTAAACCATTCCAAATCCCCTCCTTTGGTCTTCGAAGGACCATCGCTATTCAGACGCGCAAGGGCGTCAAAAGTACTTGGATTGGCTTTGATGGTTGAATACAGGCTATCGGCAAATATCTTGGCCTCTTGTGGCGATCGGATAACGTCTGGATTAGCGCGCTCTGCTCCTGCATAGGCAATTAGAATGTGACGTGCACGAACGCTATCAGGAATAACCTTCTTACCTAGGAGCTTCGCAATTACGAGATAGTCTCCTTCTATATAAGGACCATAAACATATCCTACCTCATTTTGATGCATCAAGGTATCAAAAGCAGGTGGCAATTGTCCTTCCTTAGTATAAAGTCCCATGTAACGGGTACGATCGGTATTCGAATTGATAAAGGTGCTGTCATCTTCGGTATTATAGAAACCCGGAATGGTATCATACAGATTAGTCTCTTTGTTGTAGACTACCTCATCCTCCAATATCTCCGCTAACTGTGCTTGTGCTTCGGCAACATCCTCATTTGAAGGCGCAATTCGAATGCTTACATACTCAATGTCGCGAGCTTCATCCTGCTTATAATTCTTCTCTTTGTTCTTGTCGTAATACGATTTCAGCTTGCTGTCGCTTACCTCAACTGTAGAATCAACAATACTCGCATAAGGTTTAAAAATATACTTTGCGTTGTATCGGTTGTTCTTTTCGTTATAGGCAGCTTCCGCATCGAAACTTGAAGCGGCCAAACCAGACGAAATCAAGTTGGCATACTTCTGCTGAACGGTTCCAACAAGTAATTCCTGCTCAAACTGAACCCAGCGATCCCATTCATCCTTAAGCTGAGGATTTTGTCCTTTTTGCTCTTCAAGAATATTCAAGTATTGCTTGATTCGTTCTGGATCAAAATTTCCAGCTTCATCTGCAAATACAGGTAATGTTTGTATAGAAGGGTGACGGATGATACGCTCCCACAATTCTTCAGAAGATACAGCGATACCTAGTTCGCTGTACTCTTCGCTCATCAACATTTCGCGAACGATTTCATCGTAGGTGATGTCATAAAACTGAGAGCGAGTAGCATTCTCTAATCGGGTGTCCCCGCTTGATAACATATACGCGTCTATGCGCTCCTGTACTTTTTGAAAGAAGACAGTCGAAGTCACCTTTTCTCCATTGACCTTCATGATGGTCATTCTGTCGTTTTGAAAGACAGCTGTTCCCGAGTTAAGGAGGTCGGTAAGAATGAAAGCCAGCATCGCCAAACCTACAACTCCGATCAACAGCCCAGATCTCTTTCTAATCCTATTTAAGGTTGCCATTTATATTCGTTTGAATTAGGGGCACGAAGATACGATTCCCCGGCAAAAAAAGAAAAGCAGATTACGCCTCTAAAATATGGAGTTCAAGGGCGTCGATTCTATTCCTTTCCATCTGAATTACAGTGAATTGGAATTCGTCAATGGAAATAACCTCTCCTTCTTCCGGCATGTCTTCATGATGTTCGAAGATCATACCCCCAAGGGTTTCGTAATTATCTGACTCTGGCAGATTTAACTTGAACTTCTCATTCAAGTAATCAATTTCCAATCGAGCACTCAATCGGTATCGGTTATCTTCAAGTTGTTCTTCGGTCAATTCTAGGTTGTCATGCTCATCTTCAATCTCGCCAAAAATCTCCTCGATGGCGTCTTCGATGGTTACAATTCCTGCCGTACCACCAAACTCATCCAATACAACGGCAATGCTCTTGTGTTCTCGAATTAACTGATTCAGCAAATCACTAGCCAGCATAGATTCGGGCACCATGATTACCGGCAAAAGAACCTTTCGTATGCTTTCTGGCTTTTTAAAAAGTTCATATAGATGGACATATCCAATGATATTATCGATACTATCCTTGTAAATAAGAATCTTGCTCAGACCTGTTTCTGAAAATTTCTCTCGTAGTTCATCCGGCTTAGCAGAAACATCCATCCCAATAAGCTCCGTTCTTGGAATCATGCATTCACGAACCTTTAAATTGGCAAACTCAAGGGCGTTTTGAAAAATCTGAACCTCGTCTTCAACTTCCATGATTTCCTCCGCTACCGATGTATGTTCTCTTAAATATATGTCTAGGTCTTGCCTCCCAAATTCAATCTTATCATCGCTTGAAGAACCTCCAAAAACCAATTTCAATATTCCATTGGAGATTATCATCATAAACGAAATGAGGGGAAAAAGGAGATAGTAAATGAGAAATACAGGAATGGAAAACACCTTTAAAGCTCCATGCGATCGGGCAGCAAAAATGGCCTTGGGTAGGAACTCAGCAAAAACTAAAATAATAAGGGTGGAAACAACGGTTTGTACTAGAAGTAAGCCTACAGAGGAACTAATTCCGATACTCATCAGAAATGGATCTAAGGCTTTCCCCATAAATATTCCATACAGCACCAAGGCAATATTATTTCCTATGAGCATAGCTGCAATAAAGCGCGATGGCTTCTGCAACAATCCGGAAAGTATCCGTGACCGGAAATCACCTCTGCTGCTTTCAACTTCAATTTTGAAATTATTGGATGAAATAAATGCAATCTCCATCCCTGAGAAAAAGGCAGATAGCACAATGGTCAGAACAATTAGACCAATTAAGGAGTACAGATCCATGGAGTTATTTCATCTTTTTTCGTTGCTTCCTGCGGAAGTAGAACATGAAGATACCCAATACAAAGAAAAGTCCGAAGACGGCTGAACGAGTCTTATGATCAGGCCACTGTGCAAAAACCTCAAATAAGGATATTGCGGCAAGTACCAAATACATTACTTCACTAATTCGATAAGCTGTCTTCATCTTCTTGAAGGTTTATTGTACCCTGAATGTTTCGAATGGTGTACGAATTAAACTCTTGATCAGCCTCGAAACCATAACCCGTGATGGATTCATTTTCTGTTGTAATTCGCACGAACTCTTCGGTATAAATACGTTCTTCTTTTTCGTCCCAAATAAGATGTTCGGTATTCAAGGTCTCCCCCTTTGTATTTACAACGACCACATCATTTCGTGCTTCGGTAATCTTCTTGCGGTCGTACTGAATGGCATAGTTTGCTGTTATGGTCGAATTTACATTTCCAAAATCATCGTAGAACCAAACCAAAATTCCTTTCGGATATTCGGTGTAAGGCTCTTCTGCATTTCCATATCGATCAATCTCTTTTGCTTGGAGACGTATTTGTTTCTTGGCCGAATCAGAATAGGTCAATTCAATATCAAAGGCCACTTCGGTGGGCAACGAACGATCGACTTCAAAATCCTCCGGTTTATGATCGGTAGGGGTACAAGAAAGAAGCATGGCCAATCCGAAGACTGCCATGCTTTGGTAAAATAATTTATTTCTTAATTGACTGCTCAAGTCGGATGGTCGCTGATTCATTAATCCAGCATCCCACTTCAACCGTCGTTTTCTCCAAGAATCCATATTGGAAAGTTAAGATTTTGTCCGGAGCAAACTTCTTATAGGTTTCGATGCGGCTATTTGCTTTGGAAGCGATTTCTGGATCAATGCTCTTAGCCTTTTCATACATATCAATCGCCGCCCAATAAACCGTTTTCACTTCAAATTCATTCGTCCCACATCCTTTGGTATTGGCATATAAGTCTCCGATTAGAATGTAAGGATCTCCCCATCCACTTTTCTTTCCAGCCGCTTTCAAGGCAAAGGACTTTGAATCTTCTCTGTTACCCAACTGCTGGTGACATCCAGCTATCTTATAATAGGTCTCACCACTTCTATCGTTCAGACTATCTTGTTCTGCAGCAAGCGTATAGTAACGAATGGCAACAGAAAAATTCTTCTTTATTTCCGACATATTCCCTAGATGAATGGCCTCTTCAATACCAGGATTTAGGTCGAATAAGTACTCAGAAATGGAAAAATAAATATCAGAATCAGTACACTCCTTGGCTTCAAGCATTCTAGCCCAACGAGTCAAGTAGGTGATATTTCCTTCGTATTCTGGCAGTTTCTCCTCAAAGATGGGAATAAGGTCTTCACATTGAAGTACTGGATTCAACATACGTTCGATTCCAGCCATGGCCTTTTTATAATTGGAGTCATTTGCGTCGTCTTCATCATTTAAGTTCGCATCAACAACTCCCTGCACCAATTCAAAATCTACCAATAGATCCAATCGGTCAATAGTCTTATCGTTAAACTTCTTAGCCGCACATTTAATCAGATTGAATATTACGAGAGCTCTAGATTTGGTTCCTTCAAGATTAATCGACTCACGCAAATCAGCATAGGCTTCATCATAACGTTCTGGCTTATATTTCACCAAGGCCGAACCTCTTTTACCTAACACATAACCTTCTTGACCTGGGAAGTATTCGTTTCTCTTTTCGAATAACAAAATAAGTGTATCGGCCAAAGCTGACTTTCGTGCTTCATCTTCCTCGAGTTGAATGACGCCTTCAACAATACGTGCTCCTTGAATGTAGATATTCTTATGAGCATCCGGACAATTTCTAAATGTCCAACTCCAAGGCTTATAGGCGTCTATGTAGTTTTTCGTTTTACTGAATTCGTAAAACATGGAAAGCTTTTCCAAACAAACCAAGCTATCTTCTTGGCTCACATTTGCCTTCGCTGCTCCTAGTCCTAGTACACTTACCAATAAGATTAGTACTCCTTTTTTCATCTCAATCTTAGTTAATCAATCTTTCGTTTTATAAACCATTTATCATTCAGCGTTAAACTGAAATTCAATAAGTAATAATTCTCTTTTATTAGTCCGTTATCAGTCGTTCCCCTTTGCCCAATTTCGGCTCCGATATTAATGGTACTAAAGGTTCGAGAGAGGAACGGTAATCCAAATCCAAAACTCATGCCATACTCCTCAAGCTGAATGCTGTTAAGGACTAGCGGCGTTTTCCCATAATGGAATCCGAATCGATACTGGGTCTTTTTCCAAAACCCAGTTACTGCTCTTCCATCGGGCACGAAATATCCACCGGCCATGATTCTATAGCTATTAGCCAAGCTATCTGATAGTCCGGGATTCTTAAATTCTGAATAATTCGAAAAGCTATATTCGGTGCTAAACATCCAATTGTTCTTCTTTCCAAAACTGATACCCACCGAACCCGATTGTGGGAGTTGAATGTTGGATGATTCATTGGTAATGTACTGTACGGTGTCTCTTGGAAATTCTTGACCATCGACCACTCGATAATTATAGGTCACATAAGAGGTGCTTGCACTTAACTGATCGGTTGCTCCCCATTGCGCTCCGACTATCCCGAATAGTTTATCGTTAAGATCGTACTTATACTGCAGTCCAAAATTGAAGTACAAATCACTTACACGTGTTAACTTTTGAGATTTTGAATTGAAGTAATTTTCATTATCGTATTCAATTCCAGTTGACCGATCCATGTTTCCAAATAGATAAACCATGTTTAATCCAACAGATAATCCTTTAAAAGGTTTGGCGGCAAATCCACCATAGGCGGCATTTAACCCTCCACTTCCTCTATAGAGGTAACTAATATCTCCAATAGAATCAATACTCGATTTTGAAACTACGGAATAGCCTAAACTACTATATGGAAAGAGACCAAAACTTCCACCAAACTTTTCGCCAATTGGGAATCCAATGGCAAAATGACTCAACTGCGTTTGACCTGCCAGCTCACTAGTCTTTCCGTCGGCACTAAGGTTGACGAGTTTGGTTCTTGTACCCATTTCCATGGATGTAAGAATGAGATTGGAGTAGGTAGCCGGGTTGTAGGGGTTCATATGAAGGGAGTCCCAAATAGCTGCTCCCAATCCGGCCATGTGCATATTCAAAGCAAAGCCATTAAAGTCACGATCACCCAATCCAAAACGGGAATAGGGAGAAATCGAAGAATTTTGAGCACCCGCAAATAGTGAAAACCATAGCATGGCTAGGCAAAGAATCTTATACTTTCGTTTGATTAAATCGTGAAATTTCATGTAAGCCTTTAAGGACCAGTTCAGCGTCCGCAAAGATGTCATTTTTTAAGCGCGATTCAAAGACATTCATATCCCCACCTGTTAAAACAACTTTAAGCTTTCCGAACTGGTTCTCATAACGTTGGATTGTACCCGAAATTTCATCCAATATTCCATAAAAAACACCATTCTGAATAGAGGCGGAGGTAGTCTTACCTGGAAGACCAATTTCGGACTCATTTAGCTGCAGCAGTGGCAGCAAATCGGTTCCTTTATTTAGGGCCTTAAAGCGCATGTTTAAACCCGGACTTATTGCTCCTCCCTGAAAAACTCCGTCCTCTGAAAGAAAATCCAAGGTAATACACGTACCGAGATCTACAATCAAGCAGTTTTGAACAGGAAACAGAGCCTGTGCTCCTACGGCTGCCACGATACGATCCATACCTAATGTGGTCGGTGTTTTATAATCGATCCGAATAGGCAGCGAAGTCTGGTGGGTTACACGAAGCAATTTGTCTGATTCAAAATCAATTTGAACGACAGAAGAAGCAACGATGCTCGATTCTGGGTAAAAGGCTATAAGCTCTTCCAATACATCCTCAGCCTTTTTGCTATCCCTTCCTGACTTAAGAATTTCATGATCTGCGAAGATGGCCCACTTCGTACTAGAGTTACCTATATCAATTGCAATTTCAGTCATAATCAATGATTGAAAGCTACTAAAAAACTTTTGTCCTATTTGATAAATTGGTGTACATTTTGCCGACGCTTTGCGGTGCTGTAGCTCAGTTGGTAGAGCAAAGGACTGAAAATCCTTGTGTCGTTGGTTCGATTCCGACCAGCACCACGAAAAAAGCCTCGCATATTGCGGGGCTTTTTTGCTTGTAGCTCATCCGCTCAGGACAATCTGGACACTCCTCTCCTTTCCCTACCTTTATCCAAACCACCCAACTATGAAACTAGCCACTCACCTATTTGCACTTCTGGCACTCGCCTCATTTTCATCCCGAGGACAAGTCTTCGCAATGTCCGGTGCATACTCCCCCACCTTTGAATCCTATAACATTGGATTTGGTTTCGGCGATAAGGATTTAATCATGGATTACCAGTTCGGTTTTTCTGATGAATTTTTCTCAATGGGAATGGATATGCAATTCGGACTTACGGATGATATCCTACTCCGGTCAAGTAACCTGTCGGTTATCTACCTGGGCTTTGGGGGCGAGATGTATCTGATGGATGATTCTGAAAAAGACCTGGGCTATGCGCTCTATGGGTTAGCTTCCATATCGTTCAACCAATTTGTATTCTCGTACGGTTATGGATTCTATGATTATGATGGAATTCCAGCCAGTGGCTTAGATGGCTATCACAAACTTATGTTGACGATCATTTTTGCAGAAATAGAGTAAGCGATTTGACTCTCCTAGCCAGGCAAGGGAAAGAATAAAACGTGCCGAGTTAAGGATTGAAGGCAGAGTAACGTCTATGTATCAACTGGTTTGATAGACATTCAACAATACCGAACTAAGCATGACAAAATTGAACTCCTTCCTGATCGTTTCTGGTCTACTCATCTTATCTGCGAACAGCACATTCGGACAAGGCTGCAGCGATGCCGGCGTCTGTACAATCGACAGCTTTAAACCCCACGGTACCGACAACAACGAAGAGGTCTACAACCAAGTTAAGATAGGGGCCTTCATAGGTAGTGCTGACTACTCCATTGGTGTTTACGGAAGTTACTTAGAGTACAACCGTCGATTCAATGACCGTTGGAGCGCGGATGCAAAAATCACCTCTCTCGCACAAAGTGGAAATGATATTTCGGTATTCGCTTTATCCGATGTTTTCCTGAATGCAAACTACAAGGCGAGCGAACAACTCACATTCACAGTCGGTGCAAAAATCCCATTGTCCGATGGCAACAGATCGCTGAACGATCTTCCCCTCCCCATGGACTACCAAGCCAGTTTGGGAACTTATGACCTCATACTTGGTGTCGGATATAAAATTGAAAACATTCGGATTGTTGCGGCACTTCAACAACCACTGACACAGAACAACAATCAGTTTCTAGCCACTGACTATCCTTTGGAGTCGCCCCTCAGACTATTTCAATCTACCAATGGATTTAGACGAAGTGGAGATGTGCTCCTACGAGTTTCGTATCCCATCTCCACAAGTGAAAAGCTCAAATTCACGCCAAGCCTTCTTCCCATTTATCACTTGGCCAACGACAAATACACCGACGAGTTAGGTGTTGAGCAAGAGATTGCCGGCTCTCAAGGACTTACTGTAAATGCCAACGTATATCTGGATTATACCATTGATGATAACAACATCATTCAACTGAACGTTGGTGCGCCACTCGCCGTACGGGACGCAAGACCCGATGGCTTAACGAGAAGCTTTGTTGCCAATTTGGAATATAGGGTGAAGTTCTGATTCGGAAGATCGGTGAATATAGTTTCGGCTTGATTGAGTATTATCGAACAACCACTCTATCCACTTGAATCTGTCCATTTTCACCTATCCATTGTAGCAGGTAGATTCCCGAAGACAGTTCAGGCAACTCTATAGTCTCACTTTGAATTCTCGTTCGACATACTACACGTCCACTTAAATCGAGAACCACAAATTCTTGTGGTAAATCGCCATCCGTTTGCAAGTGCAAATAGTTAGTAGCTGGATTCGGATAGAAACGCACCCACAGGTCTGGCATTCCGGCCATCCGGCCATCCGTTAATCCAACCTCATTGTAGTTGATACACGCCGAGGTATCCGAGCAATTCCCATTGATAAGTACTACCGCATAGTTACCATTAACGGTAGGCTGAAAGATAGAATCCGTTGCACCGGTTACCGGAGCATAAGCACTGTCGCAGTTCACCCACTGGTAGGACGTACCAGGATTCTGTTCTAGTGCCACCAAAGTAGCATTCACGTTCACTACGCTAGTATCCTGAGCGTAGAGATATAAGATGCCCACAGAATCGATAGAATTCGAATTGTGAAGGGTATCCGTATACGTTCCTGGCATGTCGTACGTACCACCCCACCAGTTAATCGTTCCACAAACCAAGGTGGTGTCATAAATGATCAACGGCCGCTCAGCTGCACCTATATCTCGGAATCCGAAAATCGGGCCGTTTTGTGCAAGTGAGAAATCTGTAGTGTCGCCTGCATTTAGTGTAACGCTATTTGGGCCTGGGAGCATGGTAGGTGTGGTCCCGCCGTTGTTGGTAATGGGCTCAAGTCCAAGAGCGACAGAATTCACATTCACCTGATCACTTGAATGGGCAAAAGAAGGCGCATCAGAGAAAATATTGAACCCGGAAGAAATCCAATAACTCGAATTATTGTGTGTTGCTTGCTGAACATCCATACTCAATATTGATCCCCTGACTTCTATGGTGTCAGGCAAGGCTGATGTAATATAAACTAGCGTACTTCCCAACGCACCATTCGACGTCATAGTGGTATTGTAGATACTCCCCGCCGATCCAATCATGTAAATGACTGTTCCTATAACGGCATCATTCCCTGTAAACGATGTATTATTCAAGCTCAGCGAGCCTATCGACATATTCAAAACGCCTCCGTCTCGACCACTTGTATTGTCGATAAATGATGTATTCCAGGCATGTACATCTAGCTGGCTAATTCTTAAGGCGCCTCCATCCCGAAACGACTCATTGTTTTCAAAAAGGCAGTCTTTGATGTATAACTTTGCATAGGATGGAGAGGTGCCTCCACCTCCGGTCAAATACATAGTGCCAGCGTCGCTTTCCGCATGGTTCCCAATGAACTTACAACGTTCGAAACTACAAGCTCCCGTATCCGACCCTGTATAGAACAAAGCCCCTCCCGTCTGACTCATCCACAAAGGGTCTCCGATGCCCGTGGTATTCAGCACAAACGAACAATCTAAGGCCTCAAGGTTGGCGAACAACGTTACTATAGCACCTCCTCTTCCCGCGCAATAATTACCAATAAAATGACACTCTTCCATTGAAACACTACCGTACTCCATTCGAATCGCTCTTGCCCACCCGCCAGATTGACTAGCAGTACTATCAGTGTGATTTCTTTCAAATCGACTCCTAGTAAGAATCACGGAATCACACTCGCGAACATACATTGCTCCACCACGGCCATTTCCAGTAGTCCGGCAATCGCGGATAACAACATCTTCCAAGACCAACTTACTTAGTCCCCATGCCATAATTGCCCCTCCATTGGTGTTGTAAACAAATGGATCATTAGAGAACTGCTTGCCTTCAATAATGGCAAGATCCTCGAGATACATCTCTGGATCAAGCGACGTACTGAAATCCATAAAGAATATCTGCGTAGAATCCTGCCCACTTATATACAAAGTATCCGAGCCAGAATACTGTCCTCTCACTGTGAGTACATGATTGAAGATGACAGGAAAGTATAGCTTCAAAGTATCACTGCCATTGGCGATAAGTGATGAGTTGAATTCAACAGTATCTCCAGCATTGCTATTGAGGACCTCATTCCTCAGAGAGCCGGGTCCAGCATCATTCAGATTGGTAACTGTTCTTATTTGTTGAGCAGAAACAGTTACCCTTAGTAAGAGCATTAAAAAGATGAGCGAGCGCTTCATAATTGAGCATTGAGACTATAAGGCAATCTACATCATTATGATTCAAGTTGTGTAGTCAAATGATTTACAAAACGGATCTCCTTTTACTAATTCTATTTCCGATCACTTTTTGGTAATTAGTCTTCCTTTATGAGGTAACGAACCATTCCATCCTCTGCTACTTCAAGATGAACTCCATTTACTAGGTAGGCTTCTTGCGATTGTTGCACATTTGAAACGGGCCAAGATGCCTCGGGAGTCATTCTTAAGCTTGCCTTAAGTTCACCCTCATTCATCCTATGTACACCGCCGTTGGGATAACAACTAATGGCGTACACACACTCACCCCTATCGTTATAAGCCACCAAGGTTTGAACCACACCATCCACGTTGAAGGAAACTTCTAAGGTGACACCCTCTGAATAAAACTTTAACTCCGTTGGTTTTGTCCCAAATTCAAATTCGATCTCTCCGATTTCCTCACCTTTCCAATAGAATGCATGATGAATAAAGGTTGTTTGGGTTGGTAGAAAATCATGGGTGTACATTTGCCATCCATGCAATTCCCCATCCTTCCACATTGACGCTGACTTTAACCCTGAGCTATCCAAAAATCTCTGTTGACCGAACAACTCACCATTGTTCCAATAGAGTTCCATCCAAGCTTCTCCCTGTCCTGTTAACATTCCTACACCATTGAGTAATCCTTCCTCATATCTCGCCTCAATAGTATTCGAACCACATTGTTCGTGCACAGTTTGAATCTCACGGCCCTGAATTGATTCTGGAATACAAAGGCTCTCGTCTAATTCAAAAACATCCAGCAGATCGAAACCTTGTCCAGATGACCAGGTTGAAGCCGATATTAGCAATATTAACGTACTATTTTTCATTCATCAAAGGCATCAATAATTCCTTGAATAATACTATCGTAAACTGTCGAATTCAGCAATCTCGAATCTGAATTGTAGAGGAACACTCCTTTTCTGCTTATTCCATCTACTGGGTTAGGGCCTTGCAAATTCTCTTCAAACAATAGACCTCCACCGTTCATTCTGGTACCATTATATTGGTTGTCCTCGAAGATATCATCAGCCAACTGACCATCTACTTCTCCTGCTTCTTCAATAGCTTCCATTAGCTGATCATACATTTGGTTATCGCTATAAACCTTTCTCATTTTTGTCTCACCAACAGAACTCCCTTCGCTGCCATCGCCTGAATCATAAGTATATTGAGGACTACCCACCTCTACACCCCCTACACCTAATTCTTCTGAACTACTTAACGCTTGATACATTCCCCATGCAGCGTCCAAGTCATCCCGATCAACACCGGCTTCTTTTCTTGCCCATTTATCAAAATCCCTCCTACTGTCAAAGGTTTGACGAGCCGAAATTAGTCCGTTCGTCCGGAATTCGTTGTTTGCTGGACGGAACGACGCAATACCCGAAACAAAGGCCTCTCCGAATTTCGTAACCATAGCATTCCGGAAATCCACCAGAGTGGCAGCATTTACAACTTGAATATAATTACCGTCAGGGTCAATATTCTTAACGGGGTTATTACCAACATAATTATAGGGTGATAGATTCGGATAGTCTCGCGCCATATTATCTACGCTGAGCCAAGTACTTAATGTATTATGATAATAACGTGCGCCATAATAGGCCAGACCTGTTTCCTCATCTAACTCCTTACCGCTGAATCGGTAGGGGGTGTTCTTTACGTAAGTTTCCGCTCTGCCTTCCTTCTTTTCTAAAGGACCTATGACAAAAAGCGGTGGAACGTTTATGACCTCCTGTTGATAG
>LXNJ01000249.1_pt1 | contig 38606 bp, 28 predicted proteins | sample 809081 | NCBI WGS metagenome assembly LXNJ01 (sample SAMN04870510, study PRJNA318959) | sponge metagenome | biome: sponge; feature: marine sponge reef; material: water | host: Petrosia ficiformis | place: Greece: Milos, Mediterranean Sea | collected 2013-05-29 | depth 5-7 m | reverse complement strand
TCGGTCGACAGGCGCACCCAGATGCGCCCGTCCCGGCCAGCCCGCAACGCGCGGAAGAACGGTTTGTGGCGCGGGATTGCCGGGCCGTCCCAGTCCCAGCCGGGGAGCGACCACCGTATGCGCGAGACGGTGAGGTCGCGCGCATGGGTCCGCTCCGCGTCCGATGCCGGGACCGGACCCTGTTTGCGCTCGATCCGGAGGACGCCATCGTCCCGCGCCAGGTCGATCCTGGTAGTCGGAAGACAGGCCGGTGAGGAAGTGGCCGCTCGGGTGAATGGTCCAGTGAAACCGGGGATTGAAGGGAACGCCGTAGGTCACTCGCAGGCCGCCGGGCGCCTCCGCCCTCACGAAGGGCGCCTCGTAGTCGCTCGAGGGTTCGGGAAGGGTGTCGAGATGCGTCCCATCGGGGGCCAGAACGATGATCTCCGTGCCAAGCTCATCCAGGCGGGACAGGTCGCCGGCGACCAGATGGATCCGGCCGCGCGTGTCCACGTACAGAGGCAAGAACGAGGAGACGGTCCCGGTGTACCTCCACTCGGCGATCTCGCCCCGCCCGGGGCCGAATACCGTCACCCGCTGGTTTTCGGGATCGCGCACGGCAAGGCGCCCGCCCGGCAGCGCAGCGACGGCCTCCGCCTCGGTGAACTCGCCGGGACCCTCGCCGCGCCGTCCCAGCGTCTCCACGTACCGCAGGCGGTGAGGAGGACGGTGGTTGGTGCCAGCACGAGGGCGAAGGCATTGGTTCGCATGGGTATCCTGCCTTATTCACGAAGTGACGTGTGGGTTGCGAGTTCGGGGAATCCGGGCGGCGGACGGCGGTGGAGCGTGCCCTGCTCGTAGGCGTAGGCGTACTGGAAGAGCAGGCCGTCGTCCCAGGGGCGGCCAAGAATTTGAAGTCCGGCCGGGTGGGCTCCGGTGAAGCCCATCGGTACTGTGATAGCGGGCATTCCGGTCGCAGGTGCGACACGTTGGGAGTTGTCGCCTGAGTATTCCTCGTTCGCCCGGTCGATGTGCGCGGGCAGGCTCAGCCAAGTCGGATAGACGAGGGCGTCGATTCCCGCCGAGTCCATGGCGGACACGAGGTCGGCGAGGTACGCCTGGCGTCCCGCGTTGTCGGTGTAGTCGGGACAGGGAGGATCCCATTCGGAAGGATGGAGGTCGAAAACGGCGTCCTCGTACGAGCGCAGCGACCGCTCCGCGTCCTCTCCGAAGTCACCCGTCTCCAGGACCTCGGTCACGTCTGAAATGGGAGCGGCGGCGCCCAGTGAGGCCAGGTACGCCCGCATGTCGAAGCGGAAGCGTCTGCAAAACATGCCTTCGCGCTCGAGCTGCGCGCGCACGTCGAACGCGAGAGGATCGACGATCTCCGCCCCCAGTCCGGCAAGATCCGTCAAGGCGCTCTCGAAGAGCCGAGCGATTTCCGGATCGGTCTCCTCAGGATCCGCCAGGGCTCGCAGCACCCCGATGCGAGCACCTTCCAAACCGCGCGGATCGAGCCGTTCGAGGTAGTTTTCCGCAAGACGGTCGCGGGCCGGCTCGGTATAGGGGTCGGCCGGATCGTATCCGGCGACGACGGAAAAGACGCGGGCCACGTCCTCCACGGTCCGCCCCATCGGCCCGGCGATGTCGCGGTCGAAGGAGAGCGGGACGACCCCATCGCGACTGGTGAGTCCGATCGTCGAGCGGATGCCCACCAAGGCCAGCCGGGAAGACGGCCCCCGGATGGAGTTTCCGGTGTCGCTCCCGAGACCGATCACCCCGAAGCTCGCGGCGACGCCCGAGGCTGTCCCTCCGCTGGAGCCCGCAGGCACGCGGTCGAGAGCGTAGGCGTTGCGGGTGGTGTCGAAGGAGGAGCTGACGGACTGCCGCGGACTGAACGCCCATTCGGCCATGTTGGTCTTGGCGATCACGATCGCGCCCGCCTCCCGGATGCGCCTCACCATGAAGGCGTCGTCGGGCGGCAGGCTGCCCATGAGGGCCGCCGACCCGCCCGTCGTCATCAGGTCGTGGGTGTCGAAGTTGTCCTTCACCAGCATGGGCACGCAGAAGAGCGGTCCGGCACCCTCCCCTCGGGCGATGGCATCGTCGAGCTCGTCCGCGCGATCGAGAGCTCGCGGATTCACGACGGTGATCGCGTTCAACCGCTCCTCGTACGCCTCGATCCGGTCGAGATGCGCCTCGACCACGTTCCTGCACGTGGTTCCGCCCGAAAGCACCGAGTCCCGAATCTCCGGGATGGTCGTTTCGACGACGGAGACAGGATCGGGAGTCGACGAGCAGGCGAGTGCGAACGCCGCCGCCGGCCCGGCGGCAATGTGCCGCTTCACTATCTTCGGAACCTCACCCACTTGGTGATCCGCCGCTGCGAGACCTCGGCGCCGTAGACGTTGCCGTCGTGGTCCACGGCCACACCCTCGGGGCCGCTGAAACCCATGGGATTCGCTATGTCGTCGGGGAGGAAGTAGTGCACCCAGCCCTCGCGGGCGTCACCGATGCGGATTCCCTTCTCCCAGCCCGCGTTCCTTTGACCGGTGAATTCGTTCGGCGCGGGGCTCGACTCCGAGTCGGCGACATAGATGTTGTCGTCGGCATCGATGTAGAGGCCGCTCGGACGTCCGTACTGAGTCCAGATTGCGAGGAAGTCGCCCTCCTGGTCGAAGATCTGGATGCGGTTGTTGTAACGGTCGCCGACGAAGACGCGGCCCTGCGAATCCATCGCCAGCGCGTGTGGATCGCGGAACTGCCCGGGTCCGTAGCCGAGCTCGCCCCAGGTCTCGATCCAGGAACCGTCGGTGTCGTAACGGATGATGCGTCCCTTCGTGCGATCGTGCGAGTCGGCCACGTAGAACTGACCGTTCGGGGCCACGACCACGTCGGACGGGCGGGTCAGGTGGGTGGGCGGATCACCGGCTTCGCCAGGGGTGCCGACCGTCATGAGCAGCTCGCCCTCGGGCGAGAACTTCAGGACGGCGTGGCCGGTGGTCTCCGCTCCGGCGGCCCAGGCGTCGGTGACCCAGACGTTGCCTTCGTGATCCACGTCGATGCCGTGCGGCCATGCGATCAGCCCGCCGCCGAACGAGCGCAGCAGGTTGCCGTCCGTGTCGAAGAGAAGGACGGGGTCGAGGTCGGAGCCCACGCAACTGTTGCGACCGCAGCGCTCGGCCACCCAGACGTTGCCTTCCGGGCTGATTTCGACGGCGCTCGTCGAGCCCCAGGTCCTGCCTTCGGGCAGCTCACCCCAGCCGTAGACGGGCCGGAACGGATTGGTGGTCGTCGACTGTGCGGACGCGATTCCGGAATTGGACAGCGTCAGAAACGCTATCGCCGGAAGCGCGAAAAAGCTGGCGATTCTCGAGCGGTGCATGGATCGGGACCTCCGTTGAGGTTGCTGGCGGGAGTGACGAGGTGAAACCTACCGCCGTCACCGGCCCCGAGGCCAGCCCGGCGGGATGCGGGCGTCGCATCCGGTTCCCTCCGTTGACGAGACCGCAGCGTTGACGCACCTTGGGTATTGTCGACACTCTAGCTTTCGACACCACCCCGTAAGTCGGGAACTGTCATCACCTAGCCATGCCCAAGACGCCACGCGACTCCTTAACGGCCGCCGTGTCCGCACCGACCGAGCTCTGCTTCAATTGCGGAGGGGTTCGCGCCGATCGCTTCTGCGCGCGCTGCGGGCAGAGCTCGAGCGACCTGGTCCGCCCGCTGCTGAGCGTGGTGTGGGAGTTCGTGCGCGAGGCGTTCGAGGTGGACGGTCGGGTACCACGGACGCTGCGCCGCCTCTTCTTCAGCCCCGGCTCACTCACGGAGGAGTTCTCCAAGAACCGACGGGCCCGCTACACGTCGCCGGTGCGTCTCTACCTCTTCGCCAGCTTCCTCTGCTTCATGGTGCTCTCGATCTTCTTCGACGGCTCCTTTGGCGGTGGACCGGAACTCGATCCGGCGTTCACTTCCGGCGGTGAGCCCATACAGGCGCCGAGGACCGCGGATGTCGATCCGGCGCAGGTCAACAAGGTGAAGGAGCTCGTCGGGCCACGGCGCGCCTCGCAAATGGACGACGTGCTCTTCCGGCCCGAGGGCGAGTGGTCCAAGGATCTGCTCTACCTGGTTCTGGTGATTTTCGGGCAGGACGGTACGACCGCCGGCCCGGAGAACGCTGCCGACGACGTCGCGGACGCCGCTACGGCATCCTCCGAGGCCGGAACGGAGATGGTCGACACGGACGGTGGCACGGTCGCCGAGGTGGCGGATTCGGCCACGGAAACGGCCGGGCCGTTCGTGGACGTGGAGGCATCGACCCCGGACTCCACCGACGGGTCGGACGCCGACAGCGTCGAGGACCAGGACTCCGCCGAGGAGGAGAATGACAACGATGACGCCGGTGACGAGGACGGTGGGTTCGACACCATCCTGGCCCGCCAGCTGGCGGGCAGCCTGATCGCCCTCGCCCACGACGCGGACACGTTTTGGCAGGACATGCTCGGCAGAATGCCGGTCGCGATGTTCATCCTTCTGCCCGTCTTGGCCGTCATGCTGAAGCTGTTTCATCTCAGACACAAGCGCTTCCTGATCGAGCACTTGGTCTTCACCATGCACGTTCAGACGTTCAGCTTCGCGCTCCTCACACTGTGCGGCGGCGCCCTGATGCTGTTCAGGTCGAACGCGGTGGCCGCACTGATCGGAACGGTCTTCCTCGTGATACCTTGGTTCTACCTCCTGATCGGCCTTCGCCGCTTCTACCGGGAGGGCTGGGTACGGACCTTCTTCAAATGCGTCTTGCTGAGCGGAGCGTACTCGGGCCTGATGGGGCTGCTGCTCTTCGCGGCGTTTCTGTCGGGTTGACGGCCAGCGGCCTCACCTTGAACGATCGGCCGTTCAGGGCCATGTCCGGCGGTATAGGGAAGCTGTGGAAGCGACCGCCTTGCCGACGCCGACATCGGGGTGACCCCGAGCCCTTTCCCGGTGCGCGACCCACCTCAGCCGGACCGAGGTCAGGGCCGGCACCAGAAACATCAGGATGACCGTCGTGAAGAGGATGCCGCACCCGACCGAAGCCGAGAAGGGCACGAAGAACTGCGCTTGAATCGCGTCTTCCAGGATCAGGGGCGTGAAGCCGAGGAAGGTGGTCAGAGAGGTCAGCATGATCGGACGGAACCGCCCCTTGGCTCCCTCGATGATCGCCGTCCGGGTGGGAAGTCCTTTCTCGAGTTCCTGGTCGATGAAGTCGATCATCACGAGCGAGTCGTTCACCACGACGCCGGCCAGGCCGAAGAGCCCGATGAAGGACTCGGAGCTCAGGGCGACGCCCAGAATCCAGTGGCCCAGAATCACCCCGACGAGCCCGAACGGGATCGCGGCCATTATGATGAACGGTTTGGTGTAGGAGCGTAGGGGAATGGCCAGCAGAGAGAAGATCAGGATCATCGCGATTCCGAATCCGGGGCCCAGCGCGTTCATGGATTCCAGCTGCTCCTGCTGTTCGCCCCCGAAGGTGTAGTTCAATTCGGGGTCCTCGGCGACCAGTGGCGCCAGGATCCTGTCTTCCAGAATTCCGGTGGCCCGCCCGCCGGAGATCACTGCCGGATCCACATCCGCCGTCACCCTGACGACCCGCTTGCCGTCCTCGCGATGAATGGCGGTCGGCGACCTGCCCAGACTCAGCGCGGCCACACGGCTGACCGGGACCTCGGCGCCGCTCGCCGTCCGCACGAGGAAGCCTTCGATGTCGGCGATCGAGTTGCGCTGGTCCTCGGGAAGCCGCGCGTAGACGCGAACCTCCTCCCGGCCGCGCTGGACGCGCAACGCTTCCGCGCCGAAGAACGCGCCTCTGGTCTGCGAGGCGAGGTCGGCAAGGGTGAGGTCGAGCGTTCTCGCCTCGGGCAGGAGTTCGAGCTGGATTTCCGGGACGCCGGCCGTGACGCCCGAACGGATGTCGTGGACGCCTCCGACCTCGCGAAGGCCGTCGACGACGGAGGTCGCGAGGACGGCGAGTCGTTCCGGATCCGAATGGGAGAGCACTGCCTCGACGGGGTTGCCCAAAGTGTAGATCTGGCCGCTGATGGTTATGCCGCGCACGTAGGGCGGCGCGCCCACCTCCTCGCGCCAGGCCTGTACGACCTCTCCCGTGGGAATGGTCCGATGCTGAGCTTCCAGAAGCTTCAGCGACACGGTGGCCACGTTGGCCTCGGGGTTGAGGTTAGGGTTGGGACTCAGACCGCCACCTTCGGCCCCCGCCCGCTGACCCACGGTGATAATGACGCCCGACAGGAGCGGAGGCGCATCGGCGGGCCGATCTTCGGAGAGGGCTTCGATAGCCCGGTGGCCTGCCGCCTCGAGTTCTCGCGCCACCTCGTAGGTGCGTTCGGCCGTGGTTTCGTCGGGCATCTCGAGAGTGGCGATCGCGAAGTCCCCCTCGACCTCCGTCGCGAACGTGAACCGCACGATGCCGGCCGGCACCATGGCGCCGCACACGATGAGCAGCGCGACGGCGACCGAGAGCGTCAATCCGGGTCGGTCGGTCGCGACGCTCACAGCCCGGTGGAGCGGACCCTGAACGAACCTCGCCAATTGAGAATTGACGCGACCCTGAATTCCGACCACGAATCTCTCGAAGCGCGTTCCGGGTTTCCAGTCCGGGCCTTGGAGATGGTGGGAAAGGTGGTTGGGCAGCACCAGAAGCGACTCGATCAGGGAGATCGCCAGCATCGCGATCACGATGGTCGGAAGCGGCTTCCAGGTTTGGCCCACGCCCCCCGGGATGAAGAGTAGTGGGACGAACGCGGCGATCGTCGTGAGCACGGCGAAGATGAGGGGCGTCTTGATCCGTCGCGCACCTCGAATCGCCGCGGCCAGGCCCGGCGTCCCCCGCATTCGTTCGAGATGGACGTGTTCGGAAACGACGATCGCGTCGTCGACGACGATCCCGATGGCGAGGACGAACGAGAACAGGGAGACCGCGTGGATCGCCATGTCGAACGCGAACATGACGGCCAAGGCGCCGACGGCCGAAATCCCGAGACCGACCGCCACCCAGAACGCGAGCCGGAGTTCGAGAAAGAGCCCCAGAGCGATCAGTACAAGCAGAAGCCCGATGAGACCGTTCTTGATGAGGATGGCGGCACGCTCTTCGAATGCGCCCGATTCGTCGTTCCAGATGGTGACGTTCACACCCTCCGGGAGGGAGGGGACGACCTCGTCGGCGAGGTGGCCCCGAACGGCTCCCACCACGTTCATCACCCTCTCCCCGTCGGCCCTCGAGACCTCTATGAAGACCGCCGGCAAGCCGTCGTGCCTGACGATCAGACCAGTGGCTTGGAACCCGTCACGTACGTCGGCGACATCGCCCAACCGGACCGCGGCGCCGTCGGTGCGGCCGATGAGGACGATATCCTCGAAGTCCTGCTGATCGTAGCTCTGTCCCAGCGTGCGTACCCGGACCCGGGACTGTTCGGTGTCGATGCTTCCGGCGGACAGGTTCAGCGAGCCGCGACGAATGGCGTTGGCGACGTCTTCCAGCGTGAGACCGAGGGCTCGCAGTCGCTGCAAGGGCACCTCGATCGAGATCTCGTAGTTGCGCACGCCGCTCGTTTCCACCAGTGAGACGGAGGGCAGCGCGGCGAGCTCGTCCTCGATGCCGTACGCGATCTCCTTCAGCGACCGCTCGCTCACATCGCCGTAGACGATCAGGCGCAAGACGCTCAGCGCGTTGGTCAGCTCCCGGATCTGGGGACGTTCGGCCTCGCCCGGAAAAGTCTGAATGCGAGCGACCGCCGCCTCGACATCGGCCAGCGCGTCGTTCATGTCCGTGCCCGAGCGCATCACCACTCTGACCGAAGCCATGCCGGGGGCGGCAACCGATCTCACCGACTTCACGCCGTCCAACCCGTCGACCTCGTCTTCGATCTTCGCGACGATGGCCTCCTCCACGTCTTCCGGGGAGGCGCCCGGATAGGCCACGGAGACCTCCACCTGGTTGAAGGGCACCGTGGGCCACGATTCCAGCTCGAGTCCAAGCAAAGACGCCACGCCGGCGACGAGTATGGCGATCATCAGGAGGTTGGCGGCGACACTGTTTCCCGCCATGTAGGCGATGGGACCGGGAGCTTCTCCGTGACCGCGCGGCTTGTTCGGCATCGATTGACGTCTCTTGAGTGGCTGACCGCAATCTTGCGATCGGGACCGCCGCCGGTCAACCGTCATCGTCGGTCAGCCGATGGATTTCCGCCCTGCCGAACCGAGCCTGCCAGGGACCATTTCCCCGACTCACCCGCACCGAGCTAGCGAGCGGTGGCCGCCCGTCGCTTCCCTGGAGCCGGGTCACAGCGGATCCCCTTGAGGCACTCCCCGAGGACGGCGACCGCATCGTCGAGCTGCTCATCGGTGACGTAAGGGGCCGGGCCCAGGCGCAGCGTACTTCCTCGGAAGTCGGTGTGGACTCCTTGCTCCCTAAGGGCTCGACAGAGTTCGCCGGCCCGGGGCGAAAGGAGCGTCAGGAAACCGCCCCGGCTACTCAGCGGCATCGACCGGTCCCGGCTCAGCAGCGACGGATCGGAGTCGAGCTCGTCCACGCCCGCCGCCAACCGGCGGATCTGCCGCAGACCAACCTCGCGCAGGCGTTCGGTGGATAACCGCTGGCGATCGAAGAACCCGAACACGGCGGCCGCCCGATAGTGGCTGACCGGATCGTAGGTGCTTCCGGCGAAGCGCAGGTGGCCTCCGCCGTAGATGACCTCGCTGCCGCGCGGGGCTTCCGCCAGCGTGCCGAACTCCGCGAACCATCCCGTGATCACAGGTTGCAGCGAACACCTGGTCGGAAACCGAAGAAAACAGTTCCCCTCGCCCATTTGGCAGTATTTGTAGCCGCCGCCTGTCACGAACGCGTTCTCCAGGCGCATGTCGACGACGGAGAACGGCACCGCATTGAGCGAGTGGTAGGCGTCCACTAGAAGTTCCGCCCCCACGCGTTCACAAGCCGCAGCCACACGATCAAGGTCTTCCACGATCCGGGCATCCCGAAACAACACGGATGAAATCAGCACCGCCGAGGTATGATGGTCGACCGCTTCGATCACTCTCGCGGCTATCGACGCCCGCCCGTCCACAGGTATCCGGACAATCTCGACACCCTCCGCCGCCAGCCGGTCGAGCTGCCGTCGGATGGAGTGGAACTCGCCGTCCGTGGTAACGAGCCGAGGACGTTTTCGCAGGGGCAGAGCCGACAGAAATCGAAGCACCAGTTCGTGCGTGTTCTGACCGAGGGCGATGTGGCCGTCCGGATCGTCCAGGAGTCGGCGGTATCCCGCCCGAACTTCGTCCGCCACCGCGAACGCCCGGTCCCACTTGTGGTCCACGAGCTCGGCGGCATCGAGCCAGGCCTGGGCCTGAGCCTCGAACGCGAGGTCGGGCCACGCCTGGTGCGAATGTCCGGTCAGCAGTACCCGTTTCGTGACGCTGAAGCGCGAGTAGTGACGGGCGAGCTGGCGAGAGTCGATGCCATCGGATGAGCTCCGCGCCCTTCGGAACGAACCCTCGGCAGCCGGGGGCCGATTGGAGTCGACGTCGGCCTCGGCGGTCACTGGAAAATTCTGGGCCTCCGTGCTCAAGGAACCGCTCGATCTTCGGCGTTTAGCAGCATTTGGCGAAGCTCGCGAGAGCACCCGGAGCGATGTAGCTGCCGCGCACGGCGCAACGAGGGACGAACGGCACGACCAATCGCCCGAGCGACCCGGACCGGCGCGGATGCGGCGGCGGGCTTCCGCAGGAGGCTTTGTCCACGGGCTGTCAGCCTCATAACGAAACGTCCCCCATAGCGACCGGTCGCCCTACCGCGGGTCGGCAGGATCACCCAATATAAGTCATGCCCCATGGAGAACCGAACCGCATGAGCACCGTACTCCACCCGCATGGAGGAAGGCGCGCGAGGCATCGGGCGTGGAGAGCGGGCATCCGGGCCGCCGCGCTCGCCCTGATCGGCGTCCCCGGCGGTGCGTTCGCCATGCCGAGGCTGGACGTAACGGCCTCGGGCCCGGAGATGGCGCGCACAAGCGATAACGACATCTCCGCACTCGGAAAATCGCGAACCGCCTCCGATACCATCCTCCTCGTATGGGGCGGTCTCGACGATGACGGCGCCCCCTACCTCAGGCCTTCCTTCTTCTTTGACGCCTCGCCCTCGCTGCCCCGGACCGGCGGCCCCTGGTCGATCAGCGGCGAGGACTCCGACGGATCCGTGCTGTTTTCAATATCCTTCGTCATGGCGGAGATCGCGGACGCCGGCGATGCCGGAGCCGGGTTCACCTTCTCGGTGCCAGTGACCTGGAAGGAGGAACTGGCACAGATCACCCTCCGAGGCCCGAGGGGCTCGGCGAAGCTCGACCGCGATTCCGACACGCCCATGACGATCCTGCGAGATCCCGAGACGGGCCGGATTCGCGCCATTCTCGACGGTCCGCCCTCGGAAGTGGACCAAGAGGCGGTGGGACCGAATCTCGAGGTCATTTTCAGCCGGGGCATCCCAAGGTAGACGGCCGGGCGGGACGTGCACTCACGACCTGCGAATCCTTCCGCGCGAGCGTCGAGAGCGGAACGTGCTCGAGAGCTCGGTCAGGTCCCTAAGGGCTCACGTCGAACAGGTCATGTCCTTCGCGCAGCACATCGGCGACTTGACCTTGCCGCACCCTTCGGGACACTCGGATACCTGAACCGAGCCACCGTTCTCAAGAGTGAGAGTCCCGTGCTCGAGCTCCTTGCCGCACCTGCCGCAGGTCATGGTGCCGATGCTCATTCCGCATGCTTCGCAGACGTACGCGGCCATTGTCGCCTCCTTGGCTGTCTGACGTGTGTAAGATGAGCGCCCATATCGTCCGCCGCCGCGACGGCCCACGTGAAAAACGGAAGCTCACCGTGGTCGGGTAGTCTACTTGATCGACCATGGGCCGGCAACGTGCTTCGGGCGCCCGGTAGGGTCGAGGCCGTTCGACCCGGTCCACGGACCGACGGCGCGTCGTCGTCCCAAAACGACATTCAAACGCCCCGCCCGAACATTTAGCCTTGATGCATGCTTTCAAGTATCGTCACCGGGGCGATCCAGGGCGTCGAGTCGTTCATCGTCAACGTCGAAGTCAATCTCGCTGCGGGACTGCCGGCCTTCACCGTCGTCGGACTCCCGCAAGGAGCGGTGCGGGAGGGGCGTGAACGGGTAGCCGCCGCCCTTCGCAACACGGGCCGTCCCATTCCCGTGCGCCGAGTGACCGTCAACCTCGCGCCCGGAAACGTCCGCAAGGAAGGGACCGGCTTCGATCTCCCGATCGCCGTCGGCCTTCTCGTCGCTACCGGCGTCATCGACCGTACCGCTGTCGAGGGGCGGGCCTTCGTCGGCGAACTCGGCCTCGACGGCGCTCTGAAGCCGGTCCGCGGAGTCCTGTCCATGACGGCGGCGTTCGCGAAGGCGGAGATCGCCACCGTGTTCTTACCCGCCGCCAACGCGCCCGAGGCGAGCGTCGTCGGCGGAATAGAGGTTCGTGCCGCCTCCTCGCTCGCCGAGGTGCTCGCATGCCTTTGCGAGGGCGCATCTCTGCCGAGCGTGTCGGTCGATCCGGCCGGACTCATCGACACCCGGGACGCCGACATTCCCGACCTCTCCGACGTCAGGGGCCAAGCGCTCGCCAAGCGGGCCCTCGAGATCGCTGCGGCCGGCGGCCACAATCGCATACTTGTCGGCCCGCCGGGCACGGGGAAGACGATGCTGGCGCGCAGGCTGGAGGGCATTCTTCCGCCGCTCTCGGTCGAAGAAGCCGTCGAGACCACCGAAGTGCACTCCGTCGCCGGTGAGCTTCCCGACGGCGCGGCGCTCGTCACCCGTCGTCCGTTCAGATCTCCTCACCACACGGTCAGCTACGCCGGGCTCATCGGCGGGGGGGCGCCGATCCGACCGGGAGAGACGTCGCTCGCGCACAACGGCGTGCTCTTCCTCGACGAGCTCGCCGAGTTCAGACGCTCCGTTCTCGATGTCCTGCGCCAGCCGCTCGAGGAGGGGACGGTGCGCATATCCCGGGCTCGGGCGGCGGCACGGTTCCCGGCGCGCTTCATGCTCGTCGCGGCGATGAACCCCTGCCCGTGCGGATTCTCGGGAGACGGAAGCGGGCGCTGCATCTGCGAGCCCAACCAGGTGAGACGCTACCTGGGCAGGATCTCCGGTCCTCTGCTCGATCGAATAGACCTCCATGCGCAGTTGGCCGTCGTACCTTTCGACCGACTCGTCGAGGAAGCCGCGGGAGTGTCGAGTCCTGGGCTCCGACGGTGCGTGATCGCCGCCCGCAAGGTTCAGGCGGAGCGGCTCGCTGAGGGATCGGGAAGCCGGGTCGCCACCAACGCGGAAATGGGCGCCAAGGCGCTCAGGCGTTGGTGCAGGCCTTCACCTTCGGTCGCGCATTTGCTCCAGAAGGCCGTGGACCGGCTCAACTTTTCGGCGCGCGCCTACCACAGGATCCTCAAGGTGGCCCGCACGGTGGCCGACCTCGCGAGTGAACGGGATTTACGCGAGGAACACGTGTTGGAGGCTCTCCAGTTCCGCACCCTCGATCGGGGGCCCGGATGATCGGAGGCGTAGATCTACCCCACCTCCCTCGCCGCCTCCCGCAGCAACTCCCAGAGCTCCTCCACGTGACGCCGTTCGGTGCGGATGTTGCCGATCGCCACGCGCAGCGCCACCCGGCCGCCGACTCGAGTATGCGTGATGAAGGCTCGCCCCGAATCGTTGACGTACTCGAGGATCGCGAAATTGCCAGCGTCGTCGCCCCGCCGGCGGAAGACGGTCGTGGCAAGAGGCGAAGAGGCGACCCTCTCCCACCCCTCCTCGGCGTCGATCCACCCCTCCAGACTGCGGCACCACGCCATGTGGCCGGCAAGCCTTTCGACCAGGCCCGAGCGTCCGAAGCAACTGAGGGTCAACCAGAGCTTGAGAGACCGAAACCGGCGCCCCAGCGCGAGGCCGTAGTCCGTAAGATCGCCCTGGGCCGCTCTCCTGCCCTCCAGGTACTCGGGTCTGACCGAGAACGCGCGCCGAAGGTCATCCGGATTTCGGCAGAACAGCACCGAGCAGTCGATGGGCGTGAAGAGCCACTTGTGCGGATTCACGACCACGGAGTCGACGTCCTCCCAGCCCGCGAAACGGCGACGTACCGCAGGGACCATCGCAGCGACCCCGCCGTAAGCGGCGTCGGCGTGGACCCAGGCGCCGAAACCGCGCGCCGCGCGGGCGATCCCGGCTATGGGATCGATAGCGGCGGTCGAGGTCGTGCCGAGCGTCGCGACCACCGCCACGGCCCGGTCCCCCCGCTCCGCGTCCTTCCGCATCGCCTCCTCCAGAGCGACCGGACACATGCTCAGGTTCGCGCGGGTCCTCACCGATCTCGGCTTCCCGAGTCCGACCGCGCGCGCAGCCTTCTCGACCGACGAATGAGCCTCCTCCGAGGCGTAGACCCGGCCCCTGGGCGCTCCGAAGAGGCCGCGCTCCTCCGCGTCCGGGTAGACGCGGGCGCGAGCCGCCGCGAGGGCGTGCATCGTGGACGAAGACGCGGTGTCGTTGATCACGCCCACCTCGTGGGGAAGACCGAGCAGCCGGCCGAGCCAACCGGTCACCGCCAGTTCCAGCTCGGTTCCCGCCGGCGAGGCCTGCCACACCATGGCGTTGGTGTTGAGCACCGCCGCCAGCATCTCCCCAAGGGCGCCGGGGCCCGACCCGCCGGCCGGGAAGTATCCGAAGAAGGAGGGATGAGCCCAGTGGGTCAGCGCGGGAACGATCAACTCGTCGAATTCCCGCATGAGATCGTCGAAGCCGCGCCCCTCCTCAGGCGCTTCGGGAGCGAGCGCCGCGAGCACCGTTCCGGGCTCGGACCGTGCGCGGACCGGAAGCGACTCGACGCGCTCCAGAAAGTCGGCGTTCCATTCGGCGACTCGGCGGGCCTGCCTACGGAACTCGGAGAGTGGAAGGTCGGTCATGGTCGGTCATCCCTCTTGGCGTCAGGCATCCTCGCTCCAGATCTTGAGCTCCAGCCTCACCGCCGCGCCTTCCCCTTCGGTGCTCGTGACGCCGACCTTACCTTCCCAGCTCGTGACGATCCGTGAGACTATCGCGAGGCCGAGCCCGGATCCGCCCGATCGAGTCGAGAACCTCGGTTCGAAAATGCGCGCCTGTATCGCTTCAGGTATGCCGCAGCCGTCGTCCTCCACGTCGATCAGGACCTTGCCTCCGAACTTCCGGGCGGTCACGACGATGACGCCGTCCTCGACAACCGCCCGGCGAGAGTTCTCCAGAAGATTCGCCAGCACCTCCTTGAGTTCGTCGCGTCGTGCCGAAACCGCCGGCAGATCCGGCGGGATCACGGCCCGGAAGGTAATCGGGGAGCCTCCACTTCCATAGAGGCGCACGACCTCGGACACCACATCGCCCGCATCGACCGGGGCCACCGGTGCGCCGATGTCCTCTCCCGGCACGTCGAAGCGGCGGAAGCTCTTGGCCATGGTCGCCAGACTCTCGATCTCGGTAAGCATCACCTCGACGTTGCGCATGAGGATGTCCTCGAATTCCTCGTCCTTCCTCTTCCAGGCCCTGCGGAGATGCTGAACGGCGAGCTTCATGGGAGTCAGGGGGTTCTTGACGTCGTGCGCCACCTGCCTCGCCATGGTTCCCCAGGCCAGCACCCTCGCGCTGCGGAGCTCGTCGGTGATGTCGTCGAGCGTCACGACCACTCCCCTGCTGTCGAGGGACTGCGAACGGAACCGCCGCGCCCTGACCCTCACGCTCCGCTCTCCGTCCTTCAGTTCAGCGGTGTTTTCGTCCTCGTCACCCGCCAGAAAGCTTCGCAGCCAAGGTCCGAGAGCCTCGCCGAGCTCGCCGTCCTCCGGGACCGGGTCTCCCACCCTGATCTCCCTCCGCAGGATCTCGCCCGCTGAAGGGTTTACGAGGATCACATGGGCGTCGTCGTCGAGTGCGACCATCCCCGCGGACGCCTCGTTCATGATGTCCTGAGTGCGTCGGGTAGTGCGGTTCAGCGCGTCACGGGCATCCGCCAGATTCTTCACCATCTGGTTGAAGGCGGTGAAGACGACGCCGAACTGATCGTTCCGTTCGCCGGGCAGACGAACCGCCAGATCGCCCTTTCCCACGACCTCGGACGCCTTGCGCAGCTCTTCCATGGGAGAACTGAGCGCGCGACCGCTCAACCAGGCGAGCGAGAAAGAGAGCAGAGCGCCCACGAGGAGGGCGAAGGCTAGCAATTCGATCAGGTCGGTGGTCCGGATGGCCGTGGTGCCGGCCTGGAATGGAACCTGAGCCCCGAGGATATCCCCGTCGGGAAGCCGGCGGTAGGCGGTCACGTAGCGCCAGTCCCCCAACGAGGTCTCGGTGAGGCCGGCGACGCCTTCGCTGCCGTCGAGCCGGAGGTGCTCCCGCATCGGCATCCAACCCTCGTAAAGGCCGAGCTCCACCAGCTCCGACACCGATCCTCCGCCGCGCAGCTCCCCTCCCCGGTACTCTAGCAGTTCCGCCCTCACCTGGCGGGATAGGGCTTCGATTCTCTGGCCGGGCGCCGCCTCCACGGCGGCGAAGGATGCGACCGCATCCGACACCACCCTTTCGGCTATGACGCGGGCCGACCGCACCGCCGCCTGATTCAGGGTGCGGTACGCGAGGGTGCCGAAGATGGCCACGGCGAGCACGAAGAAGCCGAAGAGGGCCATCGTCACCCGCGCCCGGAACGAGCGCATGAGAGAGCCGGCGCTCAACCCCTCCGGAACGAGCTCCCCTGCCAGCGCTCTCCCGATCAGCCAGAACGCGAGAAGGAAGACGAAGCCGATCAGGAAGACGATGGTGCCCCGCGCGGCGATCATGAGCGCACCCGGCATCGCTACGCGATAGTGGGCGTGCAGAAGATCGTCCACGAAGCACAGGTCGCGGGTAACCTGCCAGACCGTCTCCGTCCGGGCCCAGTTCGGCGGTTCGCTGACACAAGGTCGGCCGTCCGCCAGCGAGTCCCGCGCTTCCAGAGGAGGAGGGATCAGGACGAGCTCGGATGCGCCCGCCATCGGCCAGCCGTCGCTGCTCGGGACGCCGCCGACCAGGGCTCCCAGCGTCGAGCGGACCGACCCCGCCGGCAGAGCCGCCGCGGTCACCGTGAGGACGGCGCCGTTCACAAGGGGGCGCACGACCAGGTAGTAGGCGTCATACCGGGATAGCTCGAAGACCCTGGTGCCTCCTGCGGCGGTGGCGATCGCCTCCTCTTCCAGAGCCATCAGCTCCCGGTGGCGCTCTTCGGTCTCCACGCCGATCCTGAGTTCCTCCCTGGAAGACCCGGCCGGGTCGTTCACCGCTATCCGCAGCGGATATCGCGACCGAGTCAGTCCGCTCGCTCGCCACGCCCCGTACATGACCTCGACCTCCGAAAGGCCCGTCGCCGTCAGGGAGTCCGCCGACTCGGCTAGGATTCGCAGCGACTGCTCGAGGTCGGGCTCGTCGACGGCTTCCAGCACGTTCAGCAGGTCGGCCCCGTCCTCTATCTCCGACTGCAGGGCGCTCGACCACACCATGGGTAGCGCCGCGCTCCCCCCCACGACCGCCGCAGAGGCCCACAGCAGCGCGAAACGCCCTCTCTCCGCCAAGCCGGAGAGTGCCAGCACGAACGCAAATCCCGTCAGCGCGGAGAGAGCGGGCCACCACTCGGGCAGGACGGCCAGATAGACGACCAGAGCCGCCCCGCCCGAAGCCGTTGCCAGAGCGAACAGAGCGCCGGCCACGCCGAAATAAAGCCGTCCGCGGGCCTTTCTCGGCTCGGCGCTTATGCGCAGACTGTCGCGAACCAGCCCCAGCGCCGCCGCGGTAACGAGAGTGAGCAGCCCTGTGAGCGCGACCGCGAACCCTATCATGCTCAGCCTGCCGTCCGCATGGCCGAGCGGACCCAGTCCGTCCAGGAACCAGACCGTCGCCCGCCACAGCCCGACCCCCAGAGCCATGGTCACGAGCCATGCCGGCAGGCGAGCCCTCACCGGACCGACCGCTGCCGCCAGCGCGAGCACGGCGCCGATCACCATGATGAAGCGGCCCAACGTCATCGGCACGGGCCCCTGCAGTCGGAACGTCTCCACATCGAAGAGCGTGGAGAGAGCGGCGAACTCGCCGACCGGGAAGGTCGCGGCGATTAGCAGCAGGATCGACGCCTGCGCCGGCGCTCCGAGGAACCTGCGCGAAGACCCCTTCGCGAAGCGACGCGGGTCGCGGACGGCGAGCAGCATCCATGCAAGCAGAGCCATGACGGCGATGCGCAGACGCCACGGATCGAGTAAGCGCGCCGCCCGTTCGTTCGGGACGGGCTCGTCGATCGTGACGCTGAAGAGGACGCTGTCGTCGGGAAGCGACGTCAGCACGGTACCCTCGACCGCGCCCTCGGCGACCGGCTCGGCTGGGCCGGATCCCGGCCGGGTCATCGGGACTCGAACGTCGCCCAAGGTCACGTCGAAGGTCGTCTCGCCGGAGATCCCAGGTCGCGTCACGGAGACCCGCTCGCCCACATCCCGTGCGAACTCGGTTGTGAAATCCCCCGGCCGTGCCACCAGAGCGGGCGAGAGATCCGTTCGGATCAGCAGCGCCGCGACTGCGGTTTCCCCGCTGCCGGTGATCGCCGCGACATGGAGGTAGGCGAACAGGGGCTGGTCCAGGTACGAATAGAGATTGAGACCGCCCTGCACCTCCGGCGGGACCTGTCCGCGGTGCACGCCGTCCCAGGCAAGGAGGTTGGCGGTGGACGAGTAGAGCGCGAGCGCGGCCAGACCGGCCTCAGAACGCAGGGTCCGGAGAGGGGCGGCAGCGTCCGTGCTCACCGGCCCGCTCCTGAGCTCGGGCATCTCATGGAGGACGACCGCGGCTTCGTAGGCACCGGCGACCCGATCGCTCAGCCGCTCCCTGAACTCGTCTTCAAGCCACTCGCTGCGACTGTTCCAGTAGGCCTCCCATCCGTTAACGGTCTCCGCCGCCCTGTGATCGACCCAAAAGGCTGCGGTCACTCCCAGGAGAGCAACCGCGATCCCGAGAGTCCAGGTCACATTCCTCAGCAGAAGACGTCCCGCCACCAAGATCCCGACTCCGGCCGCCGCAGCGAAGAGCGCGCCGCTCCACCCGAGCGCGGCCCAGAGAGACAGGCCGCCCACTCCGATCCAGGCGCCCAGCCAGGCGAAGGTTTCGACGGTGCGTCGAACCGGCCCGGGGCGGCGGGCCGACCGCGTTCGTTCGGAGGTTGGTGAATTGGGCACCGGCGGCGGCTATTGAGAAAAGGAACCGGCTTGGACGGCTAGCGTAGGGAGTGGCATGAGGATGAAGATACCGAACCGGAGGGTATTGCACGCGACGGCATGGCTGATCCCGCTCGCCGCCTCCGTCTCGACGACGCCCGCCTTCGTGCGAACGGGCTTCCACGCGTCGCAGGTCGGGGTGATGGACGAGGGCGCTTTCCGCATAACGGTTGAAGGCGTTCCTGTCGGTACCGAGGAGTTCGTGATCCGCAGCCTCGGCGACGCCTCGGGCGCGTATCTGGCCAACGCGAGAGTGGAACTCGGGGGCAGTGTCCGGACCACGATTCTGAGGGCGAGCGCCCCGGACGGCGAGAGCGAGGTCTACGAGCTCTCTTTAGAGGGCGATCCCGAGTCATTCACCGTATCGATCCCCGCCTTCTCGACTCCTCGCTTCAATTCGACTTACACTTCGGAATACGGCCAGGAGACGAGGGAGTACGCGGGCAATCCTCTTACTCGGGTGCTGGAGGCGCAGGTCGCCCACCATCACTTCTTTCTGGCCGCTCTGGAGCCTGGGGAGGTCGTCCCGGTAATCGTCCCGGGCGAGCGCAGATCGGGGCGGATCGAGGTCACTGCGGAAGAGGATGACCTGTTGACCGTCGGCGGAGTCGAACTCCCAACCCGCAAGGTCGCTTTCGCGGGCATGGGAGAGGGACACTTCGTCTGGTTCGACGCCCGGAATCGCGTCATCCGGGTCGAGATCCGGGAGCACCGGTATGTGGCGGAACGAACCGAGGTAGGGACCGGAGCGCTCAGCGTTTTTCGCCGCCGAGTGTCCGAAACCATGCCCCTCGGCTCTCCGTACCTTCCACAGTCGTAACCAACAGGGACTCAAGGACCAAGGAACCTCTACGTATGCTCACCACGCCGCCGGCGCTCCGTCGGCACGCGCTGTTCGTTTGCGCCGTTCTCTCGATCACGGCCTCCGGTGTCGCCGCTCAGGCGACAGCTCGAGGCCCGCTCACCCTCGACGACGCCATCGGCATCGCCACGCGCAACAATCCGACCTACCTCCAGTCCACCAACGACCATCGAGTGGCGGATTGGGACGTTCGGAACGCCTATTCCGCATTTCTGCCGTCGATATCCGCCAACACGGGCGTCTCGTGGCAGGGAGGCGGTGAACAGCGCTTCGGATCGCTCACGCTCGGCGACCTCGGGTACGCCAATCAGCCTTCGTACTACTTCTCCAACTACGGACTCAGCCTGGGGATGGGGTTCTCCTTCGCCAGCCTCAAGGGACCCGCTCAGGCCAAGGCGAACCGCAAGGCCGTCGCGGCCGCCGGGGCGACGGCCAACCACAACCTGGTATCGCAGGTAACTCAGGCCTACGTGGATGTTCTGCGCCAGATGGAGGGACTCAGGCTCGCGGAGCTTCAGCTCGAAAACGCGGCCTTGAACCTCGAGCTGGCCGAGGGCCAATTCGAGGTGGGCGCGGTGACTTCCATAGATGTGGGAACCGCCGCCGTTCAGGTTGGACGCGCCGAAGTGAGCGTCCTCCAGGCCGGGAACGCCGTCGAAACCTCCCGTAGAAGGCTGCTCCAGCAACTGGGGATCACTGGCGATCCCGAGTTCGTGCTCACGACCACCTTCGAGCTCGAGGAGCCGCTATGGGAAGAGCACGAGCTCATCGACGTCGCCTTCGTCGAGAACCCCGTACTGATAGCCGGCCGAGCGAATCAGGAGGCGGCCGATCTCGGGGTCGAGATCTCGAGGACCGCCTACCTGCCGTCTTTTTCCGTCTCCACCGGCTGGAGCGGATTCACCAGACAGGCCAGCTCGGTCGACGGCCAGATCGCTCAGGCGCGAGCTGCGGTCGCTTCTCAACGGGCTTCCTGCGAGACCATCAACGATCTCTACTCGCGCCTGGCCCGTCCCCTCCCCCCCCAGGACTGCTCGGGAATCGAGTTCACCGACGCCACCCGTCGGGCAATCGAGGACGCCAACTCCCAGTTCCCCTTCAGTTTCCAAGGCTCTCCTCCGTCCGTCTCCTTCAATGTGAGCGTCCCAATCTTCCAGGGGCTGGGCAGGGAGAGGAACGTCGAGGCGGCTCGGGTTGCGAGCCAGGACCAGGCGCACCAGTTGCGCGAGCGGGAGCTGGCCGTGACCGCCGACATCCTGATAGCGGTCGGCAACGTCAGGACGGCATATCGGAGCGCGGAGCTCGAGTCCCGCAATCGGGATCTGGCCGACACCCAGCTCACGTTGGCACGGGAAAGATACCAGTTGGGCGTCATCACCTTCGTTGAACTAACCAACGCGCAGACGCTGTTCGCCCAGGCGGAACGCGACCGCGCCATCGCCTTGTTCGCATATCACGACGCGGTCACGGCTCTCGAGGCGTTCGTCGGTCGCCGGCTGCGCTGACCCCCCATTTTCTCCAGCCTCAGGCACATGAGCAACACACTCAAGGCGATCATCGCCGTAGGCATAGTCGGCATTCTGGCCGCCGCCGCCGTAATCTCCCGCAACCGAGACGACTCGATCGGCACACTCGTGCGAGTGGCCACGGTCGAGGCCCGCGATCTCTTCCAGTTCGTGGAGGCCAGCGGCAACATCCGGGCCGTGCGCACGGTCGACATCAGCTCCGACGTTTCCGCCAAGGTCACCGAGGTTCTGGTGGAAGAGGGCGACTACGTCAAGAGCGGGCAGGTGCTCCTGCGTCTGGAGCCCGACCGCTACCAGGCCGCCCTAGACCGGACCGAGGCCGCGCTCGCCCAGTCGAACGCCGGTCTCCAACAGCAGCAGGCCAGTCTCGCGAGCGCAACGCGCGCTCTCGAAAGAATGGAAGGCCTCGATGCCCGCGGCGGCAACGGTCTCGTTTCCGACCAGCAGCTCGAGGACGCACGCACGCAGTTGCAGATCGCGGAGGCCAACGTGTCCTCGGCCCGCCACGGCGTCGAGCAGGCCGAGGCCGCGGTGAGCGAAGCCGGGGAGGAACTCTCCAAGACCGTCTTCACCGCCCCGATGGACGGCCGGGTCACCCGCCTCAATGTCGAGGAGGGAGAAACGGTCATAATCGGGACGATGAACAACCCCGGAAGCCTGGTGCTCACCATCTCCGACCTCTCGGTAATGGAGGTCGTCGTCAAGGTCGACGAAACCAACGTCCCGGACATCTCGATCGGCGACGACGCCGTCGTGGCCATCGACGCCTTCCCCGAAATGGAGTTCCTCGGTACGGTCACGGAGATCGGCAACTCGGCCATCGTGCCCCCGTCGCAGCAGAACACCGGCACGCAGGCGGCGATCGACTTCGAGGTCGTGATCACCCTCGCTCCCACAGGGGTCGAGCTCAGGCCCGACCTCTCCGCTACGGCGGAAATCGTCACCGAGCGGCGCGTGGGCACCCTCTCGGTGCCCTTCATCGCCCTGACGGCCCGCGAAGGGGACGGCGGCATGATCAGGCGGGACGACGGCAACGAGGAAGAGACCTCCGTCGGCCTCAATCGGAGCTTGTCGAGCACCGAGGAGGAGGCCGAGCCGGTCGAGGGCGTTTTCACGATCGAGGGCGGAATCGTGACCTTCACACCGGTTGAGGTGGGGATCACGGGCCGCGACTACTTCGAGGTCGTGGCCGGAGTCAGCCAGGGCGACTCGGTGGTGGCGGGGCCTTATCAGGCTGTGCGGATCCTTGACACGGGCGACCGGATCCGGGTCAGCGACAGGCCGGTGGTCAACTGACGTGAACGTATGGGAAGGCGTTCGCCTCGCCATGCAGCAGATACGAACCCAGAAGATGAAGAGCGTCTTCTCGCTTCTCGGCGTCATCCTCGGCATCACCTTCCTGATCACGGTGGTAACCGCCATCGAGGGGATCGACCGTTACATGCGCGAGGAGGTCACCTCCCAAATCTTCGGCATCAACACGCTCACCGTTCGCCGCTTCCCGGACGACCTCAGCAGCGACGAGTCCGTGGTCCGCCGTCGGCAGCGCTTCCCCAGACTCAGAACCCGGGAGGCCGACGCCATCCGAGAGGAACTCGCCGTTTCCGCTTTGGTGGCCATCGAGAGCGACGCCTCGTCGGAAGTGGTGGCCGACAACGGACGCACCGCCAGCAACGTACGCCTGGTGGGCTCCTCGCCCGAGGCCTTCGCCATCCGGAGTCTCGACGTGGCGAGAGGCAGGGTGTTCGGCGATCAGGAGGCTCAGCGCGGGCTCCCGGTAGCGGTCGTTGGCAAGGAAACCGCCGAGGTTCTCTATCCTCAGGAAGAGGCGGTCGGACGGCGGATTCGGCTCAGGGGCACTCCGTACAGAATCATCGGAGTCCTCGAGGAGCGCGGCTCGCTCTTCGGCCAGTCGTTGGACAACTTCGTCTACGTACCTGCCACCTCGCCCCTCCAACGCTGGCTCAATCCGCTCGGGGTCGTCGACGAGATCATCGTTCAGCCCTTGGATCCCAACGATGTTGCGCTGACCCAGTCCGAAGTCGAGGGCATCATGCGGGTTCAGCGCCGGCTCCGCCCGTTCGAGGAGAGCAATTTCGCGGTCGAGACCTCCGAGGACGCCATCAGCTTCTGGAACGACATCTCGCGTGTGCTCTTCACCGCCCTGCCCGGCCTGGTCAGCATCTCGCTCGTGGTCGGCGGGATAGTGATCATGAACATCATGCTCGTCTCGGTCATGGAACGGACACGCGAGATCGGCGTGCGCAAGGCTCTCGGCGCCCGCAGACGCGACATTCTGACGCAGGTGCTCATCGAGTCGGTCACCCTGACCACGGTGGGCGCCGGGCTCGGCGTCGCCATGGGAATCGGGATCGCCATGCTGGCTGCCGCTCTATCGCCGCTGCCCGCCGCCATCTCGCCCCTCTGGGTGACCATCGGCGTAGTGCTTGGCATCGCGGTCGGGATCGCCTCCGGGGTTTACCCCGCCGCCCGGGCCGCGAGAATGAACCCCGTGGACGCACTCCGCTATGAATAGGAAACCGACGACTCTCGGGCGCCGGATCACCGGGCTCTGGGAAGGCCTCGTCATAGCGTTCTGGACAATGCGCGACAACCTGGTGCGCACCGGCCTTACGATCCTGGGCGTCGCAGTCGGCGTGTCCGTGGTCGTTGCGATAGCGGCGCTGGTGGTCGGGATCCGGACCTCGGTGGTGAGCGCCGTCGAGTCTGCGGGCCCCGACAACTTCTCCGTCGTACGCTTCGACTTCACCGCCGTGCGCATCTCGGACGAGGGCAACAACAGGCCGCCCTGGTGGAACAAGCCGCAGATCACCCCGGAAGAGGCTCGTCGAATCCGGACTCTCCCGGCCGTCCAGGAAGCCCTCTACACGATGGATTTTGGAGTCGGCTCGATGGAGGCTTTGGGCAATCGAGTGCGGGAGGCCCAGGGCAGCGCCGTCTCCTCAGGCTGGAGCGCCTACTCGCCCGGCGACTTCATCGCCGGCAGAGATTTCACCGAGTCCGAAGTAAGCGCCAGCCGCGCCGTCGTCGTCATCTCGGAAGATCTGGCGACCGAGCTCTTCGGAGAGCGCGACCCGATCGGACAGCGCGTGCGGGTCTCCACGTGGCGCACACCGCAGGTGCCCTTCACGGTCGTCGGAGTCTATCGCATGGCCTCCAACATTTTTTCCGACGCCTTCGGCGAGTTCGCCGTCTTCCCGTGGAGCACCGTGCGCAAGCGGCTGCGCGAGTCGTTCTGGCAAGCCCGCATCGACGTGGTGCCCGCCGACTCGGTCACGAAGGCGGAGGCCGAAGACCAAGTGATCACCGAGCTGCGCCAGACGCGCAGGCTGCATCCCGCCGACGAAAACAACTTCGCGCTCCTTTCCAGCCAGCAGATCCTCGACCTCTTCAACCAGATCACCGGCATCCTCTTCCTCGTGATGCTCGGGCTCACCTCGGTAGGCCTGCTCGTCGGCGGAGTCGGCGTGATCGGCATCATGCTCATCAGCGTGACCGAGCGCACGAAGGAGATCGGTGTGCGCAAGGCGCTCGGCGCCACCCGGGGCGAAGTGCTCTGGCAATTCCTCACCGAAGCGTCCGCGCTGACTGTGGCCGGTGCGGCGGTCGGCATTCTCGCCGGTTGGGGCATAGCGGAGGGGGTCGCCCGCTGGACCCCGATTCCAGCCCAACTCCAGCTCTGGTCGGTCGCGGTCGCACTGGCGATGGCCGCGCTCACCGGCATACTTTTCGGGCTGGCGCCAGCTCTCAAGGCCAGCAGACTCGATCCCGTGGAAGCGCTGCGCAGGGAGTGACCGCCGTCGGGCTCGACCTCCTGGCGGTCATGGCGCATCCGGACGATGCCGAACTGCTTTGCGGAGGCTCTTTGGCCAAGGCGGCCGCTGCCGGTCGCAGGGTGGGCGTTCTCGACCTGACCGCAGGCGAGATGGGTAGTTCGGGTACGCCGGAGATCCGGCTCGAAGAAGCCGCCCGCGCCGCTTCCGTTCTGGGCGTGAATCTGCGTCTGAACGCCGGTCTTCCCGATGCCCGCATCGTCGTGGATCCCGATTCGCTCTCGCTCCTGACGGGTCACCTTCGCAAGCTGCGTCCGCGAGTCGTGGTCACCCACTGGACAACGGGCAGGCACCCCGACCACGAACGGACCGCCGAGCTCGTCAGGCATGCTTCGTTCCTGGCCGGCCTTCGCAAGTACCGGCCCGAGCTAGGTTCCGCCTTCCGCCCGCACAAGCTAGTCCACGCCACCGCCTTTCGCGAAGACGCCGACCCTCCCGACTTCGTCGTGGACATCTCGAAACACGTCGAGGCCCGCATGGCGGCGATGGCCGCCTACCCTTCGCAGTTCGAAGGGGCGACCGGGATGGGCGAGGTCTTTCCGGGCGGAGATCGCCCGATAGCCGAACAGGTTCTGGCCAAGCTGGCGCACTACGGTTCACTGATCCGAGCGCGCTACGGCGAACCCTTCCGCGCACGGGAAGCCCTGGAAGTGCACGATCTGGCTGAGCTGCGCGTATCGAGCTTCTGATGGGCTAGCAGCCCCCGGCCAAAGCCTCCCGCAGCAGCGCGACTCCGCATCCGCCCTGGATGCCGCGCTCGGCGCTCGTGCGAGTATCGCCGCAGGCCGCTAGATTTCGTCATGCCGTCAGTCTATCTCGATAACGCCGCGACCACGCCGGTCCGCGAAGAGGTTCGGGAGGCCATGCTTCCCTACCTGTACGGAACCTTCGGCAATCCGTCGAGCCCTCATCGCTGGGGACGGGCTGCGGCCAAGGCGCTGTGGGAGGCCCGGGAGCGCGTGGCCGGCGCCATCGGTTGTCTGCCCGTCGAGGTGTACTTCACCAGCGGCGGAACCGAAGCCGACAATTTGGCGGTGGTCGGCGGGTGTCGGCAGCTCCACAAGAGCGAGGGGACTCCGCCGACGGTCGCGACGACCGTTGTCGAGCATCACGCCGTGCTCGACGCGGTGAGGCGCACCGCCGGAGAGGGCGATGCCGCCGCTCCCGCATTGGAGCTCGGTGTCACGGCCGACGGCGAGCTGGAGATGGACAGGCTGACGGAGGCTCTTGAGGACGGCCCCTGCATGGCGTCGATCATGTGGGTGAACAACGAGACCGGAATGATGCTGCCGCTTGCCGAGATCGCCGGGCGATTCGCCGAGCGGGAAGGCTGCATGCTCCACACCGACGCCGTCCAGGCCATCGGAAAGACGGACCTCTCCCTCCGGAACCTGGCCGTGGACATGGTCTCGATCACGGGTCACAAGATCTACGGCCCCAAGGGCACCGGCGCACTTGTCGTGCGAAGGGGCACCAAGGTCGCGCCCCTGCTGGTCGGCGGAGGCCAGGAGCGCGGACTCCGGCCCGGGACCGAGGACGTGGCGGGAGCCGTCGGCTTCTCTTTCGCGGTCGATCTGGCGGAGGCCGAGCGAGAGGAGCGCTGCGCTACGGTGACCGCCTTGCGCGACCGGCTCGAGCGAGAGATCGTACGGCGCTACCCGGGGGTCACCGTCAACGCCGTCGCCGCAGCTCGCGTAGGCTCGGTCACCAGTCTGCACTTCCCCGACGTCAACACCCAGTCGATCGTGTTCGGTCTCGACATGGAAGGGATCGCCTGCTCCGGAGGATCCGCCTGCTCGAGCGGATCGAGCGGCAGCCACGTTATCGACGCTCTCTATCCCGGACGAGGCGGAGCGTCGGTGCGCTTCTCCCTCGGTCGCGACACGACCGACGACGACATCTCCCTCACGCTGGAGGCCGTCGAGCGCGTGATGGCGCGGCGGTCGTGAACCGCGTGCTGATGGCCATGTCCGGCGGAGTCGACTCCTCGGTCGCGGCCGCCCTGCTCGTGGAGAAGGGCTACGAGGTGGTGGGAGCCACGATGAAGACCTTCTGCTACGAGGAGACGCCCGAGAACCCGCGCACCTGCTGCGGTCTCGACGGCATACTCGACGCGAGGCGAGTGGCCGACAGGTTGGGCGTGCCGCACTACGTCTTCGACGTGGAAGAGGACTTTACTCGTGACGTCATCGACGACTTCGTCGAGGAGTACGCCCTCGGCAGAACTCCGAATCCGTGCGTCAACTGCAACGGCACGACCAAGTTCGCCGGCCTCCTGGAACGAGGCGAGGCCCTCGGTTGCGACACGATCGCCTCCGGCCACTATGTGCGCATAGTCCACGAGGGCGGTCGCTCCCGCCTGCTCCGAGGGCTCGATCCCGCCAAGGATCAGTCCTACTACATGTGGGGCGTTCCCGCAGAGCTCCTGCCTCGACTTCTCTTCCCGGTGGGTGAGCTGACCAAGGCCGAGGTCCGCGAACGGGCTCGAGCGCTCGGGCTCGCCACCGCCGAAAAGCCGGAGTCGCAGGACATATGCTTCGTCCCTGCCGGAAGCTACCGCGACCTGCTCGCACGGAGGCTGCCGGCCAGACACCCGGCGCTCCAACCGGGACCCGTCGTTACCCGGAACGGCGACCTCGTGGGCCGGCACGACGGCTACTCCGGCTTCACCGTCGGACAGCGGCGGGGCCTGGGGGGCGGCATGAACGAGCGCATGTTCGTGCTGGAGATCCGACCCGAGACCCGGGAGGTCGTGGTCGGCGCTCGGGATGAACTCTATGCGAAGGGGGTCGAGATCAACAGTCTCAACTGGCTCGGCCCGGAGGCCGATGCGGGGGAGCGGCTCCGCCTTCAGATTCGCTACCGAGGCGCAATCACCAGCGGGACAGTGGTCGGCCGCGACAGCACGGGATCGGTGAGCTTCGAGTTCGACGAACCGGTGCGGGCGGTCTCACCCGGACAGTCGGCGGTATTCCTTACCGCAGCGGACGAGGTTCGAGGGGGAGGAAGGATCGAGAGGGCTCAGCGCCTCATGCCGGACGCCTTGGCGAACTCCTCCATCGCCGAGAGCTCGTCCTCGGACAGGTCCTTCGGTATGGTGACTCTGACCTCGACGTAGAAGTCGCCTCGACGCTCCCCGCGCTGGACTCCCCGGCCGCGCACCCGGAACTTGGTGCCCGACTGGGTTCCCGGCGGAATCCTGATCACGACCTTTCTGCCATCGACGGTGCTGACCTTCACTGCGGAGCCGAGCGTGACCTGCGCTAGGTTGACCGCCACCTTGGCGCGGACATCGAGCCCGTCTCGGTCGAAGAAGCGGTGGGGCTTGACCTTGAAAGTCACGAGGAGGTCGCCCGCAGGCCCGTCGTTTGCGCTGGGCTCGCCTCGGCCGGGAAGTCGAACCTTGGTCCCGCTGTCAGTGCCTTCCGGCACTTCGACACGCACGTTGCGGGGCTTGCGAAGCTCCCCCCGGCCCGCGCAAGTGTCGCACGGGGATTCGGGCCTCCTCCCTCTGCCCAGACAGGCCGGACAAGGTCGCTCCACCGCGAACTTGCCTTGCCCGAAGAATACCTTGCCGACCCCTTTGCACTCCCCGCAGGTCGCCAACCCGGTTCCGGGGGCGGCGCCCGAGCCCTCGCAGTTTACGCACTTCTCCGTCATGGAGAGCGCTACCGTGACCTTGCCCCCCCGAACCGCCGTCAGAAAAGGAATATCGAGCACGTACTCGACGTTGGCGCCCTTTGTCGGTCCCGCCGTTCGGCCCGAGCTCGGCTCGTCCGCCTGGTCCTGACCGAACAGGGAGGAGAAGAGGTCGGAGATATGGCCGAAACCGCCCTGGAGATCCTCGAAGGAGTAGTCGGAGGCGTTCCCGGCGGACCTCGCCCCGGTTCCGGAACGCCCTCCCGACGCCTGACCCAGCCGGAAAGCGCTCAGTCTGCGGATGTTGTCGTACTCTCGCCGTTTCTTCGGGTCGCTGAGCACGGAGTAGGCCTCTCCGACCTCCTTGAAACGCTCCGCCGCGCGACGGTCGTTCCGATTCTTGTCGGGATGGTGCTTCTTGGCCAGCGTGCGGTAGGCCGCCTTGATCTCGTCCTGAGAGGCCTTGGCTCCGACCCCCAGAATCCGATAGTAGTCCTTCCGCGGAGCGCTCATCACTTCTTGAACACGCCTACCCTGGCGGGGCGAATCAGGATGTCGCCGAGCCTGTATCCCTTCTGGACCACCATCGCCACGCGGTCGTCGTCGTCTTCCGACTCCGTCGGCACTCGGACCACGGCCTCCATGCTCACGGGATCGAAAACCTCGCCCTCAGGCCTGATGATCTCGACCTCGGCGTCCGCGAGCGAACGAGCGAACTTCTCCGAAACGAGATCGATGCCCTTCATGATCGACTCCACGCTCGCCTGATCGAGCTCCAGGGCGGAAACCCTGTCGAGATCGTCGAGGGCGTCGAGAATGCCGCGGACCAGATCGGCTTGAGCCCTGGCCCAGGCATTGAGCCGCTCGCGCTCGCTGCGCCTACGGTAGTTCCGAAACTCGGCGTGCAGCCGGAGGTTGCGTTCCTCGAGCTCCGCCACGCTGTCGGCGAGAGCTCCGCCCTCAGGCTCACCTGCGTCGGCAGATCCGTCTTCCTCAGCGCCGGCCGGCCGGTCTTCGCCTGTCTCCGCACCTCCGGGCTCAATATCGGATCCGGCAGCGCAGCTTCCGACTTCGTTGTCTTCGCCCGGTTTCGGTTCGGTGGTCCCTGTCATTTCTTCAACCTGTTGTTTGTGGCAGCGCGCGCAGGGCGCTCGTCACCGCCGCGTCGACCGAGGCGCGCCGCACCTCATCCCTTTCTCCCCCAAAGCGGTGCACCTCCGCACCCAGCTCTTCGCCGACCGCGACGCAGATCCAGACAGTACCCACGGGCTTTTCCGAGGTCCCCCCTCCCGGTCCCGCGATCCCGGTGACCGCGATGCCCACGTCGGCGCCCGCGACCTTCCGGACCCCCACCGCCATTTCCGCAGCCGCACGTTCGGACACGGCTCCGCAGGACGCCAACGTAGCGTCCCGGACGCCGAGAAGCTCCCGTTTCAAATCGTCGGCATAGGAGATCACGCCGCCCAGAAAGACCTCCGAGCTCCCTGGAACCGCGGTCAGCTCCGCTCCGAGCATCCCGCCCGTGCAGCTCTCGGCCACCGCCAGCGAGAGACCGCGACCGCGCAGAGAATCGACGAGAGCGGCGGCACCGGTCACGGCTTCGCCCCGAGGAGCGTCCGATAGCTCCACAAATAGTGCGCCATGGAGTAGATCGTGAGTACGAGCGCCGCAGCCAGGCTGACCCCCACAATGGCCTCGCCGATACCGCGAATCTGTATCCAGAGCTGGGAACTCCAGCCCTCCTCGGTAGCGGTCAGATTGAGCGGATACCACAGCAACGCCGCTCCGCAGAAGATCGATTGGATGAGCATCTTCCACTTCCCCGTCCAGTCGGCGCTGATCACCACGCCGATTTTCGCGGAGTAGAGACGGAAGCCGGTCACCAGCCCTTCCCGGCCGAGAATGACGAGCAGCGCCCATAGAGGAAACTCGCCCCACCAGGGCAGGAGTTCGGTCGGCGGACCGCGGTGCGAGATGGCGTAGATGGGCAGCAGGGTCGCCACCATGAGCAGCTTGTCCGCCACCGGATCGAGCAGCTTGCCGAGATTCGAGACCACCTTCAGGCGCCTTGCGAGGTAGCCGTCGAGAGCGTCGGAGAGTGCAAGGGCCACGAAGGCGGCGCACGCCCAGTACCGCCACGTGGTACCGGTCGAGAGGGCGAGCACGGGCACGACCGGGGTCGCCAACATACGTCCGATGGTGATGGCGTTGGGTACCCAGTTCATGTGCTTTCTCTTCTGCCCGAGAGAGCGCGCGCGATGGTGGCGCCGTCCACATATTCCAGATCGCTCCCGACGGGAAGGCCGCTGGCGAAACGCGTGACCCGAACCCCGAGAGGACGAAGAACGCCTTCAAGGTATACGGTGGTGGCGTCGTGTGCTATGTCCGGGGCCGTGGCGATGATGACCTCGTCCACTTTCTCCTCGCTCCCCCGAACGCTCCCCCGAATCCGGTCCAGCAGCTCGTCGACGCGCAATTGTTCGGGGCCGATGCCGTCCATGGGCGAGAGCCTGCCGCCCAGCACGTGATAGTGTCCGCGATACTCGCCGGTCCGCTCGATGGCCATCACGTCGTAAGGCTTCTCGACGACGCAGATCAGACCCTCGTCGCGACGCGGATCGCGGCATACCTTGCAGACCTCCTCCTCGGTGAAATTGCCGCACCGAGGGCAGGGGCTCACCCGTTCGGCGACTTCCAAGAGGGCTGTGGCGAGCCGCTCCGGGTCCGCGCGTGTGTTGCCCAGCAGATGATGCACGAGCCGAATCGCCGTCTTCCGGCCGATGCCCGGCAGGCGGGTGAACTCGTCGGTGAGGGTGTCGATCACCGACATGCGGTCCCCTGTCCTTGTTCCTGAGTCAGAGAGTTCAGGCGTGAGAGAGTTTCGACCCTTTAGGAGAGCCCCGGGAGCCCGGGAATTCCGGGGATGCCGGGGAGTCCGCCGGTCACCTTCTTCATCTCACGTTCGTAGACCTTCAGCGCCTGGGCCTGAGCTTCGCAAACGGCCGCGAGCACGAGATCCTCGAGCATCTCCACATCTTCGGGATCGACGCAGACTGGGTCGATCGCGATGGCCTGCACCGCTCCCCGTCCGTCCACGGTCGCGGTGACCATTCCGCCCCCCGAGGACGCGGACTGAGTGCTGGTGTCGAGGTCTCTTTGCAATTGAGTCATTTTGGACTGCATCTGCTGGCCTAACTGCATCAATTGGGAGATGTTCATCAGCTATCGATCGAGTGGACGGACGAGTTCCAGATCGAGCTCTTCTACCGCCGGTCGCAGGCCTGGTTCCAGCTCGAGCACCTTGTCGAGCGTGAGTCCGGGGGACGTCCGGGAGGATGTCGGGGGAAGCCCGGTTCGTCGCTTCGGTCGCTGCTTTCCGGTTCCTCGCGATCCGACCGATTTCTCGCCCGGCGAGCCGACCGACGCAGCATCCCGTGAATCGACCGGTTCCGGATTCCGGGCGACCCGGTGGAGGTCCCGTTCCGGCTCGGTGGAGGCAGGTCTGCGGGAAGCTGCGGTTTCCGCGCGGGGACCGGCGGCCTTGGCTTGGGGGGCCGGCGAGGGGGCGACGACGTGAGGGGAGATGGGCTTCGTCGTCTCGGGAAGCCGGCTCGGCCCGTGACCGCTTCCTTGGCTCGGGGCGGTCCCGGGCGCGGGCACCCCAGCCGAGCCATCGGGCGGATTCGATGAAGACCCGCTTCGCGGTGCGCCGCCCAGCGCTGCGATCACCTCTTCGATCTCGACGGCCCGGTCGAGGTAGCTCATGCGTAGGAGGAGCATCTCGACGAGAATGCGCGGGTTGGGACTGCGTCGGAGACTGCCTCGAGTCTCGAGTTCGGCCGCAGCGGAGAGCATCCTCACGAGATCGCTCGGCTCGAACCTGGTCGCTAGACCGGCAAATCGCGTATCGGAATCGCTCCCGGCGTCGGCCCCGGAAGGCGCGAGCCGCAAACGGAGCAAGCGGCGCAACATGTCCAGGAGGCCGTAGTAGAACTCGACCACGTCGAAGCCGTCGTCGCTGAGAGATTCGACGAAAGTGAAGACCTCGGCGTGGCGTCTCTCGGCGACGATGCCGAAAAGCTCGAGGAAGCGTTCCTCGTTGACGACCCCAAGCACGCCGCGCACCACCTCCGCAGTCATCTCCCCCCGGCTGAAGGAGAGAACCTGATCGAGGAGGGAGAGACCGTCCCGCATCCCGCCGTCCGCCTTGCGCGCGATCACCGTGAGAGCGGCGTCTTCGGCCGAGAGACCTTCTTCGGCGAGCACGTCCTTCATCCGCGCGACGATGTCGATCACCGAGATCCGTCGGAAGTCGAAGCGCTGGCAGCGCGAAAGTATGGGACCGGCCGCCTGCTGGATCTTCTGCGGTTCCGTAGTTGCGAAAACGAACACGACGCCCGGCGGAGGCTCCTCCAGAATCTTGAGCAGCGCGTTCCAGGCCTCGCGGGTGAGCATGTGGGCCTCGTCCACGATGTAGACCTTGCGCCTGGACTCGCCCGAGGGAGCGTACATGGCTCGCTCGCGCAGGTCTCGCGCGGCATCCACGCCCCGGTTGGAGGCGGCGTCGATCTCCACGATGTCGACCGATGCCTGACCCGCCCAGATGCTTCGGCAGCTCTCACACTCGCCGCACGGCTCGCCTGCTGTCTCGGACGACTGATCCGTACTGCGCAGCGGGCAGTTCAAAGCCATGGCGAGCACGCGCGCAAGGGTTGTCTTGCCCACGCCCCTGGGGCCGCAGAAGAGATACGCCTGAGCCGTGCGGTCGCCGATCACGGCACGACGGAGCGTGTCCGAGACGTGCTGCTGTGCCGCGACGTCCGAAAACGAACGGGGCCGGTACTTCCTCGCTAATGCAGTTTGCGCCAAGTCGGTTCCCGCGCCGGGAGAGAAAAGTGCCTCAGGCGCTCCACGGCACCGTCGTCCACGCTTACCGCTGCTGCCTGCGGGGCCCTGACGGGGTTCACGGGCGCGCGGCCCGCGGACCTGAGGCACGCGGAAATATAGTTTCTCGCGGCGGTGCGGTCAACGCCACCCGGGTCTCCAGGCGTCTTCGATGTGCTGGCAGCGGATCGTGCTGTTCCTCGGCAGCTCGACGGAGACGACGTCGAAACGCACATCGGCGTCCCAGAGCCGGCTCTGGACCAGATAGGCCCTGGCGACGAGTTCGATGTCTCGTCGCTTCCTCCACGTGATCGACTCCATGGGGCTTCCGAAGGCGGTTCCGGAGCGGGTCTTGACCTCGATGAAGGAGACCAGCGACTCCCGCCGGGCGACGATATCCACTTCGCGCCGCCCGAAACGGTAGTTTGTGGCCAGAATCTCCCACCCGCCGTCCTCGAGGTGACGCCTGGCTATGAGCTCGCCTCCGCGTCCGAGCAGGTGGGGCGGGAGGGCTCCGTCGGAGTTGGCATGGTAAGTCACAACATCCAAGTTCACCCTTCAAACGGGGCATTTGAATGTCGTTTTGGGACATCGTGCCGTGACGGGGCCTCCTAGACGGACCCCAGCCTCCGCCCGATCGACTCGGCGATGGCCGCCATGCCCGCCATCATCGCCTCCAACTGTTCGGGGTAGATCGACTGGGCTCCGTCGGAGAGCGCACGGTTCGGCGTCTGATGCACCTCCACGATCAGGCCGTCGGCGCCGGCCGCCACCGCCGCGCGGGCCATGGGCGGAACCTTGTCCCGCAGACCGGTACCGTGCGAAGGATCGGCGATGATGGGAAGGTGCGAGAGACCTTTGACGACGGGAACGGCGGTCAGGTCGAAGACGTTCCGGGTGTAGGGGTCGAAACTGCGCACCCCTCGTTCGCACAGAATGACGTCGGAGTTGCCCTCGGCGAGGACGTACTCGGCGGCCAGCAGAAACTCCTCGATGGTCGCGGAGAGCCCCCGTTTGAGCAGAACCGGCTTTCCGCACCTCCCGGCTCTTCTGAGGACGGGATAGTTCTGCATGTTGCGAGCCCCGATCTGGACCACGTCGGCGTACTGGGCCACCAAGTTCACGCCGTCGGGGTCGACGGCCTCGGTGACCACGGGCAGCCCGGTCTCCTCCCGGGCCCGAGCAAGCATCTCGAGACCGCGTTCACCGTGTCCTTGGAAGGAATACGGCGAGGTGCGGGGTTTGAACGCTCCCCCTCGGAGCGCGTGGGCCCCGGCGGCCCGGACCATGTGGGCGATCTCCAGAATCTCGCTCTCACCCTCCACCGAGCACGGCCCCGCGATCAGAGGCACGTGAGGACCGCCGAAGGCGACCCCCGCCCCGATGTTCACGATCGTGTCGTCGGCCTTCCACTCCCGTGACACTTGCTTGTAGGGGTGCGTGACAGGGATGACCTCCAGCACGCCGGCGAGCGCGGGCAGCCCCCCGGGATCCACTCCGCGACGATTGCCGACCACTCCGATGGCCGTTCTCTGCCCGCCCGGAATCGGACGCGCGGTGTAGCCCATCTCATCGATCGCGCGGGTCACGGCCTTGATCTGCTCCGGAAGCGCGTCACGCCTCATGACAACGAGCATCTTCGTCTCTTCTCCCTGGTTTGGCGGTGCGCCAGACGGCGAGTCCACGCTGAGCCGCGGGTGGTGCGTCAGGCTGCGGGTTTCTCCGAGCCGGATCCCCGGTCTTCGCTTAGAGGTTCGCCGTCCGACCGCATGGTGACGAGCGTGCTCGTACCGGCCTCCTCCATCGTGACGCCGTAGAGCCAGTCCGCCGAAGCGACGGTGCGCGGGTTGTGGGTGATGACTATGAATTGGGTGCGGTCCTTGAATTCGTCGAGCAGACGGAGGAAACGACCGATGTTGTGCTCGTCGAGCGTGGCGTCGACCTCGTCCATCAGGCAGAACGGAGAGGGCTTGACCAGGTAGAGCGAAAAGAGCAACGCGAGAGCCGTGAGGGCTCGCTCGCCTCCCGAGAGCAGCTCGATCCTCCTGAAGCGCTTGCCCCGCGGGCTGGCATGGATCTCGATCGGGGACTCGGGCGAGTCACCCATGCGCAGTTCGGCTTCTCCGCCGGGAAACAGCTTGTCGAAGACGCTGGCGAAGCTCTCCTGGACCGCCGTGAAGGTCTCGCCGAACCGCTTTTCCGCCGTTTGATCGATATCCCTGATCGCCTCCTGCAGGTCGGCGCGTGCCGCCGTCAGATCGTCGTGCTGCGAGTCCAGAAAGCTCAGCCGCTCCCGCGCTTCCGCGTGCTCCTCCACCGCGAGCACGTTGACGGGGCCGTGTCGCGTCAGGAGTCGACTGAGTCTGTCGCGCTCCTGGGCGAGCTCTTCGTTCGCGCCCTCCACCGTTTCGACCACTGCCAGGAGCTCGTCCGGTGAGCGTCCCCACTCGGCCCGCACGCGCTCTTCGATTAGCTTGACCGAACCCTGAAGCTCTCTGCGTTCCAACTCAAGCCGGTGGCTGCGCTCCTTCCGGTCGCGCTCGAGGCGGCGAACCTCGCGCAGATTTCCCTCGCTCTTGAGAAGGCGCCGCTTCAGCTCTTCCAGCTCATCGTCGGCCGCGGCGAGTTCGGCTGCGAGCCGGTCTCCGGCGTCGAAGAGCTCCTGCATGCGGGCCCGCCCCTCCTTCATGACCTTCTCACCTTCCTGGAGCCGACGGCGATCCGCGTCGAGCTCCCGCGCGAGGCGACGAAGCGTCGCCTCGACGCGGTCGTGTTCGGTGGTGATGGCGGTAGCTCGCTCCTGGAGGCGAGCGAGCTCGCCGTCGAGGCGCGCGCCCTCGACGGTGATCTCGGTCACCCGCGAGCGCACCTTCTCCCAGGCCGTCCGGACTTCGTCCAGCCCGGCCTGTTCGACCGCGAGCTTGCGGGTAAGCTCGGCTTCCTCGGCGGTCAGAACGACCAGTCGAGAGCGTGCGCTCTCGAGCCGCTCCGAGACCTCGGAACGCTCGCTCTCCACGCGTTCAATCTGCAGGGCGATCTCCTCCGCCACGCGCCGCGCACGCTCCTTGCCGAGAGAGAGCGCCGCAACCTCGTCTTCCAGCCGCCTGAGCTTCGCTCCGGCGGTGTCGAAAACGGCCTGGCCCTCCCTGACAGCCTCCGCCCGCGCCTCCGCCTCGAGCTTCCGCTTTCGGACGATCTCCCGCGCGTCGTCGACGCGGGTCCGTAGTTCGGCCAGTTCGGTCCCGAGACGACGAAGCTCGCGACGCCGTTCGAGGAGACCGGCCGCGCCCGCCGGATAACCCACTCTGTAGACCCCGCCTTGAAGGGTGGCTTCGAATTCGCCCACGTGCACGACGGCCGCACCGTCCAGCAGGGTCCTCACCCAAGCCGCTCCCTGTCCGTCCGCGACGATCCGGCGAGCGAGGTCGCCGTTCCGCTTCCCTTCTCCAACCAGCTCCTCCGCGTCGAGCGGCAACAAGGTCAGACCTCCGCCGCCCTTCCATTCCCGGGCGAACCACTCCCCCAGCCGCAGAGCCGCCGCCGCGTCGCTCACCACGACCGCCCGGGCGAGCTCGCCCAGGTGGGCCTCGACGAGCTCCATACCCTCGTCGTCACCGGTTATGAAGTCGGATAGCGGGCCGATCACGGATTCGTCTCCTAGAGAGAGGACCGCCCGCACCACCGGCTCGAAGCCCTCGCGGTCGCGTTCGAGACGGGCGAGCGCCGCGTGGCGGAGCTCGACCGTCTCGAGCCGCTCGGTGTGCGCCCGCTCGCGGCGGCGGGCATCTTCGAAGCGGGTGGTGGCCGAAACGGAAGCGGCACGAGCCGCCGCGAGAGCGGCTTCCGCTTCGACCTCGGCGCTTGCGGCAGCGGCCAGCTCAGCCTCCAGGTCGCCCTCTCCTTCGGTTGCGGTAGGCAGAGACTCGGAGCGCTCGCGCACGAGCGCATCGAGTCTCTGCCTCCCCGCAAGCAGCCTCTCTTCGCCCGCCTCGATCTCGCCGCCCAGCCCTGCGGAGAGCCGGGCGTTCTCACGCAGAGCGGCGGCGAGAGTTTCGACGGCGCGGCGAGCGGCGGCCATGCCCGCCCGCAGTTCCTCCGCCTGGTTCGCCGCCTTGCCGGTGCGGCGCCGAACCAGGCGGAGATCGGCCTCGACACCCTCGATTCCGGTCCGAGTCACCGCCAGCTCGTCGTTGAGCTCCTTTTGGCGGGCGAGTTCAGCGTTCCGCAGCTCCTCGCTTCGAGAAATGCGGGCCTCAGCCTGGACCGACCGTTCGTCCGCCACGGCCAGTTCGCGCTCGCAGCGCGCAAGCCCGGAGGCTGCCTCGCCCCGACGCTCGACGACCTTCGCTCGCGCATCGCGGCAGAGATCGACCTCCTTCCGGAGCGCCAGATGATCGGCCTCGGCGCGGACAAAAGATACCGCGTCGGGGCCGTCGTCACCTGCGGCGCCCCGGCCGGCGGCGGCGACCTTGGCGAGCTGATCGCGCAGGTCGTCGAGCCGACGCTCGGCGAGAGTGACATCGAGCGCCCGAAGCCTCGAACGTTGCTTCAGGTAACGTTCCGCCCTCCCTTTCTCCCTGGAGAGGCGACGTACGTTCTTCCGTATTTCGACACCTAGATCGTCAAGCCTCTGCAGGTCCGCCGCTACGGCGTCGAGCCGACGCTCGGTCACGGCTCGCCGGTCCTTGTACCGGCCGATCCCGGCGGCTTCTTCGAAGAGCGCGCGACGCTCGTCCCCGCGGGCGGAGATGATGGCGTTCAACATCCGTCCCTCGATGGCCGAGTAGCTGCCGACCCCGAGACCGGTGTCCCGGCAGAGGTCGACCACGTCCCTGAGGCGACAGACGGCACGATTGATGGTGTAGCGCGTCTTGCCTTCCCGATCGATGGAGCGTCCTATTTCGACCTCCGAGTGCGCCACCGGCAGGATTCCGTCGGAGTTGTCTATGGTCACCGCCACCTGGGCGCGGGCTGCGGGGCGGCGGTTACGCGAACCGTGGAAGATCACCTCCTGCATCTTCCGACCCCGGATATGGGTTGGCTTCTGCTCGCCCAGGACCCAGCGGATGGCTTCCACGACATTCGATTTGCCGCAGCCGTTGGGGCCGACCAGCGCCGTCATGCCGTCGTGGAATTCGACCGTGGTGCTGGTGGCGAAGGACTTGAATCCTGCGAGCTCCAGCCTCGAGAGTCTCATCTACGAAACCCCATTGCGGTAGCCGGGCCGGAAGCGAGAGTGGTCCACGGGCGCTGGACGGGTCGGGCTGTGGATCAACGCCCCCGCGAGACGCCGGTGATCGAAACGAGCGGGGCTTCGCCGAGGCCGGCTTCGGAGAGGATGCCCGCGACGAGCGCCGCCTCCGCCTGGCTGGAAAAGGCGCCGGCGTAGATGCGAGTCGCGAAGACGCCGTTCTCGAATTCGACGGTGACCGGGTAGGTCGGCACGCGCAGGTCGAGGAGTTCGGCCATCCTCGCGTCAACCAGATCGGCGTCCGCGCTCTC
>LXNJ01000248.1_pt1 | contig 38653 bp, 29 predicted proteins | sample 809081 | NCBI WGS metagenome assembly LXNJ01 (sample SAMN04870510, study PRJNA318959) | sponge metagenome | biome: sponge; feature: marine sponge reef; material: water | host: Petrosia ficiformis | place: Greece: Milos, Mediterranean Sea | collected 2013-05-29 | depth 5-7 m | reverse complement strand
ACCCCCGAGGACACCGTGTAATCCACCGACACGCCCCTACCGCTCGCCGCGCTCAGACTCACCGTGAACTCCACCGCACCAGCGGCCTCGGCCACCGACACGTCGGCGACCGCGCCCACCACCGGCGGATCATCATCATCAACAATCGTGCCCACCGCCGTGGCAGGATCCGACAAATCAGCGTTGTCCGCGCTCGTCAACGTGAACGTGAACGTCTCATCGGCCTCATCCAACGCATCATCAAGAACCGCCACACTGACCGTCTGCACCGAGTCACCAGCGGGAATCGTCAACGTACCGTTCGTACCCACATACGGCACCGTGTAATCCACCCCCGCCGTCGCCGTGTCACCCGACTCGCTCGACACCGTGTAATCCACCGACACGTCTTGAGTGCTCAACGCGTCCAACCTAACCACAAAGTCCAGCGTCACCCCACCAGCAGCATCAGCCTCACTCACCCAGTTGTCCGCCATGATCAATAGCGGATTATCATCATCTCGAATCGTCACAATCGTGGACGTGACAGATCCCAGAACGTCTTCAATGCTCCCCGGCTGGTTGGAGATCGTAAACGAAAAGGTCTCATCGGCCTCATCAATGGTGTCGTTGAATATCTGCACCGAGACCGTCTGCGTCAAAGCAGTACCACTGGCGCCGGCGGCCCAAGTCAACGAACCACTCTCAGCCGCGTAATCCGATCCAGCCTCGTTCGGTAATCCGGCGGCTGCCGTGACGTCCGCCGTCTCATAATCCACCGACACGGAACGGGTCGGCGACGCACCCAAACTCACCGAAAGCAGCAATTCCCCCTCATCCTCATCAACCTCAGTAGTTCCCGCTGTCAAGTCGACCGACGTATCATCATCGATGATCGTCGCCATCGCCGTGTCATCACGAATCACTGCGTTCGACGACGCATTTGACAATGTCAACGTGAACGTCTCGTCCACCTCATCAACATCATCACCGGTGACCGTCACCGAAACCCTCCGCGTCAACAGAGGCGCACGAGCAGCCCACATCAACGTCCCCTGCGCCGCAACATAATCCTCCCCCGCCACCGCCGAGCCGTTCGACGTCTCATAATCCACCGTGACCTCCTCGGCGGGCGACGTATTCAAACTCACCACAAAGCTCACTGTCACCGAAGTATCGCCAGAATCACCCTCGGTCACCGACGCGTCCGCCACGCTCAACGACGGATCGTTATCGATGATCGTGCCGGTCGCAGTGGCGGGAACCGGCAGAACGGCGTTGCGCGCATTAGTCAAGGTCAACGTGAACGTCTCGTCCACCTCATCTAGATCATCATCGTTGATCGTCACCGGGATCTTTATCATCAGAGCGGTGCCGCTGGCGCCCGCGACCCAGTTCAACGTCCCACTCGCGCCCAGATACGGCGCCACGTAGTCCCCCGAACCCGTCGAACCCCCCGTCGCCGTGCCGCCCCCCAACGTGTAACCCACAATCACAGCGCTCGCAGGCGACGCATCCAACGTCACGGAAAACTCCAAGATCCCCGCATCCTCTGACACCGACGCGCCTGCCACGCTCAGGCTCGGCAGGTCTTGCCCGTACGCGATGTGGCTGACGCCGGGCAGACCTCCCGTCGCGACGACGAGGACGACGAGCAAACGAAGAACCCGACGTCGCGAGGCGAGGCGACCGTACGCCCGACGAAACCCAACTGGCACCGCTCGCTGAGGTGCAGAGAGTCCGCTTACGGCCCGCTCCACTACGGCACCCCACCCAACATAGAATACGGTAGCTTCTCCTAGAGGGGCCTGTCTAGAGGGGCCTGTCAGGAATTGTGACGTGACAAGTGTGCTCGCGGTCGGCGACATGTCGGTGGCCGTTGCTCGCCACATTTCGTCGAAGCGGCATCAGGATCCGATGCGGCGCCCTGACCGACGACCAGCCCCGAGGCATCAACTAGAGTCCCGTGTCGGCCTTTTGGGCCGCAACCGCAGCATCGGGCGGTTGCAACACAACACGGTTGTCTCCGGCGCGGGCAGTCGAATAGATCGGGCCAGGCAACCCAATCAATCGGGAGGAAACGTGATCCGGATCAGTCGAGTCAGCAAACTCACCGGCGTGGCGCTGGCCATGGCTCTCGTGGCCGCCGCCTGCGGAGGCGATAGCACGAGTTCCGACACTGCCGCCCAGGCGATGAACGAGGTCCAGAGTGCCGAGGCCGACGCCGGGAACGCACTCACCGAGGCCCAGGCGGCCGCAGCCGCAGCCGCATCGGCGCTCGCCGCGGCCGAGGCCGCGCAGGCCGCGGCCGACTTGGCGCAGGCCACGGCCGAGGGCAACCAGGATGCGGTCGCCGCCGCCGAGGCTGCCCTGCAGGAGGCCCAGGCCGCGGCCGACGAGGCGAGAACGGAGGCCGCCGCCGCCCAGACCGAAGCGGATGAGGCCCGCGCCGCGGCCGAGGCCGCCGGCGAGGCTGCCGCAGCGGCCGGCGAGGAGCCGATGGACGAGCCGATGGACGACGCCACCGACGACATGGAGGGCACGCTCGTCCCCGGCCAGCCCGACATCAACGGCGACGGCGAGGTCCGGATCGGCGTCGCCAGCCCCGGCGACACCAACGACGGCGGCTTCTACCAGAGCTTCGTGGACGGCGCCCGTGCCGTCGCCGACGAACTCGGCTGGACGGTGATCGTGTCGGACTTCATCAACCCCGTCGACGCCGAGACGGCCCTGGCCGACCTGGCCCGCCAGAACCTGGACTTCCTCGCCGTGGGTGCCACCGAGTTGCAGGACGGCATCGACGCCATCGCCTGCGAGGAGGAGTTCGAGCACATCGCCTTCTACCTCAACGGCACCCTGACCGACGCGCACCCCTGCTACGGCCAGTCCAGCGACGACTACTTCGAGATCCACTGGCTGCTCGGCGTCGCGACGGCCCAGCTCCTGGAGCGCACCGGAGCCACCACGGCCGGCTTCATCGGTGGCCCCGAACTCGCCTTCGTGGTCGTCGCCGCCAAGTCCATGGAAGCCGGGCTCCAGTCGATCAACCCCGACTACGAGATGGTCGTCACCTACACCGGTGACTTCAACGACGCCGCCCTGGGCATCGAAGCCGCCCGAGCCATGCTCGACCAGGACATCAACGTAATCCACACCTTCCTCGGCGGTGCCATGTTCCCCACCGGCGGGTTCATCGCCGAGAACGCCGGCATGGCCCTGTCGGCCTCGGCCAACACCTGCTTCCCGGGATCGCCGTTCGCAGGAGCGTCGCTGTTCCCGCCGGGCGCCTACCTGGCGGCGAACCTGCGCGACTTCAACGCCGGCACCTTCCGCGAGGGTGTCATCCGCCCGTTCAAGGTGGGAATCGACCCCGAGGTTGGCGCCGTCCTCTGCGATCCCACCGATGAGGAGCAAGCCACCATCGACGAGGTCGTGGCCCGGATGGGTTCGGGCGAGTTGATCGCAGCGGAGTTGGTCGATCTGTCCGGCTAGGGCTCGGAACCATCCTGGTCCGGGCGTTACCAGAGGGGAAATGACTCCAGGTCCGGTTCTCGAACTCAACTCCATAAGCAAGCGATTCGGCCCGGTCACCGCCTGCGACCGGGTCGACCTCGCCGTCTCGCCGGGGGAGATCGTCGGCCTGCTCGGCCAGAACGGGGCCGGCAAGTCGACGCTCATGAAGATCGTGCTGGGCCTCGTGCCTCCCGACGCCGGCGAGGTGCAGGTCGGTGGCGAGGCGCAGACCATCCGCGACCCCACCCATGCCGCGTCCCTCGGCATCGCCATGGTGCACCAGCACTTCAGCGTCATCGACGCCCTGACCGTGTGGGAGAACGTGCACCTCGGCGCCGGCGGCCGCCTGGATCCGCGCCGGCTGCGGGACGAGGTGGCAGAGCTGAGTGCCGCCTACGACCTGGTCATCGATCCCGACGCCCGGGTGGGCGACCTCAACGTCTCGCAGCGGCAACGGTTGGAGATCATCAAGTGCCTGCGGCGAGACCCGGCGCTGATCATCCTGGACGAACCCACCTCGGTGCTGACCCTGGCGGAGTCACGGCGCCTGTTCGAGGTGCTGCGCCGGATGGTCGCCGATCGCCAGCGGGCCGTGGTCCTCATCAGCCACAAGCTCGACGAGATCCTCCACGCCACCGACCGGGTCGTCATCATGCGGGACGGGCAGGTGGTTGAGGAGAAGCCGACGTCCGCCGCTGACGCCGCCGGGCTGGCGCGGGCCATGGTCGGTCGGGAAGTGTCGCTGCGCACCGAGGCCTCCGCGCTGGGCATCCTCGGTGAACTCACCGCTGCCGGGGCCGACGACTCCGGCGCGGAGACCGGCGAGCCCGCCGAGGGCCCCGTGGTCCTGCAGATCCGCGGCGCAACAGCGGTCGGAGCCGATGGCCGGCCGCTCCTCGACGGGTTGAACCTGCACCTCCGCTCCGGGGAAATCCTGGGCGTGGCCGGGGTGGAGGGAAACGGGCAGGTGGCCCTCACCGATCTGCTCTCCAGCCTGCTCGAGCTCGACAGCGGGGAGGTGGGGGTGGCTGGGGAGGCCGTTCCCGCCGGCGTGCCGGGCGCCATGGGACGCGCCGGCATTGCCGTCATCCCCGAGGACCGGCACGCCTCGGGCTGCGTGCTGGACCTCACCGTGGCGGAGAACCTCATCCTCACGAACACGACCGGGGTGTCCCGCTGGGGAATGCTGAACAAGTCGCGCATGGCTCAACTCGCCGGCGAACTCATCGACCGCTTCGAAATCGCCACACCGTCGCCGGACATCCCCTTGCGCCTCCTGTCGGGGGGCAACCAGCAGAAGGTGGTGCTGGCGCGAGAGCTCTCCCACAACCCGAAGGTACTGGTGGCCTCGCAGCCCACCAGAGGGTTGGACGTCGGTGCCATCGAGTACATGAGCGAGCAGTTGCGCGCTGCCGCGGATGAGGGCGTGGCCGTGCTGTTGATCTCCACCGAGTTGGAGGAGATTCTCGATCTGGCGGACCGCGTCACCGTCATCTTCCGGGGTCGCCTCAGCGAGACCATGCCGCGGGGCGACATCGACCTGGAACAACTCGGTCTCATGATGGGCGGGCACGCCGCATGACTGCCGCAGGCCACTCCTCGGCGGCCGTCACCGGCAACGGCGCCGGCAGCAGCGGCGCCACACCGTCCGAGAGCGGTCTCGTCGGCCGCGTCGAGCCCCGCTCGGTGCGCCTCGCCTACCAGACCTCCTTCTTCGTGCTGTTCCTGGCCTTGGCGACGGTTGCCAGCGGAGCGCTGGTGGCCTTGGCGGATGGCTCCCCGACCGCCGTGCTCGACGCCCTCCTGGACGGGAGCCTGCGAAGCCCCGGAGCCTGGGGTCGCTCGCTGATCGAGATGGTCCCGCTGGCCCTCGTGGGTCTCGGCGTCGTCGTGGCGTTCAAGGCGGGCTCCTACAACATCGGCCAGGAGGGCCAGTTCGCCATGGGCGCGCTGGGCGCCGCGGTGGTGTCGCTGCTGGTGCCGGGCCCCGGGGCGCTGATCATGGCGCTGGCCCTCATCGCCGCAGCCGCCGCCGGGGGGTTCTGGGCGGGCCTCGCCGCGGTGGCCGAGGCGAGGCGCAAGGTGGACGTGCTGATCAGCACGCTCCTGCTGACCTTCGTGGCACCGAACGTGATCCTGTTTCTGGTGAGCCGCGACTACCTCCTGCTGGACACCACCGAGTCGAACAACCGGCTCGCCTCGCAGAGCGAGAGGATCGCCGAGGGGGTGCGCCTCCCCAACCTGGAGATCTTCGGGAACAAGGTCCACGTGGGTGTGTTCGTGGCCCTGGTCGTGACGGGACTCGTCGCACTCCTGTTGGCCCGCAGCGTGTGGGGTCTGCGCTTGCGCACGCTCGGCCTCAGCACCCGTACGGCCCGGCGTGCCGGCGTGCGCCCGGGTGTGGTGGGCGGCGGGGCGCTGGTGTTCTCCGGCGCCGCGGCGGGGCTGGCGGGCGGGATGCTGCTGAGCGGCGCTGCATTCCGGCTGCGGGCCGAGATCGCCAACGACTTCGGCTGGCACGGGCTGCTGGTTGCGCTCGTGGCCCGGTTGAACGCCGCGGCGATCCTTCCGGTCGCCTTCTTCTTCGCCATGGTGCGCACCGGCGGCGGCTTCCTCACCGCCACCGGCGTCTCCCGCACGGTCACCGACGTGGTGCAGGCCCTCTTCGTGGTCGCCGCCCTGCTCCCGGCCGCCCTCATGTTCATCAGGGACCGCCGGGCCGCCCGCCGGATGGCTCTGCGCTCGGTCTCGGACAGAGCACCATGATCGGCAACATCGAGACCATCCTCGAGCCGACGGTTCGGCTGGGTGTCCTGCTGCTGTTCGCGGCGCTCGGCGAGTACGTGGCCGAGCGGGCCGGCACCATCAACATCTCCCTCGAGGGGATGATGCTCAGCGGCGCCTACGGAGCCGCCCTGGTGTCGTCGCTGACCGGGTCGCCGGTGATCGGCATTCTGGCCGGCATGGCCGCCGGGCTGGCCATCGCCTACATCCAGGCGCAACTCAGTCACCGGCTCGACATCGACCAGTTCGTCGTGGGCATCGCCCTCACCACGCTCGCCGTCGGCCTGACGACCTTCCTGTTCATCGAGGTCGAGATGACCTCGGGCCGGCTGCACGAGTTCCGCATCCCCGGACTCGCCGACATCCCGATCATCGGCGAGGCGTTCTTCGGCCAGGTGTGGCTGACCTACCTCATCGTGCCGGCCATCTTCATCGTCCGCTGGGTGATGACACGGACGTCGTGGGGGCTGGAGTTGCGCGCCGTCGGCGAGAACCCACCAGCCGCGGACGTGAGCGGCGTGCCGGTGCTGGCCCGGCGCCGGCAGTCGATCTACGTGTGCGGTCTGCTGGCAGGCCTGTCGGGCGCCTACCTTGCCGTCGGCCTCGTCGGCGGGTTCTCGCAGAACATGACAGCCGGCAAGGGATTCATCGCCATCGCCGCGGTGCTGTTCGGCGGCTGGCGGCTCTGGGGCGTCGTTGCCGGCGCACTGCTCTTCGGGTTCGCCGACGCCCTGGCCGTCGCCCTGCCGGCGGTCGGTGTCGAGAACGTGCCCGGCGCGCTGCTGAACTCGCTGCCCTACGTGCTGGCGTTCGCGGGCCTGCTCGTCTTCGCGGCGCGGGCCCGCAAACCGTCCGCTCTCGCCGTACCGTTCTCCCGCGGCGTGAGCTGATCCTGCCCACGAGCATCCGGAGGTCCGATGAACCCCAATCGCGCGATCACCTTCGATCCCGCCGAGAACAGCCCGATGGACTGCCAGTTCCTGCTGTCGCAGCTGGTGGTGCCCCGCCCCATCGCCATGGTGTCCACGCGCAGCCCGGAAGGCATCGCCAACATCGCCCCGATGAGCTACTACCTGCCCATCACCGGCGACCCCATGCTGATCGGCATCACCATGGGCCTGCGCGAGGACGGCGGCCTGAAGCACACCTACCAGAACGCCATGGCTTCGGGCGACTTCGTGGTGAACGTCACCACCGAAGTATTCCGCGATCAGATCGAGGTGGTCGCCATAGAAGGGCCAGCGGACTCCGACGAGTTCGAGTTGACAGGCTGGACCCCGGTGCCCGCCACGAAGGTCGCCTCGCCGGCCATCGGCGAGGCCGTGGCCCGCCTGGAGTGCGAGGTGCGTCAGGTCGTGGATCTCGGGACGCCGGACGTGCCGTTCGGCGAGGTGCACCTCGTCGTGGCCGAGGTGGTGTGGGCGGTCTACGACGAAGCGATCTGCAACGAGCGCGGCCGCATCGACCCGCTGCGGCTCGGCGCCATCGGGCGGCTCGGGCTGCGCTCGTTCCTGCGCACCGTCGACGAGGGCACCTATTTCCTGCCGCGGATCCCGTGGGGCGAGTTCATCGCCTCGCGGGACGGGGCCTCGAACGGGACCTGAGCGGCGCCGAGGCCAAGTCATGCCGCGGCACGCCTCACTCACCGTTCCGGCGAAGGCTCCCGTCATTCCGGCGAAGGCCGGAATCCATTGCCAAGCCGCGGCGAGTGCGCCTGCCGGCGCTTTCGCAGCGTTCTCCTAACGAGGACAAGGGCCGTTGTCGCCGCCCATGCTCACGATCGAGCGCCCACGCAATCCTGACGGGGCGATCGCAATCCTCGCCGGCGCCGGCGACGTGCGGGTGCTGGCCGGTGGGCAATCCTTGGTACCGCTGCTGACGCTGGGATTCGCGGCACCCGATGTCATCGTCAGCCTCGACCGCTGCGAGGAACTCGCCGACCTGACCGGCGAGGGCGGGGCCGCCACCATCGGAGCCATGGTCACGACCCGGCGCATCGAATCGGACGCCGCGTTGGCCGCCCGCTGCCCGCTGCTGGCGACAGCGGCTGGCAAGGTCGGCTCACCTCACGTGCGGAACTTCGGCACCCTGGTGGGCAACCTGTGCCACGCCGACCCCGGCAGCGACCTCATCCCCGCCGCCCTCTGCCTCGACGCCGAGGTGGAGGTGCGTTCTGTCCGTGGCTCGCGCCGGCTGGCAGTGGACCAACTCGTCGTGGCCCCGTTCGTCACGTCCCTGGCAACCGACGAGTTGGTTCCGACCGTCCGGGTGCCGTTGCTCGACGACAGTTGGGGACACGGCTACCGCAAGCTGACGCTGCGTGCCGGAGATCTGGCCGTCGCCACGGCCGCTGTCCTGCTGCGAACCGAGGACAGCACGATCATCGAGGCACGGCTGGTGGTGGGCGGCGCGCTGCGCCGGGCCACCCGCGTCACACGACTGGAAGAGGCTCTGGCGGGCACCGCCGGCGCGGCTGCGGCCCAGGTGGTGCTGGAGGCGGACTGGCTCGGTGACATCGCCGGCGACCTGTTGCCCGATGCGGCGTTCTCGCGGGACTACCTCGAAGGCATGCTGCCGCGCTTCCTCGCCGCCACCGTCCGCGACGCGGCGGGCGAGCCGCTTCGGGGAGGTTGCTGAGCAATGCAGGCTCCGCGACCGATGAACTCTTCCTGTCATTCGGGCCGAGGCCGGAGTCCAGGATCGAGGAGCCCGGGCGCAAGCCATCACACCGCCAAGACGACCACGACTCGGAACCCGCCGGCGGCAGCACCGTGAACCGCGTGCATCTCACCGTCAACGGCGAGCGCAAGGAGGTCTCCTGCGCTCCCGGCGACACGCTCCTGGCCGTGCTGCGGGATCGTCTTGGCCTCTTGGGCACCAAGTTCGGCTGCGGGATCGGCTACTGCGGGGCCTGCACCGTGCTGGTGGACGGCGCCGCGGCCCACTCGTGCTGCCTGCTCGCCGCCACACTCGACGAACGCGAGATCACGACGATCGAGGGGGTGGGCAGCGGCGTACCGGACGCCACCCAGCAGGCGTTTCTCGACGAGGGAGCCGTGCAGTGCGGCTACTGCACGCCGGGGTTCGTGCTCTCGGTGCGGGCCTTGCTTGCGGAGAACCCGGATCCGACCGAGGCGGAGGTGCGCGCCTTCCTCACGGGCAACATCTGCCGGTGCAGCGGCTTCGCCGCCATCGTCCGTGCTGCCCTGGCAGCCGGCCGCTCACAGCAATGAAGACGCAGATCACCGGCATAGCCGAACCGTCGTGTCATTCCGGCGAAGGCCGGAATCCATTCTGCTGCAGGTGGATCCGCTCGCAGCGCGGCGTGCTGAGCAGCAGAGGGGCCTCATGAAGATCGATCACGCCGTCGGGCGCTCCATACCGCGGGTGGACGGCTGGGGGAAGGTCTCGGGCTCGGCCGAGTATCTGGCGGATATGGCGTTGCCGGGCATGGCCCACGTGGCCATCGTGCGCTCGCCGCATCCCCGCGCCCGAGTCCGGGACATCGACCCCGCCGCGGCGCTCGCAGCACCTGGCGTGCTGGCTGTGCTGAGGGCCGCGGACGTGGCCCACCTCCCGGCGGTGCGCATCTTCGCCGACTCCCCACCGGTGCAGCGCATCCTCACCGACACCCCGCAGTTCACCGGTGACGCCGTGGCCGCCGTTGTGGCGGTCACCGAAGCGGCCGCCCGGGAGGGTGTGCTGGCCGTCGAGGTGGACTACGAGCCGCTGCCCGCCGTGCTGACCGCCGCCGAGGCCCGCGACGGGGACGTCCAACTGCATCCGGCGGTACCCGGGAACCGCGCGGGCCCACCCGTCGACATCAGCCGCGGCGATGTTGACGCCGCCCTCGCCGGATGTGCCCACGTCTTCCGCGACAGCTACTCGACCCAGCGGCAATGCGCCCAGACCATCGAACCTCTGGCCTGTATCTGCGACTGGACGGGCGACGAGCTCGACGTGTGGACGCATCTGGATTCGATGTTCCACTTCCGCGACACCCTGGCGGAGGCCCTGGCCATCGACCCCGAGCGGGCGCGCATCCACCCACCGGAGGCTCTCGGCGCCTCCTTCGGGCTGAAGAACAGCCTCATCGCGTCCCTCGAGCCTCTCGCCGCCCTGTGCTCGCGGACGGTCGGCCGGCCGGTGAAGCTGGCGCTGTCGCCCGAGGAGTCGATGTCGGCAACCGTGACCCGTCACCCTGCCCGCATCGATCTCGTGACCGGCGTCGACGACGACGGGGTCCTGCGGGCACGCAGCGCGGACGTGCTGCTGGACTCCGGGGCCTACGGCTGGGGTTACGTGGTGGCGCTCAGCATGGTCGGCAAGTGGGCCTCGCTCTACCGCACCGAACACCTGCGCTTCAGTGCCACGTCGGTCTACACCAACCACGTCCCGGGTGGCGCCTACCGCTCGGTGGGCACGGCGCAGATCCACTTCGCCATGGAGTCCCAACTCGACGACATCGCCCGATCGCTGGGCATCGACCCGGTGGAGTTGCGCCGCCGGAACGTGACCCGGGTCGGCGACCCGCTCAGCTTCGGCACGACCATCCGCTCCTTCGGCGCCGAGGAATGCCTCGCCCGGGGCAGCGCCGCCGCTGGATGGCTGTCATCGGGCAGCGTCGGGCACGCAGACGTTTCGACCCCGCTCGAAGCGCCGGGGCTCATCGATCCACGGGCAGCACCGGAACCGTCACACCCGGGCACGACCTCCCGCCCCGGCGCCACGTCCCCCACCACCGGCCCGTCCGAGCCATCGGAGCCGCGGCCCGGGCTCGACCCTCTCGGGCGTAGTCGCGGGCGCGGCATGGCAATGGGGATGCACCACGCCGGGCTCACCGGACTGACGCCGGTCCCGGAGGTGTCCCGCTGCGACGTGGAGCTGGCGCCCGACGGCACCGTGTCGATCAACCTCGGTGTCATCGACAAGGGCCAAGGGGCGCTCACCACCCTCACGCTGGTGGCGGCCGACGAACTGAGTCTGCCCCCCGAGCGCATCCGGGTGCACAATCTGGGTACTGCCGCGGTTCCGCTGGACTTCTGGGGCGCCGAGGCCAGCCGCACCACCTACGTCATGGGCCGCGCCGTCGCCGACGGCGCCCGCCGGCTTCGCGGAGCCATCCGGGAGCGCCTCGGCGTCGAGCCGGCTGACGCCACCCCGGAGGTCATTGCCTCGGCAGCCGTGGCCGCCGGCGACCGGCCTTCGCCCGCCGCAGGGAGCGGACCGGAGTCCGAGCGAGTCGGTGACACCGGCCCGATCGCCGTCGAGGGCTACTTCGCCCCCAGCGACAGCGATCCCCTGCCGGTGGTCGGCGCCCATTTCTGCGAGGTGGAGGTTGATCACGCCACCGGCCAGGTGCGGGTCCTGCGCTACGTCGCAGCCCAGGACGTGGGCCGGGTCATCAACCCGCCGGGCTGCAGGGGGCAGGTGGAGGGCGGCCTGCACCACGGCATCGGCTACGCCCTCGTCGAGGAACTCCGCCACGCCGAGGGCGCCCCGCTGAACCCCAACTTCATGGGCTACAAGGTGCTCATGGCCGACGACATGCCCGACATCCAGGTGGTGCTGGTGGAGGACCCCGACCCCGACGGCGGCCCCCACGGCGCCAAAGGCGTGGGCACACCGGTGATCCCCGCCATCGCCCCGGCCGTCGCCAATGCCGTTCGCGACGCCATCGGCGTCCGCCTCACCGAGCTCCCCATGACCCCACCCCGGGTCCTGGCTGCGCTGCTGTCAGAGGGCCCCCCGGCCTCGGCTTGAGCCCCCACCGGGCCTCGCGGGCCGCCTCAACCCGTGGCGGTCAGATCACCGGCACGATCGAGGATCGCCGCGGACGCCCGGATGTGCTCCTCGCAGGTCTCCTCGTCGTTCATGGGGAGCACGAACAAGTCGAACGAATCGCGCAGGCCGGCGATCCGGGCCGCGCACTCGGCGGGTGTGCCGGTGACCGCGTACAGGTCGAGCAGCGACTCGGGAAGGTGCTCGGCGGCCTCGTCCAGGTGTCCGGCCAGCATGGCCCGGCGCACTCTGGCGGCCCGTAGCTCGTCGAGGCCGACCTGCCGGCGGATCTCGGCGGGCGCATCGAGGGCCATGTAGGCGAAGTGCCGCAGGGCGCGGCGGCGCTCGGTGCCGCTGTAGGCGAGGTACGCCGACCAAGCGATGCGGGCCTCGCCGGCGCTGCGGACGGAGGCGGCCGCCTCCGGCAGGTCGGCCAGGGCCTTCGCCGAGAAGATCACCCAATCGGCCTCGGCGGCGGCGAAGCGCTGCACCCGCGGTCCCCGTCCCGCCACCGCCATGGGGACGTCTCCGTGGAACCAGTCCAGCGACGCGGGGCCGGCCCGCCGGCCGCTCAGCAGGCGGCGGTTGGCCACGAATGTGTCGACCAGAGCCGAGTAGGGCCGCTCCGGGTCGAGTTGGAGTGGTGCGAGCACACGGCTGCCTCCCACGCCGAGGCCGTGCCAGACGCGCCCCGGCTCCATCTCCGCCAGAGTGGCGATCGCAGCCGCCGTGGTGACGGGGTGGCGCGAGAAGGGATTGGTGATGGCCGGTCCGACGACCAGAGCGTCGCTCGCAGCCAGGATGGCGGTCAGCGCCACGTAGACGTCGCGCTCGGTGCCCTCGTCCGCCACCAGGCAGACCTCGGCACCGAGGCTCTCGGCGAGGCTCGCCAGCGCCACCAGCCGCGCCACCGGCTGCGTCGGCTCGAACCACACGCCCCACGGGATGCGTGTTCCGGCGGCGTTCATCGGGGGTTGGGGGAGATCATCTTCGTGGGCGCTCGGCCGCGGCACAGGCCCGGTCACGTCCACAGCGTGCAGATGGGGACGGCGTCGACGTCGCCGGCGAGTCGGTCGCGCACACGCCCGGTGTAGAGGACGGCACCGGCCGGCTCATGCCCAGGGCGCTCCGGGGACCACGACGCGGCGGGCGGTGTGGGCCACCAGGCGACCGGCCTTGAAGGTCTTGCGGGTCCCGGGAGCCGCGGCGATGGCTTCACGCCCCGACGAGGCGTCCACGGCTACGAGGTCGGCAGTCGCACCGGGGCGGGCCTCGGCGGCGGGCAGCCCCATGATGTCCCGGGCGCTCGCGGACACCCGCCGCAGTGCGTCGTCGGGCAGCAGGTGGCCCGCGGTCACCAGCAACGACGCCGTCTCGAAAGGATCGCCCCGGCCCATGAGGTTGAACGGGTCCTGCAGGTTGTCGCCCCCGCCGGCCACCCGTACACCCGCCTCCGCCAGTGCCGCCAGCGCGGTGAGCCCCCGCGGCGGGGCGGTGCGGCGGCCCCGGCTCTGCAGGAACAGGTTGGTCTGCGGCAGCGTGACCACGCCGACGCCGGCCTCGGCCACGAGAGCGGCGATCTCGCGCTGGTCGGTCTCGCGCATCATGCCCAGGCTCACGCAGTGGCTCGCCGTCACGGCATGCGGGAACCCCCGGTCGAGAACGCCGCGGGCCAGGTCGATGATGGCGCGCGCATCCGGGTCGAGCGTCTCGTCGATGTGCAGGTCGACGGATAGGCCCGCCTCGGCAGCCGCATCGAGGCACACGTTCACGTACTCGGCGGGCCTCGGATCCAGGGCGGGCGCTCCGCCCACGAGGTCGGCGCCGGCGTCGAGGGCGGCCGCCAGGGCGCGCCGGTTGCCGGCGCCCCCGGAGCCGGTCAGCGGCACGCCGACCAGCGCCACGATTTGCAGATCGACGAGCCTGCGGCAGAGCCGCCGCACCTCCCCAAGAGCCTCTATGCCCCGGGCGCCGATGTCGACACCCACGTCCACGTGGCTGCGGATGGCAGTCACCCCGTGCTCGATGGCGATCTCGGTGGCCCGCAGCGCCCGCGCCATCGTGTTCTCGGTCGTGATCCCGCCGCGGTGCCCGTGCCAGGCCTCGATGGCACCGATGAGATCCCCGGTGGCGTTGACGACCGTCTCGGCCGACAGCGCCTTGTCGAGATGGGCGTGCGGCTCGGCGAGACCGCCCAGCAGCAGCATCCCGCCGAGATCGTGGTACTCGGGGGGCTCGGCCGGCGCCGGCGCCGGGTCGCCGTCGCCACCGGTCGATTCCCCGCCGCCCGGGGGTCCAGAAGTCCCCCGATCAGCAGGCGTCGCCTGTTCGACGGACGCGACCACGCCGTCGACGACAGTGACGTCCACCCGCCGGCCGTCGGGCAGTAGGGCATCGGCCAGGATGCAGGATGCGCTCACGCCCGCCGAGGGTAGCCGCCACGCTTGCGACTCTCGCCGGGCAGCCACGGCTCACCGCAACGCCGCCCGCTGTGTGGCCCGTGCCCGGAGACCGCCCGGGGACGTGACCGCCACGAGGTTCCGCGTCGGCCCTGCGGCCCGCGCTCGGGGACTGCCAGAATGTGACCGTGCGAGTGGTGCTGGTCCTGGCAGACGATCCGGCGGCCCACGGCGACGGGTTGCGCCGGACCGTCGAGGCCGGTCTCATCGCGGGCGGGCACGTCACCGACGTGATCGACCTGCACGCCGGGGACTTCGACCCCGCCATGAGCACGGCCGGGCGCCGGGCCTACCACTCCGGGCAGCCGTTGGTGGAGCCGGACGTGGCCGATTTCGGGCCGCGCGTGCGGGCGGCCGAGGCTCTGGTCTTCGTGTACCGGGCGGGCTGGACGGGACTGTCACCGCGCATGAAGGGGTTCATGGACCGCACCTTCGTGCCGGGCGTCGGCTTCCACCTCGTGGGCGGGAAGCTGCAGCGGGGTCTCCCCGGAGTGCGCCGCGTGGTGGCGGTGGCCATGCACGAACGTTCCCGGCGGGAGATGAGCCGCGGCCGCGACAGCGGGCGCCGCATCCTGCTGCGCACGGTGCGGTTGATCGTGAACCCGCGCTGCCGCCAGCGCTACGTCGCCCTCTTCGAAGCGCCGGCAGGCGCCGCCGCCGCCCGCCGGCGCTTCGACAAGCGGCTGGACCGCACCCTCGAGTGGCTATGAGCACGCTGGTCGTCTACTGCCATCCGGTGCCGGAGAGCTTCGTGGCGGCCATGGCGGCGCGGGTCGTCGACTCCCTCTCCGCCGCGGGGGCCGAGCCGCGCCTACTGGACCTCTACACCGACGGTTTCTCCCCCACCGGCGCCGACGCATCCCTCGTGGCGGCCCACCAGGAGGCCCTTGGCGCCGCGAACGGGCTCGTGCTGGTGTACCCCACGTGGTGGAGCGGCCTGCCGGCGATGCTGGCGGGCTGGTTCGAGCAGGTCGTCGCCGGGGGATCGTCTCCCCGGGCGAGCAGCCCCGACAGGACTGCAGCGACCCGGGACCTTCTCGCCAATCTCGACTACCTGGCCGTCGTGACCTCGCACGGATCGCCGAAGATCGTGAACGCCACCCAGGGCGAGGCAGGTCTGCACTTCCTGCGGCGCAGCGTGCGACCGCTCTGCCCCCGGCGCTGCCGGATGCACTGGATCGCCTTCTACAGTTCCGACCGCTCCACCGTCGAGCAGCGCCAGGCCTACCTCGACCGCGTCGAACGCCGCCTGCGACGGCTGGCCTAGCTGCCGGGCCCGGCGCCGCGCAAGAGGCGCCGGAGCACGTACGGGACGATGCCGCCGTGCCGGTAGTAGGTCACCTCGGCGTCGCTGTCGAGGCGGACGGTGAGTGGGAGGCGGCGTGGTGCACCGTCGGCCGAGGTGGCCACGAGGGTGACGGTCCCGCCCGGCTGGAGGCCGGCTGCGACGCCGCTGACGTCGTACGTCTCGGTGCCGTCCAGGCCAGCGGCACGCCAGCCCGCCCCTGCGGGGAACTGCAACGGCAGCACGCCCACGCTGACGAGGTTCTGGCGGTGGAGCCTCTCGAAGCTCTCGGCCACGACGGCCCGCACGCCCAGCAGGGCGGTGCCCTTGGCGGCCCAGTCACGCGAGGATCCGGCGCCGTAGCCGGCACCCGCCAGCACCACCAGCGGTGCCCCGTCCCGGCGATAGCGCTCGGCGGCCTCGAAGATGGTCATCGACTCGCCGCTGGGCTGGTGTGCCGTCCAGCCTCCTTCGCGCTCGCCGGCGAGTTGGTTGCGTAACCGGGGATTGGCGAACGTGGCGCGCACCATCACCTCGTGGTTGCCGCGCCGCGCGCCGAGGATGCTGAAGTCCTCGGGGGCCACGCCCTTGCTCCGGAGGTAGCGCCCGGCCGGGCTGTCCGGAGCGATCGCGCCCGCGGGCGAGATGTGATCGGTGGTGATGTCCTCACCGAGCAGCAGCAGGCAGCGGGCCCCGCGGATGTCAGCGGCGGCTGCCGGCTCGGGCGCCACGGACTCGCAGAACGGTGGCTCGGTTATGTACGTGGACGCCGGATCCCAGTCGGGCAGCGCCGATGGCCCGCCGAGGGAGTGCCAGCGTTCGTCGCCCTCGAAGATCTCGCCGGCGCGCACCGCGAAGAGGCGGGGATCGGTGGCGCTCTCGATCTCTCGACCGATGTCCGCCTGATCGGGCCAGAGTTCTTCCAGCATTATCGGTTCACCCATCGCATCCCGGGCCACGGGGTCAGCCGCGAGGTCGATGTTCACGGTCCCTGCCAGGGCGTAGGCCACGACGAGTGCGGGCGAGGCCAGGTAGGCCAGACGGCACTGGGGGTGAATGCGGCCCTCGAAGTTCCGGTTGCCCGACAGCACGGCCGCCACCGACAGGCCGCCCTCCTCGATGGCAGCTGCAACCGAGGCGTCCAGGGGCCCGGATCCGCCTGCACACGTGGTACACCCGTAGCCGACCACCGCGAAACCCAGGTGCTCGAGATCGGTGAGCAGGCCCGCACGGGTCAGGTAGTCGGCCACGACCGGCGAACCGGGTGCCATGCTCGTCTTCACGTGCAGCGGCGTCGTCAGCCCCCGCTCCAGGGCCTTGCGGGCCAGCAGTCCGGCTCCGATCATCATCGCCGGATTGGACGTGTTGGTGCAGCTCGTGATGGCGGCGATCACGACATCCCCGTCGCGGAGCGGAGGATCGGCGGTCTCGGCCCGGTCGCCCACGATCCGCCCCAGCGCCCGGACGCGGACCGCCGTGCCGGGAGGCGGATGGAAGCCGGGCTCGCCGGCGCGCCGCCCGGCGGGCTGCGGGGACTCCGGCACCGCGACCAGGCGCGTCCCGGATCCGAGGATCGGCGTGGCGAGCGAACCACGCTCCTGCCCCGACCCGGCGCCCTCGCCGGCCTCTCCCGGTTCCGAGCGGTCGCCCCGGGCCGGATCACCCCTTCCGTCCGGGAGTTCCGCGCCCGGAACCCCGCCTTGGCGCCCCGACAGCGCCGCCGCGAGCGACCCCGGCACCTCTGCCAGCCTCAGCGTTTGCGTGGGCCGTGACGGCCCCGCCACCGTCGGGGCGACTGAGGACAGGTCGAAGGGCACGACGCGCCTGAATGCCGGCACCGAGCCGTCGGCCGGCCGGAACAGGCCCTGGGCACGGCAGTAGCGCTCGACGATGTCGACGTGTGCGGGTGTCCGCGCCGTCCGGCGGAGGTAGCGAAGCGTCTCGTTATCGGGGGCGAAGAAGCCGGTAGTGGCCCCGTACTCGGGAGCCATGTTGGCGATGGTCGCCCTGTCCTCGGCGCTGAGTGCGTCGAGTCCCGGGCCGTAGAACTCCACGAACGCCCCGACGGTGGCCGCTTCCCGCAGCACGCGCGTCAGCGTCAGCACGATGTCGGTCCCGGTGACGCCGGCAGCGGGGCGCCCGGAGAGCCGCACACCCACCACTTCCGGAAGCACGACGTCGATCGCCTCGCCGAGCATGATGGCCTCGGCCTCGATGCCGCCGACCCCCCAACCCAGCACGCCGAGCCCGCCGATCATGGTCGTGTGCGAGTCGGTACCCACCAGCGTGTCCGGCCGGGCGACCGGATCGCCGCTCCCGCGCTCCACCGACACGACCGACGCCAGGAACTCCATGTTGACCTGATGCACGATGCCCGTGCCCGGTGGCACCACGCGGAGGTTGGGGAAGGCCTGTTCGGCCCAGCGGGCGAAGCGGAACCGCTCGGCGTTGCGCTCGTACTCGATGGCGAGGTTGGCGCCGAAGGCGCCCAGGTCGCCGGCAACGTCGACCTGCACGGAATGGTCGATGACCAGATCTGTCGGTATACGAAGATCGACCTGCTCCGGGTCACCGCCCGCTCGCTGCACGGCACCGCGCATGGCGGCCAGCCCCAGCAGGGCCGGGATGCCCGTGAAGTCCTGCAGGACCATGCGGCCCGGGCGAAACGCAACCGATCCTCCCGGGACCTCCGGGTCGGCCCAGCCTGCCAGCGCCCTCACATCAGCAGCGGCGCGCTCGGGCGACTCGCCGTTGCCCGCGCTCTGTTCGGCATGGCGCAGAGCGCCCTCCAGCAGCACCTTGATGCTCACCGGCAGGCGGCTCACGGCGCCGAGCCCGAGTTCCTCGAGGCGGCTCAGGCGGTAGTAGCGGAGCGCACCGGTGGCGGTGCGGAGGGTGGTCTCCGACCCGAAGGCGCTCAACGGGACGATCCCGGGAGGAACCAGGCCTCACCGTCTAGGTACGCCTGCGGCACCTGCACCGTGCCGCGCATGATCTCCCGCGCCGTGCGATCCATGGTGAGGCTCGGGACCCGCCACGTTCCGGACGAGCAGTCCGCGGTCACGCTCAGGCCGAGCACCCCGGCGGGATGGCCCAGGCGGACCACGCGCGGTGTCCCCCCGGCCTGGGCCGGCCCGGCGGCGACCTGCGCCACGACGCTCCCGTCCATGGCGGCCGCGGCCGCGCAGGCCATCGCAGCGGTCATCGCCAGAGTGCGGTGGGCGCGGCCCATCGAGATGAGTCGCGCGACCAGGTCCACGTCGGCAGCGGGCACCTCTCCGCCGCTGGTGGTCCGGTAGGCGGCGGGCGCGCCCACCAGCGCCACCTTCGGAACCGTCCGCTGCCGGGCGGCGGCCTCGGCCGGCGAGTCCGCCAAACCGATGCGCACCGCGGCTTCGCAGCGAATGCACTCGAGGCACTCCTGCAGCGCGGCAGAGGCATCGAGTGCGCTGGGCAGAGCAGTTGCGGCCTCGGGTGCCCCCAGAGCCGCGGCCGCCACGAACACGGCGGGATTGCCCACATCCACGATCGACACCGGGACGGCACCGCATCCCGGCACGTCGACGCGGTCGCGGAGCCGACCCGTCGGCAGCGCGCCCCGGCCGATCGAGCCGTCCGGCTCGAGGTACTCCAGGGTCAGCCGCGCCCCGCTGCCGGGCACCCCTCCGATGACGAAGTCGCCGGAAGGGTCGTACCTGCCGTCCCGCAGCGGCACCCGGGTGACGAAGCGCTGGCCGGTGTTGAGACTCAGCACCTCGATGGGGGCCGAACCCGACGAGGCTGCCTCCACCAGGCCCTCGTTGACAGCGAACGGGGCGATGGCGGCTGAGATGTTGCCGCAGTTGCCGGTGAAGTCCACCCGCGGCTCGGCCACCTCCACCTGGGCGAAGCGGAACGCCACCTCCGCGCCGCTGCCGGCCGGCGCCGTCCCCACGATGGCCGCCTTGCTGAGCGAGGAGATCCCACCGCCGAGCCCGTCGATCTGGCGACAATCGGGGTCGGGGCTGCCGAGCGACGCCAGGATGATCGCCTCGATCTGCTCGGGGCGGTAGCCGGCCAGGTCGTCGCTGCGGAACAGGACGGCGCGGCTCGTGCCTCCCCGCCAGAACGACGCCGGGACCGCCCGGTCCACGTTCAGCCCGCCGGGTACGGCCGCGGCGGTGACCCCTCGTAGAGCGCCCGGGGCCTGATGAGTCGGTTGTTGGCGTACTGCTCCAGCACGTGGGCGGTCCACCCCGCCACCCGGCTGCAGACGATGAAGCTCGTGAACATACTGAGCGGGAAGCCCAGGTGGTAGAGCACGAGCGCCGAGTAGTAGTCCACGTTGGCGTTCAGCCGCTTGCGCTCGCGCAACTCGGCCTCCAGCGAAGCGGCCACGGCGTGCCAGTGCGGCTCACCCGCCTCCTCGCCGAGCTCGGCGGCCAGGCGGTCCATGGCAATGGCCCGCGGATCGCGGGTCCGGTAGACGCGGTGGCCGAAGCCGGGAACCTTCCGCCGCGCAGCCAGCGCCGCTTCCACGAACGGCACCACGCCGTCGGGTCGGCCGATCTCGGAGAACGCCGCCATGGCGTCGTCCACGGCGCCCCCGTGCAGCGCTCCCTTGACGGCCCCGATGCCCGAGACCATCGCCGACCAGTAGTCCGAGAGCGTGCCGACGGTCGTGCGCGCCGCGAACGTCGAGGCGTTCAGCTCGTGTTCGGCGTAGGTGTTCAGCAGGGCGTTCAGCGCGCCGGCCTGCTTCGGCGAGGGGAGCCGGCCGGTCAGCATCCAGCAGAAGTTGGCGGCGTGTTCGAGTTCAGGGCGGGGCTCCAGCGGTTCTGCGCCTGTCATGTGACGGGACATCGCAGCCACCATCGTGGGCAGGCAGCCCACGAGGCGCGCCGCCTTGGCGACCACGGCCTCGCGGGAGATGTCATCGGCGGTGGGATCGGTGGCCCCCAGCAGCGACACGGCCGTGCGCAGCACCGCCATTGGGTTGGCGCTGTCGAGGGGCGCGGCCGCCAGGAGGTCCACCACGCTCTCGGGAAGTTCGCGCTGGGAGGCCACCAGCCCGGCGAAGTCGGCGCTGGCCGCGGCATCGGGCCAGTCGCCGTGCCACAACAGCCAGGCGACATCGCAGAACGTGGCGTCGGTGACGAAGTCACCGATGTCGTAGCCGCGGTAGGTCAGCACACCCGCCGGCCCGTCGATGGAGCACACCGAGGAGTAACAGGCCAGCACGCCTTCGAGACCCGAGACGACCTGCGGCGGGCTGTCCTGACTCATCGGTGGCCTCCTCGGCTCGGTCCGGCGAGCGCGCCGGCAGGCCCTCGGAGGGTGCTGAGCAATCGACGCCAAGCGCCGTCGGATCCGCTGGACCACGGATTCCGGCCTTCGCCGGAATGACGGATCATGTGGCCCGCAGCATTACTCGGCAGTCTCCCGGTGGCGCGCTCAGCCCAGTTTGAACGGGTCGCGGGTCGCCCCGGACGTCTCGACCCACACGGACTTGGTGTGCAGATACTCGCGCAGACCCTCCAGGCCGTTCTCCCGCCCGTGGCCGCTCATCTTGTACCCGCCGAACGGGACGTCGTAGTTGATGGTGCGGTAGGCGTTGATCCAGACGGTTCCCGCCTGCAGGCGAGACACCATGCGATGCACCCGCTGCACGTCGCGCGTCCAGACGCCCGCCGCCAGGCCGAACGGCGAGTCGTTGGCGATGGTCAGCGCCTGGGCCTCGCCCTCGAAGGGGATGACCGACAGCACCGGTCCGAAGATCTCCTCGCGGGCGATCCGCATGCCGTTGTCGACGCCCACGAAGACCGTGGGCTCCACGAACAGCCCATCGCCGAAGCGCTCCGGGCAGCGCCCTCCGGTGGCCAGTTGGGCCCCCTCGCCGGTGCCGACGTCGATGTAGCCCATGACCTTGTCCCACTGTGCGGCAAACGCCAGTGGGCCCATCTCGGTGGCCAGGTCCATCGGGTTGCCGAGGACGATCTCCCGCGCCCTGCCGACCACTCGATCCACCAACTCGTCATGCACCGGGCGTTCCACCAGCAGGCGCGACCCCGCCACGCAGGTCTGCCCGCAGGCGGCGAAGATCCCCGCCACCACGCCGTTCGCCGCCGCCTCGATGTCGGAGTCGGCGAACACGATGTTGGGCGACTTGCCGCCGAGTTCCAGCGACACAGGCGCGAGGTGTTCCGCAGCCGCCTTGGCGACGCGTATGCCCGTGGCCACCGAGCCGGTGAAGGCCACCTTGTCGACACCGGGGTGCGACACCAGCGGCTCGCCGACGCTCGGACCGTCGCCGGTGACCACGTTGAAGACGCCGTCGGGAACGCCGGCCTCGGCAATGATCTCGGCAAAGCGCAGCGCCGAGACGGACGTGTGCTCCGACGGCTTCAGCACGAAGCAGCACCCGGCCGCCAGCGCCGGCGCCAGCTTGTAGGCCACCAGCATCAGCGGTGAGTTCCAGGCGGTGATGGCACCGACCACGCCGACGGGCTCGAACAGCTGGTAGACGAAGAAATTGGTCTTCGAGGAGTCCAGCACCTCACCGCCGATCTTGTCGGCGGCCCCGGCGAAGTAGTCGTAGAACTCCGGCAGCAGGGCGGCCTGCCCCGCCATCTCCCGCAGCAGCTTGCCGTTGTCGCGAACCTCGATGACGGCGAGCTCGTCGGCGTTCTCCTCGAGGAGCCGAGCGAGGCGGCGCATAATCCGGGCGCGCTGGACGCCCGCCAGCCGCGGCCACGGACCCTCGTCGAAGGCGACACGCGCCGCGGTGACGGCTCGATCCACGTCGGCGGCACCCGCCTCGGGCACCTGCGCCCACGCCTGCCCGGTATACGGATCGACGGAGTCGAAGGTCCGCCCCGAGGCCGCCTCCACCCACTCGCCACCGATGAACAGACGCAGCGGGCCGCTCAGCGATTGACCGCTGTCGGCGACTTGTGCGGTCATCGTCATCCCGAACTCCCCTCGCCTGCACTCACCGGTACCCGCCGGTCCGCACCGCGTCCAAGCCTACGGCCAGCATCAGAAGCAGGCCCTCCACGACGTACTGGTAGAAGGTCGGCCAGCCGGCCAGCGTCATGCCGTTCTCCAGCACACCCAGCACGATCACCCCGAGGATCGTTCCGCCCATCGAGCCGGTGCCCCCCAGCAGGCCGACCCCGCCGAGAATCACGGCGGTGACGACGGTCAGGACCAGGGTGCCGGGCACGCTGGCGGCCCCCGACCCTCCCAGCATGGACGACAGCACGTAGCCACCGGTCGCCGCGCAGGCGCCGCTGAAGACGAGGTACATCATCCGCAGCCGGTCCACCGGGAGTGCCACCGAGCGTCCCGCCGAGGCGTTGCCGCCCACCGCGTAGGCGTAGAGCCCGAAGCGAGTCTTAGCGAGCAACACCCATCCGGCGGCCGCGAAGAGCACGGCGAAGACCAGCGGCAGGGGGATCCCCACGAGGTCGTTCTTCATCACCCCGTAGGCCGCGTCGGTGGTCTGGCGCAGATTGCCGGCGACGCCGGACCCACCGTCCACGACGAACGCCAGCCCGAAGGCGATGCCGAGCATGCCCAGCGTCGCCACCAGAGGATTGACCCGCAGCTTCACGACGACGAAGCCGTTGATGAGCCCCACGCCGATGCCCGAGCCGATGGCCGCCAGGATGGCCAGGGAGGCCGGATAGCCGGCGATCACGATCTGCGTGCCGATCGTGCCGGACAGGGCCATGACCGAGCCGACCGAGATGTCCAGAGCGCCCGAGATGAGCCCGAACGTGGCGCCGGTCGCCACGATCATGAGCACGGCAGTGGCCCGGCCGGCGTTCAGCAGGTTCGTGGTGCTCAGGAAACGGGGCGCCGCGACGCTGAAGACCACGAATTCCGCCACGATGACGAGACCCAGCGTGACCCAGGCGAGTCTCCCGGAGAACACCAGGCCACGCAGCCGCTCCGACCACGCGGAGGCTTCCTGCTCGGCCCGGTCCGGCAGGACGGCGGTCATCGGAACCCGCCCTTGGGTCGCTGGTCGAAAGCCACCGCCAGGATCATGGCGGCACCCACGGTGATCAGGACGATCTGGGGTCGCACCGCCATCTGGATGAGGCCGTTGCGGAGGGTGGTCACGAACGCCACGCCGATGAAGGTGCCGATGACCGATCCACGACCGCCGGTGAGGCTGGCGCCCCCCAGGAAGACGGCCGTGGCCACGTAGAGCTCGTAGTTGCGCCCCGAGTTGGGGACGACGGCGCCGAGGTCCGATGCCAGCAGGACGCCGGCGATCCCGGTGTAGAGCCCGGCCACGGTGTACATGCCCAGGCGGAACCGGTCGACGTCCATGGCGGCCTGGCGGGCCGCGTCGGGATTGCCGCCCACGGCGAACAGGTGGCGTCCCGCCTTGGTGGTGTGCAGCAGGACGACGGACAACACGGCCACCGCAATCAGGAAGAACACCGGCACCGGGACGCCGCCCACGTTCTCCCGGGCGAACCGGAACCCGTCGTCGCGGATCTGCGACGAGCGCCCATCGGTGATGATGAACGCCACGCCGAGCAGCACGAACAGCATCGCCAGGGTGGCGATGAGCGGGTTGATGCGGAAGCGGGTGATGATGAACCCGTTCACGAACCCGATGGCGATCCCCACCACCACCCCGATCACGAACGCCAGCACGAGCGGGACGCCGGCCTGGAACAGCTGCCCGGCGGTGACCCCGACCACCGCCATCCCCGAGCCGATGGAAAGGTCGAGTCCACCCCCGATCAGGACCAACGTGAAGCCGGTTGCCACGATGAAGGTGACCGCGCTGAACCGCAGGATCGTGAGGACGTTCTGGCTGGTCAGGAAGAAATCGAGGCGCGAGGTGAAGTAGGTGCCCAGCAGGACCAGGGCGATCAGCAGGAGGACGTGCTGGCCCAGCAGGAGGCGCCGGGCGCGGGCCGCGGCCTGGGCGCGGCTGTCGAGGGGAGCGCCCGGCGGGGTGGCGGTGGCGGTCACGCCTGCCCGGTCGCGCCCGGTGCGCCGGCCACGATGAGGTTCACGCACTCCTCCACTGACGTGGCGCGCGCATCGAGAGTCGCCACGTGCTCGCCCCGCTTCATGACCATCACCCGATCGGCGAGTTCCAGAACCTCCGGGATGCGATGGCTGATGATCATGATCGACAGGCCGTCGCGGCGTATGTCGCTGATCAACTCGGTGACCGTGGCCGACTCGGTCGCCCCGAGCGCCGCCGACGGCTCGTCCATCAGCAGGACGTTGTTGTTCTCCTCGAACGCCACGGCCCGGGCGATGGCCACCATCTGCCGTTGCCCGCCCGAGAGCACGCCCACCGGGAGCCTCGTCGAACCGATCTGGATGTTCAGCCGCTCCAGCAGTGCGGCAGCCTCGCGGTGCATGCGGCGCCGCTCCAGGAAGCCCAACAGGCGCGGCAACCCCCGGGTGGGCTCACGCCCGATGAAGACGTTGGCGGCCACGTCCAGATTGTCGAAGAGCGCCAGATCCTGGTAGATCATCTCGATCCCGAGGCGGCGGGAATCCTGTGCGGTGGCGATCTCGACGGGTTCGCCGTTCATGACGATCCGGCCGCTGTCGGGGCTCACGGTGCCGGCGATGATCTTCATCAGCGTCGACTTGCCGGCGCCGTTGTCGCCCACGATCCCCAGGATCTCGTTGCGGTGCAGGTCCACGTCCACCTCGTGAACGGCCCGGACGTGTCCGAAGCTGCGGGAGATCCCACGCAACTGCAAGAGGGGCGCGCCGTTGGATCCGTCGCCACTCTGGCCGGCGTGGTCGTTCATTTGAATCACTCCCCCGGTGGGTCATGCGGCGGGCCGGCGACGACCGCCCCGCTGGGTCCGTGCTCGTAGCCGTCACCGCTGGGCGGCGCGAACTCCAGATCGAAGACGAAACCCAACTCGCTGTCGAGGTTGACGCGCACCACGTCGTCGGTGGTGTTGGCAGTCGCCGGGTCGACCCGTTGGGTGACGTACGCGAAGTCGGCGTAAGCGCCGAGCGGGTAGGCGTACCGCACCCAGGTGCCGCGGTTGATCACCACGCCCTTCCCCCCGGTGAGCAGGAACGCCCGAGCCGCTCCGACCTCGGGCCGCCCGTCGACATCGGGCACCACCACGATCGCCGCCGGGTGCATGCCGAGCGTGATGAGACTGATGGTGCTCGCCGGGTGCTTCTGTACGAACTCGCAACGGTTGCCCCGGTAGTAGTACCGCAGCGAGCACATGTAAGCCCGGCCGGGGAACTCCAATTCCTTCTGCACCCAGAGGTAGCCGAGGTTGTTGGCGGCGCGGTTCAGGTTCGGCGAGTCGGCCGTCTCGGGGGCGATGACCGCTCCGAACGGCTCGAAGGCGTCGCGGTCGAGGTGCTCGACGGCCAAGCGCCTAACGGCGGGGGATTCGTCTGTCACAAGGCCTCCGGGTCGAGTGAGGGTCGCACCGGCTGGCCGGTGCGGATCGAGTCTTTGAGTGCGAACAGGGTGCTCATGCTGGCCAGGATGTCCGTCCCGCTCGCCCAGGGCTGGCCGCCGTTGGCGATGCACTGCATGACGTCGGCTCGCGTGGCCAGATACGACTGCGGGGACAGCGTGTACTGCAGCGGCAACTCCAGCGCCGAGCCCCGCGGCTCGTGGGGTCCGTAGCGCAACTCGGCCCGCACGAGCCGGGCCGGTCCCGGCAGTTCCTGGTCCTGGATGCCGTCGACGCCGGCCCGCTCACCCACGGCGAACATTTCGAACCGCCGCCGGTGACGGGTGGCGAAGTCGTAGAGGAGCGTGGCGTTAGCGCCACCGGCGAACCGGAACACCCCGGTGAGCACCGAGCCGACGCCGTCCACGCGCCGTGACCAACTGCCGTAGACCTCCTTGGGCGCCTCGCCGAACCACGACTGCAGCACGTCCACGGCATGGATGCACACGTCGTGCACGGCGTCGAAGGCGTTGGTGTGCTGGCGGCCGATCCCCGAGTGGTAGTTGATCCCGGCTGCGATGAGCGGGCCCAGCGCGCCGTCCAGGATGAGCGCGCGGCAGCCGTAGAAGGCCGGGGCGTAGCGGGTATTGAAGTCGACGCCGAACGTGATGCCGCCCTGGCGTGCGTGCCCCACGATGTCCTGGCACTGCTGCCACGTCTCGGCCACCGGCTTGGCGATGATGACGTGGATGCCGCGGCGTGCGGCCTCGGCCACTACTTCGACACGCAGGGGCGACAGGCCGACATCCCAACGGATGTTGACGTCGAGGAGGTCCAGGTCGACGGCGTCGATCATCGACCTGTAGTCGTCGAAGACGTGCTGCACGCCCCAGGTGTCGCGGATCGCCTTGGCGGCGGTGGAGTCGGGGTCGCAGGCCGCCACCGGCTGGATCCCGGCGGCGCGGTAGGCGGGCATGACGCCGCTGTGCACGATGCGGCCCGCCCCCACGAGTCCGATGCGCAGTCCGCCGGGGATGTCGTCCCGCAGTGGCGGCGGGACCAGATCGAGCGCCGCCACGGGACCCAGGTCCACGGGGGCGATGCCGGAACTCAGGTCGATCTGCGGTGCCATCGCCTCGTCAGGCCCCCGCCGCGCCGGCCAGCAGCGGCGCCAGGAACCCAGCCGCCTCCCGGACGCCCTCCTCGTAGGTCTGGTACGGGTCCTCGTTCTCGATGCTCACGTAGCCGTCGTAGCCCGCCGCCGCCAGTGCCTCCACGAGAGCGCTCCAGAAGGCGGCGTCGTGGCCCCGTCCGATCGTCCGGTAGCGCCAGGCCCGCGCCGACGGATCCTCAAACGATCGCTGGTCGAGGACCCCCGCCACGGCGACTTCGTCAGGCACCGTCTCGGTGTCCTTCAGTTGCACGTGATGAACGGCCTCACCGAGTGCTTCCACCACTCGCACCGGATCCATCTGCTGCCAGAAGAGGTGACTGGGATCCACGTTGGCGCCGATGATGGGGCCGACCGCCTCCCGCATGCGCAACAGCGTGGGCACGTTGTACACGAGGTGGATGGGGTGCAGTTCGAAGGCGATGCGGCGCACGCCGTGCCGCTCGGCCTTGTGCGCCAACTCCTCCCACAGGGAGATTCCCTCCTCCCATTGCCGCTCCAGCAGCGCAACGCTGTCGTCGGGCCAGGGGTAGAAGACCCAGTTGACGGTGGTCGCGGCGGCGCCGTCGCCGGTTGTCCCGGACATCGTCACGATCTTCTCGACACCGAGGAGTTCCGCCAGCCGGAACGTGTCCTCGATGAGCCGGCGATGTTCGGGACCCCGCACGGGGTGCAGCGGCATGCCGGCGCAGTTGAGGGCCGCGATCTCCAAGCCCCGGCCGGCGAACGCATCGGTGAACATCGCCCTGCTCCGCTCACTCTCCAGCAGATGACGAACACCCGAAGGCTGCCCGGCCTGGGTCACCTCGATGCCGGTCGCCCCGATCTCCGCGGCGATGTCGAGACGATCTTCGAACTCGGCGCGGGTGGCGACGGGGCTCATCCAGGCGGGACCGGCGTGTGCCGGCCGGAACTCATCGGGACGCCCACTGGTGGCGGTGAACATCCGAACGATGAGCCCCATGGCGGGACCTCGCGCGACTCCGGCACTCGTCACCGCGTCGTTCCGTTCATGCGGTCCACCTCGTTGCCGCCCGACGGGGTGCCCGAAGCCCCGCGCGGACACCAACCGGTCTCACGACGACAGTATCCGAGACGAGGCCGTGTGCTTCCTCTGCGGGCTCCGAGGGCGTCCGCAGGCCGGCGAAGCCGCGGACGCACCCGGTTCTACTCATTCAGGAGAGGCTCAGCCCTCGGGGTACCACTCGTTGATGTTCGAGGCGTCGATGGGGACGTGGGTGACGTGGTTCACCCGCTGGTCGGGGGTGTCACCATCGAGGATCGTCGCGATGATCGGGCGCAGGAACTCGCCGTACCGATCGGGGAAGTAGCCGATCGACATGATGAACGGCGAGTCCGGGTCGCGGATCTCCGCCAGCGCGTCCGAGGCGCCGCCGTTGGACAGCACCACACCGGCGTCCAGGCGCCCGAGCTGCTCCATGGCCGCCACGACGGCCACACCGGCGAGGTCGTTGGTTGTGGCGATGAACAGCAGGTTCTTGGCGTCCGGGTTGGCGTTCAGGTACGCCGCGGCCGCCGCCTGCGTCTCCGAGCCCTCCAGCACGACGTCGTTGAGGGTGATCGTGTCCATCGTCCACTCCGGGAACTGCTGGGAGATCACGTCCATGGCCACGACCATGCGCGCCTTGGTCTCGTCGGGCCAGGTGCTCTGGTAGATGCCGAAGATGCCGTCGACGTTGCCGCCCCAGTTGTTGTTGATGTAGTCGAGGGCGTACTCGCCCATCTGCTGGCCCGCCGACTCGCCGTGCGCGCCGAACCAGTACACGTCGTCCGCCGGCTCGGGGATCGGCCCGTCGATGAAGATCATCGGGATCTCCGCCTCGGCCATCTTCTCCAGCGTGGCCTCGTAGTTGGTGATGCCGCCGTCGAAGTTCAGGTAGACATCCACCTCGCGGGTGATCATGGCGTCGGCGTTCGCCAGCATCTTGTTGGCGTCCAGGTCGTGGTCGAGCGCGTACAGCTCCCAACCGGCGTCGGCCACCTCCGCTGTGACACCGTTCTCGACGTCGTTGCAGAACTCGCAACCCGTCCGCAGGATGTTGGCGAAACCGACCGTCTTCTCGCCGTCATCGCCCCCACACGACGCTGCCACGAGGACGACGGCAAGGACGACGCCCAGCAAGCCCAAGAGTTTCTTCACGAGATCTTCCCCCTGTGAATCTGCGCCCGGCTCCTCCGGGCGGTGCGTCAACTGTAGGCAATGGAACGACCGGGCGCTGACGGTCCGGGAGCGGTTTTCATGCCACGGACTCGATGAGCCGGCTGCGGGCGCTCCGGTAGGCGGCCTCGATGATCTCCACCGTCCGGACGCCGAGTTCTCCGGGCGAGTTGTTCGCCACGGTGTCGCCGTGCGCCAAGCCCACGAGAGCGTCGATCGGCCCGGCACAGTCGTACGCGCCGGCATCGGAAGCAAGCGGAACCGTCACGTCTCCCCCCTCGACGCGGTAGCGGGTCAGCAGTTCACGATGCAGATCCACCGTGAGCTGGCCATCGGAGCCGATGATTTGTACCACCAGGTAGTGCTTCCCGGCGTTGACGGCGAGATGCGCCGAGGCTCCCGAGACGCTGCCGATGGCGTCGCTCGTGAACCGCACCGAGAGGCTGTCGTGGAACTCCACCGCCGTCCGCCGCGGTGACGACATCATGGCGAACACTTCCGCTCCTTCCAGCCCCGTGAGCCAGAGTGCCAGGCCGAGCGCATGGCTGAGTTGGGCTTGGGCATAGCCGCCGCCGGAGATCGCCGGATCGGTCAGCGTCTCGGGGCGCGGCGTCAACTCGGGGACCTGCTCGCTGCTGACGATCTCCCCGCCGGTCTGGTCGGCGGCGAACGAGGGCTGCCGCCCGACGAGGGCCTCGCGGGTGGTGGAGGACATGACGATCGACACGTGCTCGATGGCCCCCACACCCCCGTCGGACTCCATCAGCTCCTTGGCCCTGATAACGATGTCCTTGTAGTGCCAGCCGAGCGCGATCAGCAGGTGGCGGTCCACCGCTGCGGCGGTCGCCACGAGGTCGCGCGCCTCGTCGGGATGCAGGGTGAACGGCTTCTCCACGAGCACGTGCGCACCCGCCTCCAAGGCGGCCCGGGCCTGCTCGTGGTGCCACCGAACGGGGCTGGCCACCACCACGATGTCCGGCTCGGCCTCCAGGACACCTCTGTAGTCGGTGTGTGCCGAGGCGAAACCGAAGCGCGAGCGAACGCTCTCGGCCATCGCCGGGTCCCGGCGGTTGACGGCGGTGAACTCCACGGCATCCCGATGCTGCGCAAGGCGCGGCAGGTGGGAGGCCACACTCCAGGCGCCGGCTCCGATCACGCCGAGTCGCAGTCTGCTCACAGGTCTCTGGTCCTCCGCATCCGTTTGCCGGCGCCCGCCGCCTCAGCGCAGCTTGGCCAGAGCGTGATAGAGGCCCCGGTAGCGCTCCAGCTTCGAACGGTACCGCCTGCTGCGCGACGCATCCGGCTCGAGGCGCGCCACGATGGGCAGGCCGGCGAGGTTCCCGCCGGTGCCCGTGGCCACCCCGGCGATGCGGGCCGCCCCGACCGCCGACGCGTCGGCGCTCGCGGTGGACTCCACCGGTCGTTCCAGCACGTCGGCGAATATCTGCATCCAGACAGGCGAGCGCGATCCGCCCCCGGTCGCCCGCCAACTCATCACGGAGCCCCCTGTCCCGGCCAGCCGCTCAGCCATAACGGCGGCCTCCAGGGCCACGCCTTCCAGCAGGGCACGGACAACGTGCCGCCGCTCTGTGGCAAACGTCAGACCGACGAGCGCCGCGGTGGCCTGCGAGTCGGCGAAGGCGGTACGCGAGCCGGCGAAGTGGGGCAGAGCAATCATGTCGGTCTCCACGTCGGCTACCGCCGAGGTGATCTGCTCGTAAAAGGCCCCCTCGATGTCGGGACCCGTGGTTGCCGCCTCCGCCGCACCGAACTGATCCCGGTACCAGCGCAGAACGGCACCACCGGCTGGGCTCCCGGCGATGGCGAGCCGTGTCCCCGGCGCCAGGTACGGCACGGTCGGTACGGCATCGGCCGCCCCGCTGCCGGCACCGACCACCCCGGCCAGCACGGCAACGGTCCCCAGCGACAGCATCGCCGTCCCATCCGGCTCGGCGCCGATGTCGGCCGCGTAGGCGGCACAGACCTGGTCGAGGGCACCTGCGACGAGCACGGCGCCATCCGCGAGTCCAAGGTCGCGGGCCCTCTCGGGGGCTACGGCGCCGATCGGGGTGCCGGCTGGCGCCGGTTCCGGCAGCTTGTCCCGATCGATTCCGGCGGCTTCGAGGATCTCCGGCGACCAGCGCTCTGCGGCGACATCGAACGCGAGGGTCCTGGCAGCCATCGAGTGGTCGATCACGGGGGGCAGCCCGAGGCGGACGCCGACCAGCTCGCCGAAGCAGGCGAGCGTGGTGGCGCGACGGTAGACCTCGGGCATCTGCTCGGCGATCCAGCACCACTTGGCCACGGAGTAGTGCGGCTGAGGCGCCAGCCCGCAGATCGCTGTGATCCGCGCAGATCCGACAGTGGCCACCAGGCGCTCATGACAGCCCCGGGAGCGGGCGTCGAACGACACGATCGTGGGTGCCAGCGCCTCGCCGGCCGCGTCGATCGGCGTGACCGCCTCCCCGAGGGTGGCGACAGCCAGCGCCCGCGGCGGCTCCGGGGCGACCGCGGTCACCTCCCGGATGGTGGTGCAGACCGCCTCCCAGACCCCGTCGGGGTCGAGTTCGGCCCATCCGGGCCGCGGTACCAAAAGGGGATACTCGCGGTACGCACTGGATAGTGGCAGGCCCGCCTCGCCCAGCACGACCGCCTTGCACCCGGTGGTGCCGACGTCCACACCGAGGAGCGTCATCGGGTGGCGACCTACCCCACCGAGCCGGCGATTCTCGTGCCGGCGCTCGAACCCGAATCGGCGCCGGCGGGTGTCATCCGGTCCTGGCAGCGGCGCCGGCTGGGATCCGTCGGTTCATCGCCTCACGCCACGATCATGTCGGCGCCGACACGCTCGAGTGTCTGCGGCTCACCAGCACGGAGGGCGAGATGCATGACCTGCGCGTTGAACTCGATGCCGATGGTCCGCTCGGCGGCGTTCTCCACGGTGTCCGCCACCACCAGGAGTCCATGGTTCTGCCACACCACGCCATGGCTGTCTCCCATGACCTCCAGCATCTCGGTGGTGAACGCCTCGTCCCGGCGGTGCCGGAACGGCATGATCGGGATGGTGCCGTTGGCCGACTTGAGGCCGGTCGTGGTCACCGGCAGGATGTCCCGCCCCAAGGCGCCGAAAGCGTTCACGTACGGCGGCTCGGTGTGCAGCACCGCAAAGACCTCTGGACGCGCCTTGTAGACGCCCACGTGCAGGAGTGCGTCGTAGGAGGGATCGAGACGGCCGCCGATCTGCTCCCCGTCCGGGTCCAGCACCACGAGGTCGTCGGGTGTCATGTCCTCATACGGGTAGGCATGTGGCGTGATCACCACATTGCCCGTGTCCCGGTCGCGGGCACTGAGATTGCCCTGCGACGCCGGCATCAGCGACGACGCCGACAAGTGCTTCATCGTCACCGTGATACTGCGGCGCAACTCCGCCGCGACGAGATCAGCCACCGTGCCCTCCGATCCTCACCCGCTCACAGCGACCCTAGTTCACGGCGCTTCTCGACGACCGGGACCGCGTAGGGCTCCACGGCGAATCCTCGACAAGAGACAAGCGACCCGGCGGATCGGAGCGACGGGGACGCCGTCAGGCGATGGGTTGGAACTCCGGAGCTGAGAGTGGTTCGTAGCCGTCGGGCCAGGGTGCGCTCAGCCGGCACAGCAGTCGCATGTGTGGTGGCGCGGTCGGCGGGTTGACGTGTTCGGCGACGATGCCGACGTCGGCCTCGGTGAACTCGCGCAGTTCGTGGATGGTGCCGACCAGGTAGTTCGGCACCCACCCGATCCTCCGGCCCGTGCGTGTGCAGATCAGCATTGCCCTGGGGTTCACGGGGTTGTCGGGTTCGTCGGCCACGACCAGGACGTCGCCCGCCGTCACTTCTGTGACCGCCTCGGCCGCGCCCGGGATGTGGCGGATGCCGCGACCGAAGAACAGCGTCGTCAGTCCGCCCTCGGAGGTTCTTTCTGGGTAGGAGAACACCTCGACGCGGTCTGTCATCCGGATGCCCTCGCTTCGTGCCATGACCTCGAACGGGTCGGTGTCGATGTCGAGATCGAGCCTGCGGACATACTCGCCGTAGTCAGGTCGGCGCCGTGGCATCTGCCGGTTGCGGAACACCGCGAATAGGTGGTCACTCTCGTAGACGCGGTGCAGGTCCGCAAGCCCGGGCAGGCGGTCGAAGCCGTCGAGTTGCTCGGCCGCCTTGAGGTACACGAATCGGTACGACACCTGCGACTCCACGACGCGACGGGTCAGCAGGCCGACAGGATGGAGCAGACCGTCGGGGTGGCGCCAAGCGGCGTACAGTCGGCGTTCGGTCGGCTCGGTCATGCGGTGCACCTGTGGCCGGGGTGTATCAAACCTGTCCAGAGCACCTAACTCACCAGGCCATCAGGCGTCCGTGGTTGCGAACCACGACACGCTCCGCGCCCCTCAATCAGGTCCGGAGTCGCCCAGTTGTAACGGTTCGACGAGCGGCCGATCGAAGTCGGCTCGTACTTGGTGCGCGCTATAGCTCGTGAGCAACGCTCGCGCGAACGGTGGCCGGACTCGGCCTACTCGCCGCAAGCCCAGATTGAAGTTCTCGCCCTCAATGAAGGGCGTGACCTCACATTCCTTCCGGATGCCAAAACGAAGTCGTACCCGATTTACTCGTTCCTGCTTCGAGGTGTCGCGGAAATCGGTCCGCACCTTGTCGGCTTCTTCGGCCAGAGTGGAGCCTCTTTCTGCCCAAGCGGGGAGAATCCAGTCGGGGATCTCCGGGGCAAACGGCGCGAATCCCCGACCATCCTTGTTGAAGACACAATAGTCAAGTGATTCGACGGGAACCGGAGCTGGACGGTCAAGTTCAATCCATGCCGGACTCGCGCCAGCGAACGCAGGCAGTTCGAAGACAGCTCGTGGTGCACGAGAACCCATGACTTCGGCATTCGGGTCGTCCAGCCGAACCGGTAAGAGCGTCACAATGGAAAGCTCGGGTTCTCGTCGACCCGAACCATTGTTACGGACCATCAAATCGCAGGGCTGCGCAACGAGAACGAATTGTCTTCTTCCCTTCTCCTTCTCGAACAGGTCGCCTAGCTCGACCGGTAGGTGTAGGTGGGACAAGTAGTCTGCATCTTCATAGACTTCGCGATGATAGATCTCTTGCGCTTCGAGGGAAGGAGTATTGAGATAAGGTCCTTGAAGTCGATCCAGTTCTCTGAGGTGATGCACGGACTCTCGAACATCTGAACGCTCGTAGAGAAGGGTTCTAACGCGCTGTCTCAGACTAGTGTCGAATAGGCGCAAGAGGATATCTACCTCCCATACCCCTTCATCGCGCGCCAAACCAAAAACAATACGCTCGAACACACGAGAGCTGATCTGACTGACATCTTGTTGCGTTCGGGCGACTGCACTGCTGACACTCTCGGCAACTGCGCGCTGGAGCCTTGAGGAGGGTCGCGCCATCAGGACAACACGAAGTGCCTCAACGAAAGAACTCGCATCCTCGGCCAGATGAGTCTTTGAGAGAAGGATGAACCGTTCAGGTCTTATGCCAGGAGTGTTCGACAAGTCATCCCACGCCTGTCCTTCGTCCTCCTTCTGCACGGTGTTCGTCAATAGGCCTGCCCAGATCGTGTTCGCTGGATCAGCCGTGTAGAGAGCAGTCGCCAGACGGATTCCACCATTCGTGTCGCCGTCGCCAAGATGCCTATCAAGAAGCACCAGAGTTGGATCGCTGGCAGCTTGCTGAACTATCACGTCGAATTCGGCGTGGAATTCCGCTGGAGTCAGGCTGGTGAGGTCGACGGAGGCCATCAGATCGCGGAGGCGTCCTAGTTCAGGATCGGTGGTCGGTGGACTTGACGAGCGGGCACGAAGATCCTCAAGCGCGCGCCGTCGCTGATCACCTCCCAAGAGCCCCCACCGCTCTCGCAGTTCTCCCTGCCAGATCTCAGGCTCCTCAGCAAAGTCGACACGACCGATCTCGGCAATCGAGTCTTCTACTTCGGGCATACGACGGCCAGCAGCGATCAGATTGTCGAGCGTCGGTTCGAATGCATCGTCGACCACGATCACCCGTGTGATACCTACGGCACTCAGGAGTGCGCCAACAGCTTGAACTGCTCCGCTATCGTTCATTGGCGGAAATCCAGTAACCAGCACCGATCACGCCACGACCTCCAGCACAGTCCACGTCACTCATCGCCTACCACCACGGCACCAAGATCGACATTGAAGATATAGCGCATGCCGGCATCATTGCGGTCGCTCAGGAGCGCAATTGAGCAGCCGTCAGTCTCCAGCAATCGTTCAACGATGAAGAGCCCGAGTCCGCGCCCTCGCCCCCGCGGCTTGCGTGTCGTGAACGGCTCGAACAGTGAGTGCTCGATCTCGGGATCAACACCCCGCCCGTTGTCGGCAACTCTGACCGAGGCGCCCACCGCGTGGATCGAGACTTCGCCCCGCTCGAGGCGTCTCAACCTTAGTTCCTCCCGCAGCCAGTACTCGCTGTTGAGCAGCAGGTTGTCGAATACCTGAATCGCCTTCCCCCTGTTCATGAGGACAGTGACATCGTCAACGGCGTTCAGACTCACGCGCAGTTTCTCCCCGTCCCACCGTGCGGTGAAATAGTCCGCCACCTCGCCCAGCAGATCGCCGAGGGCAAACCGCTCGCGCCGCTCGCGCACGTAACGCATCGAGGGCGCGAGGTGGGCAATCTGCCGTCGGAGGCCCGAGACGCTGCTCCTGACGTGTTCCACGAAGTCGATCAGCCGGCGGTCCCGCGGGCGTACCCGGTCGAGGTATTTCGCGACCTCACTCGTCCGACGGGCCAGCCGATCGGTAATGTTCGCAATCTCGTGGGATAGTGCCTCCGCGATCAGACCTACACCCATTGTCTCGTAGGTGAGCGAGAGTTGATCCTCGAGAGAGTCGAACTCACCTTGTAGCCGCTCACCGACACGCTGCTGCGATTCAACCTCGGCGATAAACTCGTCGATTTTGTCGAGCACGGCCACCCCCGAGGCCGCGTTCTGGCCCAGTTCACGAATCGGCCCGATAAGATCACGCCCCCCGTCATCCAGCAAATCATCAAGGTCGCTGGCGCGCTGAACGATTTCTTCGGCCGTTCGTCGGTCCGCCTCCAAGTCCTTCCGGACACGTTCGAGATTGGCTCGCTGGTCCGGCGCGGCCGCAAGTGTTGATCCCAGACGGTCCGTCATGTCCCTTGCCGTCTGCGGCGCGGATCCCTCAGACAACTCGGCGTACTTCTTACGGTAGTCCACGGCCCCACGACCGATGAACTCCTGAACCTTGTGGCTAACGTCAACGAACCTTTCCATCACCTTGACGAAGTTCTCGTAATGCGGTGTCCGGCTGAACCCCTCACGGTCGGTGGTCTCGACGAGTTGCACATTGTCCCGCGCGCTGAGCGCCAGATAGCCGAGCGTGTTCGACGGGCGAAGTCCGTACCACGAACCGCCCGACGTCCAACCCTTACCGAGCCCGAGCCAGTCACCGTCGGTTCGGATGTTGAATCCGTCTCTGTAGATCCGCACACCTGCCAGATCGGTCACCTGCTCGCGGAGCTCTCTCAGGGATCCGAAGCCCTCGATATGATCTGCTGCACCTGCTCCCAGGTTGAAAGCGTCGATCTCACCGAGGAACGGACCTGGTGAGGCGATCAAGTCCTCCGCGCCATTTCCTCCGGCTTCCGGCAAATCGTGATCGGCCAGGATGCTCAGTTGTACGGCCGGCGACACGAGTCGAGGCTCAAGTCCTGAGAGTCCGACGACGGTCTCGAACTCCGCCCACCAACCGTCGCCGCTCGAGGGCCGCAGCCGGTAGTCCTTTCCCTCCGGTTTCTCCTGGAGAAACCGGAGCAGACCTTCACCCGCGTCCGTCTCGCATGCACGGTCGAATGCCGCACGATCCTGCTTTGAGTTTGGGCGCAGGCCGGCCAGTCGCATTCGCCCGCCGATTGTCAGTTCGTCATCTTCGTCGAAGGTCAGGTTGTAGTGGATAACGGCCGCATTGCGGAGCTTTGTTTCCAGACCGGACAGGTCGAGGTCCGTGCCGTCGACGCTTCCGTAGAGCTTGAACCCGTCTACTCCCTTGTACGGCGAGATGATCTTCGCCAACTCCTTCTCCACCTCTCCGACCTTGGCGAGGCGCTCGGGCGATCGAAGATCCGAGATCAGCACCGTTGTGCCCGCCCGACTACTGCCCTCTCTCCTGCGAATCTCGACGTTGACGTCGGAAAGCTGCTCGAAGTCGCGGAACGTTCGCCAGTCGAAACTGAGCGTGTAGGTGGCGTCCTCCCCCGCGGGCGCCGTGGTGATGGTCAGCCGGTGACCGAGGCGTTGTGCCCCCAGACGTCCGAGCCCCTTGTCACCGAGCGGTGTTCGACCGCGGCCTGTTGTGCCGCCGCCTTGCTTCATGCGGAGCTTCAGAGAGTTTGACACCGTGAGCCAGCCGCGGCGGATGTCGTCGAGGGTCATACCATGCCCACGGTCAATAACCTCGACATAGCCCTTGTCGTAGGGGAATTCGTCCGGTCCGCGAGTCGTCACGATCCGGACGACTGCATGGTCGGAGTCGGCGTCGTAGGCGTTCTTGACGAGTTCGGCGACGGCCTGCACCTCGTCGGTGATCAGGTCCTCACCGAGCTTGAAGAGGACCGAGGGATGCACTTCGATCCTCGCGGAGGTCGTGTGTTCGGTCACGTCGCGCCCGCCGAGCGTCGCACGACAAGAATCGTCTCACCACGCATCGTTGCCGAGGATGCGTTCCGACGTGGCATCCGCTGACGGTTCCGAGGGATCTCCCTGCGAACATCGGTGACGAACTCAACCCGGTCACCCAGCAACTCCCGCAGTATGGGGGCCATCTTGATCCTGATTCCTCCCACCATGCGGTCGCCTGTCGTCCAGACGAGCAGTCCGCCGGGGCGCACACGTGCGAGGATCGCTCCGAGCCGGTCATCGAGATCGGTGTAGAAGGCGAGGACGCGACTCCGACAGTCGCGGCGGGCGGCAGCCAGGTCGTCGTACACCTGTCGCAGGGCCGGGGACCGAGCAAACAGCGACTCCTGCTTCGGATAACGGCGGGACCGC
>LXNJ01000247.1_pt1 | contig 38696 bp, 25 predicted proteins | sample 809081 | NCBI WGS metagenome assembly LXNJ01 (sample SAMN04870510, study PRJNA318959) | sponge metagenome | biome: sponge; feature: marine sponge reef; material: water | host: Petrosia ficiformis | place: Greece: Milos, Mediterranean Sea | collected 2013-05-29 | depth 5-7 m | reverse complement strand
CTCGACAAGGACATTGTCCGGCGGCAGATCGGCGTCGGGGGGCTCATTTACTTCAAGCTGCCGTCGGACGGATCGGAAATGTATTCCTCGGTCAAGGAACACGTGATTGCCCGAGAATACGTAGACGCCTGCATCGAGGCCGTCGGCGCCAAAGACGGCGATCTGGTGCTGGTGCTGGCCGGCCCCGACCCGGATATTTTTCTGAACATGGGCAAATTGCGCCTGCACATGGCGAACGAAACCGGCCTGATTCCGGCGCACGGCGAGCGGTGGGATTTCGTATGGGTCACCGAATTTCCGCTGCTGGAACGGGATGCGGACGCCAAACGATTTACGGCCATGCACCATCCGTTTACGGCGCCCCATCCCGACGATGCGGCGGCGCTTGACGAAACGCCGGACAAGGTGCGGGCGCGCGCCTACGATATGACGCTCAACGGGGTGGAACTGGGCGGCGGCTCGATCCGGATTCATTCGAGGGAGATGCAACACCGCATGTTCCGTCTGCTCGGCATCGACGAGGAAGAAGCCGAGCGGCGGTTCGGTTTCCTGCTGGACGCGTTCCGCTACGGCGCCCCGCCCCACGGCGGCATCGCCTTCGGTCTCGACCGGATCGTTATGGCGCTGGCGGGCACGCACAACATCCGCGACGTAATCGCCTTCCCGAAAACGCAGAGCGCACAGGAACTGATGGTCCGGTCGCCGGATACGGTCGATACGAAGCAACTGGAGGCATTGCATATCGAGATCGTAGCAGAGGACGAAGAACCCGGATAGGAGGCAGGCGGCACGCCGAAAAACAAGCCCTGGGAAAATCCTTCCCATCGCCGGACATATACCCCCGCGTTTATGGAAGCACCGGATCGACTCACGGAACTTGCCCGGCGCGAAATCGACTGGGAGCGCTGGGAGGCGTTGATCCGCAGGAACGGCATTACCATAGATCGTCCGCACGGCGCGCAGCACCCTTCCCATCCCTCCATCATCTACCCGATGGACTACGGCTACGTGAACGGCACGAATGCCACGGACGGAGAAAATCTGGATGTTTTTCGCGGCACGGCCCGGACCGGACTTTCCGGTGCGATCGTCAGCGTGGATCACCGCAAGGGAGACCGGGAATTCAAGCTGCTGTACGACTGCTCCCCCGAAGAAATCTATCTGGCCAACGGGTTCGTTAACTTCGATCGTTCCCTGATGGAGGGCATCCTCGTGCTGCGCAAACCGATGGCCGATCTATGGAAAGACATGCGGACTTAATCAGAGTATCCCTTGCATCTTTTTGCGCCGGATAGCGTATATCGGGCGCGCTGTATATGACAAAAGATTTTATGTTAGAGAACGGCACGGTCCCGTAGCTCAGTTGGTAGAGCAACTGACTTTTAATCAGTGGGTCGCAGGTTCGATTCCTGCCGGGATCACGCACAAAGTATAAAAAAGCATAAATACGGATAGCGCGTATGCCGGACGTGTGCGGGGCAACCCGCAAGAGCGCCCCGGTGTTTCATCCGTTCGTACATTCCATTCATACATTTTATAAAGCCCAGGCCCGGGTGGCGGAATAGGTAGACGCACTGTCTTGAGGGGGCAGCGTTCGAAAGAGCGTGCTGGTTCGAATCCAGTCCCGGGCACATTCACATCCTCCATGCAAACGCGAGAGGACGTACTCGCCCATATTCGCCGGCACGGCGAGGAAACGTACCCGGAGGAATGCTGCGGCTTTCTGATCGGGCGCCTGCATGCGGACGGAAACGAAGCAGTCTATGCGCGCCGCGCCGTAAACCGCAACGAGAACCGGCGGGAAGACCGGTATATCATCGCGCCCGGGGAATATCTCGAAGCCGATCTTGCCGCCCGCAGGGAAAATATGGATATTGTGGGCATCTACCATTCGCACCCGGATTGCCCGGCGGTTCCCTCCCGAACCGATGTCGAACTGGCGACCTTCCCCGGATATGCCTACGTGATCGTGTCGGTCGAAAACGGGAAAGCCACGAACCTTTCGGCATGGGCGCTGGCCGAAGATCGCTCGCGGTTTATGCCGGAGGAGATCGACGTACATGCTGCCTCAAAAAAATCGTAACCACACGCGGAATGGCCCACATTTACATTCCCTCCCCACTGCGCACGTACGTTGACGGTCAAAGCACCGTAGATATCGAGGGTGCAACTGTCCAGGAAGCGCTGGCGAATCTCGTACGGCAGCATCCGGCTATCGGGAAGCACCTGTTCGCAGAAACGGGCAAGCTCCGGCAGTTCGTCAACATATACCGGAACGAGGAAGACATTCGGTATCTGGACCGCGAAAAAACCGCGCTGGATCCGAAGGACGAAATCTCGATCGTCCCATCCGTGGCCGGGGGAGCGGAAGACGACGCCTGCATGCCGCATACCCTGAAACCGGAAGAAATCAGACGGTACAGCCGGCATCTAACCCTCCCGGAATTCGGGATGGAGGGACAAAGAAAACTCAAAACATCGTCCGTGCTCGTCGTGGGAGCGGGCGGGCTCGGGTCGCCGCTGGCCATGTACCTCGCTGCTGCAGGCGTCGGCAAAATAGGCATCGTGGACTTCGATGTGGTGGACGAAACCAACCTGCAAAGACAGATTCTTCACGGGACAAAAGATGTGGGGCGAAAAAAACTCGTATCGGCCCGCGAGACGATCCGCGACGTGAATCCGTTTGTCGAGGTGGAAACCTTCGACACGGCTCTTACCAGCGAAAATGCGCTCGATATTCTTTCGGGGTACGACATCGTTGCAGACGGCACGGACAATTTTCCCACCCGCTATCTGGTCAACGATGCATGCGTGATGCTGGGCATTCCGAACGCCTACGCCTCGATTTTTCGCTTCGAAGGGCAGGCGTCGGTGTTCGCCGCAAAAGACGGACCGTGCTACCGTTGTCTGTACGAAGAACCCCCTCCTCCAGGTCTCGTCCCGTCCTGTGCAGAGGGAGGCGTCCTGGGCGTACTGCCCGGGCTGGCCGGGGCCATACAGGCCACCGAAGCGCTCAAGATGCTCACCGGCATCGGGGAACCGCTTATCGGGCGATTGCTGGTCATCGACGCCCTCGGCATGCACTTCCGGGCGCTGCGTATCCGGCGCAATCCGGACTGCCCGGTGTGCGGCGACCATCCTTCCCAAACCGAACTCATTGATTATCAGGCTTTCTGCGGCATTCCGACACAACCGAACGGCAACGCTATGAACCAGGAAACATCTCTCCCCGAAATCACGGTACGCGAACTAAAGAACCGGATCGATCAGGGGAATCGCCCCTTTATTCTGGATGTGCGCAAGTCGCACGAGTACGACATCGTGAACCTCGGCGGCACGCTCATTCCGCTGGACGAACTGGCCGATCGGCTGGACGAACTGGAAGATCACAAGAATGTAGACATTGTGGTTCACTGTCGCTCGGGCGGACGCTCTTCGCGGGCCGTGCAATTGATGCGCGAGCGCGGGTTCGAGCACGCTCTCAACCTGAAAGGCGGCGTGTTGGCCTGGAGCGACGAGATCGACCCCTCCATGCCGCAGTACTGAGCCGTACGCGGCAGAACAAGCCCGGAGCGGGGAGCCCACACCCCGGCTGCAACATGCAGGCTTGCACTACGCACCAGGACCCTGTGGTATCCTATGATCTATAAAACCGTCCGGGGCGTGGACGTGCCCGCGCTTGGGCTGGGCACGTACCTGCTCACGGGACAGGCTTGCCGGCGCGGTGTGGCGGAGGCCATCGATATCGGATATCGGCACATCGACACGGCGGTGGCCTACGGCAACGAAGAAGAAACGGGTCAGGGGCTTCGCGACGCAGGTATCGCGAGAGAGAACATTTTCCTGACCACGAAAATATGGATGGACAACCTGATTCCGAGCCGGATCGCCCCGGCAGCCGGAGAAAGTCTGTCCAGACTCCGCACGCCCTATATCGATCTGCTCCTCATTCACTGGCCGACTCCGACCATGGAGCTGGAAGCATGCCTCGACGAAATGCAAGCTTTGCAGGCGACCGGCAAGGTGCGTCACATCGGGGTCAGCAATTTCCCTCCCGCCCTGATGCAGAGGGCTGCTGCACACGCGCCCATTTTCTGCAATCAGGTGGAATATCACCCCTATCTGGACCAGAGTACGCTGCGTGCTCTGGCACAGGAGTGCGACACATTGCTTACGGCCTACAGCCCCCTTGGCCGCGGGGCGGTATTGCGGAATAAAACACTGAAAAACATTGCGGCGGCACATAACAAAACGCCCGCGCAAGTCACCCTGCGGTGGCTACTCCAGCTCGACAGCGTAGCAGCTATCCCCAAGGCCTCCGGTTCACAGCGCCGGCGGCAAAATTTCGACCTGTTCGATTTCGAGCTCGACAACGAGGAAATGCGCCGGATCGATGCCCTGGCGTGCGGAAAACGCATGGTGGATCCCTCATGGGCGCCGGTGTGGTAACAAAAAGCATGTTGGCAAAAATCATGCCCCGCCCTTATTATTACGAGCGTCATCGAATCCAGCGCCACCTACCCCATACCGAACTGCAAGAATCATGCATACCCATCGCTTGAACATACTGCTCCTGCTGGCAACCCTGCCTCTGCTCGTTATCGCGGGATGCAGCGTATCCGAAGGAAACGACCGGCACATGGTAGACGCTTCCGTGTGCGACGAAGACAACGGCGGCCTTGTCCTGCCCGACGGATTCTGCGCCGGCGTCGTGGCGGACAGCGCAGGAAGCACCCGGCACATCGTCGTGGACGCAGACGAGGACATCTACGTCATACACCGACGCATCACAGACGGCAGGGGGGGCATTACGGCGCTCCGCGATACGGACAAGGACGGCAAAGCCGATTCCATGTACAGTTTCGGCGGCATCGCCGGCACCGGTCTCGAACTGTATGACGGTCACCTGTACGCTACCACGGATTCTTCGGTACACCGGTTTGCTTTCGAAGGCGACGAGTTGGCGCCCATGGGCGATCCCGAACGCATCGTGGGGGGCTTCCTGGCAGGAGAGGAACAGCAACAGCACGCCTCCAAGGCGATCGCTTTCGACAACGAAGGACATCTGTATGTGAACGTGGGCGCCCCGTCGAACGCGTGCCAGGAAACAATGCGTATGCTTGGATCTCCGGGCGTGGACCCCTGCCCCCAACTTGAGCGGGCGGCCGGCGTATGGCGATTCGACGCGACCACAGCCGGACAGACCCAGGAAGCGGACGGGCATCATTTCTCGACGGGCATCCGGAATGGCCTTGCGATGGCGTGGCATCCCGGCGCCGGCAGCATGTATGTCGTGCAGCATGGCCGCGACCAGTTGAACACAATATGGCCGGAGTACTATACGGACGAGCAAAATGCCGAGCTGCCCGCCGAGGAAATGTTCAAACTCTACGACGGATCGGATTCCGGCTGGCCATATTGCTATTATGACCACCAGCAGGGAATGAAACTCCTCTCGCCCGAATACGGCGGGGACGGCATGGAAGTCGGACGATGCGCCGAAACGGCATCCCCGGTGACCGCCTTCCCGGGGCATTACGCTCCCAACGATATGGTCTTCAACACGCAGGAGCACTTCCCGGCGCAGTACGCGAACGGCGCCTTCATCGCTTTTCACGGTTCCTGGAACAGGGCGCCGCTTCCCCAGAAGGGATATATGGTAGCGTTCGTCCCCATGGACGCATCCGGCGAACCGACCGGCGACTGGGAAAACTTCGCCGACGGGTTCAAAGGGGCGGATACGCTTGCGAGCCCCAGCGATGCCGTATACCGCCCGATGGGGCTGGCATTCGGCCCGCATGGTTCCCTGTACGTGTCGGATTCGAGGAAGGGACGTATCTGGCGGATCGTCTACAAAGGCATGGAATAGCCACTTGGCGTATGGTTGTTGGCCGCATTTTCCCGTGTGGCGGTGCGCCGGACACATAACGTGCCGACGAGGGGGGGTTCTCTACAAAGCACTCCGGCGTCACGTAAAAAGAAGCGTCACGGTGTGCTGGACGCTAATCTTCCAGGGGCAATGTGCGCCTGATCCATGAGGATACGGGAGGAGTGGTCCTTTTCGTCATCGCCGGATTTTCCCGCAAGCGCCTGATCCCGGGTGCGCGGGGTACCTCGCCGACCGCCGTGTGCCCGAAATGAATGACCCGGGCACACGGGGCGGAACGGCCTGTACGGTAGCTACACGTACGCCCCCGGTGCGCCAGCGCTTCTACTCTTTTCTTTCCCTTCCGCTCTTTTCTTTCTCTTCCGCCATGCGAACCAGTCTGGAAGCGATCCGATAAGAATCCGACGGGGGTACGCGGATATGCTCACTGCCCGCATTCCATAGATAGGCGTTGGTGCAGATTTGATGAAAAAGGAAAAAGAGGAGCAAAAAACGACTTCGAGACCAAAGCAAGTGTGGTTATATTGTGATATATGTATTATTTTTTTTGCAGTTGACCCGATTCCAATTAAGTTTTTAACAAACACAACCGCTGCCATGCGTTTCCTTGTTTGCCTCCTTGTTCTACCCGCCCTTGCTCTGGCCGAACCCGCATTTGCGCAGGACGCAGCCGCGGAATCAGCCCTGTCCGGCGCCGATACGGCGTGGATGCTGATTTCCACGGCGCTGGTTCTCCTGATGACGCCGGCGCTCGCATTCTTCTACGGTGGACTGGTTCGATCCAAAAACACGCTCAACACCATGATGATGAGCTTTATTTCCCTCGGCGTAGCCGGCGTCCTCTGGGTGCTGTTCGGATACTCGCTGGCTTTCGGAGGCGGAAATAAATGGATCGGCGACTTCTCGATGGCTTTTCTGAACGGCGTGGGTCTGGAACCTGACGGGAGTATTCCCTCTCTGCTCTTCATGGCATTCCAGGGCACCTTCTTCATCATTACCGCCGCCCTGATCTCCGGAGCCGTAGTCGAGCGGATGCGCTTCAGGGCTTATCTGATTTTCATTTCGCTGTGGGCCCTGCTCGTCTATGCTCCTGTATGTCACTGGGTATGGAGTGGCAATGCCTGGCTGGGCAATATGGGGGCGCTAGACTTCGCAGGCGGCGCCGTAGTGCATATAAATGCAGGCGTAGCGGCTGTCGTGGCCGCACTCGTCCTGGGCGCGCGCAAGGATTACGGCAGACAAGCCATCATTCCGCACAACGTGCCGTTCGTCCTATTGGGCGCGGGATTGCTTTGGTTCGGCTGGTTCGGATTTAACGGGGGGAGCGCACTCGCTGCGGACGGCATCGCGACCCTTGCCCTGGTAAACACCATGCTGGCGCCGGCAGCCACGCTCACCATGTGGACCATCATTGACCTGAGCCGCACCGGAAAGGTCACGGCCGTAGGCGCTGCAACAGCCATTGTGGTCGGTCTCGTTGCCGTCACACCTGCCGCCGGGTTCGTTTCGCCGATTTCCTCGCTGTTGATCGGCGCCATTGCCGCCTTCCCGTGCTATTTTGTCATTCAATGGCGGTCGCGCACGCGGCTGGACGATTCTCTCGACGTATTCGCCGCGCACGGGCTTGGCGGCATCACGGGGGCCCTCCTTACCGGCGTATTTGCGGAAAGCGCATGGAACGGCAATGCGGACGGACTCCTGTTCGGAAATCCAGCCCAATTAGGCATCCAGGCCATCTCCATCGCCGCCGTAATGCTTTACAGCGGTGTGGTTACGTACCTTATCATCAAGGGCATAAGCCTGGTCACCGCGTTGCGTCCGGATATTCCGAACGAAGGTATGGGATTGGATATCGCCAGCCATGGCGAGGAAGCCTATTCCGACGGAGAAGGTATCGTGTTGCTGCTCGACGAAGAAATACGAGCATCGTCCGCTGCATAACCAGATCGAACCCACCATTACTTCAATCATCTTTCACCCTTTGGGATTATCGCCATGAAATTAGTCAGAGCGGTCATTCGGCCCGAAAAACTCACCGAGGTGCTCACCGAACTGTTCAAAGCAGAAATCACCGGCCTGACGGTGACACGCGTTCGTGGCCACGGCGGCGAAACGGAGATCGTGGAAACCTACCGGGGCACCACGGCCAAAAAGGAACTCACCGAAAAGATCATGCTGGACATCGGCGTCTCGGATCATGTGCTCGACAAAGCCATCGACACCTTGCTCGCAACAGCGCGTACGGGCGAGGTGGGCGACGGAAAAATCTTCGTCCTGCCGGTAGAAAAGATTTATCGTATCCGAACTGGCGAAGAAGATGTAGCCGCTGTCACGCCGGTGGCTGCAGAGATAAGCACATAAGGATACTCTGGTCAAGACCACTTCGCCCGGCACTTTACTTTCGTGCGTAAACGACATCATGATTCCATCGTCGGAACCAGGAAAAACACTGCGGATTCGGGGCATTGCGGACATGACGCGCCCTTCGGGAGGCTGCGAGGGGCACGCTGGCCGCGTCATTCCTCATTTATGTGGGGCCTGCCACACTGCTTCCTCATTCCTTGCCGGCGCACCCCGCTCAGCCTCTGAGCTTTGCGGACTTAATCAGAGTATCCTTTAACATGCAACGGGCCTCTGCGAGGCCTTCGGATAACATGCCCGAAAGCCGCATTCCCCTGCACGGGATCCCTCTTCGAGAGGTATCCCGTGCAGGGGAATACATATGTGAAAAACTGTATTTTCGTCTGGAAAAAAGATTCCGCTTCGATACGTATATGTAAATGAAACGATTCAGGTCTACTGGACCCATCGGAAGAACGAAGGAACAGCGCATGTATCGTTTTATTTTTGCGCAAATCCTTTTTTTATAAATACTTATAGAAAAACAAAGAGAGCTTGTAAGCAAAAGCTGGAATACCCTCGAAAGCAACGTACACAGAATACCCCGGCAATTCGAGCGGAAGAAAGTATCCTCTGGATAGACGGCAGACTAAATGTGGATAAATAGTGGATAACCCGTATACGTCGTGTATTCTTTGTTAGAAAATTGTAACGAATTGTACTTGCAATCCGTGGCGGGCAAACATAAAATGGCTGGTAACGAAATGGGCAACCATGTTATGCCTTACCCCTACCTCGGTTCGTTACCTTGAACCGCCACCCACTCGATATAGTACATGCCCTCCACCGCTGCCGAGAAAACGTGGGAAACCTGCCTCACCCAAATTTCCAACCAAATTTCCAAGCAGTCCTTTCGCACATGGTTTGCTCCGATCAGGTTGATTAACCTGGAGGAAAACAATGAGATCGCACGGCTTCGGCTGGCCGTTCCCAATGCTTTCCATACCGAATGGTTGGAGTCTCATTATGCCCATGTCGTCAGGAAAACAGCTTCGAAGGTCCTTGGAAGACAGACCAATGTCGCCTACGAGGTCGCTCCGGATATAGCCTTGGGCGAGGAAAAGAACGACCTGCCTGTCCTGCCGCTCGAACCTTCGCGACGGAACAGGGAGTACCTGCCCCGCACCTATTCGACGATACCGTCACCGTCAGGACGACCCGCTCCAAACATAGCGCCCATCAAGAATACCTGCCTCAAGCCGGAGTATACCTTCGACTCTTTCATTGAAGGGCATTCCAATCGATTTGCCCGGGGCGGGGCCGTTGCCATTGCCGAGGACCCGAAAGGCACTGGATATAATCCATTCACCATCTACGGAGACACCGGCCTCGGGAAAACCCACCTGGTACAGGCCATTGGCAATCATGCCTTGCGAAAAAACGCGAACCTGCGCGTCCACTACGTATCGGGAGAACAGTTTACGTCACAGTTCATCCACTCGATTCAGGAGAACCGTGTCCACTGCTTTTCCAATTTCTACCGACAAATCGACTTGCTGATCGTGGATGATGTGCAGTTCCTCAGCGGGAAAGAGAAAACGCAAGAGGAGTTCTTCCACATCTTCAACGAACTCCATCAAACGGGCAAGAAAATCATCCTGTGCGCCGACCGGCCTCCATCCGCGATCACCGGGATTCAGGAACGGCTCCTTTCGCGGTTTCAATGGGGGCTTTCCGCCGATATTCAGCCACCTGAGCTTGAGACACGCATCGCAATTCTGCAACACAAGGCGGTTAAAATGGGCATATCGCTGCGACTGGATGTGCTGGAATTCGTCGCCGAGCGAATCCGGGCCAACATTCGACAACTGGAAGGTGCGTTACACAAGTTGTCCGCCTACGCCACACATCACAGCCGCGATATCGACATAAACATAGCGAAAGGCATCCTCCAGGACCTGATGGAGGATTGTCAGGTGCGTCTCGAGATCGAAGACATTCAGCGTTGCGTTGCCCAATTCTATGGCATTGAGCCCGAACTACTCTCGGCAAAAACGCGGAAGCGAGAGGCAGTGACCGCTCGCCACCTTGCCATGTATTTTTGCAAGCAACTAACTTCCCATTCCCTGAAAAGCATCGGCAACCGTTTTGGCGGGCGTGACCATTCGACGGTTATACACGCTTGCAAAACGGTCGAAAACCGTATGGAACTGGAAGGTGCGTTTCGGGACGAGATAACTGTCGCCCGGGAACGGCTCGAACGCTATACGCCCGGCCGCTCGGTCAGGAATGGATAAAACCGGGACCAAGGGAGCACGGTCGTTGTGCTCCCCGTATTTACGTGCACGGACGAAACGCTCGGCGCTATGCGCCGAGCGTTTCGTGTTCCGCCCTACCTTTTCTTCAAGACAGGCAAACCATTGGATGTCTCGGCAACCTGATAACCATCCGGAACGGCATCAAGTGCTCCATCCTTCGCCTGCTTACCGAAGTAATAAATGGTCTGCTCGCGGCCGTTTTTCAGCGTAGTCCGCTTGCTGTGGAGATAATAGGTTGTTCCCTTCGAATTGATGTGCGAGTAGGCCATGTGTGTATGGGTATACTTTAGACAGACAGATACGTTGATGGTTTAGAACAGGCGATCACTGCTGCACAGGATCGCCAAGTGACCTGAGCATGTGTGCAAAATACCTGTAATGCACGAAACTTACTCTTGAAAATGCAATTACGCAAGCGACTCGTGGGAATATGAGTAAGACAAACAGAAAATGATGTCTCGTTTATTCATCCGGTAGAGCCACCTGCTCGCTTGTGTGCAGATACGATGTCAGATCCAGCACTTGTTCCTTGGTCAGTGCGCGAAAGAGACCTTCCGGCATGAGCGAATTAGCGGACACCTCTCGCGACTGAATTTCGGACTTCTCGAGAGCCACGTCTCCGCGCCCGACAATGCGCAACGTCAATTGCCGATCCGTCTCGTTGGAAACGTTTCCAATAAGGGTCCGGCCGTCACGCATGGTGACAATCACCATCCTGTAGTCGTCCTGGATCTCTTCGCTGGGGGTCAGCACATTGGAAAGCATGTACTCGACATCGGTCCGATTCGACCCGGTCAGATCGGGACCGATCAGCCCCCCCGAATCATACATAACGTGGCACGCACTACAGACTCGCTCGTAAAGACGGCGACCGTTGGACGGGTCCGCGGCGGCAATCTTTTCCGGCGTAAGCAATGCACGATAGGTCTCGAAGACCTCATCTTCGTCAGAGAGGCTGCCGTCGATGGGGCCCCATACTTCTACAAACCCGCTCCCCACAACGCGCCGCAACTGCCGTGCGACATACGCGGGCACTTCCTCCCGCAGGATATCGCCGGACTTAATAGCTTCTGTGAGCATCCAGCCATACGTCGGTCGGGACGCCAGCGTCTCAAGCGCCGTACGCTTCTCGGTGGAGTTGAATCCCGCGTATTCCTCCATCAACACGGCGCCAAGACTTTCCTGATCATACGTCGCCACTGCTTGAATAGCATCGATCCGAAACGCAGGGTCGCGAATAAGCGCCGGGATCTCGGCAACGAGTCCTTCATGCTGCGTCTCGACAAGGCTGTTCAGTGCGCCGCTGCGAATATCCATATCCAGCGTTTCGTCCCGGAGCACGTCAAGAAGCGCTTCTCCTGCACCCGTGTCCCCGAAAATCTGCGCAATTTCAATGGCCAACGGGGCCATCCCCCCGTCTTCCTGCAGTATAACGTACAGGTCATCCCATCCGGGAGGCGATGCTACATCGCCGTACCCCTCCAGTCCATCCCGCATGCCTTGCAACAGTTCCTTACGCGCTTCGCCATAGCGGGAAAGCGCTTCTGTGAGCGGCCCGAGCGCATCCGCATCCACGGTACGCCGCGCAATGAATGTGGTCACAAGCGGAAGGCTACTCCCCGCCGCAAGGGCAAGGGCCCGGTCAGGATCCTCCGCTACGAGCGGTTCCACCCCAAACCAGACCATCTTGGGGATATTGTGATCGTCGGCGTCCTCCTCTCGTCCAAGCAAGCCCTCTGCAATGGCCCACCGGTTTTCATGGGGCATTCGCTGCAAGGCGGAAGCGAGATACTTACGCACCACAGGAGCCGGATCTGACCCCGCCATACGGGCAAACTGCTCCAGAGCGGCTTCGCTGGGATCCATATCCTCTACAAGCAGCTGAATAGCCCATGCACGCACATATTCGTCCTCGTCCCCGAGCGCTTCCAGCAGGCGTTCTTCGTCAAGCAACCCGGCGACATGCAAGGACCACATGCCTCGCAGGCGATAGTCCGGATTCGCGTGTGCATCAAACTGCGCACGAAGCGCCTCCTGCGCGTCCGCATCGATCGGTCCCTGCACGGCGCGGTGTTGCAGAATGACTCTCGCGCGACGCGCATGCCAGTCGCTTGCATTCGTTTGCAGAGCGGCTAACTGCATATCGGACATGTTTCCGAGATCGTCGTAGCGTCCTTCCCATTCCTCCGCAAGCGAGGTTTCGGGAACGATACGAAAGATCCGTCCTGTATCCTTGTCCAGTACGTCGTTGCCACAAATGTCGCCATCGTGCCAATCCAGTACATACAGCCCTCCCTCGGGCCCCACTTCCATGCTGAAACCGATCCACTGCGCATTGTTGGCCAGCATGAAGTCTTCGCCGTGGCTCGCCACATATCCCGATCCCTTGGGAGTAAGGATGTCCGATAGCACCGCATGTTCGTGAATGTTCGCCATGAACAGCCGTCCCTGATGCTCCTCCGGGAAAGCATCCGACTGGTATACCCGGGCGCCTCCGTGCGCCGATCGATGACGGTGATCGACGATGGCGCGAATATCGCTGTATACGTACGGGTTGAAATGCTGCCCGCCCTGGCGATGATAAATGCCACCCTGGGTGACATGGAACACATGAGGAATCACGCAGGCCGTGATAAACATCTCGCCCTTGGCGTCATAATCGATACCCCACGGGTTGCTGAAGCCGTGAGCAACCACCTCGAAACGATGCTGTTGCGGGTGATACCGCCATACCCCCCCGTCTATATCGACGCCCTCTCCCTCGAGAATATCTTCGGGAAAGGGGTCGCCATGTTTGTAGACCTGCTCTCCGGGCTCCGGTTTATGAATCTTCGAGGGGGTAGCAAATCCCTCCAGGCCATATAGCCAGCCGTCCGGTCCCCAATGAAAACTGTTGAGCGTCTCGTGGCGATCCCGGATGCCCCAACCCGTAAGAAGAATTTCGATGTCGTCCACATCGGCCACATCGTCTCCATCACGATCCGGAATGAACAAGAGATGAGGGGGCGCGCCAAGATACACCCCGCCGAATCCAACCGCGAGCGCCGACGGAAACGGTATGCCTTCCAGAAACACACTGCGGCTGTCGGCCACGCCATCCCGATCCGTGTCCTCCAGAATGAGAATACGGCTGTCCCCGGAGTTCGAGAACCCGATCCGGCGGGTTTCATAGTCACGATTTTCAGCGATCCATAGCCGTCCGCGGTCATCCCAGGCAAAGGCCATCGGCTGCGTCATCATCGGCTCGTTTGCCCAGGAATTCACCTTAAAGCCGTCAGGCAGCGTCATGATGTCGACCGCCCGATCCGGCGTCAGAAATTCCGCCTGGCGGCCTTCCCGCTGCGCCAGGCCCCAGAGCGCTACCACAGAATACTGTTCGCCTTCCATGCCAATGTACTGCTCCCACCGATTCCGGATTTCGACATCGCTCATCGGGCCGGTGTAAAACACCAGCTGATGCCGTATGACTTCCGTCTCGCCTTCCGGAATCGTCCAATCTCCAAGCCGGGCCCGGACCGGACCCACGCCCAACTGTCCGTCCACGCGCCATGGATGCGGAAATCCTTCGTTATCGGGGTGATCGAAAATCGCCACATGCGCCATATCGTCGCGTCCTTCGACCTGCATCCCCACATCCAGCCACATGGCGCGCTGGCCTTCGGCCGCCCGATCACGCTGCCGCGCCGCATTCACGGCCGATCCCTCTATACCTCGGGTCCACGGCATGCGCAGAAAGAGACCGCCGTAATTGAATTCCCCGATAGTAACATCCGTCTTCGCTTCCCCGCTCCATTCGAGATCAAGAAAATATTGGCCGTCCTCTTCGCGCATGGACCAGACCTGCGTTTCGGTAAGCACAGTTTCTCCTTCTTCATCGAGCAAATCGTAGACGGTACTCCAACTGACCTGGGCGCCCTGCTCCGTCAACACATCCACGGAAACCCGCCGCCAGTAATCTCCCTCGGGATGATGAAAATAATCCCGACCGTTTACGCGCGTAAACCCCCAGTAAAGACCCGTCTGGTGAGGATGATGACCCGGACTGTACTGCGTAAAGGCGCCCCGTCCGTCCGGCGCGTTGATCGGATGGAGAAACGGGCGGAAATCCGGTTTGGCCTGCACCGTTACCAGGGTATCCTCGCCTCCCGCTCGGAACACGGAAAGACTCGAACCTTCCGCATCCTGCCTGATGACGAGGTCCGTCGCCAAACGCTGCGAAGGCTGCGTCCATGGCGCAATATCTGTGGAATGCCGCACCGCCGATGCAAGCGGATCCTCCGGCGCTCCGAATTTCTCCGGACCATGCAAAAAGGCAAAGCCCACTAAAAAGGCAAAACCTGCGAAAAGCGAAACCATCCATGTGATGTGCCTCGCCTTGTTACCGGGATGGTGTATACTGCCGTTCATTTTTCCGGGGTGCATTTCATGAGTGGGACATGGGAAATGCGCACTGGAGATAACCGCCAGGCGCTCTCGTTCAAGCATATAGCAGGCATTCGGCCTTTGTAATCATGGCCTCGGCCAATGTGTGTATATCTTCTTTTTCCTCCTCCGTAGCATCTTCTATCTCGCGCATAACCAGAGCGTCGCAGTGCGCGCGGAGCGCTGGAATGTCCGGGATGCGATCCGGGTGCTTTTTAGCAAGGGCACTAAGCCAAACCTTGCCATAATGCGCATGCATCGTTTCGTCGGCCCAGTCAAAATCCATATCGTGCTGGCTCACGCGATCCCGATAGCTCTCGAACAGATCGCGCCGTTGCACCTTCTTGCCAATATTTTTGGCCTCGAAATGATGCAACATGCCCAGACGTACAACGGGGTCCTCGCCGCCAGTGCTCTCATAAAGATAGCTGCCCAGAGGAATTTCCGATACATCGAACCCCCAAGCGCGTAATCGCTCGAGCCCCATCCGCGTATGCCGGGCTTCGTCATACGTCCATCGGGCCGTATCCCGGATGTATTCCCAGCCCAGTTCGTCTGCAAAGGAATGCAGAATGGCCCCTGCCGTCTCGACAGCCCAGACCTCATTCACATGACTTATGGCGCTTCGCAGCTGCATGCGCAGCCCTTCTCCATAACCAAAGGCGGAATCGATAATGTCCGGCCAGTAATACCTCGTGAGATGGAAACGCGGGTCGCGGGCAGGTCTGTCCGTCTGTTCGAAAGGCTGCCTCCCGGTCAAAACGGGAGGGCTTGCCGGGGTGGGCACGTCGAACGAAATGCCCCCTGTGGCCCTGAGCCACCCCGCAAGCCCCTCCACCCAGGTTTCCGCTTCTTCCCTGCGTTGCGGCGCCTCGGCAAACATGTCTTCGGCAGCATCCGCCAGCCATTCCGCCTGTGCCGCTTTCTCCGCCGCCGCGATGCGAATATGCCTTTGTATGGGTCCCTGGGATAGTTCGTCCGCCTCCTCGCCAAAGGCACGATAGCAATCGCGGAGCGCGGGCTTGAATACACGCGCCAGAGACCATACGAACGCCTCCGGTCCCGGCGCATCGACCGCCGCCCCGACAACATCGACAAGCGGCGCATCGTCGCCAATCTCGAGAATACGGCTCGGGAATTTCAGTTCGAATATCCGCTCACGCAGCTGGTCTGCAACAAGACTGTCTTCCCATAAGCACCGCGGCAGCGTGGTCTTGACTTCGAACGACGCAATGGACGGTAGCCAACCTGCTTGCGCGATAATGAGCGCGCGCTCGCAAAAGAACAGGCGTTTCAATATGCGCGCCGAGTCGACCCGGAGCCATTGGCCACGCTTATGATTGCCGGACAGATACACGCTCTCTTATGCCTTCTCCAAGGCCGATGGATGGATTCCTTCTCAGTAGGAATCGACATCGAACTGTTTCCAGCCCACATCCAGGATGATTTCGTCCTTCGTTACGCCATGCTGCATCAGTTTGACAAGCGCTTTGTAGGGAAAATCAAGGTCCAGATCGCTCAGCCGGACCGAGCCGCCGGAACCGGGCAGTTCAAGACGATGCTCTTCCATCATCGTCAGGTTGTCCACCGTGTTGACGTGAATGACGCTCTCCTCCAACGAATGACGCACATCGATATGCAGGGAATCTCCTTCCTGAGAAACACGCAGATTCGCCGGCATGCCGACAACGACAGCCATGTCGCCGGCAAGTTCTTCAGGCATGATCAACTGCGTCTTGTCCCCAATGCGGCGGGAAAGAATAGGCTGGTGATTCCACACATCCACGTACCGCCAATCTTCCGGGTGATCCACTTCCATGAATGGTCCAAGGACCCGGCGGGGATCCATGCGGGATGCCCGGCTGCCGTCGGAGTTTCGCATCACATAGGCGGGATAGACAGCCTTCTCATCCGAGACAAACGCGTTCACAAACAGATCGGGGTGCAAGGCGGGTATAAGCGGTTCCGGATTGTCCGTCAGATACCCATCCCGCTGCTCGTGGATAATCCGGCTGTAGCGGCTGATCATGATCCGTTCATCCCATGGATACCGGTTGATCTCCCCGAAAATATCCTCCCATACGATGAATCCCGTACCATTGAACAAGGCATTGAGAATCAGTTCGCGCCGATCCCTGGCGCTGCGATTGATATTGTGTACGTTGTGCTCGGGTATAATGAAACGGAACAGATCCACGTTGGGCATCTTGTTGGTGGCGACGCCCTGCTGATTCCAGCTACCCGTCACGAGTTCGGCGTCCGCCAGGACCGGGCGTCCTTCGCTCACAAAAACGTTCTCCGGGTTTACGGCGTCGAGCGCTTCCCGAAAAGCAGTGTCGGAGTCACGCATCGTATCGAGAAACACCCCGTCCGCGCCGATGGCCTTGGCAATGCGCGCTTCCTCCAGGAAATGATTCTGGCCCTTGCGCATGATGTCCCAGGGCTTGTACGGAATGAACACCTGCACGTCGCGCAGGTGGGCGCGTTCCACCATTTCACGGAGCCCCTCCAGTCCTCCCGGAAGATCCTCGTACATCGCGAACTGGTCACGGTCGTCAATGCCCATCCGGGGATAATCGTGCCAGAGAAGCATGTAATCGTATCCTCCGAAATTCGCCTCGCCCTCATCGAGAAATTCGTCGATTCGGAAGCGGTTCGCCTCGAAATCATAGATGTCCCTGCCGTATAGAAACGTGAAGTGCGAAACGAAGCGCTGCCGGTATCGCTCCTGCACAGGCCGCTCGTAATAGGTAAAATCGAAGTTGTCGCGAATGTATTTCCTGAAAACCCGAAAGGCTTCATGCCAATCGCCTTCGTGCGGCGCAATGCGCCCATCCATCACCCGTGCTTCATCCTGGGGCGCCTGATCCAGCAAAAACGTATGGTTGACGTATTCGTCCTTGTTATCGAAATCCCATTCGAGCGCAGAGTCGAGCATGTGAAAATAGACCCCGGTATTCGTCTCGTCGCTGTACACATCGATGGGCATTTTCGGATCGGTACCGCGGGTAAAGTAGAACACGAAATCGTCCGGACTATCGATACAGAAGAATCTGTCCTGCGTCGGAATCAGATAATGTCTCCCTTCATCCGGACCTATAGCGATATCCTGCATCAATGGGAAACGAATCAACCCCTGGACGGGCTGGACCTCGCGGTAATCCACGCCGGCCGTGGAGTTATTCTTGACATCGGCCGTCCAGCTCAATTCGACCCTATCGCCCAGGATGAACCGCTGCGTCACGATAAACGTGTTCTCCACATAACTCGAACGATGACGGGTTATAATGCCGACATGCCCTTCCATCTGCACCTCCTCGAGGGTCAATATATCATACCCCACATCATTGAATGGCCAGGGCTGGCGCACCGACACGAACGCCAGCGGGTCATTGCCCGACATCAGGTCTGTGCCGCTTCTTTTGTCGATCAGTTCAGCCAGGCGCACTCCGCGATCAAGGGCAAGCACGTAGCGCACATGGTCGTTCTCCATGACGACCTGCCGGGGATTTTCGCGATTCGGAATGTATTGTATTTCGGCGTCCGCAAACGCTGCGGCGGGAATGCTCATGGACAGCAGCAGCATGCCGGTCAGCACAGAGAAGCACCTTTGAAGGATACTCCGATTACGTATTCCGGTATTCATGAGAGGCTTGTGCAGTGCAGGGTGGGCAGGAGAATATGAAAGGAGGACACCGGGTCAGGAGACATCCATGACGCACCGGAAACCGATCGTGGGCGTCCGGTTGAGCGCTGGCGTCATGTGCCAGAATTTCGTGCGCTGGTACACGGCTACAGGGCCTCCCTGCATATACCAGAGACTTCCCTTCGCATGAAAGTAACTGCCCCCGCGCAACCACGAATATTCGTGGTACCCGTCCGTCTGCCAGGAATCGGTCCATTCCCATACGTTACCGGCCATATCCAGTATGCCGTACGGGCTTGCGCCATCCGGAAAACTACCGACCGGGAGCGTCCCCTCGGAATCGGTATTCGCTTTCTGCGGATCGAACAATCCCCCCCAGGGCCATGTCCGTCCGTCCGTTCCCTGGGCAGCCTTCTGCCACTCCGCCTCGGTCGGCAATCGTTTACCCGCCCATTCGGCATAGGCCCGGGCATCCTCCAGGGACACCCAGACAACCGGGTGATCCGCCATGCCGGACGGATAGGACCCGTCCGTCCAATGCTTCAGGAAGTTTCCGGGCCAGACAGGCTCGTACCCGGTGGCGTCCAGAAATGCCTTGTACTCACGGTTGGTGACTTCCGTCCGGTCTATATAGTACGACGGAAGATGCAGCGTGCTCGCAGTACGATACCGGATTCCAAGCGCATCCACAATGAGCGTGTCGTTTGTCAATCCTTCGCGCCACCGGTATTCGACCTCCATACGGAAGACGCCGTCAGGAATCTCTACCATACCTTCAGGCGGTAGAGAAAGCTCTTTTACGGCGCCGGCATCCCGGTTCGCCGCAGTGAAAACACCCGCCGCCAGACAACAGAGCGCGACCACGGGCAGAAAAAACCTTGCTGTATAACGCATCATGATCTCACGGAAGCTGATTCAGAGGCTATAGAACCTGGCTTATGGCTATGACAACGACCGCGATCGTCATCGCAATCAGGCTGCGGTTGAGCAGCGCGCGGGGACGGGCCGAGGCCTCTTTCCATTCTCCTCGCCAGAGTCCCCACAGATTGCCCACGATAATGGACAAGGCAATAAAAATGGGCCATCCGAGAATCGGACCCCATGTCCCAAGATTCGCCGCACCCATGCCGTATGCGTAAAAACTGCCGATCCACATGGCGCCCATAGCCGCCCCCAGCAGAATATTCCGACCGGCGCCAGGACCTGCGAACGCGCCGATGGAGCCCTTCCGAATCATCAGAAACAGACACCAGGCGGCGTTCACAAGAAACCCGAGCGCAAAGAAAAGGCCCCAAACGGCATTGCCGGCAAACACCGGCGATACGCCGGCGGTAATGGCTTCGTCAACGATACGAGAGCCAAAGGTAATGCCCACATTCGGGAGACAGGACAAAAGACCTGCAGCGATCGCAATCATGATCGCCCCCCTGAAAGCACGGCGTCCTGAAGATGCTTCCGATGTATGTTCGGAGATCCTCTTCGCCCCGGCCCGCGCCGAAAGCACGATCCCGACCATTACCAGAGCCGTTCCCGACAAGAGCACCAGGCCTTGCAGCGCCAACACTTCTCCGGGATAAAAAACAAGCAATGGAATAAGCGCCCCCATGCTGGCGATAAGCCCCATGATGATCGGGTAGCCAAGCGCCATGCCCAACCGGTCCATTCCCACGCCGAAAAGAACCGCCCCGATACCCCATCCCGCACCGAATATGCCCAGCATCATGAGGTCGCGTGCCGGAACGGCGGAATAAATGGCGGGAAGATCTCCCAGAGAAACCAGAGCCAGTGTCCCATTGAACAACAACATCCCGAAAAACGAGAACGTAACCCAGGTATGCTCCCAATCCCAGTGTCGTGTCAGGGTCATCGGAAGCACGAACGTACCCTGCAATACGCCGGCGACCAAAACGAGCAAAAATCCTGATACGAGATCCATGCCAGAGGCGAATCTGAAGCAGAGTGTTTAGGCAATGGAGGATAACACTTCCGAAAATCGACGGGACACTACATCGCGATGCGGATACGACAGAACCGTTTCGCGTGCCTCGGTCGAAAGCGACGCGGCCGTTACGCCCAACGAGATAGCCTCGGCCATAGAGCGCTTCTCGCTCAGTCCAACCGCAAATCCTGCATTGAACGCATCCCCGGCACCTACGGTATCCAGCACGTTGACGCGCAAGGCCGGGACGACGCGCGTACCTTCGGCGGAAACCCACAACACGCCCTTTTCGCCTCGCGTAAGGAGCACATGCTCCACCCCGAGTCGATGGAGGCGAACCGCAATATCTTCATCCGGGGTCGGATCGTCGGGCGGCAACCCAAGGCAAACGCGCGCCTCCCCTTCATTGGGGGTAAGCGCAAAAACGCACTTTAGGTCATGGCCGCGCAAATCTTCCGCCGGGGCAGGATTCAGCACGGTGAATACGCCATGGCGATGCGCGACGCGGGCGGCAGCCAATGCCGTGTCCAACGGTATTTCGAGGGGGGAAACGATCACATCGGCACGAGTGATCGGATCGCTGTGCGAAGCTATGTCCCCGGGCGCGAAATCCCCGTTGGCGCCCCGATCCGTGACGATGATATTACGCCCGTCGGTGCAGGATATGATGAATCCGACCGCGGTAGGCGTTGCCTCGGCGTATAACACATCCTCGTCGCGGACGCCCTCTTCCCGCAACAACTCCAGAAAAGCGTCCCCGTAACGATCCCGCCCGATCTTTCCAAGGAAACGCACATCCGCGCCGAGCCGGGCGGCAGCTACCGCCATATTGGACCCTTTCCCGCCATGCGTTTCATGGTAGTTCCACCCGATCACCGTTTCCTCGGCGACCGGAAGTCGGTCCGTGTCCACCACAAGGGCGACTACATAGCTCCCTACAATCGTTACGGCTCCCATTTTACTTAGCTACAGTCGCTCAAGCGCATCAGGTACGCCGGCGCATGGAGGCCGCGTCAAGACCCGCAGTGCCGGACAGGGTCAGATACCAATGCCCAGCGTAAGAATATGCGTGTACGAGAGCCGGCCGTAATCCACGTATGCATAATCGAATCGGCCATTGAAACCGATCGTCGAGAAGTTGACGCCGGCGCCGGCCGTAATCCCCTGCTCGTCGTAGTTCATACGGTATCCGCCACGCGCTGCGAACATACCGAGCACTTCATATTCAAGCGCCGCGTGAACCCGTTCGGGGCCGTCATTCGGATGGACTCCTTCGAGGTAGCCACTAAGCCGGGATTGCCCTGGGATAGCCTCGCTGCCCATGAAATCGTACGCCACGCCGAAACGGAAGTCGATGGGCATACGTACGCTCTGCGGAATCCCGAAAACCTCGGAAAAACCGGCGTATTCGGCGTCGGGGCCGACATTCTTCGCCACAAGCGCAAGACGCAGGCTGCGGAACCCGGTCTCGAAATACACTCCGAAATCGATGCTGAGGTTGTTTACCTCCGTCTCCGCCAACTTCTCCCGGATGTAGCTGACGTTTCCACCAACGGAGAGCCGGTCCGTGATAGGCCGGGCGTAGATCACGCCCACCAGCAGGTTGCCTGCGGTAAACGTACCCAGATCACCGCTTCGACTGGTCGTGTTCGCCACTTCGTCCAGCACGTTTTCCGTACGCACCATGTCCCCGGCGTCCAGAGAAGCCACCCGTACGCCGACTACGCCCCATACTCCCATGTTCTTCGCAATCGCCCCCGTGTTGTACTGAATATCGGCTATGTAGCTTACATGGCTGACCGCAAGATCAAGGTTGTCGATACCGACCAGTTTGGCAGGATTATTGAACGCCGCCGTTGCATCGCCGCTCGCCATATGTATCCCGGCCATGGCTGCACTCCGAGCCGTCGTAGGAAGATGCAGAAACTGGAAACCCGTCTGCGCCGTGCGCTGAAACGGAGGCGGGTCAATACCCGCCGCGGTACGCACGTTCTGCGCCCGTATCGGCGACACATAAAGCATGCACAGCGCTATGAGCAACAAGGGAAGGACTTTCCGTACAGGAATTGATTTCATGGTATCATACTCGGGTAAAAGGGGTGTTATGCAAACGCGCTGCGGTTACTTGACGATGACGAACTTGCCGACTTTGCTTTCGCCCTCATGACCTGGAACATGCGACTCGACATGGAACAGGTATATGCCCGGCGCCACGCGTTGTAAATACTCATTCACCTGATAGTCCGCCGTCGCCCGCGAGCCCCAGGGCTCGTCGCCGCTACCGTCCGTGTGGTCGATTACGCGAACCAGTTCCCCGGCAAGGGTATAGATGCGAATGGTGCATTGCGCCGGAATATTCACGAATTCAATGCGGTAGCGCTCCCCTTCGCCCAGAAGCTGACTGTGCTGGAAGAAGGGGTTCGGGTAGACCCGAATATCGTCGAGGTTGTCGCTCGGGTTCGCTTGGGGATATACCGGGTCCACATTGACATTGACCTGTCCGCTCTCCATGGAGGGCAGACTGGTTATGCTCATATCTCCCGGCCACGGACTATTGTGTCCCGTGTCGTAGCTCGTAACGGTGTAGTAGACGCCAACCCCCAACTCCAGCCCGCTGTCGTTGAAGGTGACCATCCCGTTCTCCATTTCCACTGCATTGACAGGGATGTCCGCTATCATCGTCCAGGGACCGATGTTGCGATGCGTCGAGCGGTATACCCGGTAACCCGCCACATCGTTGACGTTGTAATCCGGATCCCGGTATGAATCGGGGATGGCGGGCCACTGCACCTTGACGCCCAGCGGAATGGGCGTCAGCGTCAGCGAATTGTTGCCGTTCGTCGGCGTGGGAGGAGGATCCGGCGCTTCGTAACCGCGGTCGTACAACTCCTGCGCCGCGTCCACATGCTCCCACAGTCTGACGCCCCCTTCAGGCAAACGCGCTTCGTTCTCTTTGCCTCCCGCCGCAACATACTCCATATCCATCATGCCCGCCGCTACGACCAGCACGAATTTCAGCGACTGGCCCGGCGCCATCTCGTAAGGGCCCGTCTCGTATATATAATCTATGTGATATTCGAACCGCCCCCGGGGACGCGTCGTGAGCCCAAGTCGCGCCGCCTCGGCAGCAAGCGACTGTCCATCTTCCGTTTCGGGCGGCAACGGCTGATCGTACGTAAGCGACTGATAGATGTAGTTATCCGTGTCGAAATCCACCTCCGGGTTGTCGTTCAGCGGATCGTCCTGAATACGGTTCGAGTGCTGGTTCAGATTAGCCTTGTCCACGATGTTCATGTGATCGCGCTCGGACGGATCGGATTTTTCCGGCTTGTCCAGCCAGTAGTATGTGAAGTACTGCGGCGCAAGGAACTCGTGGTTGATGGCGCTGGGCGCATCGAGATCGGCAGGCTCGCCGAGATCGCTCCTCGTGAGCCCGAATGGTCGGGGCGGCGCGGGGTTGGCGGTGTCGCCGTCCCGCTCCACGCCGTCCCGGAAATAGAAGGCCTCGTGTTCGATATCCCATTCGTACACGTCATCGTCGGACCTGCCCCTGATAGGCAACGCAATGTTCATGGCGCCCGTCGGAGCGAACCGGAAATCCGTAATGGTGCTACTGCCCTCGTTCGTAAATGTGTACTCCTGGATGATGAAGTCGTCGTAGTCCGGATAACTCCAGGCAAGCGCGCGAAAATCAACCCGGACATCGTACTCGTTGATGCGATGCGCGCCGGTAATCATTTCTTCCGCCTTCAACGACGGATTCGCCATGTTGTAATTCGTAATGAGTTTGGTGCCTTCGACCGGAGATATGAACGTCGGGTTGTGGTCATACGCCAGAAGGACGCGGAACGGATAGCCGATGCCGTCGATGTCCGCCCACGCCATATACCCCGACCACAGCAGCCACCCGGCATGATCGTTCACGTTGCTGCCCAATGCATGACCCGGATAGTCATACTTGTAGTATTCCTGGCCTCCCAGCGTCGGCTGCCCCACGCCGCCCGAGTTCCATAACCGGGCCCACATCCTGGCGCGTGTCAGATCCTTGAAATCGAACACTTGGGCAGATGCAGGAGCAGGTAGGACTCCAAGCAACAGGGTGCAAACCATTGCGGCGGCGCCGAAAGGTCGCAATACGGCGTGTAATGCTTTCATGACGGGATATAGCTCGGTTTGCAGGGTGCGAATACGTATGTGAGGCGACTGCATAGCGGGACGGGCGCCGCCCCGCTATGCAGCACGGTTTAAAACTTCAGGCCCATGGTGAAATAAATCATGCGGCGCGGATTGCTGACGGAATTGTAGAAGAACCAGAGATTGTCCTCACCCGATTTCGAGATTTTGGGAAGCTCTCCGCTCTCCTCCCATCGCTCCAGATCGTCCCCGACCAACAGGATCTTGTCCTTGTAGTTGAAGAGGTTGAACACCTCCACGCCAATCACCGGGCGGAAACTCCCCACGGAAACCTGCTTGTTGAAGGTCAGGTCCGTGCGATGGTGCGGAAACCAGCGTCTATTGTTCGGTGTCTGAACACCCTGGTAGTCCGTCGGATAGTACGTATACTGGGGGCCGGCGAAGTATTCGTGGTACATGCCTACGGTAATGTCCCCCAGCACCCCCATCATCAGGCTTTGCGGCGTCACGTAACTCACATTGCCTTTCAGGACATAACTGGACAGCCACGTAGCCTTTAACTCGTCATACGAGTGCGGTTGATTCACCGTCGAGCCGTCTTCGCGGTACTGCGAGTAGCCGGCTCGCCCACCGGTCGTCGTGGAAAAATCGAATGCGGTGCGCGCCGCCCAGCGGCCGGTGAACAACTTCTCCGCCACGATCTCAATACCGCGAATGTCCTTGAAGGCATTGTTCGTATAGAAGATGTTGTCGTGCCCGTCGTTGGCGATGTTCCGGGTTTTCGACCAGATACTTCCGGCAGAGTTGCCCGCTCCCCAGGACGACGATGCAAATCCCCCTCCGTTCCGATTGTACGTCCCGTTGTACGCATAGCGGGTCAAACGACTTGCATCCTTGTAATAGGCGGCAAGGTCGAGCCGGGCGAAATCGAAGAAGTTTTGCGTAAAGCCGAGCTCGTATTGAATCGTTCGATCATAACCCAGGCCCGGATGGCCATACCATCCCTGCCACTGGTCCATGCGCACCGTAGCATACGGCGAAGCGTCATACCAACTGGTAGGAAAGCCCATGAGCGAGACCCATGAGGGGCGCTGGTTGAAGTGCCCGTAACTGAAGCGCAATTTGGAGTTTTCCGTGATGGGGAACGACAGCCCAAGGCGGGGCGAGATCGCCATCTTCCATTCGCTGGACACCGTCTGCAGATTTTGCCAGTTATCCGGAAATGCGTCGCGGAAATCCTGCCTGAAGGCAAACCAGTCCTTCCCGGGCCGATGTGCCTGCCAGATCGGCGCAATGTTCGTCGGATGCGTACCATCTCCGCCGTTGTGCCTCTGGAAAAGCAGGGGGTCGAAAATATTCGGCGAATACATGGTCCGCGCATTAAAGGCGTCGAAACGAACGCCCACATTCAGCACGATGCCTTCATATTCCATCTTGTCCTGCACGTAGATGGCGGCTTCCGCCGGTTCGCCATCGAACACGTTGTCGAGATGCCAGACATCCCCTGCCGGAAATTCCATGTAGTAATGCTGGTAATCGACGTCATAGAGCTTGAACTCGGCGCCGGCCTTGACCTGGTGCGACTTGTGCAACTGGCTTGTAATGTTCGCCTGGGCTGTCCAGGCCCGGCTGTCGCTGTAGTTATTCACCTGAATCTGACGAGCCTCCAGACGGAAATTACCCGCCAGATCGAACCAGCTATCCCCCCAACGCACCGTTTCCGTGCTCGTGTTCAGTTTGTCGTATTCCTGCAACGACGTGGTGTAGTCCCGCAGGTAGGAAAGCGAAACCGTATAGAAGGTGCGGGGACTTAGGGTATGATCCCACTTCAGCGTTCCGACATTGAAGTTCTTTTCCTCGGGTCCTTTAAGCCAGTACCCGCCCCACGGGGCATACGCCGATCCGACGTAGGGATCCCGTACGTCCGCATTGGGCTGCCAACGAGCCTCCTGCGAGGTAGTGGTGTTGTTCCAGTTGCTTTCGGTAACCGTACTGCTGTGATACCACCCGTTCGTCACATTGAGCGTCAACTTCTTCCCCGGGCTGAAATGATAGCCCAGCTTTGCCTGTACGTTATACTCCGGGTTATACGCGTTGGACTGCGGATATATGTTCACGCCCCTTTTATACCTGCCCGAAACCAGGAACGTCATATGATCCATGGGCGAACCCCATATGGAGCCCTCCACTTCGTGCTGCATGCGTTCCGCATAGTTCGCAAGCACATCCGACGGCGTGATTTGCTGACGATATGTATTCAGCAACTCGTCCGCCGTAGGCACGCGCGTACCGTCCCACCCGTAAAATCGCCGGAAGTATTCGGCGTATGAATTCCGGTTGGCCTCCGTCTGCAACTGGGTCTGCCAGTAACTCATGCCGAAGTTCGTGTATTTCCAGAGATCCTCGCTATACATGTTGTCGCCCCAGTGGTACTGTCCCGAGGGGCGGACACGATAATTAAGCGCACCCGAGTAATGCCGGGAAAATGCACTGGGTTCGTGGGTCACCACGTTTACGACGCCCGACATGGCGTTCCCGTATTCCGCGTTATAGCCGCCCGTCAACACCGACACTTCCTGGATCGAGGTCGTATTGAGCCGCTGCCAGTTGTCTGAAATCAAGCCGCTGTTGAGCGACGTGCCGTCAACCTGGTAATTGACCTCGCTTTGGACGCCGCCTCTGAGGTACGCCGTGTATCCCGTATTGTAGACCCCCGTCTGCTGGGCAAGGATATCGTCTATGTTCTGGATGGGCGTACGGGAAAGCGCCTCGGCACTCAGCCGATGCATACTGCCCGTAACATCCCGCTCGACCAGCGGACGTTCGGCAGTTACGATCACTTCCTCGCCTTCTATCACCTCCTCGGTCAGATCGAAGTCGATCGTAGCAGTCTGGTCCACATGCACTTCCACGTTCTGTACCGTGGTCGTTGTGAACCCTATGCTGCTCGCCTGAATATCATACGAGCCGGGAGAAATATTAAGAATGAAGTAATCCCCCTCGGCATCGGTTACGCCACCCGTGGTGGTTCCGACTATGACGACATTTACGCCGGGAAGTCCTTCGCCGTTCGAGGCGTCCGTTACGGTTCCGGCTATTTTACCGGTCGTCTGGGCTCCCGCGGAAGGGGCAAGGATCAATGCGAGGACGGCCAGAAAAGCCATCGTTGCACGGACAACAGAAAAGTGGCTGGACATTGCGCTAACCGGGCAGGTTTTGTGGAATGGTGCATAATTTTTCTTATGACAGAACGCCACGCGAGTACCTGAAGCCTCCGCAGCACAAAGTCCACACCCCCCTCCCACTCGCTTCAGTCAACGCATGAAAATCCCGTGAAAAGAATAGTAATAAATTTCCTTTTTCTTTACAAGTTCTTTTTGAAAATTTTCTCGTTTTTTGAGCGAAGTACTACTTTCTCACTCCTGAACGCAGGATTCCCGCTTAGGTAAATCATTAGCCATCGAACAGGCTCTGCTGTCCATCCCCCGGGCGCCGAAAATGCCGTGTGGAGAGGGAGTGCCGGGGAACGTCCAGACCCCACCGTTTGCACTCGATTCGAAAAAAGCGAGCGATCAGATCCGCCCAATCCCCCTCCCCACGCATCCGCTTCCCGAAACGATTATCCGTGAGATCGCCGCCGCGAAGCGAGGCAAGCCGGCGGATAATTTTGTTGGCGCGATCCGGAAATTCGCGTCGAACCCAATCGAGAAAAATGTCTTGCACCGCTCCGGGCAACCGGAGGATCGTGTATCCGGCGCCGGAGGCGCCCCGGCTCGCGGCCGCCTTCAGGATAGACGGCATCTCCTCATCCGTCAATCCGGGTACGATGGGCGCTACATTTACGGAAACGGGTATACCCTTTGCTGCAAGCATTTCGATCGCTTGTAGCCGTCTTTCGGGGCGAGATGTGCGCGGCTCCATGCTGTGCACGAGATCGGGGCGCAACGTCGTGATCGACAGAATGACCCGGACCAGATTGCATTTCGCCATCTCCTCCAACAGATCGATGTCCCTGGTCACCAGGTAATTCTTGGTGACGATCCCCACCGGGTTGCGGTGCTTGAGAAATACTTTCAGGCAGCCGCGCGTCAAGGCGAGACGGCGTTCGAGGGGTTGGTACGGATCCGTATTTCCGGACAAAGCCACCACCTGTGGCCTCCAGGATTTTTTCCGAAACGTTTCCGCAAGCAACTCGGGCGCCCGCTCCTTGACAAGAATGCGGGTTTCGAAATCGAGACCCGCCGAAAAACCGAGGTATTCGTGCGAGGGACGGGCATAGCAGTAAATACACCCATGCTCGCAGCCCCGATACGGGTTGAGGCTAAAGGTGAAACCAATATCCGGGCTATCGTTGCGAGCCAGCAGGGTTTTGGTGGCGTCCACATAATACTTCGTGGGGACCTGGCGCAATTCGTCCTCCTCCAGCGCCGCAGGGTCTTCTTCGAGACACAAGGGCTCGAAACGATTCGGCGGGTTGATGCGGGCGCCCCGTCCCTGGCGAACGGGTATTTCTGTAGTCTCTTCACTGGATAGTGCTTCACCGTCCGAGGCGGTAGGTAGCAGCGAGGTTTTCCGGGGGCGTCGAGTCATTGTATGCGGGAGGGATGGTCACGAAATCCATATATGAGAATATATGTATAATATATGTACAAAAAGGTTTCGCGGAATAATATCCCGACAACATCGGGTGCGCGATGTCGATGTCGTTCGACGCCAAGGAATCACTCTCGATCATGCCGGAGCATGCATCAAGGCCGCGAGATCCGTGAAACATATTGGCCCCGGCCTCTTGCACAAGTGGCTAACTGGCAGCCATTCCGCGCCGGCCCTCGACGTGAAATCGAAAGTCTACGACCAACGTTCAAAGACTGAGTACGCCACCGAAAACCCGTGCGGGAGCATGAGGCGACTACAGACGCCGGCGCAAGAACGTTTTCCTCGAGAGCGGCGCGCGGCGGAAAGGAGATCCCCGCGTTCTCGACGAGAGGGCGCGGGGATCAGTCGTTAGGGGCGATGTGGTCGCTTCGCGGCGCCAGGCGAACGGGAAATCAGGGAGAGGTATCGAGCGCTTCGCGTTCGATCATACGCTGCTTGCGAGGAACGTATTGGCGAAGTTGGAGATTCCCTGAAATAGCGTCGGTTACAGTCTTTGACAAATACTCCAAAGCAGGAGAAAAAGTAATTCCACGCTTACGAAGTTCGTCCTCGTCGTTTACTACAGCCTCTGCCATGCGTACAAGTTCCATATCCCGAATAGATGCAGCCAATTGAATCGCATATTCTAATTCAAGCCATCCATCGGGCATATAATCGCCAGAAATATGTCGCAGGGCTATTTGCCTGAGTTGTTCGTGCTCGGCATCGCTGAAAGAACTCAGGCCCCAGTAATCCACCATCATGCGAAGAACCCACAATCCCCCTTGCATAGATCTTTCGTATCCAGGCTCCGCAGCATGAATAAATTGCAAGACAGGCTGAAAAATTTGGTTGCCGAAATCGATAAAGCGACCAGCATCACCGCAACACAACCAGGGAAGAAGAGCAGGAATCGTAGCGGGATCGCGCATGGCCATCACTTCATTATACAGAGCAAGCCCGGAAGTATCGTCGCCTTCATAGAGATAGGGGCGGTCGCCAAGAAAGAACTGTTTCCTGCGCTCGTTTTCCATAGCAAGCGCCGTAACGAGCGCAGCGCGGAGTTGGGGCGTACGTGACTCTTCGGGTACGCGTATGTAATCTTCAAGCGCCGAAACCATAACGTCGTAATCGGAACTGACCAGATCCATAGCGATAGCTTGCTGAGTACGAGAGGGAGCAACCACTTTCTGCTGGGCGAACGCGGAGAAAGTGGTCAAGCAGGCGACCAAAAGAGCAAGAAGCGAAGTCGTGCGAAGAAAGATGAAAGTCATGGCAGGCCTACAGGATTTAAAGTGGATAGGGTAAGAAAATATGAAAAATTAGCGAATCCGATAACAGGCAGGTTACAAGAAAGGAAATCGAGCGCGCGCACCAGAGGCAAAACTCCCCTCGCGATGCGCAAAGCGGTGAAAGCGGCGATGGTTGCAGGTCCTGCGCCAGCGGCGTGCGGCCCTCCAGCCGGACCCGGAGCATCCAGGCCCCGGCAACATCTTCGCCCGTGCGTACGGAAAAATCGGCGACGATCCGGCGGCGAATATTCTCTACCGTATGCAGCTCCTGCACATCGTCCAGCACGATTTCAACCCACTGGATGGGCGCAAAAGACCGAAACTCCGTTTCGACATAACCCCCTTCGTCTATAACGACCAGCAAGCCGCCCCTAACGCCCGTTTCCGCCAAATTCCGCCCCTGTATGTTGCCGGAATACCACGCTTCCGGGTCGGCGGTAACCCGCTGCCGCTTGTGCACATGCCCCAACGCCCAGTAGGCATACCCCTTCTCCTGCAAATCCTCGACAGCGCAGGGCGCATACCGATACGGGGAGATGTTTTACCTTCTAATACACCTTTTTGAGTAAAAATTACTATAAAATGGAGTAAAAAATACTCCGAAATAGTGTAAAAATTACTCAAAGTGAGTAAAATCGGATCGCTGGAGCTCGGTACTCATCGGACGCGAACGGCAGCTACGGGGCTTCCACCTGCCGCACCGTCTCTTCGACCGGAGCGGTTTCGCGAATCTGCCCGGACTTGTCCGTAGCGCTAAGCTCCTCAAAGCGGCGCGCCTGCACCAGCACCCGCGACTGGAAGGAGCCTACGCCGTCGTTGTATGCGCGAACGGCCTGCTGCAAACCGCGGCCCATTTTGTCCACATGGGAGGCATAGGTGCGCAGGCGGCTGTACAGTTCCCGGGCCGCTTCCGCTATCTTCTGGGCATTCTCTTGGATATCCTGTTGCCGCCAGGCGAGCGCAACGGTCCGCAGAAACGCTATCAGAAGCCCCGGGGTAGCAATCAACACGCGGTGGCTCTGCCATGTGTCCTGCCAGATAGTAGGCTCGGCGTTGATGGCTGCATCGAGCATCGGGTCCGTGGGAACGTACATCATCACAAAATCGGGCGAGCCCTCGATCCACTGAGCATAGTCCCGGTCGGCAAGCACCTTGGCATGCCCCGCAAGAGCGGTTGCGTGCTCCTTGAGTAATTTTTTCTGCTCCTGCTCGTCGTCGCTGCGCATCGCCGCATCATATCGATCGAACGGCGTCTTGGCGTCGATCACCACCGTAGCCCCACCGGGAATCCGCACCAGCACATCCGGGCGAAGAAGTGCGCCGTCCCCGGTTAGCTGGGCCTGTTCCACGTAATCCACATGCGGGGACATACCGGCCGCGTCGAGCACATTGCGCAGATGTTGCTCACCCCACTGCCCGCGCAGCTGGGGGTTGTGCAGGATTTTCCGCAACCCGCTGGTTTCGGCTATCAGTTGCTCGACGTTCTGGCTGACCTTTGTCGTGTCGGCGATGCGGGCCTTGTCGGATGCATCAACGTGTTCCCGTAGCTTGTCCAGGCTCTCGCGGACCGGCTTGACAAGATTCTCGACCGCGGTTTCTCGCGCCTTCAGGTCCTTGTCGGCCAACGCTTGCTGCTGCTTGAACTGCTCGGCTGCCTGCTTGCGAAACTCCTCCGTACTCGACTTGAGCACTTCCGAGGCAAGCCCCTTGAAACGAGTGTCGATCTCCGCAAGGCGCTCGGCGAGCGCCTTCTCGCGCTCCGCCTGGGCGCTTTCGTATCTGGCGATCTCGATGTTTGCATTCGCAAGCTCCTGTGTACGTTCGTCCCGCTCGCCAAGCGCTTTGTCCAGCTGTGTTTCCAGCCGGACGACGCGGCCGCGCAGAATGACATAGAGCGAAACACCGCCCACGACGAGACCGGCAATGATTGCTGCTACGAGTTCCATGCTCCACACGGGAATTTATAGAGAATGCTTGAAAGAGCGGCAACGGCTACCTTCGCCTTGAACGAAGGACTGTGGGTTCTGCATGTGCGTCCGGACATGGATTTTTCCCGGATTGATCCGGTCGAAACAAAATCGCAATCCTGCACCTTAAATTCCTGAAAAATCTGTCCCTGTCAAACGGAATCCCCTCTGCCCATCGGCAAGAGCACGCCCGATCAGCGCCCGCACTACCGGAAAGCCTGCTCCGGACGAGAAAACGCACACAACACCTCTCATATGCCAGCGGGCGCATGCGAATCGAGCAGCGAATCCTCTATCCGCATCAGCTGCGGGACCGCAGTCCAGAGAAGAAAGCATGTTACGCTGCGCGACGGATAAAGTCGCTGAATCAGAACACGATACGCGGCCATCTGGCGCAAATAGGCTGGTGGCGTAACTGCGGCCTCTTCCGGAGGCGACTGGTTGGTCTTGTAGTCGACGATGGATACCGTCCTTTCGCCGATGGCGAGCCGGTCGATCTGACCTGAAATCACCGTCTCGCCCACGACACCGGTTATCGGCGCTTCGGCGAACGAACCTGGGCCGAAAAGGAACCGAGCCTCGGGCAAATCGAGCACCGCACAGGTTTCTGCCGCGATCCGGCGCCGCTCGTCTTCCGTCAGACTGTCGTCGGAACGAGCGAGAAACCGCATCGCCATCCGTTCGCGCTGCACCGCGGGTATAGCGGGAAGATACTGGAGCAGCCGATGGACGATCCGGCCGCGCCGGAACCGCTTCGCGCCATGCTGGAACGGGCTGAACATTACCGGTTCGTCTTCTTCCGGACGTGACGGAGCAAGGGGTTGGGGCCGCCGGGCTTCCGGGGCCGGCGGGGCCAGTAACGCCGGATCGACCGTCGAATCACCGATCGGGGCGCCGGAGGCTCGACCTGGAATATTCTCCAGCATGACAAGGTTGCCGTAGCGCAAAATCGGCTCATCGAAGTCTTCCTGCGGGATTTCGGCGGCGTTCAGCCTGTGCAGGCCCTGCTCGACCAGCGTGTGCCAGCAATCGTCGCTGCGCTGCCCCCCGCTTCCGCAAACGATCAACGCATCCTCCGCGCGCGTCATGGCGACATAGAGCAGCCGGTTGTACTCCTGCCGTTGAGCTTTCGCAGCCGCGGCCTTGAAGCCCGCGGTCCATTTGTCCGCGTCTTCATCGGAAGGAGTAATCAGTGGCAGGATATCCGGCTCCTCGTTCCCGGACAACGACGGCCACAAGAGATTGCCCGTTTTGTTCGGGACGCGGATCGTATCCGGCAGAATAACGATCGGCGCCTGCAATCCCTTTGCGCCGTGCACTGTCATGATGCGCACCGCATCCGTCACGCTTTCCATGTCCCGCTTGATCACGATATCGGAGCGGCGCAGCCAGTCCAGAAATTCCTGCAGGGAGGGCGGGTGATCCTGCTGGTAGGAGAGGGCCAGGTTAAGTAGCTCCTCCAATGGCTCGATGGCGTCGGGTCCGAGGCGGGCCCAAAAGCGCTCGCGACCGGTCGGCGCCCCTTCGTCGGTCAAGATAGCCTGGAGCAATTCGTAGGGCGCCGTGTAATCGACCATGGCCAGCAGTCGGGAAAGTGTCCCGACAGCGGCTTTCGACTCCGGATCCTGCGCCGCCTGCAGGCGCGACCACAGGCTGACCTTGCCGCGTTCATAGGCAAGATCGAACAACCGGTCGTCGTTGAAGCCGAAGAGCGGACCTTTAAGGACAGTCGCCAGCGTAAGGTCGTCCTCCGGAAGTAACAGAAAATCGGCGATGGCCAGCATATCCATGACAGCCAACTGCTCGATCAGCTTCATGCGGTCCGCGCCGGCAACCTCAATGGCCTCCTCTTTCAGCGCACGAATCAATGCATCGACCAGTTCGTTGCGCCGGCGCATCAGGATCATAATGTCCCCAGCGCGCGCCGTACGCCGCACCGGGCAATCGCCCGTGCGATCCCAAACCAGGCCAGCCGATCCATCAAGCCAGGCGCGCACCTGCCGGGCGATCCGGCGCGCCAGTTGCTCGGTGGGCGAAGTTGCGTCAAGGGCTACCTCCGGGACAGTCCAGGGCGCAGGCGTCTCGTAGGGTGCAGGAGCGATGACGGGCCACAGTTCGATCATACCGGTTTGGCCCTGGCGTTGGGCGGTATGGACAGGCACCGCTCCGTCCTCGATCATGCCGTCCGTCGCCGGCCCTTCGGCGAAGGTTTTATCCACCGCGTCGAGCACCTGCTGGACCGACCGGAAAGATACCCCAAGATCGACCGGCGACCAATTCTCGCCGGATGCCGTTACCTGCGCCCCGAATCTTTGCCGGACTCGGTCGAAAGCCACAGGGTCGGCGCCCTGGAAACTGAAAATCGACTGTTTCGCATCGCCGACCGCGAACACGGTGCGCGACGGCAGGCTATCTTCCACCGGGGTACGCCGAACTCCGCCCCCGGCAAAAAACTCCCGCGCAATGGCTTCGACCAGACGCCATTGTTGCGGACTGGTATCCTGCGCCTCATCGACCAGAATATGGTCAATACCGCCATCCAGTTTGTAAAGCACCCACTCGTTTTCCACCTCATGGGACAACAGGGTTTCGGCTTTCAGGATCAGGTCGTCGAAATCCAGCACGGCGCGCCGGCTTTTTTCCGCTTCGTACCGCTGATGGACAGCTGCGCCGAGACGGGCCAGCGCCGCACTGCGCTCGACGATCCGAAACCGTTTCTTGCGGTCGTACAGATCGACGAGCCTATCCGCCTCGCAGTTCAGGATATCGAGGATGTCCGGCATGGCTGCAACGACCTTCTTCGTTGCCAGGCGAGCCAGGGGCTGGTGTCGTTTGGTCAAAAATGCTTTGGCATAGGCGTCAAGGCTTTCCGGCCTCGCCGCCTCCCCGGTCGCCAGCCAGGCGGCGATCCGGGCTGCCCTGTCGGCATCGGTCTTGCCGCCGCTTTTCAGTGCCCGTATTGCCCGCATGAGTCCCTTGCGATCGAACCGCCCCTCTGTGCAGGCATCGGCGAAGAGCACGGCTTCCGATGCGCTGTCCGAAAACCCGGCGTCGCGATAAAGTTGCCGGATCGCTGCGGCGACGGTCGCTTCATCCTTGAGAAGACCACGCAGACGGCCGCGGTGCTTCAGAAACCCGCCAAGCAGATTCGTGAGCTCGTCCGATCCGCCGAGGGGCGCGAGCAATCCCAGTTCCGGCGCGAATCGGCCTGCGCCCGGACCGGCGTCGGCCAACACCTTTTTGCACACCCGATCCAGCAGGGCGCGCCGATCGCTTTCCTCTATAACCTGGAAATGGGGAGGCGCCCCGCCCTCGATCGGAAAGCGTTTCAGCAATGCCTGGCAGAAGGAATGAATGGTCTGGATACGAATACCTGCCGGCGCATTCAGGCAGGTGGCGAACAGCTTGCGAGCACGCCTCATCTCGCCCTTTTCCGGCGTTCGCCCGATCACCTTGCTCAGATCCTCGTGTAGCGCATTATCGTCCATCAATGCCCATGTGCTCAGCTGGCGCACGACCCGGTTGATCATTTCCGCTGCGGCAGCTTTGGTGAAAGTCAGACAAAGGATGCGTGCCGGCAAGGCGCCGTTCAGCAAAAGCCGCAACACCCGCCGGGCCAGGACATAGGTCTTGCCCGTGCCGGCGCTGGCGCTGGTCCAGGAGGATACGGCCGGGTCAGACGCCGTGGCCTGCGCGCGCCGGGCTATCTCTTCAGGATCGGACGATTTGGGGAAGGGAACGGTCATCATGTGCCTTCGGCGAACGCCCATTCCCGGAGGCGCGCCAAATGTTCGTAATCGTTATACGCCAGAGCATAGGCACTGGCCGGGCGCGCCATATAAGGCATATCCGGATCGTCATAGGCCGTAACGAGCCTGATCAGCCCCTCTTCGGCGGCATCGATCAGATCGGCAGGCGACATCTTTCCGGCAGTTCGGGCTATCAGGGGTTGCCGGCCGCCACCGAGTTGCCAGTAGGTCAATGCATCGACTTCGGCGATCTCCGGCAAACTGTCAAAACCGCCGAGCCGCAGCATCAGCCCTTCCAGCGGCAGTTGCGGGTTGAAACCCGTATCGACATCTTTTTTTCTCGGCAGGCTGCCTGTCTTGTAATCGAGGATTTCGGCGCTGCCATCGTGTTTCAGGTCGATGCGATCCGCTTTGCCGGTCAGGACGAAAAGGCCTGCCGGCGCATCGATGGAGATTTCTCCGGGAACCTCGACATAAGAGGTTCGAATCTCCGACCGCCGCGCTGTCTCCGTAGCGACGAAGGCTTTCGCCGCTCGTTCAAAGCGTGGCCACCAGATCGCTGCGGCGCCGGACGCATGGCCAAGATATCCGAACTGCTCACGGCCCAGCGCCGTCAGTTCGTCCAGAGCGTCGGGCGGCAGCGGCCCATCCGGATGGTTCTGTATAAAGCTCCCGAACACCTCGTGGAAGATAATGCCGCGCTCCAGGGCCCCCGGATCGGCATCTATCGCATCCAGCGGTTTAAGTCGCAGGATATGGCGGGCATAGATTGCGTAGGGATCGCGACGCCATTTTTCGATCCGGGTCACGGAAAATTGGCGTGGCCGTGCGGCGACCGGCGGCTTCGGCTCCGGTCGGACGCAGCTTTCGATCTGCGGCGGTCGGTCGAACAGGGCGGCTTCCGCCGCTAGCGCTAGACCCCGATTACGGATGCGCTGCAGGTTTTTGCGATCGAGCGTGCTTTCAAGAACCGTGTCGAGTCGTTGCAGCCAGCGAGAAGCCACGGTCGGACTGCCATCCACCTTTTCGCTGCGTGTGACGATGACCTCTGGCGCACAAAAAGCCTGGACGAAATCGTGTGCGGAAAGACCCGTCCGGCGTTCCGCCGAAGACAGGCCGAATTCCTGGCGCATCGGGCGGCTCATCCATGGATCGACCGGGGGCTCGGGAGGCCAGACGCCTTCATTCAGACCACCCAGAACCATCAGGTCGGCGTGGTGTAGCCGGGCTTCGAGCGGTCCCTGGATGGCCAAGCGAGGATGGGCGCCATAGCGCGGCCGCACAACCCGGTCCGCCATCAACCTGGCAAGCAGTGACGCCAACGACGTCTTATCCTGAATGGGCATCGGACCAGTAGCCCTGCTCGCCTCATTCAGTTCGTTAGCGAATCTGGCCAGCTCTTCGCCCGGCTCCCCGGTCCACAGGCCTTGACCGGTCGGATCATCCGGGGTCGCTGCCAAAGCCTGGGCAACGTCGCATAACTGGCGAAGCCACTCCGAAAATTCGAGGGAATTATCAGCCAGTAGCGGCCTCAGGTGTTTGGCTAACCTGTCGACCAGTTTTTCGGCGTCGTCGCAGATCGTCGAGCCCGGGCCGTAGCCGTTTTTTTTCGATGCCGCGATCCGTCGGCGCAACCCGTCGATCCCTGCCTTCGGTCGCGGTCCTCGCAGGGCTACCCGTTCAAGCGCCCGGGCCTGACGCCTGGTAATACGGGGCGCCTGTCCGGCTGAGCACAGCGGATGTTTGAGCAGAGCTAAAAGGCCGGTTGGGGCAAGCGCATCGGAAACGGTCCGGGCGAGCAACAGCAGAAAGGAGGCTGGCGGCGTCGCGGCCAGCGGCAGACCGGCGGAATCGTCAACCGTCACGCCCCAGCGCTTCATTTCGGCAGCAACCCGGCGACCCAGTTTGCGGTCCGGCGTTACCAGGGTGGCGGTCTTGCCAGGCGTGTCGAGTGTCCGGCGAAAGGCCATGGCAATGATTCGCGCCTCTTCCGCTGGATCACGACAGACGACAAGGCTAAGGTCTGGACCCAGCGCAGCGGCCAGCTCCTCCCTGCCAAGCGGGTCGCCGGCCCGGGCCCGGATGGTTTCGGCCGGTCGGAGCGCTTCGGCAATCAGGCGGACACGCGTAACCGGTGCGGCAGGTCGTCCGGAGCCTGTCTCCGTTGCCGATTCTGGCCAATCGAGCACCGCTTCCCTTTCGACGCCGAGGCGCTGCAACAGACGGGCCAGGCCGAATTGAGGATGGCTTTCGTCCAAACTGACTTCCGACCAGCTATCCTCATCGAGATAGCGGTCCAATCCGGGCAAAACAATCTCGCCGCCCGGCATCGCCGCCACTGTCGCCAGTAGATCGGCGGTCGCCGGG
>LXNJ01000246.1_pt1 | contig 38714 bp, 43 predicted proteins | sample 809081 | NCBI WGS metagenome assembly LXNJ01 (sample SAMN04870510, study PRJNA318959) | sponge metagenome | biome: sponge; feature: marine sponge reef; material: water | host: Petrosia ficiformis | place: Greece: Milos, Mediterranean Sea | collected 2013-05-29 | depth 5-7 m | reverse complement strand
TACATGGGGTATTTGGATGAATTGAATGAGGCTCAACGAGCTGCTGTGGAACGGACAGAAGGTCCATTAATGATTGTTGCTGGAGCAGGCTCTGGAAAGACACGTGTACTCACATATCGCATCGCCCATTTAATCCATAAGGACGCAGATCCTTTTCAAATTCTTGCTCTCACTTTTACCAATAAAGCAGCAAAGGAAATGAAGGAACGGATAAATACGATTGTTGGAGGTGAAGCCCGAAATATTTGGATGGGAACCTTTCACTCTGTCTTTGCTCGTATCCTCCGTTCAGAAGCGGAATTGATTGGATTCCCACGGAATTTCACCATTTATGATGCCCAGGACAGCAAAAATGTAATTACTCAGGTAATAAAGGATTTAAAACTTGACACCGACGTATACAAACCAAAAATTCTCCAGGGCAGAATCTCTTCATTGAAAAACGCTTTAATAACGCTTAAGCGATATGAACGAGATCATGAACTTCAAGAAGAGGACAACGCGAGTCGGAGGCCCAAGACTGGAGAAATCTATCGGATGTATGTCGGAAAATGCTTCCGCTCAGGCGCGATGGATTTTGACGACCTTCTACTCAAAACCAATGAACTCTTCCATCGTTTCCCAGAAGTGCTTCAAAAATATCAAATACGCTTTCGATATCTACTGGTCGATGAGTATCAAGATACCAATCAGGCTCAGTACATGATCATCAAGCAATTGGCAAGTAAATTTGAAAATCTATGTGTGGTTGGCGATGATGCGCAAAGCATTTATGCCTTCCGAGGTGCGAACATTCGAAATATTCTCAACTTCAGGAAGGACTATCCGGATGCCGCCATCATGAAACTGGAGCAGAATTACAGATCTACGAAAAGCATTGTTCAAGCAGCCAATAGCATAATAAAAAACAATAAGGATCAGATTCAGAAGGATGTTTGGACCAAAAACGAAGAAGGAAATCAAATTGTCGTTTATCGCGCCGATACAGATTCCGGTGAGGGAACTTGGGTAGCCAATACGGTCATTGAAAAGCAATTACGAGACCGACTCAGTTTCGGAGATTTCGCTATTCTTTACAGGACTAATGCCCAATCCAGAAGCTTTGAAGAGAGTTTCCGAAGATTGAATATTCCTTACCGCATCTATGGGGGAATGTCCTTCTACCAAAGAAAGGAAGTCAAAGATTTATTGGCTTATTTGAAAATTACAGTCAATACCGAGGACGACGAAGCCTTACGTCGAGTGGTCAATTACCCAAAACGTGGGATTGGAAAAACGAGTATAGAAAGACTCACAGTCATTGCCAACGCCAATAATTACAGCCTTTGGAAAGCGATGGGCGATCCGCAAGCAATGATTCACGGTGGATTAAACGCGGGAACGATTCGCAAATTCCAGGAATTCAGAACCATGATTGAAAGCTTCCGCGCCATGGAATCGAGCAATGATGCCTTTGCCCTGTCAGAACATATTGCTAAGAGCAGCGGGATCATTCGTGAATTAGGCAGCGATAAAACTCCTGAAGGAATTAGTCGATGGGAGAACATCCAGGAGTTGATAAACGGGGTCAAAGAATTCGTTGAATATCAAAAAGAACTTGCCGAAGACAGCGATGATAGTTTGAGCTTTTTCCTTCAGGAAGTAAGTCTTCTGACCGATTCAGATCAAGATGAAGGGGATGAGGCCAATAAAGTTAGTCTGATGACCATTCATTTGGCTAAAGGACTTGAATTCAAAAATGTATTCGTGGTAGGTCTTGAGGAAGATTTATTTCCTTCAATGATGTCCATGAATTCAAGAGCAGATTTGGAAGAGGAACGCAGGTTATTCTATGTGGCTCTTACCCGAGCCGAGCAGAATGCCTATCTGACCTTTGCCCAAACCCGGTACCGATGGGGAAAACTAGTCGCCAATGACCCCAGCCGATTCATTGAAGAGATCGACGAGAAATATCTGGATATGCAGATTCCGAGATTTAGAAGCTTCGATCGTACAGAAAAGAGGTCTACTCCTGAACAACGTTTTCAACCAAAGGCTTCAAAGACAGAAAGCACAGCATTTGCGCCTCCTAAAAACATGAAGCCTGTTGGCCAATCGTCGACTAAAGCTAGTGAGAGCGTAAGTAGTTTAAGTACGGGAGATAAAGTACAACACGATAAATTTGGTCGCGGAGTAGTCACTGCGATCGAAGGCGATAAAGGGAATTTAAAGGCCACCATCAACTTTGAAGGTGTGGGTCCAAAGAAACTTCTCCTGAAATTCGCTAAGCTAAGATTGCTTTAACAACCCACTCCTATTCTTTCTTAATTAAGAATCTTGGATCACCCTAGACTCAAGCCACCACAACCAATATCTTTAATTACATTTGCGTTCATACAGAGAAAATGATGGAGAAAAGTTTAGAATACAATGCCGATAGGCCAAAATTGATAATCCCTGAGTATGGTCGCCACGTTCAAAAGATGGTAGACTATGCCGTTGGAATAGAAGATCGTGAAGAGCGAAATAAAGTAGCGAAGACCATCATTGAAGTCATTGGCAATCTGAATCCTCAAATTAGGGATGTCCCCGATTTCACGCACAAGCTCTGGGATCACCTTTTTGTGATGTCGGATTTTAAACTGGATGTGGATTCTCCGTATCCCATTCCAAGCAGCAAATCGCTCTCTGCTCGTCCTGACCCACTGCCCTACCCGCAGAATAAATTGAAGTACCGCTACTATGGCAGAACCCTGGTTTCTATGGTGGAGTATGCGGCCAAACTAGAAGACGAGAACAAGGAGGCACTGGTAAAGGCGCTGGCCAACCACATGAAAAAGTGCTACATCAATTGGAATAAGGACACGGTGGAAGACAGCGTGATTTTTAAGCACATGAACGATCTTTCAGCTGGTAAAATAACTCTAGACCCTGAAACCGTATTAATGAATGTTCAGGTAAAACAACGTCCACAGAACATCAAAAAGAAACGTCCACAGAAGAAATACAAAAAGCGCAACTAAAATAAATGGGAACCTTCCTTATCAACGGCGGCAAAAAACTCTCTGGTTCCATCCGGCCGCAAGGAGCCAAAAACGAAGCACTCCAAGTTCTATGTGCTGTACTTCTTAGTCCCGAACGAATTATCATTCGAAATGTCCCAAACATACGGGATGTAAACAAGCTCATTGAGCTACTTGGAGACCTTGGAGTTTCTATAGAAAAGTTAGGCCCTAACGACTACGCTTTTATTGCTGAAGAACTCAATCTTGAGTATTTGATAAGCGATGAATTCAAGGAAAAAGCAAGTTCACTGCGAGGAAGCATCATGATCGTAGGTCCACTACTCGCTCGTTTCGGAAAAGGATATATCCCCCAACCTGGAGGCGATAAAATTGGTCGTCGCAGGCTTGACACCCATTTCATTGGATTTCAGAAACTGGGAGCCAAGTTTGAGTTTAATGAAAAAGAGCATTTTTATAAGGTAAGTGCCAAGGAACTCCAAGGATGCTATATGTTGTTGGATGAAGCCAGTGTGACCGGAACCGCGAATATTGTTTTGGCAGCGGTAATGGCCAAAGGCCAAACAACCATTTATAACGCTGCTTGTGAACCTTATCTGCAACAGTTGTGCTCTATGCTTAATGCTATGGGTGCCAACATTAAAGGCATTGGGTCCAATATGCTCATCATTGAAGGTGTTGAAGAATTGGGTGGTTGCGACCACCGTATTCTTCCCGACATGATTGAAATTGGCAGCTACATTGGAATGGCGGCCATGACGGGTAGCGAAATCACGATCGAGAACACCGCTTACGATATGTTGGGAGTTATTCCCTCCGTATTTCAAAAAATGGGCATCACCCTCGAACGCAAAGGAGACGATATTTACATCCCTTCTCAAGACCATTATGCCATACAACATTATATAGACGGAAGCATCCTAACCATCGCCGATGCACCTTGGCCAGGATTCACCCCTGACCTTCTCAGTATTGTCCTTGTTACAGCTACACAAGCGAAAGGCTCCGTCCTCATCCATCAAAAAATGTTCGAAAGCCGTCTGTTCTTCGTTGATAAGTTAATTGATATGGGTGCGCAGATTATATTGTGTGATCCACATAGGGCAACGGTGATTGGCTTGGATAAGAAAACCGCACTTAGAGGAACAACAATGACTAGTCCTGATATTCGAGCGGGGATTTCACTTTTGATAGCCGCTTTATCGGCAGAAGGAAAGAGCACCATTCATAATATCGAGCAAATTGATCGGGGCTATGAAAGCATCGATCAAAGATTGAATAAATTAGGGGCAGAAATAATTAGAGTAGACTAAGATGAAAAGATTAAACATACTATTACTTGTTGCAGCCATTGGACTATTTGGGTTCAAATTCGTTCAACAAAAGAATGCACAGGAGCAAGGATTGAACGTTGGTCAAATAGCTCCAGAAATTGCATTGGAAGATCCGGAAGGAAACGTGCATAAGCTATCCGATCTCAAAGGAAAGTATGTACTCATTGACTTTTGGGCTTCTTGGTGTGGTCCTTGCCGTCGAGAGAACCCATATGTCGTTCAGGCCTACGAGAAGTATAGAAATGTGCCAATGAAAGGCTCAGAAGGATTTGAGATTTACAGTGTCTCTTTGGACGGCCTAGTCAACAGAGATGGCTCGCCACGTCAAAAGGATGCTAAAGGCGATTGGGTTAATGCGATTAAGCACGACAAGATGAGTTGGCCATATCATGTAAGTGATTTAAAGGGCTGGTATTCGGGTGCTGCAAGAACCTACGATGTACACTCAATTCCGTTAAATTTCTTGATTGATGAAAAAGGGGTCATCGTCGCAAAAAATCTTCGCGGTGAGGCACTTCAACGCAAGCTGGCAGAACTAAGTAAATAACCACTAAATCACTGTCATTCTGACATTCAATCGCCTTTGGCAAACTAATTGTCACTGGCGATTTTGTAATTACTAAGCCATGGCAAAAAAAAGCAGTTCAAAAAAGAACAAAGAAGCTTCTGAAGGTAAAGAAGAAGTGTTGGTTGAGAACTCTAGAATAGAAGAGTTGGAGAAGGAATTAAAAGAAGCACAAGCAGCTTTGGAGGAGGAAAAAGGTCGTTACCATCGACTTTATGCTGAATTCGACAATTTCAGACGAAGAACCGCGAAGGAAAAGCTGGAATTGACTAGCAACGCTTCTGAAGACCTGTGCACGGCCTTGTTACCCATTCTTGATGATTTTAATCGTGCGAAGGCGAATACGACTCCTGAAATGGAAACCCAATCCGTGATTGAAGGGGTGGATTTGATTCACAATAAGCTGAACAAGACTTTAGAGGAAAAAGGTTTGAAGCCTATTGAGTCAGCCATCGGTAAACAACTGGACACGGATTTCCATGAGGCAATAACCATGATTCCTGCCCCCGAAGAAGGATTGAAGGGCAAGATCATTGACGAAGTTGAAACGGGCTATTTGTTAAACGATAAGGTCATTCGTTTCACTAAGGTAGTTGTAGGACAATAAGAGAGATGGCAAAGCGAGATTATTACGAAGTATTAGATGTTTCCAAATCGGCCGATGGCTCTGAAATAAAGAAGGCGTATAGAAAGCTTGCGCTTAAATTCCATCCGGACATGAATCCTGGAGACAGCAGTGCGGAAAAAAAGTTTAAGGAAGCCGCAGAAGCCTATGAAATATTAAGCAATCCGGAGAAAAAAGCTCAGTACGATCGATTTGGTCATGCAGGCATGGGTGGCGCTGGAGCTGGTGGTTTTGGAGGTGCTGGAATGAGCATGGAAGATATCTTCAGCCAGTTTGGTGACATCTTTGGCGGAGGAGGCGGGGGGAACCCTTTCGAGAGCTTCTTTGGAGGCGGGGGTGGTGGCCGTAGATCCAGAGGAAGAAAAGGATCCAATCTCAGAATAAAAGTAAAACTAAGCTTAGAAGAAATCGCGAACGGCGTTGAAAAGAAGATAAAAGTAAATCGACTTAAAACGGCCTCTGGAGCAACCTTTAAAACCTGCCCCACCTGCCATGGAAGCGGTCAAATTGCTCGAGTAACAAACACCATGCTTGGACAAATGCAGACTATGTCGGCTTGTCATTCCTGCCAAGGAAGCGGAAAGATTGTCGATAGCCGACCAAATGGTAGTAATTCAGACGGCCAAGTTCGTGAAGAGGATGTTGTAAGCATTAAAATTCCAGCCGGTGTTTCGGACGGAATGCAACTCAATGTGAGAGGTAAAGGAAATGAAGGTCCTATGGGCGGAATGGCCGGTGACCTGGTTGTATTGATCGAAGAGATTCCCAGTAAAGATTTAGTCCGTGATGGAAACAACCTTCACCATGAATTGTACATCAGCATTTCGGATGCTATTCTTGGAATACAAGTCGAAATCCCAACCGTAACTGGAAAAGCACGCATTAAGATTGAACCGGGTGTTCAATCTGGCCGAATTCTTAGACTAAAAGGTAAAGGTCTTCCTAGCCTCGAAGGATATGGGCATGGCGATCTTTTGGTTCATATCAACGTATGGACACCAAGAGATCTAACGAAAGAACAGAAAAAGTTTTTTGAAGAATTTGGCAAAACGACGAATGCCGTTCCAAAACCTGGTCATAACGAACGCAGTTTCTTTGACAAGGTGAAAGAAATGTTCAAATAAAAGGGAAGGTGGTATATCCACCTTTTTTTTGACCTTAATTGTAGATTAGCCGATCAATCCAATTACCCATGAGTGAGAATCTATTAGAAGTACAATCGGTCATCAAGCAGTATCGAGATCATCGTGCGCTTGATAGTGTAGATATTGCCGTTCCGAAAGGCTCAATATTCGGTCTTCTAGGCCCGAATGGAGCTGGAAAAACGACCCTAATTCGAATCATTAATCAAATTACTGGCCCAGATTCCGGAACCATTTTATTTGATGGTGAACCTCTTAAAGCGGAGCACATTGAACAAATTGGCTACTTACCCGAAGAACGTGGTCTTTATAAAAAGATGAAAGTTGGGGAACAAGCCATGTACCTAGCTCAGCTTAAAGGCATAAGTTCTGCCGAAGCCAAGAAAGCACTCAAGGATTGGTTTATTCGTTTTGATATTGCTCCCTGGTGGGATAGAAAAGTGGAAGAACTATCTAAAGGTATGCAGCAAAAGGTCCAGTTCATCACCACGGTTTTACATAAACCAAAGCTCCTCATTTTCGATGAACCCTTTTCAGGTTTTGACCCGATCAATGCCAATTTAATAAAGGACGAAATTTTAAAACTCCGAGATGATGGAGCTACCGTAATCTTCTCAACCCATAGGATGGAATCGGTGGAAGAATTGTGTGACCACATCACGCTCATTAATAAAAGCAAGGTGATCCTCAATGGTGAATTAAAAAATATCAAAAAAGAGTACAAGCAAAACATCTATCTAGTGAATCATTCGAGTACGGATAAGGAGCTAGACCTTAATGGATTTAGTGTCTTGGAACAAACAAACCAATCAATTAAGATTCAATTGAGCGAAGGTCAAACTCCCAATCAATTGCTTTCCGAACTGATCAAACAAGTGGATGTACTCCATTTTGAGGAAGACATTTCTTCGGTTAACGATATTTTCATTCAAACTGTAGAAAGCGCATCATGAACAAAATATTTCTGATCATTCGCAGGGAATACCTTTCCCGGGTTCGTAAGAAGTCATTTATAGTGATGACCTTAATCGGCCCCCTTTTACTAGCTAGTTTGTTTGTGGCTCCCATTTGGATCTCCCAGATGAGTGATGAACATCGAGATATCCTCGTTTTGGATGAAACAGGACTGTTCGTCAATGAATTAAAACAAAAGGAAGACTTAAGTTTTGAGTATTTGCCAGAGATGGACATCTCTCAAGCGAAAGCCATGCTCTCAGAGGGTGAGCAATTTGGACTTCTTTTCATTCCGTGCGGACACAATTGCGATCTCAACTTCATTGAAAAATCAGTAGAGTTTTTTGCACGGGAAACCACCCCATTGGGACTTAAAATGTATTTGAAATCGCTGCTTGACAAGGATATTGAACGACTTAAACTGGAGTCGGAAGGTGTGGATTTAGAAATGATTGAGCGAGCAAAAACTTCAGTAAACATAACAACCTACAGTCTAGAAGGTGGCACAGAAGAAGAAAAGCACACAGAGATAGCTACGGCGGTTGGAATGATTGCCGGATTCCTTATTTACATTTTCATATTCCTCTACGGGGCCCAAGTAATGCGCGGGGTAATTGAAGAAAAGGCAAGCCGAATTATTGAGGTTATCATATCCAGCGTAAAACCCTATCAACTCATGATGGGAAAGATTCTCGGCATTGCTGCCGTGGGACTTACTCAGTTCTTGCTTTGGATATTGCTGACCACGGCTATTATTGGAGTTGTTCAAAGCGTGATGGTCGGTGACATCAGAGATCCGGATCAAATAAGCCAACAATTGGCACAAGGAGGAATGAGTGAATCGGATTTAGAAATGATGGAGGCATTCCAAGTGATTGATTCGATCAATTTCCCATTGATCATTGGATCATTCTTATTCTTCTTCCTATTTGGCTACTTATTGTATGGGGCATTGTTCGCTGCAGTTGGAGCGGCCGTAGATCATGAAGCGGATAGCCAGCAATTTATGTTGCCAATAACTGTCCCGTTGATCCTAGCCATTATCGTCGGACAGAGCATTATGCAAAACCCCGATAGTCCAATTGCTTTTTGGTTCTCTATCATTCCGTTTACCTCTCCGGTTGTGATGATGGAGCGCATTGCCACTGGTGTTGACACTTGGGAACTCGCCTTGAGTATGGTACTGATGGTCTTAGGATTTCTAGGAACCGTCTGGGTTGCGGCCCGAATTTATCGAACAGGAATTTTAATGTACGGTAAGAAAGTGAGCTGGAAGGAAATATTTAAGTGGATCAAATACAGCAGCTAAAACCATTCGAAACATTGAAATACGCTGTTTTAGATTGTGGAACGAATACATTTAATTTGCTGGTTGTTGAATGGAGGGATGAAACGCTTTCAACAATCTACAACAAGAAGTTCCCAGTAAAGATTGGCAAAGGTGGCATTCATAAGGGTTATATAACAGAGGATGCCTTAGATCGAGCCGAAAAGGCCATAGCCTTCCACATGTCCACAGTCAAAGAACTAAAGGTTGACAAGCTTCAGTGCTTTGCTACCTCGGCAATGCGAGATGCATCAAATGGCCCTACTTTCCAAACCGAAATGCTCGAGCGCTATGGACTGCAGATGCGGATAATTGATGGCGATCGAGAAGCCGACCTCATTTATAAAGGGGTCCAAATGGCCATGCCCATTTCGGAGAATTCAATCATTATGGATATTGGAGGTGGCTCAACCGAATTCATTTTGGCCAATTCCAATGAAATCCTTTGGAAGAAAAGCTATGCGCTTGGTGTAAGTCGGCTTTTGGAAATTTTAAAACCCAGCGATCCAGTTAGCCAAGAGGACATTACATCACTACACAACTATTTAGAGGAGCAGCTCGGAGAGCTTTTCAGTGCATGCAAAGAATATCGTCCAAAGCTACTCATTGGAAGCTCTGGTAGTTTTGACACCTTAGCCGAAATGATTTCCAAAATCATCCATCAGGAAACGGACTTCGACCTTCCCAAAAGCGCAGAGTTTAGTCATACCGAACTGTATCAAATATTTGATCGCTTACTTCCTTCTACTTTGGCAGAACGTTTGCAAATGGATGGACTAGTACCAATGCGGGCAGACATGATTGTACACTCCAGTTTGTTTATCCGCTACATCATAGAAAAACTAAAAATTGAACGTACATTTCTTTCGTCATACGCCCTAAAAGAAGGGGCTTTGCAGGAAATGATCTTAAACCCATAATTCATGTCTAGAATCTTAATAATTGAAGATGAGCAAAGTATTCGTCGCGTACTAAAAAACATCATTTCGGAAGAGAATAAGGAATGGATTGTTGAAGACGCACCGGATGGATTGGAAGGCATGAAGATGATTGAAAAGGACGACTACGATTTGGTTATGTCGGACATTAAGATGCCTGGGATGGATGGAATCGAAGTTTTGGAAAAGGTTAAGGAAATCAAACCGGAAACCACGGTAGTCATGATCTCCGGTCATGGTGATATAGAAACTGCGGTGGAATGCATTAAAAAAGGAGCCTATGACTTTATTTCAAAGCCACCCGATCTCAATCGTTTACTCAATACGGTTCGAAATGCTCTAGACAAAACCCAATTGGTGGTGGAGAACAAGCGTCTTCGTCGAAAGGTGAGTAAGAAGTACGATATGATCGGGAGTTCTTCCGGTATTGTAGAGATCAAAGACATGATTGCCAAAATCGCTCCTACTGACGCTAGAGTTTTGATTTTAGGGCAAAATGGAACAGGAAAAGAATTGGTTGCTCATAACATTCATGAGCAATCTGAGAGATCCGGCCTTCCAATGATCGAAGTGAATTGTGCGGCCATTCCGTCCGAGTTAATAGAGAGCGAATTGTTTGGTCATGAAAAGGGATCATTTACTTCGGCCCACAAACAGCGCAAAGGAAAATTTGAATTGGCCAGTGGCGGAACTCTATTCCTTGATGAAATCGGAGATATGAGCTTAAGTGCCCAGAGCAAAGTTTTACGTGCTCTTCAGGAACATAAGATAACTCGAGTAGGCGGCGATAAAGAAATCAAAGTTGACGTGCGTGTCATAGCTGCAACAAATAAGGACCTTAGGAAAGAAATTGAAGAAGGTCGTTTTAGAGAAGACCTCTATCACCGTTTAAGTGTTATTGTTCTTAATGTTCCTTCCTTGAATGAACGGAGCGAAGATCTACCTGAATTGGCGGAGCATTTCCTCAATATGTTGGCCCAGGAACAAGGAACAGCCGTTAAAACTCTTCAACCAAATGCCATTGAAGCCCTCAAGGGATATGACTGGACAGGAAATATCCGAGAGTTTAGAAATGTGATCGAACGTTTGACCATTTTGTGCGGGAATGAAATAACCAAAAACGAGGTCACAAAATACGTCTTGCCATAGAAGCATGTTTTCCAATAGGAAGCAGCGTTCAATGCGGACTTTTTCTAATTTTGCCGATTCCAATTGTACAATAGAAGGTTATGATTAAAATCGGTTTTCCAGATGGAAATCAAAGGGAGTATCCCGAGGGCACTTCAGCAATGCAAGTTGCAGAGAGCATTAGCAGTGGTTTGGCTAGAATGGTCTTATCCGCTGAATTCAATGGTGAAACCGTTGAAACTTCGACCCCTTTAACGACCGATGGAGATATAAAACTCTATACCTGGAGAGATGAGGATGGGAAAAAGGCGTTTTGGCATTCATCTGCGCACGTACTGGCCCAGGCCATTATGGAGATGTATCCCAATGCAAAGATGACCATAGGTCCACCTATTGAAAATGGATTTTACTACGATTTTGACTTTGGAGAGGAAGCTTTGAGCGAGAAAGATTTCCCCAAGATTGAAAAACGTATTCTTGAAATTGCACGTGAGAAGCACGGATTCAACATGCGTTCTTCGTCAAAGGCCGATGCCTTGGACTACTACCGATCCATGGGGAATGAATATAAGGTTGAGTTGATTGAAAATTTGGAGGACGGGACCATTACATTCTGTGATCATTCCAACTTCACCGATCTATGCCGTGGTGGTCATATTCCAAATACAGGCTATATCAAGGCCATAAAGATTTTGAATGCAGCCGGAGCCTACTGGAGAGGTGATGAAAACAACACTCAGCTAACCAGAGTGTATGCCATTTCCTTCCCGAAGCAAAAGGAGCTGACCGAATATCAAGAGCTTTTAGAAGAAGCCAAGAAGCGCGACCACAGAAAGCTCGGAAAAGAGCTGGAACTTTTCACCTTCTCGGAACGAGTAGGAAAAGGATTGCCTCTATGGCTTCCTAAAGGAGCTGCACTTCGTGAACGACTAGAAAGCTTTTTAAAGAATGCCCAAAAGAAAGCTGGATATGTTCCTGTTATGACTCCTCATATAGGGGGAAAAGAACTTTATGAATGCTCTGGCCACTACGCAAAATATGGTGCCGATAGCTTTCAGCCAATCACCACCCCAGAGGAAGGTGAAGAGTTTCTTTTAAAACCAATGAATTGCCCTCATCACTGTGAGATTTACGCGAGTAAGCCAAGGTCATATAGAGATTTACCAATTCGAATGGCAGAATTCGGAACGGTTTATCGCTATGAACAATCGGGAGAGCTACATGGCCTAACACGCGTACGAGGCTTTACTCAAGATGATGCGCATTTGTTTTGCACGCCGGATCAATTGAATGAAGAATTCAAGAAGGTTATTGATCTTGTCCTATATGTATTTAAGGCCTTAGGTTTTGAGGATTTCGTTACACAAGTCTCACTTCGTGATCCAAACGATAAAGAAAAGTACATTGGTTCGGATGAGAATTGGGATAAAGCAGAGAAAGCCATCATACAAGTGGCTGAGAAACGTGGATTAAACACAGTTGTGGAATATGGGGAAGCCGCATTTTACGGTCCTAAATTGGATTTCATGGTGAAAGATGCCCTTCGAAGAAGCTGGCAACTTGGAACCATTCAAGTAGATTATAACTTACCTGAACGTTTTGAATTGACCTACAAAGGAGCTGATGGTGAAGACCACAGACCAGTGATGATTCACCGAGCACCCTTTGGATCAATGGAGCGCTTCATTGCTGTATTGACAGAGCATTGTGCAGGCAACTTCCCACTTTGGCTTAACCCTCAACAAGTGAGCATTTTACCAATCAGTGAGAAGTATAATGAATATGGCAGGAAAGTTTCAGAATTGCTTGAAAATTACGATATTCGCGCCCTCGTTGACGAGCGCAATGAACGGACAGGTCGAAAGATCCTTGACGCAGAGATGCAGAAAACCCCATATATGTTGATTGTTGGGGAGAAAGAGGAGGCTTCGGGCAGTCTTTCGGTGCGTAAGCACAGGGAAGGAGATCTAGGTGATATGTCGGTTGAAGATTTTGTAAACCGAATTAATGCCGAGATTGACGAAATGATAACTAAGTTTTAATTAAAACAGTACAACCATCGCAATAAGAAGACGCCGTAGTCGAGGACCTGCAAGGGTAATTAAAGAGGATCCGCATAGGATTAATGAGAAAATTCGCGCAGCCAAAGTTCGTTTGGTCGGTGAAGACATTGAACAGGGAATATTTGATACCTCTGTTGCTTTGAATAAGGCGAAAGAAATGGGATTGGATTTAGTGGAGATTTCTGCCAAAGCTGACCCACCAGTTGCGAAGATTATTGATTACAAGAAGTTTCTTTACGACCAAAAGAAGAAACAGAAAGTAATCAAGGCAAATGCATCTAAGGTTGTATTAAAAGAAATTCGTTTCGGTCCCAATACGGACGAGCACGATTATGCTTTCAAACTGAAACACGCGAGGAAGTTCCTCGAAGATGGATCGAAATTGAAAGCATATGTATTCTTCAAAGGAAGAAGCATCGTGTTTAAGGACAGAGGAGAAATCCTTTTGTTACGATTGGCTCAAGAACTTGAGGATATTGGAAAAGTTGAACAACTTCCAAAACTTGAGGGAAAGAGAATGATTATGATGATGGCCCCGAAAGTGGCTAAGAAATAAGTAAATAGTTTGGGTTAATTATAAACGAGAGCAATGCCTAAAATGAAGACCAAGTCCAGTGCTAAGAAGCGTTTTAAGCTTACAGGTACCGGCAAAATCAAGCGCAAGCATGCTTTCAAGAGTCACATTCTTACAAAGAAGGCGACGAAAAGAAAGCGAAATCTAACACAAGCTACTCTAGTGCATAAGCACGATGAGGCGAATGTGAAGCAGCAATTGTGCATCTAATTTAATTCGTAACCCTGTATTCAGCTCTTTTAAGTTTCCGCAAGGAACGCTGACTACAAAAATTTTTAATCATGCCAAGATCAGTAAATGCAGTAGCATCTAGAGCGCGCCGCAAGAAGGTGATGAGCCAGACTAAAGGTTACTTTGGCCGCAGAAAGAATGTCTACACCGTTTCCAAGAACGCCTTGGAAAAAGGACTAGGCTATCAGTATAGAGATAGAAAAGCCCGCAAGCGTAACTTCCGTGCGCTATGGATTCAGCGAATCAATGCTGGAGCCCGTGAATACGGAATGTCGTACAGCCAATTCATGGGTAAAGTTCATGCGGCAGGTATCGAATTGAACCGTAAGGTTCTTGCCGACCTAGCAATGAATCATCCAGAAGCTTTTAAGGCGGTTGTAGACAAAGTGAAATAAGTCAATAGCGACCCTTTCAATATAATAAGCCCTTCCATTTTGGAGGAGCTTTTTTTATTAGTAGAGTATATCTATTTACATCAGGTCAATCGCAGTGCACCCCTGAGTAAGTGGGCATTAGATAAGCTCTTAATTTCGTACATTTGCGACCCGCAAAAGCCGTTCGTATGCAAGAAAATCTGATCGAAAAAAACCTCTCTTTTGATGATTTCCGAAAAGAAGTATTGAGCGATTACCGTATAGCTATGGAAAGTCGTGAAGCCAGTCTTCTAGGACGACGAGAGGTGCTTACGGGAAAGGCAAAGTTTGGAATTTTCGGCGACGGTAAAGAGATTCCGCAGCTCGCCATGGCCAAGGCCTTTAAAAAAGGAGATTTCCGATCAGGGTATTATCGCGATCAAACCTTTATGATGGCTATTGGGGCACTAAGCATCCAAGAGCATTTCGCCGCCCTTTATGCACATACGGACATTGCACATGATCCCGCTTCAGGTGGCAGACAAATGGGAGGACATTTTGCCACTCGCAACTTGGATGAAAACGGTGAATGGAAAGACCTTTTACAGCAATACAATTCCTCTGCGGACATCTCACCTACCTCTGGACAAATGCCTCGATTGCTAGGACTGGCTCAGGCATCCAAAGTTTATAGAGCGAATAAAAAATTAAGCGGAGAAGGATTTAGCAATAAAGGAAACGAGATTGCTTTTGGGACGATTGGAAATGCCAGTACATCGGAAGGCTTATTTTGGGAGACCGTAAATGCAGCTGGAGTTACGGGAGTGCCAATGGTCCTCAGTATTTGGGACGACGAATATGGTATTTCAGTACCTGCCAAATATCAGACTACAAAAGAGAATCTAAGTAGCCTTTTAAGTGGGTTTCAGCGAGAAGACGGTAGCAATGGCTATGAATTGTTCCGAGTAAACGGTTGGGATTATCCAGCACTGATCTCCACCTATCAGAAGGCCGAGAAAATTGCTCGAGAAGAACACATTCCTTGCATCATACATGTGGTTGAATTAACCCAACCACAAGGTCATTCTACTTCGGGTTCGCACGAACGATATAAGAGTAAAGATCGACTGGCTTGGGAAAAGGAAAAGGATTGTGTGGCCCAAATGCGCCAATGGATGATTTCGTCGGAATTGGCAAGCGAAGAGGAAGTTGCGAGCATAGACAAAGAGGCCAAGAAAGCCGTGCGAGAAGCTAAGATAGCAGCATGGAAAGCCTTCCTCGAGCCCATCAAACAAGAACAGACCGAACTTGAAGAAATCCTGCTCAAGGCCATTTCGGAATCTACCAATAGTGCTTTTATTCAAAAGCTCTTGGAAGAATTGCAAAATAGCATAGATCCATTGCGTAAAGAGATCTATTCTACAGCTCGTAAGGCACTCAGGATGATGCGTGGTGAAAATTCGACTACACGTAGCGACTTGATACATTGGATTGAAACTAAGATGAAGATGAGTGGAGATAAGTACTCTTCACATCTTTACAGTGCATCCGATCAAGCCGCTGTGAACATTGAAGCTATCTCACCAAGCTATTCCGAGGAAGAAAAAATGGTGGACGCTAGGATCATCTTACGCGATAATTTTGATGCCATCCTAAGCAAGCACCCTGAAGTTTTAATCTTTGGTGAAGACAGCGGAAATATTGGTGATGTAAACCAAGGATTAGAGGGTCTCCAAGAAAAGCATGGTGAGGATCGACTATTTGACACCGGCATCCGCGAAGCAACCATCGTTGGACAAGGTATTGGAATGGCCATGCGAGGTTTACGCCCCATTGCCGAAATTCAATACCTCGACTACTTGTTGTACGCTTTGCAGATTATGAGCGACGACTTAGCCACCGTTCAATACAGAACTCTCGGAGGACAAAAAGCACCACTTATCGTTCGCACACGTGGGCATCGACTCGAAGGAATTTGGCATTCTGGAAGTCCGATGGGAACCATCATCAACAGTTTACGCGGAGTCAATATTTTGGTTCCTAGAAATATGACCCAGGCCGCAGGTTTTTATAATACCATGTTGGCGAGTGATGAACCTGCCTTAATTATTGAGTGCCTGAATGGCTATCGATTGAAGGAGCAAGAGCCAACCAATTTAGCTGAGTTCAGAACTCCTCTGGGCATTCCAGAAATTCTTCATGAAGGAGAAGATCTGACTTTGGTAACCTATGGCAGTAACTGTCGGATTGCTCAAGATGCTATTGCACAGCTTGAAGAGCTTGAAATTAGTGTTGAACTCATTGACATTCAAAGCTTAATTCCTTTTGATGTACATCACTCCATCGTGGATAGCGTTGCTCGAACCAATCGATTGGTCATTTTGGACGAAGATGTTCCAGGGGGAGCTAGCGCATACATGCTGCAGAAGATTATGGAGGAACAGGGAGCTTATGCACATTTAGATAGTGCTCCGTTAACGATTACCGCCAAAGAACACAGGCCGGCCTATGGTACGGATGGCGATTACTTCAGTAAGCCAAGTGTTGAGGATACGGTAGAAGCCATTTATGCCCTGATGCATGAAGTTGATCCAGAAGCATATCCTTCCATCTATTAATTCCAAGAGATAGTCAACGTCTGACTTACGCTCCCTTAAGCGAGGGAGATTTAGAGGATATCATTCAGACCAATTCTGATCCTCTAGTCTTACGCTACATCCGATCCGGGCAAGTACTCAGTGCTGAAGAAGAGCTAGAAGCATTGCAAAAACGTATTCGCTACATGAGTGAAAACCCAGGATATGGATTTTGGTCCGCGAGATTGAAGGAAAATCATGAGCTGATTGGCTACGTAAATTTAAATCACATTTACGACGATGGACCCAATCACGGAATGGTCCATTTTGGCTATAAAATTATCCGAAAATATTGGCGACTGGGATTTGGTACCGAGATGGCTATGAGCATGATTGAACAAGCCAGGAATCACACTGGAATAGACATTTTACGTGCCTTTATGGATCCGGATAATCTTCATTCGATCCGGATTTTAGAAAAATGTGGTTTGAAATGTTATGATTTGGAAACCAGAGTTTACGGCTACCATTCACATGCCTATTCCGTGGAATTAAAACCAACCAAAAATAATACTAAGACCAAGCGTTAATCCATCCATATCATCGGATTGAATTAATCGCCCTCCGTCTATCTCAGAATACAGATCCAACCCTTGAACCACGCGATATCCGGCTTGTCCTTGAATGCGCATCCATCGTGCTAGATTAACCTCTACACCAATCCTTGGATCGATCACAAAAATGTTAGTTGATTCGTAGTAGGAATAGGGCTCGAAACTGTTGGTCGTTCTAAACCCTGCTTCTCCCCAGCCGAGGCGCAGATCAATGTAGGGGTGAATGAGTTTCTTTGGTAGGAAAACCTGTCCCAACCAAATACCACCAAAACCATATCTAAATCGATCTTCAATAGTCTCACCAAGGAGATTTGAATATCGATAGCGAATACCAATGGTACTCCCCGTTCCAAAGCCACCAATAAAGATAGTATTATTAATAAGGATTCCTCCTCCTCCGCCTAACTCATAAACCGTTTGATCACTAACGGAAGCCCAACTCATCATGACTCCCCCAAAACCGGAGATCGATACATTATTTTTGAAAAGTGTCTCATACTCATCTTCTTGAGCATATCCTATAAACACCATTAATAAAGAAGCCAGGAGGAACTGTATACGCCTATTCATTTTCTTAGTTTTGTTTGAATTTATGAAAAAGATCACTGAACAGGAAAGTCACCATGACAACTTAGACAAGATGTCCGTCATGGAACTACTAGAGAATATAAATCGAGAAGATCGAAAAGTTCCTGAACGAATAGCTGAAGTTCTTCCTGAGATAGAATTGCTGGCATCGAAGGCAGCGGAAACATTAATAAATGGAGGAAGAATCTTTTATATCGGCGCAGGAACGAGTGGAAGACTCGGAATTGTTGACGCTTCTGAATGCCCTCCTACCTATGGCGTTCCCCATGGATTGGTCATTGGATTAATTGCAGGGGGTGATGATGCCATTCGAAAGGCCGTTGAATTTGCTGAAGACAATCCAGAAGGAGCCTGGAATGACCTAGTGGAGCATAAGGTTTCCAAGGAAGATCTCGTGATCGGAATTGCCGCATCGGGAACAACACCTTATGTAGTTGGTGGTTTAGAAAGATGCCGTAGGAAAGGAATTGCAACGGGGAGCATTGCGTGCAACCCAAATGCTCTTATGTCACAGCATTCCGACTATCCAATTGAGGTGGTTGTGGATCCTGAATTTGTTACTGGAAGTACACGCATGAAGGCGGGCACCGCTCAAAAACTGGTCTTAAATATGATTTCGACTACGACTATGATTCGCTTTGGCCGTGTTAAAGGAAATAAAATGGTGGACATGCAATTGAGCAACAACAAGCTGGTAGATCGAGGCACCAAAATGGTAATGGACGAAACCGGCTTAGACGCAGATTCAGCAGAAAGACTACTTTTGAAGGAAGGATCGGTTCGAAAAGCAATTGATGCCCATAGCAAAGGATAAAGGATGTCAACAGACAAAGCAAAATTATCGAAGGGATTGAGCATGATGGCCTGGGGCGCACCCTTCATCATTGCAGCTCCTGTATTATTTACCAAAGCCTCAGGGCCCGATCCCAGATATTGGATGATGGCACTAGCTGCTTTATGTGCAGCAGCTGCATTTTACTTCTTTATCAACGGACTTCGTACCGTACTCGCTGCGTTTTTCGATAAATAGCCATGAACAGGGGGAGCTTCTACCTCATGCCGGCCTACTCCACATTTTAGCACCTGTTTTTTCTTCCGGCCTTCTTTAAAGACTCATTCAAAATCCATTCTATTTGACCATTGGTACTTCTGAACTCAGAAGCGGCCCATTGCTCAACTTTTTTGAGTATTTCTTCATCAACCCGCAATGCAAATACCTTCTTTGCCATCGATCATTCCTTGTTTTGCATTAAACGCTCCATTGCCATTTCCAATTCCTTGGATCGCTGTGTTCCAATTACCAGCATCTTTCCATTGGTGAGCTTTATTTCAAGAACCATTTTACCTCGAATCGTATAGGCCGTTAGCTTTCTTCTAAATGATTTTCTTATACCCCAACCCCTATATTCTCTTAAGGGTGCACTTTCACGAACTACCCAACCTTCAATATCAACAGGATGAAGACTCCTCCATTCTCGAATAAGAGGAGTAAAACGATACTCCAACATATTCCGATCAATACGCGTATCCAATCTAGCCTGTAGCAATAAGGTGTACACAATCCCGAATATCAGCACCATAAATACGAGCACTATGGTTAGCTCGCGCAACTCATCTTGTGAACCTTCTCTGGTCACATGAAAAATTCCAACAGCCAGTGGAATTATCCCCGCTAACATAGACAGACCCAAAACCACGACAATCAGTGGATTATCCTTAAAAGATTGCGTTTCGGAAAACATGTTTATTGATATAGTGAACCAGTATTAACCACTGGAGTAGCCTCTTTATCTCCACAAAGCACAACCATAAGATTGCTCACCATGGTGGCTTTTCTGTCATCGTCCAAAGTTACCACACCTTTCGCCGAAAGATCTTCAAGTGCCTTCTCTACCATTCCCACCGCACCTTCTACGATCTTCAATCGGGCTGCAACCACCGCTGAAGCTTGTTGACGCTTAAGCATCGCTCCAGCAATTTCACTAGCATATGCCAAATACCCAATACGCGCTTCCATCACTTCAATTCCTGCGATTTGTAAACGCTCGGCCAGCTCTCTTTCCAAATGTTCATTCACTTCTTCCAATCCTGAACGCAGTGTAACATCCCGTTCATCATCATCAAAGTTGTCATACGGATATTGGGCAGCAAGCTTTCTAACCGCAGCATCAGACTGAACACGTACAAAGCTCTCGTAATTATCAACCTCAAAAGCAGCGGCATAAGTATCGCGAACCCTCCAAACAGCGATGACGGAAATCATAATCGGATTTCCCATTTTGTCATTCACCTTCACTCGCTCAGAATCAAAATTCCTCGCTCTCAATGAAATGCTCTTTTTGGTAAAAAACGGATTCACCCAATAAAAACCATTATCTCGAACACTTCCTTTGTATTTCCCAAAGAGTGTTAAAACACGAGATCCATTTGGATTAATGAAGAAGAATCCTGGCATCATGACTACGGCCAAAATGATGAAGATCATTCCCACTAATGGACTCCACATCATATTGGAGATCCCTATCGCCAAACTAATTACAAAGAATAACAGGCCGAAATAGCCGCTCATTGGTTTTGCTGATTTTTCCATATGTAGTATTATTTTGATATCATTTATACATCAAATGTATATATATAATCTAAAGCAAATAAAAAAGTGTTCTTTTAAGCCCGTTGGTTTTCTAAGAGTTTTGATAAATCTGTATCCTCAAACTCAAAACCTACCGACCTAATCTTCTCGCTTGACACATTTGTACTTATATAAGGCAAAACCCCACTTGCTCCAAGGAGCATACGAAGAATAAATTTTGGAATTCCCAGTGACCATATTGGACGATTATAAATCGCTCCTAATTCCTTCATTAGGTCTATGTTTCGAACATTAGCAACGTTTGCATTATATCTTCCATTTAGACTATTTTCTAGAGCAAAGATGTACAAACGGACTAAGTCATTTAATGACACCCACGGCATCCATTGCTGCCCGGATCCAAAAGGAGCTCCCACAAAAAGTTTTACAGCCTCAGTCATTCTAGGCAGTGCGCCCCCTCTCCTATCCAATACGACTGCCGTTCGAATAGCACAAACATGGTCGACCACTCCTTTAAATCGAAAGATCGATTCTTCCCATAAACCAATACTTTCCTCAAAAACCCCCTTGGGACTTAAACGATCAGACTCACGATACTCGAATTCTGGTGAATGCGGATAAATACCTATGGCAGAGGAGGAAATCAATCGTTTTACGGAAAGCCCCCAACGTTCTATGGTGGACCTGATTAAATCCAAGCCACCCGATCGACTTTCAATTATTCGTTTTTTATGTGATTTAGTCCAACGTTTAGAAATTGGGGCTCCACTCAAGTAAATTATTGAGCTTACGCCATCAAAAGCCTCTTTTTCAATATATGAACTAGGTATATCCCAATAATAGATTCCTGAAGATGGATCCGAGTTGGGCTTGGATGAGGTCAGGCTTTTAATGTTGTATCCCTTAGCTTCAAGTGCTTTTTTCAACGGACGTCCAATCAGTCCACTGGCCCCACAAATTAGAATGGTTTCGCTCATTAAGAAAGATACGCACGATACATCCAAACAAGTTTCTCTTGCTCACGAATGTAATCACTCATTAGGGCATTGGTTCCTTCATCGTCAACATCACCCGACAAAGTCAGCAATTCACGTTGCTTGATTAAGAGAATCTGAAAAGAACTAAGGATGGATTGGATCGCATCTTTCCCTTCGGCAACTAAAGCCGTCTCCTTAACTTCAGAACTGGCCAAGTAAGTGGAATAGGCATGGGTTGGATTTCCTCCTAAGGTTAAAATCCTCTCCGCTACTTCATCAATCTTAATGCGCAGATCATCGTACAACTCTTCAAATTTCAGGTGCAATTCAAAGAATTTCTCTCCTTTTATATTCCAATGAAATCCTCGAACATTCTGGTAATAAATCGAATAGTTAGCGAGCAAATCAGCTAAACCATTTATTAGTTCATCTGTTTTCTCCTTAGGTAATCCGATGGCATTTAATTGATCATTCATAGCGTTTATCATATTGGTCGATAATCAATAAATTTAACGCTTTCTGCATAGAATAGTTCACCTATGCACGACTTAGAACCACATTATAATTGGAGGCATTTGTACATCACAAGTGAGGACGACAGGTCCCCATTTTATGGCTACCAAAACAGTGAGGTTTACTACACCCATAGCATCTATGATCATGTGATTCACCCACAGTGGGATTTCTTTGGGTCTGAGGCTTTGTTCATCAAAATCCTATTCTGTGATTATGATTCTGCCTATGCCATCATTGAGTTTATTGGAGAATGGAACGACTGCATAAACAATGACATAATGTTCTTGAAACGCGACATCATTGACGAATTGAGTTTTGAAGGAATCGACAAATTCATCCTGATCGGCGAAAACGTCTTAAACTTCCATTCCTCTGATGATTGCTATTACGAAGAGTGGTCGGATGATAGCGAAAATGGCTGGACGGTTCTTATAAACTTTAGGGAACACGTTTTAAACGAGATGGACCATGTAGGGATCGATCAGTATTTTATTTCTGGTGGAGAATTGGATGATTTACACTGGAGAAAAATGAGTCCGATACAGCTTTTTAAACGTGCAGAAATGAATGTGCGTAGGCGTCTTACGACTGGCTCCTAAGCATCCTCCAAACTTTTTGATCTATTGGAAACTTTAGGCGATCCTCACTGAACTCCAATGGATCTTCCCACCTAAACGCCTCGGCAATTATTCGTTCGTTTGGATCATTCTGAAGCTTAAGCAATCCCAAAGATTCAACCTCCACTTTATAATAAATACTGATGATTTGATCTTCGGTTCTAAAAAATGAAGGTTGATAATTCGCTGTGGTATAGAAATGTAGGCACTGCTCCACTTTTAAATTCAATTCTTCTCTAAACTCTCTAATCACACAATCAACCAGACCTTCACCAAATTCCAAACCTCCTCCCTGAAACTTCGTAAACCGATGCTCTTTATATCGCTCATCCAAAAGCAGAATTCTTCCACGGTGCTCTAGTATTCCATACACTCGGACATTAAAGGCTGCTTTCATTTAATAGCTCGTAACATTTCTCTTTTTCCTGGTGGCCCAGGTATTTTCTCGACTTTAAATCCAGTAGATAGCATGGCTCTCCGAACGGATCCCTTCGATGAATAAGTGACTAAAACTGCCTCTTCATTCATGATCTCGTACATCTTCTCAAAAACCCATGGCTCCCATAGCTCCGATTGAACACGAGCACCAAACGCATCGTAATAGATTAAGTTGTACTTCTGTTCAGCAACAAATTCCTGAAGCTTCTGTTCGATTTTTTTTAAAGTAAACTGAGAATTAATCGGCAGCTCGACATTCCATTCGGACTGGTGCAGCTTTTTGAAGGCTGCTTCGGAACCACTCAGAACCGTGGAATAATCGAGAGCACTCCACTCCTCTTCCTTTAGGGGAAAGGCTTCAATGGCATGATAGACTACTTTCTTATTCGAATTAATCGTTTCCAAATAGCTCAAATAGGCATTGAGCCCTGTGCCAAATCCCATTTCAAAAATGGAAATGGTCTCTTTATTTAGATGCTTAAATCCGGCTTCAATAAACACATGACGCGATTCCTGAACTGCGCCATGATGACTGTGGTAATGCTCATCCCACTCTGGAATGAACAAACTTTTTGAGCCATCGGCCGTATCAACTACCCTCCGTTCTTTCAATCTATGCGGAGCTTCCGTATAGCCGGAACAGGTCCTGGGCAAGCTTGTGCATGGCAGGTCAAGCAGCTTTCAACGGCCAAATTGTGTGCGGCCATTTGTTCGTCCCTTGTAAACGATTCATTAAACTTTTTAAAGGTGGCTGTTTGTGCCGATGCCAAAACTGGAAAAGCATCCGGTAGCATGTTTTGTTCGGTTGGCTCTGCGGTTGGTAGGTCTTGAAAACCCTTGGGTATTTTATGCAAAGCGAGCCCTGAATTATACCTCTGCTTATTGGCTTTAAGACTATCGCGCATTTCGCGCATCAGTAAAGCCATTTCACTTTCTCCATTTGGATTTACCTGCTCATCTTCTGTCTTCACCTCGCTCGAACATGAAAACAAAAGGGATGCCCCAAAGAAGCATCCCATTAGTATTGCTAATATTTTCTTCATAAGAATTATTGGATAATAACACCTGAAGCCAGGAAGCTCATTTTACGCTCAGGCTCCGTAATAGCAGCGATTTCCTCTTCCGATTTTCCGGCATCTTGTGCATAGTGCTGTAGCTCTGCAACGCTAATTTCCTCCACTTTTGCTACACCCTCAATAATGCAATCTCTACCACCAGCATCTTTAGGGACGAAGAATCCGTAATCTTTAAAACGAACCATCATTTCCTCACCATTACCCATATCCATGGTCATCCAACATCCTTTTGTCTGACAGCATTCGTTAATGATTCCACTCAGCTTCACCTCGATTGAATCCTGATCTTGAATTAAGCTCGGTAATTCGGCCACAGCCACGGCACCATCTGGGGTCATATTTTCATTACCATAGGTTTCCAATTCCTGTTCTTGAACTTCTTCGACCATTGCCTCCTCTTTAGGGGCATTATTACAAGCTGCTAGAAATGCAACTGAAACAAAGAGAATTAAATACTTTTTCATCGGTTCTTAATTTAATATCAAAGGTACACATTATTAATTCTGAGACATAGACCTAGCCTCAAAAATTCCCTAAATTTACGTACCTTCGCGTCGCCTTTCCATGAGCAATATCATGGTCTAAATCGGATAAGAATTTAGCTTTCCAACGTTCTAAAACATATACTTCATGAAGATCACTCCTTGTAGCCAAAGCCGTATTGATCAAGTCGATTTCAGCAATCCTGTTTTCGGAACAAAGTTCAGCGATCACATGCTCGTAGCTAAATACCGGAATGGTGAATGGGGAGAAGCAGAGATAAAGCCCTACGGTCCGGGAGAGTTCGCTCCCGCCCTGCATGCCCTTCACTACGGTCAAGCCTATTTTGAAGGAATGAAGGCGTATGGATCGGAGAATGGTGATGTCTTTTTATTTCGTCCAGAACGAAATTTTGAACGGGCAAATCTTAGTGGCCAACGCTTATTCATGCCCGAAGTACCGCATGAGATTTTCATGGAGGGTATGAAAAAGCTAATCAATCTGGACAAGGAATGGGTGCTTCGGAATCGCCCAAACCCACTGTACATCAGGCCTTTCATGTTTAGTTCAGAAGAAATTATTGCCGCGCGAGCTTCCAGCGAGTTTCACTTTATGATAATTACCTCTCCGGTAATGGCTTATTATCCTAAGCCGGTGCGTGTTAAGATTGAACAAGAATTTAGCAGGTCTGCCCCGGGAGGAACTGGCTATGCAAAAGCTGCAGGAAATTATGGTGGTGCATTCTATCCTACTCATTTAGCGAAAGAACAAGGCTACGATCAGATTATTTGGACGGACGCCTGCACGCACTCCAGAATTGAAGAATCTGGTACGATGAACGTTATGCTTTTGATGGATGGAAAACTGATTACTCCGAAAGTGAGTAAGACCATCCTTGACGGCGTTACTCGAGACAGCATCACACAGCTGGCACCAAAACTTGGAATAGACGTAGAGGTCAGAGAAGTGCTGGTTGATGAATTGGTCGACGGTTTAAAAAGTGGTCGTGTAGTTGAAGCCTTTGGAGCCGGTACAGCTGCTGTGGTTAGCCCGATCTCGCATATTGGTCATAATGGAACCGATTACCCCTTATACATTGGTGAAGATTCTGTTGCACTGAGAATTAAAAAAGCTCTGACGGACTTTCAAGCCGGGAAAGGTGAAGATCCTGATGGCTGGAGAGTAAAGGTCGCCTAAGGAGACTTATCCTCCGAACCTCATTTTGTAGTGAACGATATCGGCTTCCATAAAAGGATCGCCTATTTTAACAAATCCCGCATTCTCATAGAATCCAACTGCGCTTTCTTGTGCATGGAGATAGATGGGCATCTCAAGACCGAGTACGTCATCTAATATTCTCTTTAATATTGCCATTCCGAAACCCTTACCTCTTTCATCTTCCAGCACAGCAAAACGCTCCAATTTAATACCAAGAGGAGTATGCCTCCATCGACCAGTAGCCACCGGAACCGAATCTTCCAATAAAAGGTAATGGGTACTTTCCTCTTCAAACTCAAACTCAATCGCCCGATCTACCTCCTGCTCAACAATGAACACCTCGGTTCGAACTTGGCAGCCCAAATCGAACAACTCATCCTCATCCAAATGGTATTTAAGAATCTGTATCACTCGGAAATAATTTTAGCGATGTTGGGTTTAAAATATTGGTCGCTTTTCATCACCTTTCCGTCCTCACGATAAATGGGCTTTCCATCTTTATCAAGTTTGCTCATATTACTTCGCTGAATCTCTTCAAAAACCTCTTCTATCTTATGCTGCATACCATGCGTAAGAATAGTCCCACAAAGGATATACATCATATCGCCTAAGGCATCAGCTATTTCAACCAGATCTCCATTTTCGGCTGCTTCAAGATATTCTTCATTCTCTTCTCGCATGAGTTTATAGCGCAACATGAGCTCATCTCTATCAACAACGGCAGTAGGTTTCTGCCTGTTCTTTATTCCAAATGTGTCGTGAAATTTTTCGACATGTTCGATCTGATGTTTCATATGACTTTTAACAGTGATTTTCGTTAGGTGTTTGCAACAAATATAGAGTTAAATTTGCCCGAGAAAGTTAAGATTATGGATAACATCACAAGCGGTCACTGGGTCTTCGCAGCCATCTTCGCCCTTGCATACATCGGATACATTATTTGGTCATTCAGACGAGATGGAAAACTGCATAGGATCCATTACAAGCAGAGTTATCTCGTCCTATTGAGCATTTTACTGATCATCTTTTTGATCTTCATTTTTAAAAGATAAGTCTCCATTGTATGTATAACAAGCAGAGTGCCGAGGAAGCCGTTAAAGTCATTGAAAGTGGAAATCGTGTTTACATTCACAGTGTAGCCGCTGCACCACAACACCTCATCAATGCAATGGTAGGTCGTGCCGATGAATTGCGAGAGGTAGAGATTATTCATTTACACACTGAAGGAGCTGCTCCTTATGCCGATCCAAAACTTCAAGACAGTTTTTGGGTAAACAACTTATTTATTGGATCGAACATCAGAAGGCATAAAAACCCACGAAGCAGTTATGTGCCTGTTTTTTTGAGTGAAGTCCCAAATCTATTTCGCTGAAACATCCTACCCATCAATGTAGCCTTGATTCAGGTATCAGAGCCCGATGAACATGGATACTGTTCGATGGGAACCTCTATTGATGCTTCTTTAGCGGCACAAGAATGTGCCAAACATGTAATCGCGCAGGTTAATCCGCAATTGCCCCGTACACATGGCGACGGATTGATTCACATCAGTAAGTTTGATGGATTTGTAGAAGTTGATGAACCTATTGTTTCATTTGAAACGCCTCCACCATCCGATTTAGAGATGGAAATTGGACGCCATGTGGCTGAACTAATTGAAGATGGAAGCACGCTTCAAATGGTTATTGGAGCTATACCAAATGCCGTTTTATCTCAGTTAGAAAACCATAGAGATCTAGGAATTCATACCGAGATGTTCAGTGATGGAGTGATGCCGCTTGCTGAAAAAGGTGTTCTTACCGGTATTCACAAAGGAAGTCGGAAAGGGAAGATCGTAACCGGTTTTGTAGTGGGGTCGCAACGATTGTATGATTTTATCGATGACAATCCACTTGTGGAGATGCATGACATTGCCTGGGTAAATGATGTGCATCAAATCCGAAAGCATCCGAAGATGATTAGTATAAATTCGGCCATCGAAGTGGATTTGACCGGTCAGGTTTGTGCCGATTCAATCGGGACAAGGCTTTATAGCGGTGTGGGCAGACAAATGGACTTTATTCGTGGAGCTAGTTTGAGCGAAGGAGGTAAGCCGATCATCGCGCTTCCGAGCACCACACGAAAAGGCGATAGTAGAATCGTAGGATTCCTTAAAAAAGGAGCTGGAGTTGTTACCACACGTGCGCACGTACACTACATCGCAACGGAATATGGCGTTGTGGATCTTTACGGAAAGAACATTAAACAACGAGCAAAGGCTTTGGTAAACATCGCACATCCTGATCATCGCGAAGCTTTGGATAAGGAAGCATTTGAAATTGCTAGAATTTGAGTCTAACCGTAGTTAACATTTTATTGGTCTTAGCAATTGATGCTATTGTGGCCCTAGTCATTGCGATGCGCCAGCGGAGGGAAGGTTATTCCTTCACCCCTGCTTTCATCAAAGCAATGATTGGATTGATTGGTGTTTCAGCAATCGTTTGGAAATTCTTCCTCTCATAGCGGATTAATGCTGAATTAGAAGTTGTTCCGATTGGCTGGCAATTTGGAGAACGTACAAACCGCTCTTCAAGGCCTGAACATCAAGTGTCCAACCATTTTCTGCTGCCACAATTTCGACAGAAACCTGCCTTCCACTCAAATCAATCAATCGAATGTCAGAAGGCTTAATCTCAATAGAGGTATTGATGTTCACAAACTTCTGTGCTGGATTTGGAAAAACTTCAAAAGAAAGCGATTCTTCCTCAATAGAAACGGTGGAATTGAAGCATAACATGGTATCTGGATTTAACTCAATATATGCCCCCGGAATCATGTCCTTTCCAGCAAATCCTTCAAAATCCAGAGGATAGCGGTTAAACCTAAAGTGATTATTTGAATTCGGAATTATGTTATCACCCTGGCTTACTGCTGATCCTTGTATAAGAGGATTCCTATATTCCCAAACAATGTCTTCATTCTGGTCTATCTCAAAAGTCCATCCCTGGCGCCCTGAACAGATTAAGGTATTTCCATTTGCCAAGCGTTGTGCCCCGGCTAGTCCGCTGGAATAAAAGTCGGTAGGATTTGGCGCTTGATAAATCCAAGAAGGCACAAAAGGAGGATATTGCGTTGCGGTCATGGTGTATTCCCAGTTATAGGAATCAAATAAGGGCGCAATAATGCACACTTCGCTATAATCTCCTCCAATTCGATTATTGAAGATCATCAACTTTCCAAAATCGGGATGCGAGGCATTCAAGTGTTGATCAATCCAATGCACATCATGCTGGAAAACGAGTTGAATCCCTGTGCTATCGCTTCTTCGGTAGGCCATTGGATTCCCCCATCGATATAGAATTTCTCCTCCCCTTCCTGCAAGACCACCCGATGAAGTAGCAGCTTCAGCCATGCTGGTGCTATGATCAATGATCCAAACTTCATTAAACGTTGGTACACTCAGTACAATTTGATTGAGGAAAGGATTGAAATCAATAGCGTTGAAGTGGAGCCAATCGGCTTCTCCATCGCTGCTTCCTACATAGTTCAAATCGATTTTACCTTCTGCAAGACCAGGATCTCCATAATTGGCTTTGGTAGAGTCATAATCTTGAATTACATGATCCCAGGCATGCCATTCCCAAACAATTTTGCCGGAATCTGTACCTACAGGTTCAACTTCAACAATTACTTCTGCCCAAACTTCTCCTTCAACCAAAAGGTTGGTATCTCTTCCAGCAGCCACGCAATCATCGTATACGAATCGCTCCCAGGCAATTGCCAAGATATTTCCATTATCTAAAAGGGCGAAATCATGATGCAATCGGTGCACACTGTCGCTATAGGCCCATTGCCAAAGCAACTGATCGTCCCAGGATTTGATTTGAAGAACTTCTCCTCCTCCTCCGGCATGAATCCATTGATTGCTCGCAGCACCCTGAGAGCCCGTACGCACCAGCTTTCCGTCTTTGCTTAGCTCAGCTGAATTTCCCGGACGATACACATTGTCGTTCCATTGGTTCACAATTCGACCACAGTTATCCAACAGATATGCATTGGTCTGATTATGCGGCATAAAAAGATTATAACCGGGATAAACCAATGAATCTACCATATCAATAACACCAACCGTTCTTTGAGCCCAAACATTTAGACTGAGCAATGCGGTCATAACGAATAAGAATAATCTTGCTTTCAAAAGGAGGAAATCTTAAGGAGTTTGTACTTGTATTCCAATGAGGGACCAAAGGTAAGGATATAGACACCCTCCATCCAATGATTCGTATCATAGGATTGAATATCTACCAGCTGCCCTTGGAACACCAATTGTCCTTGGACATTATGAACATAAACCGGATCGGTATCCACCATTCCATCATAATGGATTTTCATATGATCCCGAATCGGATTTAAAACCACCTCATTTCTATTCACCTCATCAACTCCAATCGTTATACACATCGGATTTACCGGATCAGGATTCAATTCTATTTGTGTACCACCAGATAAATTTTTACCGGCCAATCCAGGATGGTTTTCCTTATAGCGCTCTACTCGAAACACACCGTTCCCAAAAGCCTGGCTTCCCTGAGCAACTGGTCCTCCCATTCCTACCGGATTAATGTATTCCCATACCATATTGCCCAAGCTATCCACTTCAAAGAATCGACCGGATGCACCCTCGCAAATGAGCACGTTGCCGTTGGGCTGCACCGTTGCACCTGAAACATTACTGGAAAAGAAATCGGTTTGAATGGTCGCTGTATAGGTCCAATCACTCGTTGGAGGTCCAAAGGTGGACGCCCCTGGATCTATGAAGAATCCCTGTACATCTTTTGGAGGAAGTATATAATCTATGCTCGAATAGCTAGAATCTATGCTCGAATAGTTAGGCCCGGGTCGTCCTTGTCCATTATTAAAAATCGTAATTCCTCCTTGGTGCGGATACCCTGCTGGCACCACTTTCGGGTCGTGCTGACCGAAAAGGATCCGATCATTGCTTGTTCCTCTTCCATAGGCTTCCGGATTTCCCCATCGATATAGAAAATCACCTCCCTTACCATGGGTTCCGCCGGTACTTCCTGCGGCTTCCATGCTAGTGGTGCTATGATCTATGACCCAAATTTCTGAGAAGGTCCGCGGAGACAGATAAATAAGATCGTTAATAGAATCATACTCCACCGCATTCATATGAATCCAATCGGAGCCTGATTGACCACCGTTTCCAGGTGTGTAATTAATATTCACTTTCCATGGAGTATCGGTCGAGCTACTGTAATTCAGTTTGGTATCATCAAAATCTTGGACCAGGTGATCCCATAAATGCCATTCCCAAACGATTTGATATTGATTATTGGCTAGGGGCTCGACTTCGATTACTTGCTCCGACCAAATCCAATCTGGTGCCCCTGAGGGATCTCTTCCATTTTCAACGGCTTCAGCCTTTGAATGCCTTTCCCACGCAATCATCAGGAAATTTCCATTTGGGAGAGGTTCAATGTCATGGTGCTGATGCACGCTATCGTCACTGTAGTTCATATACCACTCCAATGTTCCATCCCAGGCAATGCGTTCAACACGACCACCAGATCCTCCACCAGAGAAATACGAGCTACTTACTTTTGCGGTCCGTAAAATGGATCCATCATCCAATAAATAAACCGACAATCCAGGAGTATACTGACTTGGCCATTCGTGAACCGACCGACCGCAATTATCCAAGAGATAGGTGGTGGTTGAAAAATTAGCCGTGAACAAATTATATCCAGTATAGCTATTTGAATTGTACTGCAGTAAGCCAACAGTCTGACTAAAAGCAAAATAGGGAAACACTCCTGTGAGGAGAAGTAAAAGTAAACGTCTGATCATATTGCGAATATACGTAATACATAAGTTGACGCATAAGTCGTGAAAAGGTTTAAGCTCATTTAGTACATTGTGGCCATGAAGAAAATCCTACAACTAGTCATCCTTGTAGCCTTTTCAATTTCGAGCACACTCGCCCAAGAACACCATTATTGGTTCCAAAACTACGGTGCCCATTCTTCGGCTCTAGGTGGAGCTGTTGTGGCCAATTGGTTCGATAATAGCGCCATTTTCTATAATCCAGGCGCAAACGCATTTGTAACAGATTCAAGTATTTCTTTGTCGAGTAGTACCTATTTATATTCAGAAACTTATTTGAGGGAGGGAGCAGGACCCAATTCTTCCTTGTTTTCCTCGAGTGTAGAGACTATACCTTCAATATTTTCGGGTGTATTGACCAATTTGGATAAATCTGACATTACCCTGAGCTATGGCTTGCTTAATATTAACTCTTCGAGGTACAACATAAATAAGCAGGAACGCGGAATGGTGGATGTCATTCCCAATCGGAGTGAGTCGCAATTTTATCTTGGAGACTATAGCTATAAAAGTAAGTATCTTGAAGACTGGGCCGGTCTTGGTTTATCCAAACAGATGAACGCAAACTTTGGAATTGGCGGAACCGTATTTATCACCAGCTATGTTCATGACTATTACGAACGCAATGAAGCAAGAATTTTTAGTGATCAGAGCGCAAATTCCATTTTGGCGGTAAATACATTTTATGACGAATTGGAATTTAGGCACATTGGAATGTTGGCGAAAATAGGTCTAGCCTAGGTCTATAAAAAGGTGAATTTTGGACTTTCCTTGACGAGTCCAAGAATAGGAATATCCATTGTTCGATCTAGAATCGCACGATCTGGTGTTCTTGCTGTTCCGGGAAATCCAGATACCCTTTCAATTTCTACTACCTATGACAAAATCACTTCAACCTATAAATCTCCTCTTATTTTGGATTTGGGTGTTAGCTTAAAACTGCTCAATACCCAATTTTCAGGACGTGTGGCTTATCATTCTATGGTTAATGCCTATGCGATGGTAGATAGCACCGAATATGTCACAGAGGGAAGTGGGCGTGACTACGGCTTCTTAGGAACTCCCGGCATGGCTCCAAAGTGTTTTAAATATTGGATTAGCCGCTCAACGGGACATTAATGAATTTAGCTTAATGGCCGCTTTTAGGACAGATTTTAACTATCTGGATCAAGACACGCTTGAGAAGACGAATCTCTTTTCAACTGGTTTTAGTACATGGAACTTATATCACCTAACCTTCGGGGCTACTTGGGTCTTCCAAGACAAACTGGGGATTACCATGGCCTTCGAATATGTATACGGCCGAAATCCGTCGGATGTCATGCGTACGAACCTTACAGAACCCAGCCTCGAAAACAATCTGTACGGTCCCGATGGCTTACCCACCACTGCCAATTACTATAATCTGAACATTAGCATAGGTATCACCTATATTTTCGTGTCTGAATAGCAAGCTGTTTTTTGCAACACCCTTGTTTACAGCTTTTTAAATCACTAACTTCTCCGGTCCAAAGCTGACTTTCGTCATACGTCAAAATGTGGGGTAAGTTCATCTTTATTACCGCAAAAACAGATCTTAATACCTATAGCTATGAAAGTATTCGATGATAAGCACATTAAAAACATCGCCTTGGTTGGAGCTCATAAAGCCGGCAAGACCACCTTGGCAGAAACTATGGTCTTTGAAGCCGGCCTAACCAACAGACGAGGAAGTGTAGAAGGACATAACACCGTCTCAGATTATCATGAAATAGAACATCAAAAAGAGATGTCCATTTTCGCGACTCCTCTTCACACCGAATGGAGGAACTATAAAATCAACATAATAGACACCCCGGGACTGGACGATTTCATTGGAGAAATTGCAATCACCATGAAAGTGGCTGACACTGTAGTAGCTGTGGTTGATGCTCATTATGGCGTTGAAGTGGGAACAGAAATCCTTTGGAATTATGTGGATGAATATCGCAAGCCAACGCTTTTTGTTCTGAATAAGATTGACCATGAAGCGGCCGATTTCGATTTAGCCTACAGCAGCATTAAGGCGAGCTTCGGAAACAACGCTATTGCCGTTCAATATCCATATACCCATGAAGGCAAAACGGCTATCATTGATTTATTGAAAATGACCATGTACGTCTTTCCCGATGATGGCGGCAAACCAGATAAGATGGCTATTCCAGATTCCGAGAAGGAAAAAGCCGATCAACTGCACAATGAGTTGGTTGAAAAAGCGGCCGAGAATGATGAAGAACTGATGGAGCTGTATTTCGACAAAGGAGAACTCAATGAGGACGAAATGCGCCAGGGGATTAAAATCGGAATGATGCATCATGAAATATTCCCTGTTTTCTGTGCTTCTGCTGAGAATAATATTGGAGCTGGAAGAATTATGGGATTCGTTGATAATGTATGTCCTACTACCCATGAATGGCTGGAGGAACATCATGAAGATGATGACAGCATTTTAGCCGATCCAAACGGAAACACAGCCCTCTTTGTATTTAGAACCATGTTTGAGCCGAATTTGGGCCAAGTAAGTTTCTTTAAAGTGATGAGCGGCGAAGTAAAAGCAGGTGATCATTTGATTAATTCAGACACCGAACAAGAAGAAGTTCTGAGCCATTTGTTTATCATGGATGGACATGAAAGGCATGAAGTGGAAAAACTATCGAGCGGTGACATTGGCGCAACTTTGAAGCTTAAAGACACCTCGAGCAATCAAACCTTGCACGAAAAAGGCAAGCGATTGAAGGTAAAGCCTATTAAGTTTCCTGCCCCTCGAATGCATAAGGCCGTTTACGCCAACAACAAACGCGACGATGAAAAGCTAGGAGAGGTTCTCAAGAAAATTCAAAAACAAGATCCGACAGCCAAATTTGAACACAGCACGGAATTGCGTCAGTTAATTTTGGGATGCCAGGGAGAGCTTCATTTAACAGCTATTGAATGGGCATTAAAGAATGACTATGGCTTGGATATTCGTTTTGAACGCCCAAGGATAGCCTATCGTGAAACCATCCAGCGTCCTGCAAGCACAAGTTATCGTCACAAAAAGCAATCGGGAGGATCCGGTCAGTTTGGTGAAGTTCATATGAAAATTGAACCCTATTATGAGGGAATGGATGAACCTAGCGGATTTAGTTTGAGAGGAAAAGAAGTCATTGACTTGGCTTGGGGCGGAAAATTGGTCTTCTATAACTGCATCGTAGGAGGTGTGATCGATCAGCGCTACTTACCTAGCATCATAAAAGGCATCATGCAGGTTATGGAGGAAGGACCACTAACCGGAAGCTACATTAGAGATGTGCGTGTAATGGTCTATGATGGTAAGATGCATCCGGTTGACAGCAATGACATTAGCTTCCAAATTGCCGGTGGGCATGCTTTCAAAGAAGCCTTTCTGAATGCCCAACCCAAACTCATGGAACCTATTCAGGATTTGGTCGTGAAAGTTCCGGAGGAGTTGATGGGCGATGTAATGACCGATTTGCAATCGAGACGAAGTATCATTCTTGGAATGGAAAGTCAAGGAAGTTGGCAGAATATCCGAGCTAGAACACCACTAGCAGAATTGTATCGCTACTCCACTTCCTTGAGAAGTATCACTCAAGGAAAAGCGAGTTTCAAGAGCGATTTTGCAGAGTTCTCGCCTGTTCCCAATAATGTCCAGGAAGACTTAATTAAATCGGCTGGCGACAACAAGAATTAAAATCGGATACACTAGATTTTATATAGCCCTCCCAAATGATTGGGAGGGGTTTTTTGTTTCCTTTTAATCGAATGAATACACCAACCTAAAAATTGTACGTTAGCTTAATATGCGGTATCTGGTATTTTTCTTACTCCCCATGATGGGTTTAGCTCAAGCGTATCCGGACACTTCCCTATTGCCGAATTTTAGGCTACACAGCAATAGTCTGGGCATGGCCGCACCCTACTGGTCGGATAGTCTTTATATAGAAGGAGAATGGCATAGTTAGAAGATGAGGGAGATTTTATATGTCTTGTTGGATCAACCGGAGTGGACGCCAGAATTATTGGCCGAGCTTATTGATCTGGAACCCTTCTATTCCCCAGACAGTCATCTTTTAATCTATAATTGGTACACGCAAAACCATGGAACTTTTGAGATCAAAAAATGCGTTGTGCGATACCAAAAGGATGAAATTGTACAAATGATTGATCTTGTCGACTATTGTGAAACGACCTGGGCGGCTACGTGGTTTGAGATTCACGCATTTGAACGAAATGACAGTACAGACTACTTGCTCATTGGAGGAGGAAAAGGTTGTACTAGTTGCGGATGGAGCTCTGCTATTGTTTTGAGTGCTGCAGATTCTTCAATCGTATACAAGGGTTGTGTGTGGAGGCCAATTACCGTTTTGGTGATGAAAATGTCTTTGAATACGATGAGAAAGTGCATGGATTAATCATGGACTATTATACAGATGAGTATCTTTTTATGGATTACATTAACGAGGCTCAAATGGACAGCACAAGAGAAGAGTATCGAATAAGAGATACGCTTTTGCTTCCAACCAAACCTTAGAAATTCTTTTGTCTATGATGCCCAAAGTCGTAAACCTTGAAAGCAAATTCACTTCATTTAGTGATTACTGGAATCCTAGAATTATAGGCAAGTTAAACGGTCAGCATGTTAAAATTGCTCGACTCAAAGGAGAGTTTGTGATGCACACTCATGAGGAAGATGAGCTCTTCATGGTGATCAATGGCCGTCTAAAGATAGAATTGCAGGAAGATAGCATCACTCTTTCTGAGGGGGAAATGGTCGTTATTCCTGCTGGCACACCACACAAACCGATCGCCAAAGAAGAAGTCAAAGTGCTGCTATTTGAGTCAGCTTCCACCGTAAACACAGGCGATCAACCCGAAAGCGATTTGACAAAACTAGATTTGGAAGAGATTTAAGCCATACTGCCCAGTCGTCCTTTCATCACATCAGTCAAGCGTCTTTTTCTGAGGATAATTTTCTAGCTTTAGTGATCCGAAAACCTTTCAAAATGAACCCAATACTTAAAAATATCCTAGCTGTAGTGGTAGGCTGGATCGCCGGAAGTCTGGTAAACATTTCGCTTATTTTAATTGGCCCCATGATCATTCCCCTACCGGAAGGAGTAAACCCAATGGATTCTGAGAGTTTGGAAGCTGGGATGGAGCTATTCGAAAATAGACACTTCATATTCCCTTTATTAGCTCATGCCTTGGGCACGCTTGTAGGCGCACTGGTTGCTGCTAAAATCTCAGCCTCGCACCATCTATACTTTGCGCTTGGAATGGGATTACTCTTCTTAATTGGAGGCATCATGAACATCAACAATTTAGGTGGACCCATGTGGTTTATTGTTGCCGACTTAGTACTTGCCTACTTCCCAATGGCCTATTTGGGTCATAAATTATCAGGAAAATAAATCTCCTCTGGGAAATAGATTATGCTTACAAAACCTAGATACAGCATCAAAGAAATGATGCTTTGGACGAGGCGTGAAACCTTGTTTTTCTTGAGTCTCTCATTGGTCGTTGTTGTTCTATATGATGTGCTTAATCTGACATTCTTTAAAGTGCCATGGACCCCTCTTGCCTTGATCGGTACTGCAGTGGCTTTTATTATTGGCTTCCAAAACAACGCGGCTTATGGACGGATTTGGGAGGCGCGAAAAATCTGGGGTGGAATAGTGAATAGTTCTAGAAGTTGGGCCATGAAATCAAGAGATTTCATATCCAATAGACATGCGATCAATCCATTAACCGATGAAGAACTTAATGCAATCCGAAAGCAATTGGTGTTTCGTCATATTGCATGGTTAACCGCATTGCGGCACGCCATGAGGCAGTCGAAAAGCTGGGAAACCTTTAATAACTATCGAACCAATCGGGAGTGGTCCGATCTCATGCATAATCCGGAGCGTGTTTCCAGTTTGCATGATGATCTCTTAGAATACCTTAGTCCAGAAGAACTGGAACATGTAATGAGTAAAGGAAACAAAGCTACAGCCTTGCTCTTTCTTCAATCAAAACATATCAAGGAACTTCATGAAAGTAACTATTTATGGGAATTTAGTTTTCTTGAATTGGAATCACTTCCAGAGACATTATTTGACTTACAAAGGAAAGCTGTGTTCAAAGGTCATCAAGTCAAAGAATGAAAGCAAATCACAATCACATCTCGCTCACGGCATTTTCTTTTTATAACCGGCTCCAGGTTTATTTTATTTTTTTCTGAGATGCCTTTTCAATATTAATCATCTCTTCGATTGCGTCCACGGTCCCTACATGCCCTTGCTGCAAGTACAACACACTTTGAATACGACTTATATCTTTTGGCGTCTTGAATCTTTCAGGCACCACCGTAAAGACTCTTTCTGCAGAGAGACTTATATTGTGTTTTTTAGCTTCCGCTTTTAAAAACAACAATCTCGCCCGTAAAGCATCCTTCTCGCTTAAACACTGGGGATCAATAACAATTTTATTCATATTTTTAAAAGATTGTATTAAGAATAACTAAAGTAAAGATAGTAAAAAAAACAACAAACAAACAAGACAACATAGTAAATAGCAATAAAATTAACTTATTTTAAACTTCTCAGGGTTGCGTTATTTTTGAAAATTTGATTAATTCATAAAGGACCGACACCGGGCTGTGTTCAAAGGTCATCAAGTCAAAGAATGAAAGCAAATCACAATGCGAATGAAAGAGGATAAAGTTTGGATGGAGCTGTGTTCAAAGGTCATCAAGTCAAAGAATGAAAGCAAATCACAATTTAGTAATAGCAAAGGCCGAACACATGATGGGAGTGTTCACTAAAGTGTGTCATTGGTTAAAAATCTATCTTCAAAATAGTCACATAAATCCCTGCGGACATTAGACCAACCGAACATGGTTC